>ERZ724517.1133-NODE-1133-length-15084-cov-5.761528_pt1 | contig 15084 bp, 15 predicted proteins | sample MGYA00376050_ERZ724517 | MGnify/ENA primary metagenome ERZ724517 (study PRJEB28724, sample SAMN07190886) | activated sludge metagenome | isolation source: activated sludge of sewage treatment plant in Hong Hong | place: USA: Christiansburg, Virginia | collected... | reverse complement strand
GGTCACCTCAAGGTCGCGGCGGCGGATGCGAGCGGCGGCGACCACGGCAGAGGCCAGGTCGGCGGGAGCGTCGTCACCGGAGATGACGGTGAGCAGCTCGCCGTCGTCACCCACGAGCGCCTGGACGACCTGGCCGGCAACGTCGTAGAGGTCAGACCCGATGATCGCGAACTCCCCTTGGACCACGCCGAGCACGTCGCCGACATGACAGACCCCGGCCGCAGTGAGGGCCTCCTTGCGGGCGATGGTCACAGCGCCGTGGCGGGTCGCGGCCGCAGCATCGGCCATCGCCTGCGCGTTGGCGGCCAGATCGGTGCCGTGGTCGAAGACGGCAAGCGCGGCGATCCCCTGGACCGCGGTGCGCGTCCGAACCACCTGGACCGACTGGCCCTCCTCCGCCGCGGCGCGTGCGGCGGCCTGCGCCGCCAGCTCAGTGTCACCGTCGTTGGGCAGCACGAGGACCTGGCCCGCGCCGCTGGAGCGGATCGCCTCAAGGATCTGGCCGGCCGAGGCCCGTCGCCCGGGGCCACTGAGGACGACCGTGGCGCCCGCGGCGCGGAACACTTCGGCGATCCCCTCGCCCGCGGCACAGGCGACGACGGCGAGCGCCGAGGGGTCGAGGGCGTGCTTGATCTGGTCGCCGAAGTGCGTGACGACGATCCGGTGCGGACGGCCGGCCTCGATGCCCGCCTCGATGGCGGCTCCGGGGTCATCGACATGGACGTGGACGTTCCACGTGCCCTCGGCGCCGACGACCAGCAGGGAGTCACCCAGCGCTGACAGGCGGGTCCGCAGGGCGGCAACCCGCTCCTCGTCGCTGTCGGTCAACAGATACATGACCTCGTATGCCGGTCCCTCACCGCCGTCGTCACCGCTCGACTCAGCGTGGGCCCGGGCCGGGAGCACCGGCCGTGACCACCCCAGGTGTCGTCGCATCGGGTCGTCGTCCGCCTGCGGCGGCTGGCCGAGGATCACCCGGGCCAGGGCCTCGATGAGCAGGAGATAGCCGGCGCCACCGGCGTCGACGACCCCGGCGCGAGCCAGGGCAGGCAGCTGGGACGGCGTGCGTTCCAAGGCGTCGGTACCGGTGTCCACGGCAAGTGTGATGACCTCGGCCAGAGGCACGGTGGGGTCGCGGTCGACCGCATCGCGGAGCCGGTCGGACACGGCCCGGGACACCGACAGGATGGTGCCTTCCTTGGGCTCGGTGACGGCCCGCCAGGCCAGCCGGTCGGCGCTGGCTAGTGCCCCGGCCAGGCCCGCGCCGTTCAGGGCCTCACTGCCCGTCTCGACGACGTGCTCGGCAACGCCCCGGAACAGTTGGCTGAGGATGACACCCGAGTTGCCGCGGGCCGTGAGCAACATGGCGCGCGACATCTCACGGCACATCGCTTGCAGTCCGGGGATCGTCACCGATCCGACGGGGATGTCTCGCGAAATCGCATTGCGTGAGGCGTCCAGGGCTGAGTCGAGGGTGAGGTAGAGGTTGGTGCCCGTGTCACCGTCGGGCACCGGGAAGACGTTGAGGGCGTCGATCTCGGCACGCGCCGACGCGAACGACGACCGGGCGACGGCGGCCCATCGAAGGAATCCCCCGGCGTCGAGGGTGCTCAGCACCCGCCGGGGGCGGTCCGCCGGAGGCGGGGCTTGGTCGGGCATCGGACCTCCTTGACGCGAACCGGGGCCGCGAGACACGGCCAGCCTAGTCAGCGGTCGGTCGTCGTTTTGGCCCCGGCGCGCCCGCTCGGCTATTCTTGGCAAGTTGCCCTGTTCGGTCTGGGCGTGCCCGCTGGGCACGCGGCATACCGGCGCGGGGCCCCCGACCTTCCAGACCGCGGGTTCGACCCCGCATCAGAGCATCAGGAGAGACCCGTGGCAGCCACTTGCGACGTTTGCGGCAAGGGACCGGGCTTCGGTCACAACATCTCGCACTCGCACCGGCGCACCAAGCGTCGCTGGAACCCGAACATCCAGCGGGTCAAGGCCATCGTCAACGGCGTGACCCCCAAGCGCCTCAACGTGTGCACCTCGTGCCTCAAGGCCGGGAAGGTCGCGCGCTGAGCGCCTGACCCATCGGTTGCAGAAGGCCGGCTCCCCCATCGGGAGCCGGCCTTCTGCTGTGCCGGGTCCAGCCGCCGGGTGGAAGGGGCGTCAGCGGCGGAAGTGGTCCCACCCACGAGGAGCCTGGGGTATGCCGTCCAGCAGCACCCCAGCCCCGGTCCGGACCATGCCGATCACCGTCCACCCCGCAGGCACCGGGCCCGCGAAGCACGCCAACAGCGAGTGCTCCTCGCCGCCCCCCAGCACGCACTCCCAGGCGTCGTCGGCACCGACAGCGGGAGCCAACCGCGCGGCATACGGTGCGAGGGCCTCGCGCGACAGGTCGAGAGCGACCCCGCTGGCGGAGGCGATCCGGGCGCCGTCGCGAAGCAGCCCGTCGGAGATGTCGAGCATCCCCGCAGCCCCGGCTGCGCCAGCCCGAGGCCCTTCGGCCAGCGGCGGTTGCGGTCGGCGGTGGGTCGCGACCAACTCCTCGTCGAGCTCAGGTCGGCCCCGCTCGAGCAGGAGGAGACCGGCAGCCGAGCGGCCCAGCGTGCCCGCCACCGCGACCTGGTCGCCCGCGCAGGCCCCGGAGCGCAGCACAGGTGCCTGACCGTCGAGCGTTCCGAGCGCCGTGACCGAGACGGCCAGCGTCCCCCGCGGAGCCGAGGACAGGTCGCCGCCCAGGACTGCGGCTCCGGCCGTGCGCGCGGCCTCACCCAGTCCATCGGCGAACCCCTCGACCCAGGCGACCGTCGTCGCCGGGTCGGCCAGCAGGGTGACGACCAGCCCGAGCGGCCGTCCTCCCATCGCGGCCACGTCGGCGAGGTTTTGGGCGACGATCTTCGCTCCGACGTCACCTGGCGTCGACCAGTCGTCGCGCCAGTCCCGGCCGCGGACGGCAGCGTCGGTCGTGATGATCGTTGCGGCGTCGCACCGGAGCACGGCCGTATCGTCACCCGGCCCGACGAGGACACCCGGACCGCCGGGCAGCCGGGGAGTGATGCGGGCGAGGAGTTGCTCCTCGGTCAGATCGGCGAGCGTCATCCCCGCCGCCTTGCCCCGTGCACGCCTACCTGGCACGACCTTCTCCTCCTGCTCAAGACGACGAAACCCCGCCCAGCACGGTAGCGTCTGGGGGACGGGTCGAGGACGACCCGCGCGCGGGCACTGCCCGCCAGACCCCCGACAAGTGAGGTTGCTCTGTGGTCCAGGCATACATCCTGATCCAGACCGAGGTCGGCAAGTCGGCGTCGGTCGCCGAGGCGATCCGCGGGGTTGCGGGCGTCGCATCCGCCGAGGACGTCACCGGCCCCTACGACGTCATCGCCCGGGTCGAGGCCAACACGGTCGATGAGCTCGGCAAACTCGTCATCGCCCGCATCCAGGACGTCCCGGGCATCACGCGGACGCTCACCTGCACTGTGGTGCACATCTGAGCGGTCGCTCGCTGCGGTCACCAGGGCGGCAGACCGGCATCGGCCGGTATGCCGCCCTGCTCGCTGTCCCGCTCGGCCTCCTCGGCGCCGTTGGCGCCTGTTCCAACCCGGTGAGCGCAGCGGTGGTCGTGGCCCTGCCGGCAGGAGCGGACAGCGCCCCCTGCCAGGCCTTGACGGCCCTCTGGCCGAGCCTGGTGTCGTCGCAGCCCGCGCGAGCCGTGAGCGTGCAGTCGCCGGCGGCCCGGGCGTGGGGTAACCCGGCGGTCATCGCCATCTGTGGTTACGACGCCCCCGCACCGTCGACCTTGGAGTGCCTGTCCGTCGACGGCGTCGACTGGCTGGTCCAACGACGGTCCGATGGAGTGCAGTTCACCACCTACGGCCGAAGCCCGGCGATGGACGTCCTGGTGCCCGCGGCATACGCCCCTGAGCCGTTGTTGCTGCCCGCCTTCGGGGCGGCGGCCCGGTCCCTGCCCGAGACCGGTCGCCACTGTCAGTAGCCCCCCCGGGGCCTGCGCAGCCTTAACGAAGGCCGACGCGGCGCTCCAACGCCAGGGTGATGAGTTCGTCGACGAGTTCGTCGTAGGGGACGCCGGTCTCGGCCCACATCCGCGGGTACATCGAGTGCGGGGTGAAGCCTGGCATCGTGTTGATCTCGTTGATGATCACCCGACGATCCTCGGTGTAGAAGCAGTCCACCCGGGCCAGCCCCTCGCAGCCCAGGGATTCGAAGGCCGCACCCGCCAGGCGCCGCACCTCGACGGCGATGTCGTCGGGGATGTCGGCCGGGCAGACCAGCTCCACGTCGCTCTCGGAGAGGTACTTCGCCTCGAAGTCATAGAAGTCGTGGCCGGTGACGACCCGGATCTCGCCGACGTGCGACGTCCGCGGCGGCTGCACGCCCCGGCCCTCGAGGACGGCGCATTCCAACTCGCGACCGAAGATCGCCGCCTCGACGAGCACCTTCGGGTCGTGCTCGCGGGCCGCCTCAATGGCCGCCTTGAGTCCGGCGGGTGAAGCCACCCGGGTGATCCCCATACTCGACCCGGCCCGAGAAGGCTTGACGAAGACCGGGAAGCCCATCGACGAGGCGGCGTCGAGGGCCGCGCCGCGGTCGGCTCGCCAAGCGCGGTCGGTGATGACGGCATACGGGCCGACGGGGAGGCCATGACCGGCGAAGACGACCTTCATGTAGTGCTTGTCCATGCCTGCGGCAGAGGCGAATACGCCGGAACCGACGTAGCGCACGTCGGCCAGATCGAGCATCCCCTGAATCGTGCCGTCCTCCCCCCACGGGCCGTGGAGCACCGGGAAGACGACGTCGACGTCACCGAGGACGACTGGCACCTCGCCCGGCGTGAGCACCTGGAGGGCCCGATCGGTCGTCGAGAGCGGCACGAGCACCCCCGCGCCCGACCCGTCGACCTCCGGGATGTGCCCGGGAGCCAGTTCGAGGGCGGCCGGGTCGTCGGCGGCCAACACCCAGCGTCCATCCTTGGTGATGCCGATGGGCAGGACGTCATAGACCTGGCGGTCGATGGCCCGCAGCACCGACGCTGCGCTGCTGCACGACACGGCGTGCTCGGAGGACCGTCCGCCGAAGACGACGGCGACGCGCGGTTTACGGGGCGGGACAGTGCTCATCGGCAACGACCCTACTGCCCCGGTATGCCGTGTCCGCCTAGGCTGGCCGGATGACCGACCTGCCCCCGGACCTGGCCGCCGCCACCGTCGTCGTCGCCGCGGGGCGCCCCCCACGCAGCCCCGGTGCACCGATCAATCCGCCGATCGAGTTGTCCAGCACGTATGCCGCCCACCCCGCCACCGGCCCCGACGGGGTGGCCCTGAACCTCGGCTACGGCCGGGCATCGAACGCCACCTGGGCGGCTTTCGAAGCGGCCGTCGGGACCCTCGAAGGTGGCGACGCGCTGTGTTTCGCCTCCGGCATGGCGGCGATCTCGGCCGCCCTCACCGTCCTCCCGGCGGACGGCCCGCTGGTTGCTCCCCTGACGCCCTACAACACCTCCGGTGCGCTCATCGGGGAGGTGGAGGCCGCGGGCCGCGAGATCCGCCGGGTCGACGTCGAGGACACCGTAGCGGTCATCGCGGCGCTGCACGGTGCCCGCGCGATCTGGCTGGAGTCGCCGACCAACCCCCTCATGCAAGTAGCCGACCTGCCGGTCATCATCGCCGAAGCCGCTGCGCGCGGGGTCGTCGTCGTCGTCGACAACACCTTCGCCACTCCCCTGGTGCAGCAACCGCTGGCCCTCGGCGCCGACATCGTCGTCCACTCGGCGACGAAGTACCTCTCCGGGCACTCCGACCTGCTCATGGGGGTCACGGTCACCCGCGCGGGCACTCCCGACGCTGCCCCCGACCGTTGGTATGCCGCGCTGCTCGCCCACCGCACCCGGCACGGGGCGATCGCCGGCCCGTTTGAGGCCTGGCTCGCGCTGCGCGGCATACGCACCCTGCATGTGCGCCACGAGCGGGCCTGCGCCAACGCCGCCGAGTTGGCGCGGCGCCTCGGCGAGCACCCCAGCGTGAGCCGGGTGCGCTACCCCGGTTGGGGGGCCATGCTGGCGATCGAGGTGGCCGGGAGCGCCCTGGACGCCGAGCGGGTGGCGAGCGCGTGCCAGGTCTGGTTGGGAGCCACCAGCCTCGGTGGGGTCGAGTCGCTCATCGAGCGGCGTCGCCGCTACCCCGGCGAGTCCGTGCTCGTCCCAGAGAGCCTGTTGCGGTTGTCCGTGGGCATCGAGGACGTCGAGGACCTCTGGCGGGACCTCGACCACGCACTGCGCGCCTGACCCAAGCGGGTCACCGGCCGATCAGCACAGCGGGTCAGATTCGCTCGTGCTTGCGGGTGCGCGACATGAGCAGGTCGACGAGTTCCTCGGGCGTTCGCTGCCCGTCGATGACCGAGGTGACCGCCTCGGCGATCGGCATCTCCACGCCGGCGTTCCTGGCCAGGTCGAGCACCGAGTGACACGACTTGACGCCTTCGGCAGTCTGGCGAGTCACCTCGATGACTTCGGCGACCGACATCCCCTTGCCGAGGTTCTCGCCGAAGGTGCGGTTGCGGGAGAGGGGAGACATGCAGGTGGCGATGAGGTCGCCCACACCAGCCAAACCCATGAAGGTCGACGGGTCCGCCCCCAAGCGCACACCGAGCCGCGCCGTCTCGGCCAAGCCGCGGGTGATGATCGACGCCTTGGTGTTGTCGCCCATCCCCATGCCTTCGGCCATGCCGACAGCGAGAGCAACGACGTTCTTCACCGCCCCGCCGAGCTCGGTCCCGACGACGTCATGGTTGAAGTAAGGCCGGAAGTAGCCGGTCGCGCAGGCAGCGGCCACGCGCTCCGCGGTCGCCTGGTCACAACAGGCCACGACGCTCGCGGCAGGTTGTTTGCGGGCAATCTCCTTGGCCAGGTTGGGCCCGGAAACGACGACGACACGCTCGACGTCGACCCCCCCGACCTCCATGATGACCTCGCTCATCCGCTTGGTCGTGCCGAGTTCGACACCCTTCATCAGCGAGACGACGGCGGCCGTCTCGGGCAGCGTCCAGCCGCTGAGGTTGGCGCGCAGCGTCTGGGAAGGGACCGCGAGGACGACGATGTCGGCCCCGGCCAACGCCTCCTGCGGGTCGGTGCTGGCCCGGATGCCCTCCGGCAGAAGGATTCCGGGGAGGTAGTCCTCGTTGCAGCCGGCGTTGATCTGCGCCACCGAGTCGGCCCGCCGGCCCCACATGGTGACGCTCGTGCCGGCGTCGGCCAATGCCGCGGCGAACGCGGTCCCCCAGCTACCTGTTCCCATGACCGCGGCGGTGGTGCTCATGGACGCTCCTTGTTGGGGTTGCCGGTCTCGGGGACACCCTTGGCCCGCGAGTCGAACCGCACAGCGGGGGCCTGCTCGCCCCGAAGGACTTCCAGTTGGGCCGTGATGGCGTCCATGATCCGGTCGGTGGCCATGGCGAGCAAGGCGACATCCTGCGGCTTGCCGTAGAGGTCGCTCAGGTCCACTGGCGGGCCGGCCAGGATGTGCATCGTCTTACGAGGGAAGAGGTGCAGGTCCTTCTGGTAGGTCCCGAGGACTTCCTGGGGACCCCACATAGCGATGGGGATGACCGGGCAGCGGGTGGTCAGGGCGATCCGTGCGGCGCCGGTCTTGCCCTTCATCGGCCAGCCACCCGGGTCGCGGGTCAGCGTCCCCTCCGGGTAGACGACGACGGTCTTGCCCTCCTGCACCGCCGCCACCGCGGCCCGCATGGCGTCGGCTGCCTGCCCCGTCCCGCGATAGACCGGGATCTGGTCGGCCCAACCGACCAACTTGCCCAGGACCGGGATCCGGAAGACGGCTTCCTTGCCGAGGTAGTAGGGCGGCCGGTCGTTGTCGAAGAGATAGAGCGCAATGGCCAACGGGTCGACATAGGACAGATGGTTCGGGGCGATGACGCATCCGCCCTCGGGAAGGTGCTCCATGCCCCGCCAGTCCCGACGGAGCAGCACACGCAGCATCGGTCGCAGCAGCACGACGATGACCTGGTATGCCGCCGGCAGCCGCCGCATTCGCGCCAGCACGGACGTGGACGACCTCACACCCAACTCCTTCTCGACGCCCGTATCCTTGCGGCCCGGGGTCCCAGTGTCGAGCATGCACCACCGGAGGGGAGACGATGTCGCTCGTGAATGACGTGGACCTCCGCGCCGACGGCTGGGTGGTCGTCGTGCCCGCCAAGGGCGGCGACAAGGCGAAGTCCCGCCTCACCGCACCGCGGGGGACGCAGCGGCATACCCTCGCGGCGGCCTTCGCGCTGGACACCGTCGCCGCGGCACTCGCTGCGGTCGGCACAGGGCGGGTGTATGCCGTCACCGGACCCGGCCCGCTCGTCGCCCTCCTGGAGGCGCTGGGTGCCGTCGTGGTCCCTGACCCCGGCGGCGGGCTCAATGCGGCCATCCGCGCGGGCCTGGCGCACGCTGCGGCCGAAGCACCGGTGCGCGTCGGGTTGGCCGTGCTGTTGGCCGATCTTCCCGCGCTGACCGCCGACTCCCTGAGCGTGGCGTTGGGCGCTGCCGCCGGTGTCGAGCGGGCCGTCGTGCCGGACATCGACGGAACCGGTTCGGTGCTCATCACGGCGACAGGCGGGGCTGTCCCCGAGCCGGCGTTCGGCCTCGACTCGGCGGCCCGACACGCCGCGGGCGGGCAGCAACGCCTCGACCTCGACCTGCCGCGGCTGCGGACCGACGTGGACGACACGACCTCCCTGCGGGCGGCGCTGTCGTTGGGGGTGGGACGGCATACGACAGCCGCCCTGCACCACGCGGCCACGGGCTGACACGAGCACGGGCCGGTCCCTCCCGCAGGAGAGACCGGCCCGGTCGAGGCTCGGCGGTTCAGGCCTTCTTCGCCGCCTTGGCGGGAGCAGCCTTCTTAGCAGCCGGAGCGGCCTTGGCGGGAGCCGCCTTAGCCGGGGCGGCCTTCTTGGCAGCCGGCGCAGCCTTGGCCGGAACGGCCTTCGTCGCGACCGACTTCGCGGGAGCGGCCTTGGCCGGAGCAGCCTTGGCCGGGGCGGCCTTCTTGGCCGCGGGCGCAGCCTTGACGGCGGCCTTGGCCGGTGCGGCCTTCTTCACCGGCGCAGCGGCCGGGGCAGCCTTGGCAACCGAGCCGGCCGGGGCCCGGCCGGTGGCCGGAGCGGCCTTGGGCAGCGAGCGCGGGTCGGCGACGTAGCCCTTGAACGAGGTGCCCGGGCGGAACCGCGGGACGGTCGTCTTCTTGATCCGGACGGCGTCACCCGTGCGGGGGTTGCGCCCAGTGCGAGCGGCCCGCGCCACCTTCTGGAACGTACCGAACCCGGTGATGGCAACCTTGCCGCCCTTGGCGACCTCACGAATGATTGCGTCCAGCACCGCGTCGAGTGCATCGCTGGCGGCCTTCTTGCCGCCGAGCTTGTCTTCGAGTGCTACGACGAGCTCTGCCTTGTTCACGCTTCCCCTCCAGATGAACGCCCCGGATCCAGCCGGGTGTCGATATCGCGGACGGGTCGTCCGCCTTGGACGACGGTATTCCCGTCCAGGCCTGGAGTCCACCATCTCGGGTTGCGATTCCCGTTGCCGCGCAAGGTATTTGCTCTCACGAAGCGGAGTTTTCGACGCGTGCTCACAAGTTGTGAACTCGCTTTGGCCACCCCACGACGCCGCGCTTCCCCCAAAGAGGTTGTCCAGCAACGCTTTTGGGCACCCGATCAGCAGATCTCAGCGGAAGCGAAGGCGTCGCCACCCTGCACGGGGCCATTGCGTGGACCACGCAGGCGTGTGGCGTATCTCCCAGTGCGACACGCCGACTCGGCGTGTCGCCGGGTTCGCACGGTTCGGACCGATTCGTCCCAGAGACCGCAGCGCTTCAGCTCGTGACGGGGAGGTATGCCGGTCGGTCGGCTTCGAACTGCGCGATGAGGTCGTCGTGGCGCAGGGTGAGGCCGATGTCGTCCAGCCCCTCCATGAGCCGCCAGCGGGTGTAGTCATCGACGCTGAAGGGCGCGACGATGTCACCAGCCGTCACCGTCCGGGCCGCGAGGTCGACGGTCACCTGGGCACCCGGCTCCTGCTCGAGGTACTTCCAGATGAGCTCGATGTCGTCCTGGGCCACCTGAGCCGTGAGCAGTCCCTGCTTGCCCGAGTTGCCGCGGAAGATATCGGCGAACCGCGAGGACAGCACGGCCCGGAAGCCGTAGTTCATCAGGGCCCAGACCGCGTGTTCGCGGGAGGACCCGGTGCCGAAGTCGGGACCCGCGACGAGGACCGACCCCGCGGCATACCGCGGGTTGTTGAGGACGAACGACTCGTCGGTGCGCCAGGCGGCGAAGAGGCCGTCCTCGAACCCGTCGCGCGTCACTCGCTTGAGGTAGACCGCAGGGATGATCTGGTCGGTGTCGACGTTGGTGCGCCGCAGCGGGACGCCGATGCCGGTGTGCGTCGTGAAGGCGTCCATGCGCTCAGTCCTTGTCCAGGTCGGCCGGCGAGGAGAGGGTGCCGCGAACGGCGGTGGCTGCGGCCACGAGGGGGCTCACCAGGTGGGTGCGACCACCGGGGCCCTGGCGACCTTCGAAGTTGCGGTTCGAGGTCGACGCGCTGCGCTCGCCGGCGGCGAGTTTGTCGGGGTTCATGGCCAGACACATCGAGCAGCCGGGCAGCCGCCACTCGGCGCCTGCGGCCTCGAAGACCGAGTGCAAACCCTCGGCCTCGGCCTGCACCCGCACCCGCGCCGATCCCGGAACGACAAGCATCCGGACCCCCTCAGCGACCCGGCGGCCGCGAAGCACGTCGGCTGCCGCCCGCAGGTCCTCGATCCGGCCGTTGGTGCACGACCCGACGAAGACGGTGTCGACGGGGATCTCGCGCAGCGGCGTCCCCGGCTCGAGGCCCATGTAGGCCAGGGCGCGCTCGGTGTCGGCGCGCTCGGTTTCATCGACGATCCGGTCCGGGTCGGGAACGCTCGCCGACAGGGGCAGGCCCTGCCCGGGGTTGGTGCCCCAGGTGACGAACGGGCTCAGGGTGGTGGCGTCCAGGTCGACCTCGGCGTCGAACACGGCGTCGTCGTCGCTGCGCAACTGGCGCCACGCCTCGACGGCGGCGTCCCAATCGGCACCCACCGGCGCGCGGTCGCGGCCCTTGAGGTAGTCGAAGGTGGTGTCATCGGGCGCGATCATCCCGGCGCGAGCCCCAGCCTCGATCGACATGTTGCAGACCGTCATCCGGGCTTCCATCGACAACGACTCGATGGCGTCGCCGCGGTATTCCAGGACGTATCCTTGCCCACCGCCGGTGCCGATCTTGGCGATGACCGCCAGGACGACGTCCTTCGCGGTCACTCCGTCGGGGAGGGCGCCGCGGACATTGACTGCCATCGTGCGGAACGGCTTGAGCGGCAGGGTCTGAGTGGCGAGCACATGCTCAACCTCCGAGGTGCCGATCCCGAAGGCAAGGGCGCCGAAGGCACCATGGGTCGAGGTGTGGCTGTCACCGCAGACGATGGTCATCCCCGGCTGGGTAAGCCCCAACTGCGGGCCGACGACGTGGACGATGCCCTGCTCGACGTCGCCCATCGGATAGAGCGGCACCCCGAACTCGACACAGTTGCGCCGCAGGGTCTCGACCTGGGTGAGGCTGATGAGATCGGTGATCGGGCCCGGCGTCGTTGGGACGTTGTGGTCCTCGGTCGCCAGGGTGAGGTCGGTCCGGCGCACGGTGCGGCCCTCAAGCCGAAGGCCGTCGAACGCCTGCGGGCTGGTCACCTCGTGCACGAGGTGCAGGTCGATGTAGAGCAGGTCCGGCTCACCTTCAGCGCGGCGGACGACATGCGCCTCCCAGACCTTCTCAGCCAGCGTCCCGGCCATCCCGCCACCTTCCCAAGCCATCTTCATACGCCTGTCGATGCCAGCATCCGACACCGTTCCGCACGGTGGATTTGCGTCTCACGCCCTGAGACGGCAATATCAGTGCATGGACAACTCAAGCGGGGTCGGCGTTCTGGACAAGGCTGCCACTGTCTTGTCGGCGTTGGAAGCGGGTCCGGCCACTCTCGCCCAACTCGTCGGGGCGACTGGGCTGGCTCGACCGACCGCCCACCGGCTCGCGGTGGCGCTCGAGCACCACCGCCTCGTGACGCGCGACATGCAGGGGCGTTTCGTCCTCGGCCCGAGGCTGGCCGAGCTGGCGTCGGCCGCCGGCGAGGACCGCCTGCTCGCCGCTGCGGGCCCGGTGCTGGGTGCCTTGCGCGACCACACCAACGAGAGTGCCCAACTCTTCCGCCGTCAGGGCGACCTGCGCATCTGCGTCGCGGCCGCCGAGCGTCCGATGGGGCTGCGCGACACCATCCCGGTCGGGGCGAGCCTGTCCATGCTCGCCGGCTCCGGCGCCCAGATCCTCCTCGCGTGGGAGGAGCCCGACCGCTTGCATCGCGGGCTGCAGGGTGCGCGTTTCAACGCCACCGCACTGTCGGCCGTCCGCCGTCGCGGCTGGGCGCAGAGCGTCGGTGAGCGCGAGCCTGGGGTGGCATCGGTCTCGGCGCCGGTCCGCGGTCCGTCCGGTCGGGTGGTGGCCGCGGTGTCGATCTCGGGGCCGATCGAGCGGCTCTCCCGGCAGCCGGGGCGCTTGCACGCGGCGACCGTGGTCGCCGGCGCGAACAAACTCACCGAAGTGTTGCGCCGGGCGCACCAGAGCACACCGAGCTAGTCTGAGTTGAGGTATGCCGCCCTGGCAGACCGCTCGTCGCTCCGGTTGATCACCCTGACCGGATCAACCTGTCGGAGACCTGGGGCGTCATGAGAGCAGCAGTTCGGCACGCTTGGCAGGAGACGAAGAGTGACACGACGTATCGGCAGAGCCGCGCGAGTGGGGATCATCTCGCTGGCGGGCGTGCTCGTCGCCTCCGCCTGCACCGCAGCCCCGACGCCCGCCGCAGCACCGGCGACCGCCGTCGTCACCCCCGTGGCGGCGCAGACGTCCGTCACGCCGACCCCTTCGGCGACCCCGACAGCCACCGCCACGCCGACCGCCGTCCCTCCGCTGCTGGCCGAAGGTGCCGACGGCGACCAGGTGCGCGAGCTCCAGGCCCGGCTCAAGCAGCTCAAGAACTTCACGTCCACCGTCGACGGTGTCTATGACGCCGAGACCACGGGCGCGGTGCAGGCTTTCCAGACGGCCCTCAAACTCCCGGCGTCCGGATCGGTCGATGAGACCACCTGGTCGACTCTCCTAGCGACGACCAAGGCTCCTTCGGCCGAGGACCTGGCCGGGCATCTCATCGCCGGGCCGGCCATCCTCGCGTCCGGGTCCTCCGGAGCCAAGGTCCGGGAGTTGCAGGCCCGGCTCAAGCAGCTCGGCCGGTGGACCGGCGATGTCACCGACTCCTACGGCACCAAGACGGTTAGCGCGGTCAAGGGCTACCAGACCAAGCGCGGCCTTCCGGTGACGGGCGAGGTTGACCAACGCACGATGGACCGCATCTGGGGGCAGACCCGCAAGCCCACGAGCAACGAGCTCAACAACGTCAAGCCCGCGCCGGGTGCCGGGCTGACCACCGCCGGGCTCGACCCGCGCTGCCTGGTCGGCCGAGTGATCTGCGCGTCCAAGTCGACGCGCAAGGTCGTCTGGGTCGTCGATGGCGTTCCCGTCATGCAGATGGACGCGCGGTTCGGGCGGGCGGAGTTGCCGACGAATGACGGCGCCTTCCACATCTACTGGAAGTCGATCGACCACTACTCCAAGAAGTACGACGCGCCCATGCCCTACGCGCTCTTCTTCAACGGTGGCGAGGCCGTCCACTACTCCCCCGAGTTCGCCTCCATCGGCTACTCCGGCGTGGGCTCGCACGGGTGCGTCAACACCCGCGACAAGGCGAAGATGGCCTGGCTGTTCAACGAAGCGCGCGTCGGGGATCTCGTCGTCGTCTACCGCTGACACCGGCGCGGCCGCCGGTAAGGTGCGCTCACGGCATACCGCAGGGGTATGCCGTGCGGCGGCCTCCACCGCCACGTCACCCCGGGAGTTGGCATGCGGATCGGCTACAAGGCGTCGGCAGAGCAGTTCGGTCCGCGTGAGCTCGTCGAGCTCGCCGTGCTGGCCGAGCAGGTCGGGCTGGACTCGGTCTGGGTCTCCGACCACGTTCAGCCCTGGCGTCACGTGGGCGGGCACGCACCCTTCTCGCTGGCCTGGCTAGCCGCGGCGGGCGAGCGCACCTCCCGAGTCCAGTTGGGGACCTCGGTGCTCACCCCGACCTTCCGCTACAACCCCGCTGTGCTGGCTCAGGCGTTCGCCACCCTTGGTGTCCTCAACCCCGGCCGGATCGCCCTCGGCGTCGGCACCGGCGAGGCGCTCAACGAGTTCGCGACGGGCGCGGTGGCCGAGTGGCCGGAGTTCAAGGAGCGTTTCGCCCGGCTGCGCGAGGCGATTGCGCTCATCCGCACCCTCTGGACCGAGGACCGGGTGACCTTCGAAGGTGACTACTACCGCACCACCGACGCGACGATCTACGACCGGCCCGAGGTCCCCGTCCCCGTCTACATCGCCGCGGGCGGGCCACTGGTCGCCCGGTATGCCGGTCGCGCGGGTGACGGGTTCATCTGCACCTCCGGGAAGGGCGAGGAGCTCTACCGCGACCAACTGCTACCGGCTGTCGACGAGGGCCTGACGAAGGCCGGTCGCGATGGGGTCGGCTACGACCGGATGATCGAGGTCAAGCTCTCCTGGGACCCCGATCGCGCGGCCGCGGTGGCCAACTGCCGGTTCTGGGCGCCGCTGTCGCTGACCGCCGAGCAGAAGCACGGCACGACCGACCCGATCGAGATGGAGCGGCTGGCCGACGAGCTCAGCGACGAGCAGGTGGCTCGGCGCTGGATCATCAGCAACGACCCCGACGAGGTCGTGGAGGCGGTCCGCCCCTACGTCGGCTGGGGCTTCGACCACCTGGTGTTCCACGCTCCCGGGCACGACCAGCACCGGTTCCTGACGACCTTCGCAGAGGCGGTCCTGCCGCGGCTGCGCGAACTGGGCTGACCGGCATACCCACTGGGCGGCCCGACCCACCTGCCCGGACATGCAGAACGGCC
>ERZ724517.1131-NODE-1131-length-15090-cov-8.695510_pt1 | contig 15090 bp, 10 predicted proteins | sample MGYA00376050_ERZ724517 | MGnify/ENA primary metagenome ERZ724517 (study PRJEB28724, sample SAMN07190886) | activated sludge metagenome | isolation source: activated sludge of sewage treatment plant in Hong Hong | place: USA: Christiansburg, Virginia | collected... | reverse complement strand
CCAAACTGACTTACCTGCCCTGGCAGCTATCCGGCAGCGCACTCGAACAGCGTTTCCGCATCAGCCAGGTCAGCCTGGCCAATGATTTCGCAGCGGCAGCAAACGGTCTTGCACTGGTCGCCCCGGCGCAACAACAAACACTGCAAAGCGGCGCCTCCTTGGCGGCAGGGCCACGCGTCATTCTCGGTGCCGGCACCGGCCTCGGCGTTGCCGGCATGGTCAGTGATGGCCGGCGTTACCGCGTCATCCCCGGCGAAGGCGGCCACCTCGGTTTCGCACCGCAAACGCCGGAACAACTTGAACTGGCGCACTGGCTACTGGCGCAGAACGGTCGGGTAACGACCGAAGACATTGTTTCCGGCCCCGGCCTGGCAAAAATTTATGCCTTTTTAGGCGGTGGACCGCAACAGCCTGAAGTAATCGGTACTTCAGCCCTGCGCAACACCGACCCTCTCGCCAAACACGCTGTTGAGCTCTGGCTCGCCGCTTACGGCGCCTTCGCTGGCGACCTCGCCCTGCACTGGCTGGCCCGTGGCGGCGTCTATCTGGCCGGCGGCATGGCGGCCAAGCTGCTGCCACATTTTGGACCCGCAATCTTTCTCGACGCATTCAACGCCAAACGCGAACATCAGGCCATCGCCCGCCAGATGCCGGTGCATCTGGTCTGCGAAGAGCGCCTCGGGCTACTCGGCGCACTGGCTCTGGCAGCTGAAGGTATAGAACGCGCGCCTGCCCCGCCGAGTATTACCAGCCCAGCGGGTTAAAATCCGCCCCCTATGCTGCCCGCCCGCCAAACCCTGCTGCTCTTTCTGCTCGCCCTCGCCGTGCTGCTGCCCGGCATTTGGGAAGCAACTGGCCTGACCGGCAAAGACGAATTTTTCCTCGGTCTGCGCACCCCCATGGAGATGATGGAGGGCCAGCACTGGCTGGTGCCTTTCCTCGACGGCGCGCCGCGCATCCGCAAGCCGCCCATGCTCTACTGGGTTGGCCGTATCAGTTATGAGACTTTCGGTGTTTCCCTGGTCAGCGCCCGCCTGATTGGCGTGCTGTTTACCTGCTTGCTGATCGTTTCCGCCGCCGGCATCGCCCGCCGCCTTTCCGGCAAACCAGAAGCCGGCTGGATCGCCGGCTGCATACTGCTTGGCTGCCTGGGCATTGCCAGCGAAGGCCGCCGCTTCATGCTTGACGTGCCGGTCGCCGCCTTGTCCACCGCCGCTTTCTGGACTTTCCTGATTTGGCTGGATACCCGGCGCACTTACTTGTTGACCGCAAGCACACTACTTTTGGCCGCCGGTTTCCTGACCAAGGGGCCGATTGTCGCCCTGGTTTTTGGCGGCGGCGGCCTCGCCCTGCTTTTCAGTGGACGCCTGCGCCTCGGCAGCTTGCGCCCGCACCTGAAGCCTCTGTTCGCTCATAGCCTGCTCTGGGCGCTGCTGGCGCTACCCTGGTTTTTCATCGTCCGCGCGCTCTATCCGGAAGCGACCAATCTGGTGCTGGCCGATGAACTGGAATCACGCCAGTTCTTCAACCTGTCGCCCGGCATTTTGCTGGGCTTGCTCAACGTTGCGCTGCCCTGGGTCATTGTTTTTGCCGTCGCCGTCTGGCAGCAGCGTGGCAGTTCGGCCACCACACGTCTGGCACTACTCTGGTTTCTCGCGACTTTTTTGCCCTTCTTTTTCATCAAGAGTTTCGACCGCTACCTGATTGGCTCGCTCGTCCCGCTGGCCATTTTTCTCGCCCTGACCTTGCCGCAAGTGCGGCTGCGCTGGCCTTTCCGTTTGGGCATGCTACTCGCGCTGGGCCTTGGCGGCGCGCTGGCTGGCTTCGCCTGGTGGTTCAAACTTGGTGGCTGGTACTGGCTGATTTTGCCAGCGATCTATTTAGGCTGGGCCTGGTGGCAGGAGCGTGGACTCGCTCACACGCTGGCTGCCCCGGCCGTTTTCTGGATTGCCCTACTTGCCGGGGTGTTCCCGGCCCTTGGCGTCAACGCGCTGCCAGCGGCGGTGCTCGAACTTGGTCGCCAGCAGGCGGTAGCGATGTTCGACGGCCCGCAACCGGCCATGCTGCCAGTCTTGACCGGGCGGGCGCAGCGCCACTACGCCAAGCTCGACAAATTCGACATCGCTGAACTTGCCGCCAGTAAGACGCCGGTCTTCGTTGAGGAGAAAGATATTTTCCGCTTCCACGAGGCGTTGACCGCAACCGGCCATGCCGCCCGCGAACTGGGCAGCTATCAGACCCTGGCCTCGCATGGCTCCGGCCTGCGCTTTGCCCGGGTCGGCGCCAATAGCGACGACTGGAAAAACGCCTTCAGCAGTCGTTCGCTGGCCCCACTCATGACCACGGTGCGCTGGTTCGCGATCACGGCACCATGAACGGTCTGAGCGAAAAAGCCACGCATTACCTGGCTGCGCTACTGTTCATTGGCGCGCTCGCCGCTGCCTGGTGGCGAGCCCCCACGCCCGCCGCACCGGCCTTTGTGCCGCCGCCTCCGGCCACCGCATCGACCCTCCCCGTCCTGTTCTCGGCAGAGCAACTGCCGAGGGCCGCCGCGTCAGCCCATGCCGCCACCCTGGCCCAGTTGCCCGACGGGCGTATCGCCGCCGCCTGGTTTGCCGGCACCCAGGAAGGCGCCGACGATGTGGCAATTTATTTCAGCACCTTGGGCAAGGACGGCTGGAGCAAGGCGCAACCAATCGCCAATCGCGAAAGCACCGCCGGCGGCACCTTTGCCTATGTACGCAAAGTCGGTAACCCGGTGCTTTACGCCGAGGGCAGCTGGCTGCATCTGTGGTACGTCAGTGTGGCGGTCGGCGGCTGGGCCGGCAGTTCGATCAATCACAGCGTTTCCACTGATGGCGGCGCCACCTGGTTCAAGCCGACCAAATTGCCAACCTCGCCCTTTGCCAACATCAGCACCCTGGTGCGCACGCCGCCCATCGCGCTGGCGGATGGCGGGCTGGCCCTGCCGATCTACCATGAATTCATTGCCAAGCATGGCGAATGGCTGCGTCTCTCGGCCACCGGCCAGATCCTCGACAAAGTGCGCATGACCCATCCGGTGCGCACCCTGCAACCGGCCGTTGTCTCCGTTGACGAGCAACGCGCCATCGCCGTACTGCGCGACGCCGGCCCCGGGCCGGGCAAGGTGCAGGTCGCCAACACGACAAATGGCGGGCAGAGCTGGGCGGCCGGTGTCGCCCTGGCGCTGCCCAACCCCAATTCATCCATTGCCCTGCTGCGCCTGAAGAGTGGCCGCCTGCTGCTGGCCGGCAATTCGCAAAATGGCCGCGAGGCCATGCTGCTCTGGATTTCAGCCGACCAAGGCAAGACCTGGCAGGCCAGCCGCACCGTAGAAAGCGCGCCCGACGGCGGTGCCGAGTTTTCCTACCCGGCCCTGCTGCTTGGTCGCGACGGACAAATCCATCTGGCTTACACCTGGCGCCGCCAGGGCATCAAACACGCCGCCTTCAGCGAAGCCTGGCTCGACGGAGCCGCGCCATGAACGTCCTCGCCGCCTACGGCCTGCTCGCCCACGGCCTGATCTTCGGTGCCATCGCCACCCTGCTGCCACTCGGTGAGCTACGCGCCAAAGCCGCACTGATGGCCACCACCCTGGCCCTGCTCGCCGGCATCGCCCCCTTCATGCACGGCATGTTCGGCACGCCATCGCTCACCCTGTTGCAACTCGCCTTGCTGCAACTGGCCAACAAGACACCATCACCCTTGAGCTACCGGCCGGCACTTGGCCTGCTGCTTTTTGTTGCCCTGTTTTACCCGGCTGCACTCGGCTGGGGGCCGTTCGACCCCTATGCACTGGGCTACCAGCCCTCAGCCCTGCTCACCGCCTTCGTTCCACTAGCCGGCGCTCTCTGGTGGCGGCGCCGCGATAGCTGGCTGATCATCCTCGCCATCGACCTCGCCGGCTACGCCAGCGGCCTGTTTGCCAATCTCTGGGATGCGCTCCTTGACCCATTGCTGGTCTTGCTGGCGCTGATTGTTGTCGGACACCGGCTCGTCGCAGGCATTCGCGCAGCAAAAAACTGAGTCAGCAATCCGAGCGACTGCTTAGCGAAAATGTGGCCCACCCAGCACCATCGTAGGGCGACTCAGGCTCGGTCTTGGTGCGTCGAGTGCCTGAGGCTTTCTGCAACGGACTGACTAATTGCCGTACACCGTGGCATTGGCAGCACCGCCGGCCAAGCAGGCATAGCGGGAGGGTAGATCACCTGGCAGGCTCCAGCCAAACAAGAGCTCTTCCGCATCGGCCAATCCAGCACCCGTCGCCAACACATGCTCGGACAGGTTGGCAAAAGCGGCTAAGCGCATCCAGAACAGGGTTTCTTCGTTAATCCTGAGTGACATCGTCGTTCTCCTTGAACTGCGGTGTAGACGGAATCCAGCGAAGCGCCACACTCGGCTTGTCGCTTTCCGCCACCAAAGGTTGCCGGGGATAGAAACTGCTGGAAAACGTCCATAACTCACCTCTCTTTGATGTCAGCGGGAGAACAACAGAGAACTCACAAAACAGGTAAAGCCAAGCAATAATTGGCCCAGCACGACCACTGGCGGATTCCGTACCTCAGTTTGGGGATCAGACCTGGCCGATCTGACTGTCCACAGTTTCTGGGGGTAAGTCTGTGCACAAGCCTGTGGATAGCTACGTGCCCCATCGTCTGAAACTGAATGCTTTAAAACTAGGCAGTTTTCCTACCACCCCCTGCTGCTTGGTCACGACGGACAAATCCATTTGACCTATACCTGGCGCCGCTAGGACATCAAATACGCCGCCTTCAGCGAAACATTGTCAGGCCTCACAGAATATGCACTGACTGCGATGATGGGAAAGTAGAGGCAACTGTCATTGGTTTTTAGAATGCCAATGAGTACAGTCGGCCATAACCTGCCGGTTGAGGTAGTTATCCAATTTCAATAGATAGGGCGCCCTGCACCTCTATGCATGACCAGTATTCGGCGAGCATATCTCGGCTATATTGCCTTTACCCGGACAGGAGCAGAGAGTTGAGTGGGACATAACTGCCTAGGGCCCGAATGGTTTCTAACAATCGTTAAGTCGCCACACATGCTCCTGGAAGCATGAGCATTACACAAAAACAGCCTCCGCGATCCTTCCGTGCAAGAAGCAAAACGACCGCTGAGCCAGCTTTAGCCTAGTCTGCGGTATTCTTATAGTGTTCGCTTCAATTCGATTATCTGAAAGACATGCGAAGGTTCAACGGTGAAAAATATTGAAACACTGGAGATTGTTAATCGGCAATTGGCTGAAAGCCAGCTTCGATTAGAGACCATCCTGAGGCTCAATCCGTTTGCTATTGGCATTACGCGCCTGAGTGATGGCGCAATTATCGAATTCAACGATGCTCTGCTGGCGTTTATTGGCTATGAGCGCGCCGAGGTGATTGGGCAGAACTCAGCTGAATTGGGAATATTTGGTAATCCGGAGCAGCGCTCCCGGTTATTTTCCGGAATCGCATCGGGTCAGGTAATTTACGAAATACCCGTGGAAATTCGCCGCAAGGACGGTGAGTTTCGCCAGGGTCGCCTTTCGGCATCGCTGGTGCAACTGGATGGAGAAACTCACGCCATCACGAACTTGCGCGATGTCAGCCACGAGATTGCAGCCGAGCAGGAGCGAGAAAAAGTTGCACGGCACCTGCAATCCACGCTCGACAGCATCCCGTCCATGATCGGCTATTGGGACCGCAATTTGCGCAACCACTTTGCCAACCACGCCTATGTGGACTGGTTTGGGATTGATCTGCAAAAGGTGCCGGGCATGCATATTCGGCAGGTTATTGGCGAGGAGCGCTACCGCCTCAACTTGCCCTATATCGAAGGCGCTCTGCGTGGCTCGAAACAGACCTTTGAGCGGTGCATTCCCTCTCCGGACGGGAGCCATGTCCGCCATTCCCTGGCTGAATACATTCCCGACATCGTCGACGGAGAAGTTCAGGGCTTCTATGTACTGGTCTCCGACATCACCCCCATCAAGCAAGCCGAATTCGCCCTCCGCGAGAGCGAAGAGCGCTATCGCAAGGTCGTTGAGGACCAGACAGAGTTGATCAGTCGCTACCTTCCCGACGGCACCATGATTTTCGTCAACGAAGTGTATTGCCGCTTCTTCGGCAAGAGCGAGGCGGAACTGAGTGGCCTTACCTGGCACCCGGTAGCCCATCCGGATGACATCCCGATGGTCGAAGAGAAGTTGTCAGCGCTGTCACCAACCAATCCAGTCGTAACCATCGAAAACCGCGTTTATGCTGCCGATGGCAGCAAACACTGGATGCAGTTCGTGAATCGTGCCTTTTATGACGACGGCGGCAAACTCAAAGAAATCCAGTCAGTGGGCCGCGATATCTCGGCACGCAAGCTGGCCGAACAGGAGCTCGCCGCATCCAGAGTCCAGTTGCATGCCCTTCTTGCCGAAAATGATCACGTTCGCGAAGGGCAGAGAAAAGAAATAGCCAGGGAAATCCACGATCAACTGGGATCCGTACTAACTGCCATCGGCTTTCGTCTCGAAGCGCTTAATGGCCAAACTCGCAGCAAAACTCAACTGGCCAAGGAACTCGCCCAGATTAAGTCTCTCGTCTCACAAGCCAATCTGGTCGCGAGGAATGTCTGCGACAGCCTTCGTCCGGCAGTGCTTGACGACCTCGGGCTGATCCCGACCTGTCGCTGGTATTTGCAGGACTGGTCAGCGCTGGTCGGCATTTCGGCCAAACGGCGTTTTGGTCGCCTGAGCGCTGAGCCCTCAGAACAATTGAGCACTGATCTGTTCCGGATTTTTCAGGAGTTGCTGACCAATGTGGCCCGACACTCCGGAGCAAGTTCGGTCCGCGTCAGCGTTTCAAGTGGATTTGATGCACTGCGCTTGCGGGTGGCGGATAACGGCAGCGGTTTCGACCAAAAATGCAAATCCTCAGGCTTTGGTCTGGCTGGCATCCGTGAGCGGATGGCAAGACATGGTGGCGAGATCACCATCTCATCAGGGCCAAGCGGGACCCTGGTGATAATCACCGCTCCGCTGCATGGTGCGCAATGAACGCCCGTGTCATCATTGCCGACGATCATCAGGTAGTGCGTCAGGGGCTCCGCGAAATACTGTCACAAACAACTGACCTGGAGGTCACAGCAGAAGCTGTCGACGGTGCGCAAGCCGAGGCACTGGCCCGGGCCGGCAAGGCCGATCTGCTGATTCTGGACATCGCACTGCCGATTCGGCGCGGCATTCAAGTTCTCGAGTCCCTACGCTCGGATGGCGTCGAATTGCCGGTACTGTTTTTCTCGATGTATTCGGCGAGCCAGTATGTCGACTATGCGAAGCAAGCAGGTGCCCAAGGATTTGTCAGCAAGGATGCCGATGCAGCCGAACTGCTGCGTGCCATTCGGCGAATCCTGGCTGGCAGCAGCAGCTTTCCGGCACGACATCGGGTAGCGCCGGATGCCGCATCAAGCAACGATCCGTTCAAGTCTCTGTCACGTCGCGAGTTTGAAGTCATGCAAACCCTGGCAAGCGGCACCAGCATTCTGGAATTTGCCGCCCAGCTCGGCGTCAGCACCCAGAGCATCACCACCTACCGCCGTCGACTGCTCGAAAAACTTGGGATCAGGACCAACGCCGAACTGGTCACACTGGCAATACTTCACGGCCGTATCTGAATAGTTGCGATTTGTAGTGGAACGCTGACAGACAAAGGCGTCGACTCATCCCATCATGTTGCCTAATGAAAGGTGCACGCTTTAGAAGGCAGCGCCATTGGGAACCCCCTCCAGAAAATTAAACGATTCTGCCCCCACACAGGCGCGTGGCAAGGTTCGGCATCGAGAAAAAACTGGAAATCACATGGTGTGAACGCAGCCTGATGACTTTTGCAACACCCGCTTCTTCGAACGCCCCGTCAGGCAAACGTCGGGGAATCTCGCTACACAGATTCCTCACCCGCCTGATCTGGCTATGCGTCCTGCCGCTGCTCCTGTTGGCCGCCTACCTGGCATTCGCGCACGTCCGCTTCATTCAGTCCGAGCGCGACCTGACCATCAGGAACATGGCCAATAACTTTGTCGCTGCCCTCGACAAGGAACTTGAAGCCCGCATCAATGGACTACAGATGCTTGCCATTTCTCCCCTGATCGATGATCAGGAACGATGGGAGGACCTCTATCGTGAAGGGGAAGGATTCAGGCAAAGCTTCGGTAGTCATGTCATTTTCTCCAACATTGGCAAGCAAATGCTATTCAACACGCGCTCGCCATTTGGGTCGAAGCTGCCCACACTGCCTGTTCCGCCCGGGCAATCAGCGGCTAGAACGGCACTGGATACCGGCAAGCCAGCCATTGGCGACACCTTCCTCGGCCCGGACAGCCAAGTCCCGCTAATTGCCATAGCCGTACCGGTAAATCGGGCGGGACAGCCAGCCTATCTGCTACTAACGACCATAGAGACAGCGCAATTTCAAAAGCGTCTTGAGCGCCTTTCGCTGCCCGAAGGCTGGGAAATGAGCATTCTCGACAGCACGCAGAAAATCATCGCCAGGGTCGGGCGGTCAAACCCGAATCCAGTGCCGAAAGACAATGCTGCAGGTAGGTTTGTTGTCCGCTCGACGATATCGCCTTGGTCGGTGATGCTGGAAATTCCGCGAGAGACCTACCTGTTTCCGATCATTGCAGCAGGCCTGATGCTGGCCATTGCCTTGCTCGGCGCCGCATTGATCAGCATTATTGGCGGCAAGCTGGCCAGTCGTCGGCTGGCCGCGGCGGTGAGCGCAATCATTCCATCGCACCCATCGCCAGCGGAATCTGCGGGCCTCGACATTACGGAAATCACGGCAGTACGCTCCCTGCTCGATGAACTCATGGACTCCCGCCTCGCCGCATCAGCCGCCTTAAGGGAAAGTGAAGCATCCTTGAAGGAGTCCCAGCGAATTGCCGGTATCGGCAGTTATGTACTAGATATTCAAACCGGCATTTGGTCCTGTTCGGAAGTGATGGACGCGATACTGGGCATAGATACCGACGACTATCATTCCGTGGAGAACTGGGCGGCATTGATCCACCCGTCTGACCAAGAGCGGATGGCACGCTATTTTGCCGAAAACGTGCTCCGGCTTGGGCAGGAGTTCAACGAGAAATATCGTATCACCCGCCCCAACGACCGGGCGGAGCGCTGGGTGCATGGCCTGGGCGTACTCGAATTTGATGCACACGGGCAAGCGGTCAGGATGCGCGGCACGATTCAGGATGTAACCGAACGCACGCTCACCGAGCAGGCCCTGCTCGACCGCGAATTCAAACTCGGCGCGATCGTCGAAAACTCGCCATCCGCACTCTCGCTCAAGAGTCCCGATGGTTCTTACGTTCTGGCCAATCCCAACTTCCAGCGCCTGCATCACCTGAGCGAAGCGGAAATTGTCGGCAAGACCGACTTCGATCTCTACCCAGCAGAGACGGCTCAGCAGATCAGGACCAACGACGAACGCTTGCTGCAGTCGATGTCTAGGCAATCGGTCGAAGAGATCTGGCCGGTTGATGGCGAACCCCGGAATTTCCTGGTGCACATGTTCCCAATACTCAACGCGTCGGGCGCGCCCAGCTTCATCTGTCGGATTTCCTTCGATATCACGGTGGCCAAGCGGGATGCAGCGGAACTCGAGCGGCATCGACATCATTTGGAAACGCTGATCGAAACTCGAACACGCGAACTGGGCGAGGCGAATGTAGAACTGGCTGAACACTCGGCAAAGCTCGAGGTGCTCTACGACCAGGCCAAGTTGCTCGAGATGGCGCTGCGCAAAAGCGAAGTGATGCTGCATGGGGTTCTGGACAACACACCAGCGCTGATCTCTTACTGGCGCCGTGACCAGACTAACGATTTTGCCAATCATGCCTTTGAGAATTTGTATGGCGTACCCCCTGAAAAAATTCGTGGCCGTCATCTACGTGAGGTAATTGGCGAACAAGCTTTTGCCGTGAGCCAGCCCTTCATCGAACGCGCGCTACGCGGTGAACGGCAATCTTTCAGCCGGGAACTGGTAGACATTCGGGGCGACCGACACTGGACCCAGGTACAGTACATTCCCGAGATCCGCGGCGACGAAGTTAAAGGCTTCTTTGCATTGGTCTCGGACGTCACTCAGCTCAAAGAGAAGGAGCGGGAAATCGAGGCGCTGAATGCCGCGCTGGCCATCCGAGTCGAAGAGGCAGAAGTCGCCAATCGGGCAAAAAGCGTCTTTCTTGCCAACATGAGCCATGAAATCCGAACGCCGATGAATGCCATCATCGGCCTGACCCATCTGATTCGTCGCGCTGGTGCTACGGCCGATCAGATCAAGCGACTGGAAAAGATCGACGATGCTGGCCGGCACTTGCTTTCCATCCTCAACGACATTCTGGATATTTCAAAAATTGAGGCTGGTCGTTTCCAGCTGGAAAGCAAGGACTTCCATCTGTCAGCCATTCTCGATAACGTTCATTCCATCATCGGGGAGTCTGCGCGAAGCAAGGGACTGATGATCGAGCTTGATCGCAATTCAGTGCCACATTGGTTGCGTGGGGACCCGACGCGACTTCGTCAAGCTCTGCTCAACTATGCTGGAAATGCGGTCAAGTTCACGGAGAACGGAACCATTGTTTTACGCGCAGAACTCCTTGAAGAAAACGGGGATGAATTGTTCGTGCGCTTTGAAGTTCAAGATACCGGGATCGGGATAACCCGGGAACAAATCGGTCGATTGTTTCAAGTCTTCGAGCAAGCTGAAACTTCGACCACCCGCACTTACGGCGGGACCGGACTTGGTCTTGCCATTACCAGACGCCTGGCGCGGCTGATGGGTGGCGATGCTGGCGTAGAGAGTACGCCAGGGCAGGGGAGCCGTTTTTGGTTTACGGCACATCTGCAACGGGGACAGGCGATCATGCCTAGCGAACCGATGCAGATTGGCGCGAATGCCGAAACGCTGTTGCGGCAGAATCACCAAGGCGCGAGGCTATTGCTGGCCGAAGATAATGCGATCAATCAGGAGGTTGCGCTGGAATTGCTGCACGGCGTCGGTCTGGCGGTGGATATAGCCTGCGATGGCCTTGAGGCCCTCAAGTTGGCACAAACCAATGCTTACGATCTGATCCTGATGGATATGCAGATGCCTAATATGGATGGCCTTGATGCAACGCGTGCAATTCGCCTGCTGACGGGCTGGGAAAGCAGGCCAATCCTGGCGATGACAGCAAATGCCTTCGATGATAACCGGCGAGCCTGCGAGGCGGCAGGCATGAATGACTTTGTCGCCAAACCGGTGGACCCCGAACGGCTCTACACGATCTTGCTGAAATGGCTTCCGCTCAAACCTAGTATGACGCCCGAAGGATCAGTTGAGGAAAATTCGGCATTGCTGACCGAAACGTTGGGGCCAGTACATGAAGCAAGTGCCGAGGAGGCGCTGGCCAGACTGGCTGGACTACCCGGACTCAATCTGGTTAACGGTCTGTCGATGGTACGCGGTGACGTCATCAAATTCCTGAAATTTATGAACATGTTTGTTGTAGCTCATGTTGACGATATGGCTCGCCTTACCGAGATGCTGGCCAATGGTGAAAATGAATCAGCGGACCGCCTCGTACACACACTAAAAGGAACGGCAGCTACATTGGGCGCGGAGAAGATTTCCAGCCTGGCGAAGGACCTTGAAAGGCTGCTCCACCAGGGCCTGGGTGCCAAGAGCAATCACAAGGAAATCCAAATGGCGATTGATGCGATCAGTGTCGAATTGTCGTTCCTGGCTGCCGCGCAACTTCATCCATTTAATATTGAACAGCTGCGCTCCCCGAGTACCTGATATCGTCGATATCTGTTCAATAGAAGCTGGGGCTTCAGCTTGAAATCAGGTTCCGAAGACTGTTTTGACACTAGCCGGGCCAAGCCTAAGGTGCCAAGCAGCCGGTTTTTGATGAGGTCGTATCCATTCATAAAGCATGATTTTCCGGGCCACCACCTCTTCTCTTGTGGCCGGCAGAATAGAGTTGGCCACTTTGCGGAACTTTAATTTGTAGATATTGATTTTGGCTGACCGACCGCTTCAAGAAAAATCGACTGGCCGTTCTGGACACACCACTGCCAGTGATCCAGGAAACTCGAAGGGCCGTTGCCCCGTTTCAAACTGGCATTCGCAATGCCCACCGGCAAGCTAACGCGTCAGGGATTCGCTGATCAGCTTCCTGATGCTGCCGGCCTCGAAAGGCTTGTCGCAAATGGCTGAGACGCCGGCCCGCTCAACCGCCGCCAGGCGCCCCATGTTCTGTTCGCTGGTTACCATCAGGATCGGCACAGCGCTTTGCCAGCTTTGGGTACGGATGTATTCGATCAGCTCGCGGCCATCCATTTCCGGCATGTTGTAGTCGGTTATGACCAGATCGACCATGGTCGTCTGCAGCAGCGCCACTGCATCCTTGCCATCGACCGCTTCCGTGATCCGTTCGATACCGAGCTCTTCGAGCATGCGGCGCAAATGGCGGCGCGAGGCCTTGCTGTCATCGACGAGCAGGATGCGCAGGTTTTCGATTTCTGCAAGAAGATCCATGTCGTCCGGCTGATTCAGGTAATCGGCGGCGGCGTAGAGCGCGCGCGATAACTGTTGTTCGTTGAACGGTTTGGTGACGATGCTGCAAGCGCCGGACTGCCGCACCGGCTCAAGCACCTGCGGCCGTGTTTCGCTGGAAATAAGGATGAAGGGGATGGTCTCGAGATCTTCATCGGCACGCATCGCGGCCACCAGATCGGTGCCGGCCATATCGGGTAGATAGAGGCTGCTGACGACCATCATCCCGGCACTGTCTGACTTCAGTTTAAGTAATGCCGCCTGCCCGTTTTCGGCGATATGCACCTGGCGCACGCCCTGATGCTGCAACATGCGGCTGACCAGATTGGCCTGCATGCGGGAAGGTTCGACCAATAGAACAGAGAGGTCGGCGAGCGAGGTTGTAAGCGCCATGGCGGTCACTCCGAAAACCGGGGAATGACCGCACTATAGCAGCGCTTGGCTTAGTTCGCCTGCTCAGCCACGCAGTTTGGCAGCAACTTCGGCGACCCGCTGGCCGTAACGTTTGGCGGTATCGAGATCACCTTGCGGAATTTCATCAACGCCGGCATCAGACGGCGACTGCACCAGCAAACCGACCGAACCGCCGAGGTTGTTGATGTCGGTGCGTGCCGCTGCCTTGCTGTTGCTGGGCAACAAGCCGAGGCTGACCCAGATGCCGCCGTGCTGCGAAGCCAGGGTTTGCAGGCCGATCAAGGTCACCTGTTTGTCACCGTTAAGGCTGGCGCTGTTGGTAAAGCCACCAAACACCTTGTCCTGCCAGGCGCGGCCATACCAGGGCTTGGAGGAAGCTTCGGCGAATTTCTTGAACTGCCAGCTGGCACTACCCATGTAGGTTGGCGAGCCGAAAATGATGGCATCGGCTGCAGCAAGTTTTTCCCAGCCGCCTTCCGGCAGATTTCCTTCGCCATCAATAGCCAGCAGTTCGCCATCAGCGCCTGCGGCGACGAACTCGGCAACGCGCTTGGTGTGGCCGTAGCCGGAGTGGTAGACAACAATTGTTTTGCTCATGGTTTTTCCTTTGATTTAAATTGGGGTGGGGTGAATCAGGCTTGCGGTGGCAGATCGAAAAACAGGAACTCAGTTTCTTCAGCCGCCAGAAATTGCAGTTCGCTTTCGTCAGCAATCTTGGCGCCATCGCCGGCGCTCAAATTTTTGCCGTTCAGGGACAGTCGACCGCGCACCATTTGCACGAAGGCCAAACGGCCTGCCGCCAGGCGGTAACTGATCGCTTCGCCAGCACCCAGCACCGAGGCGTAGAGCCGCGCATCCTGGCCGATGGTGGTGCTGCCGGCGGCACCATCGGGCGAGGCGACGAGATGCCAATGGCCGCGCATTTCATCAACGGTTAACGCCTGCTGCTCGTAGCTGGCCGGCGTACCTTGCCGGGCCGGTGCTATCCAGATTTGCAGCAGATGCGTTTCCTCATCGGGCGAGGGGTTGAACTCGCTATGGCGAACGCCGCTGCCGGCCGACATGCGCTGTACTTCGCCGCGCCGGATAACCCCGCCATTGCCCAGGCTGTCCTTGTGCTCAAGGGTGCCGGAGAGAATGTAGGTAACGATCTCCATGTCGCGATGACCATGCGTACCAAAGCCCTGGCCGGGTGCGACGCGATCTTCGTTGATGACGCGCAAGACACCCCAGCCCATTTCGGCCGGATCGTAGTAGTCGGCAAATGAAAAGCTGTGGCGGGCCTTGAGCCAGCCGTGGTCGGCAAAGCCACGTTCGCCGGAAGGACGCAGGGTGATCATGGAGACTCCTTGTGAATTAATGATGTAGCTTAGTTACCATAGTAGGCGTAGAGTTCAGCACAAGCCAGCGAATTATTATGGACAAATCGTTCAATTAAATTCACATGAAAATCTCTCTCGATCTTCTGCACATTCTCGATGCCATCGACCGCCATGGCAGTTTCACGGCCGCCGCCAGCGCCCTGCATCGCGTGCCTTCGGCGCTGTCGCACGCCATCGCCAAACTGGAGTGCGAGCTGGACGCTCAACTCTTCGTTCGTGAAGGCCGCCGCGCGACACTCAATGAAGCCGGACGCACCCTGCTCGATGATGGGCGTCACCTGCTGCGCGCTGCCGATGAACTGGAACGCCGCGTGCAGCGCATCGCCAATGGTTGGGAGGCCGAACTGCGCATCGCGATTGACGCCATCATCCCGGTCGAACGCCTCTATCCGTTGCTCGAACGCTTTTACGGCGCCGGGCACAGCACCCAGATTCGCCTTTTTTACGAAGTCCTCGGTGGCACCTGGGACGCCCTGGCCACTGGCCGCGCCGACCTCGTCATCGGCGCCCCCGGCGACATGCCAGCACGTAGCGGCATGGCCACGCGCCCGTTGTGCACGCGCAGCGACTTTGTCTTTGCCATTGCCCCCAGCCACCCGCTCGCCGCCTGGCCAGGCGTCATCCCGAACAGCGAACTGGCGCGCCACCGCGCCATCGTTATCGCCGACACCTCGCAGGAACTC
>ERZ724517.1130-NODE-1130-length-15092-cov-4.691029_pt1 | contig 15092 bp, 12 predicted proteins | sample MGYA00376050_ERZ724517 | MGnify/ENA primary metagenome ERZ724517 (study PRJEB28724, sample SAMN07190886) | activated sludge metagenome | isolation source: activated sludge of sewage treatment plant in Hong Hong | place: USA: Christiansburg, Virginia | collected... | reverse complement strand
CAGCCCGACGCCAGCCCCATCGGCTCGCGCTTGACCGATATGCGATAGGTCGATCCATTCGGGGCGGACGAGATCGAATAGTTGCGCTTCACCGGCGGATGCCCGTCGATTTCGAGCCAGAAGGTCAGGTACTGTCCAGGTTTGTGCTCCATAACCGGCCCGCCATCAGCAGGACGCAGGATGAAGGACTTGATGACGCTGCTTTCTTCGATGATCTCCTCGATCCGGAAATCCCGCCAGCCATTCCAGCCGCCGCCACTTTCGCGCTGCTCGGTAAAGATGCGGTCTTCGCGTGCGATGAGGATGTTAGCGAGGAACCAGTAGGCTTCGCCCCAGGCTTCGAGGATTTCGTCTGTTGCCGCATCGCCCAGAACGGCCTTGATCGCACCGAGGAGCGCTTCGCCCACATGCGGGTAATGCTCTGGCAGGATCTGCAGACCGACATGCTTCTGGGCAATACGTTCCACAGCGGGAGCAAGGGCGGACAGGTTCTCGATATTGCTGGCATAAGCCAGGATAGCGCCTGTCAATGCGCGCGGCTGAGCATCTGAAACCCCGTGATGCGACTGATTGAACAGATCCCGGATGTCGGGGTTCTTGAACATGCGCGAATACATTTCATGAACGATGTCGAGGCCGTGGGCTTCGAGCGCCGGAACGGTCGCCTTGACGAGAGCGATCGTCTGCTCACTGAGCGGTTGGGTCATACATAAACTCCGGTTGGTTGATCTGTGAGGTGGGAAAAAGGGTCAGAAGGGCGGCTGGTCATAGAAATCGACCTGCATTTTCACGGGACCTGTCGGGGTGACGAAATGAGGCTGCTTTGGCAGCACCAGTCCCGGATTGTCCGGCGTCAGAACGCCTTCCGAAGCTGGGTCGAGAGTGGTGAGTTTGAGCTCGCCCTCAAACACCCGGATCACTTCGCACACGCCTTCTTTCGTGTCGTGGCGTCGTCGAAGCGCCGCAGGAAGGGTGTCCTGGTCGAATATCGGGGTCGGGGTCGAGCGATAGGGCTTGATCTCTGCCATGATCAGGCTGCCTTGGGCTTTGGCTGGACGGTATCTTGCGCCCTGCCGAGCCGAAAGAACATGGCAAGCTGCAGGCTTTCAGCAATCCGCTCAGCCTTCGCCTGAAGGGCACTGGCTGCATCGGGGGACATCAGATCATCGGTGGTTCTTTTCCAGAGACCCAACCAGCGGTCGAACAACGCAGGGGTAATCCGGCCCCGATGCTTCATATGGGCAGGCACGGGCTGACCCTTGTATCGCCCGCTTGTCAGCATGATCGAGGACCAGAATGCGGCCAGTTTCTCGAGATGCTTCGGCCAATCGTCGATGGCACCGTCGAAAACCGGGCCCAGCTGTGCATCGGCCCGAACCCTCGCATAGAAGGCTTCAACCAGGGCGGCCAACCCGTTTTCGGACAGATCCAGTCGTTCCATCGAGGCGACTCCAAACATGCTCTATCGATGCATCTATACGTGCTGTGGAAATCATGCAATAAAGATGCATCATTAAGGTAATCAGATGCACCTGACGCGCTACACGGACTACGCCATGAGGGTCCTTCTCTATCTGGGACGGCAACCGGAAAATCTGTGTTCAATCGCCGAGATCTCTGGCGCCTATGCCATCTCCCAGAACCATCTCATGAAGGTGGTCAGCGATCTGGTGAGTGCAGGCTATTTGGAGAGTGTCCGGGGACGCCATGGGGGCATTCGACTGGCCAGACCACCAGAACAGATCAATGTCGGGGCCTTGATCCGCCATACAGAGGAGGACTTCGAGTTGGTGGAATGCTCGTCGTGCCTCATCGCGTCGGCCTGCGGATTGACCAGCATGCTGGACGAGGCGCTTGCTGCCTTTCTCGAGGTGCTGAATGGCTATACGTTAGCCGATGTTCTGGCGCGACGACCTGATTTTTCGCGGTTCCTGCATCAGAAGGCCATATCGTGACGGGCAGCTTGCCGGCATCTCGGTCTTGACCAAGTGAGCGATAAGCAACCATCGAATATGATCAATCACCTGCGCAAAGGTCAGATTGTCGATGGCGCAGTGAAACGCATCAAGCGATACGGCGCCTTCATCGACCTTGGCGGCCTCGATGGCCTGCTGCACATTACCAATATGAGCTACAAGCGGCTCAAGCATCCGGGCGAGGTTGTCAAAGTCGGCGACGTGGTCCGCGTCCAGATTCTTCAAATTGACCATGAGATGCAGCGCCTCTGGCTTGGCATGAAGCAACTGGAGAGCGATCCATGGGAACGTGCAAGCCTCAGGTACCCAATAGGGGCAAGGGTTCGCGGTGTAGTAACCAGTGTGGCCAAATACGGTGCCTTCGTCGAACTGGAAACTGGCATTGAAGGGCTAGCCCATGTTGCTGATATGAACTGTGGCACACACTTAGCCCACGCCAGTGAGATCGTTTCAAATTGCCAGGAAGTAGCTGTCATCGTGGTGCAGGTTGACAGCGACAAGCGCCGCATAAGACTTGCCCTTTGCAGTGATGGTTGAGGCCATATGCTGTATCATTTTCGAGGCGAGCGCATGCGGTCATGCTCACCAGTTCACCCTCGCTGCAAGCTAACCCTTAGAGGTCAGCCTGATTTGCCATCGATGCGGGGACTCGAATAGATTTTCGAGTGGTGTATGGCCCATGGTGCCAGACCGAACAGAAACAGGGCCGCCGCAAGCAGAAGTTGCGGGGGCGACTCGTCCATCAACGCAGCTGCTATCCGCAGCATTGCTGTAGTTTGCAAAGACCAGAACGCCAGCCAGGCTACCATTGGCATCTCAAGCGTTCGGCCGGAATGCCCCTGTGTGACGCGAGTCACCATGGACACGATCAGGCTGCCAGTGAAGCCGAGGAAAAGGGCATGATCGGGTGCCCTGCCAAGCGGCACGCCCAAGGCAAGCAATGCGTTCATCGCGAATCCGACAGGCGCCCATGCGAAGCTCCAGAACAGGACCATGAGCAGTCCCGGGGATTTCGCGCGCGGCCACCATTTCCAAAGCATCAGGCTGGTCAGAACGGAGAGTGCGGCGCTGGCACTGAACGTGAGCAACTCCATATTGCCCAATTGGCCCGCCATCTGTGCGAGCAGCAGCGGCCACATGACCGCCAGCAGCCAATAGGGCCGCCATGGTGCATAGTTCGCCACCACGTTGCCCGCGAAGAACGGAACCATCCTGTGCGCGACCGTGAGGAAGAGGGGGAGGACGAAGCCTGACAACCCAAGTCGGTTACCGGCCTGCCAGGCCTGGGGATCCAGCGTGGCAATAAAGACAATTTCCATCAGCAATCCCGCAAGACCGAAGGTCAAGGCGCCAAGCGCAGAACAGCCGTGCCAGCATGGGGGGCGGCCTTCGCGCCGGTTTGCTGCCAATACCCTGGCCAGCCGCTGCAATCCGAGCAGCCAGCCTAGCGCGAGAACGCCAAAGCCCGCAACAAGCGCGCCGTCGCTGCCCAGCCAGAGCGCTGCCTGAAATATCACGGAGCCCGCTGCCAGGAGTGCGGACACTGGTCCGAAATCCCTGGCATTGAGATCGGGAAAACCCATCCAGCGCGGGAAAACCGTAAGGAGGAACCCGAAGGCGAACGGCGGAAAGATCAGGAATAGCATGGCCGGGCCGTGCAGCAGTACTGGCGGAAGGTCGCCTTGGGGCAATGCGGTGCCGCCGGCATGAAGTGCGGCGAGTTGCCACAGCCACCATGCCGCTAGGACCAGCAAGTTCACTGACCCGGTGAGGAAGGGCAGACGATGCGGTGCGGCAAACAGGATGCGCATGGTCTCAAAGCATCCCGTGCGCACCGGCCATGGCGCCCAGAACCGTTACCAGCGCAACCAGTGAAAGCACTCGGTGCATGGTAACCATCAGTCGAAAGTCAGACTCGGGCGTGGTCGATTCTGCCAGGCGTCGGTGCAAGAACAGCGGTTCAATAACAAAGAGCATCAGCGCAAATAGCGTCCACAAGATCAGCATGGCATGCATCCACCAGAACCCGGGCTCAGCAAAGCGTGCCCAAAGGTCGGCGCGCCAGGTCATCCAGAAGCCGGATACTCCCGCCAGCAGGACCCATAACCGGGCTTGCGGGGCGAACCCTTGCTCAATGCGATGGAATGCGCCGAGCCGGGCGGTGGGCTGCTCGTTCCGGTTGATCGCAGGCATGACCACAAAGGTCACGAACCACACGCCTCCGATCCATCCGACGATGGAAGCGACATGAAGCACCCGTGCCAATGCAAAATCATCGAATGTCATTGACTACCCCTTACGCGGTCGGCAAGGCTCGACTTGATTTCCATCAAGCGCAACGCCGTCTTAACGCTTGATATCACACCATGCATCAAGCCACGAACAGCAATTGGCTTTGCCGGGCAATCGCACCGCAAACGTTCCAGCAGGTTGATTTTGTTGGCAGTGCTGTTCGCCGTACTTGAGCTCGAATCCTGTCAAGCTGACGGCCAAGAGCCGGTTCAGCAGTGATGGGGTGCTTTACTCCTGCACCGGATCGGGCCGAGTGTAGGCTTCCAGCGCGGCGTGATCGACGATGCGCACCTTGGTGCCTTCGACTGAGATTCCGTGCTTACCCAGGACGCCGAAGGCCCGGGAGAGATTCTCGGGCGTCATCCCAAGCAGCGAAGCCAGCAGGCGCTTTTCTGCGCGCAGTTGCACCATGCCCGTGCCGCCCTGACGTCGCTCTTGCTGGATCAGCAGATTGCCCAGCCGTTCGGCCGACTGGCGCAGCTTCATATCTGTCAAAGACCTTACAAGGTCGCGGTAGTCCGAGGCCAGTTCGCGCATGGCAGCCTTCATGAGTTCCTTGTCCCGCTCGATCAGTTCGCGCACCAGCGCCGCCGGGACGAGCAGGACACGAGACGCGTCGAGAGTTCGTGCCGACATGAGATAGGGAAGGTCGTTGACAACTGCTGCCAGGATAAAGCTGCTGACAGGTTCCACAATCCGCACTGTGGTTTCGCGCCCGCCGCCGCTCGCAAACAGTTCGACCAGGCCATCAACAAGCACATGGAGGAAATCTGCGCGTTGACCAATATCGAACAGGGTCAGCTGTGGCGGGAAAGCCTGGAGAAACGAGCCGCCGAAGATGCGTTCTCGCTCCATCTCGTTCATCCCGGCAAACAACGGGAGCCGGGCGATTTCTGGTCTTTCTGCAGCGCGCAATGAAACTGTCTCTCCAGGAGGGCTATCACGGGCCGTAGCTCAAGGCTTGATATGTATCAATCGATAGCTTGATCTGGATTGGTCCGCGCGGGACTGATGATCATCCAAAGGCACATTTTACAAGTGCGGCGAAGGGGGATTTGATACGCATCAAGCATCTGTCATGGTTCTGCTGCATGAGCGAAGCGGGAATACAATCCAGTCTCGGAGCACACAATGTCATCGCGGGTAGCTGTCAGTACGGGTGCGCAGAGCAAAGCCCTTGGATTGAGCACTTTCGCATTCACGGTGTGCTTCGCCGTCTGGACGGTTTTTGCAATAATTGGCATCGAGATCAAGCAAGAGCTTGGGCTGAACGAGACGCAGTTCGGCCTACTGGTCGGCACCCCGATCCTCACCGGATCGCTGGTGCGTCTGTTCCTCGGAGTATGGACTGATCAATATGGGGGGCGGATCGTCTTTCCGTTGACCATGCTGGCGTCAGCCGCATCGGCGCTATTGCTCTCCTACGCAGATACCTATCTGATGCTGCTGCTGGCATCCCTGGGTCTTGGACTGGCCGGAGGCGGATTTGCGGTCGGCGTGGCTTATGTCTCCAAGTGGTATCCGCAGGAACGGCAAGGGGCGGCTCTCGGCTTCTTCGGCATGGGCAATGTCGGGGCGGCGGTGACCAAGTTCGCGGCTCCCTGGGTCATGGTGGCCATGGGCTGGCAGGCGGTGGCGCAGATCTGGGCGATTGTACTCGCGGTTACCGCAGTCATCTTTTTCCTGTTGGCAAAGGATGATCCGGAGCTGGCTGCGCGCAAAGTCAGCGGCGAGCGCGCCAAAGGCCTGAAGGAGCAACTTGAGCCGCTCCGGAACGAGCAGGTCTGGCGCTTCTCGCTCTATTATTTCTTCGTCTTCGGCGCATTCGTCGCCTTGGCGCTATGGCTGCCCCAATACCTGATCGGCGTCTATGACCTTGAAATAAAGGTGGCGGGTATGCTGGCAGCGACGTTCTCGCTCTCGGCCAGCCTGTTCCGTGCCTACGGCGGCATACTTTCCGACAAATACGGAGCCCGGAAGGTCATGTATGCCACCTTCGGCGTTTCGATGATCTGCCTGTTCATGCTGTCCTACCCGGCTACCGATTACACGATCCACGGGATCGAGGGGGACATCCGGTTTTCGACCTCGATGGGCCTGGTGCCGTTCGTTCTGACCGTCTTCGCCCTCGGATTCTTCATGTCGCTCGGGAAGGCTGCGGTCTTCAAGCACATCCCGGTCTATTACCCCGATCATGTCGGTTCGGTCGGCGGACTCGTCGGCATGGTCGGCGGGCTGGGCGGCTTTGTCCTGCCGATACTGTTCGGCGCAGTGGCTGACCTGACAGGCATCTGGACGAGTTGCTTCATGGTGCTGTTCGGTCTGGTCGCCATCGCACTGGGCTGGATGCACATCGCGATACGGCAGATGGAACAGAAGGCCAGCGGGATCGATGTGCGCAGCCTGCCGCAATTCCCGGAAATGGCATCGATCCACGACGAAGCCCGGCACGGGCGCGTCGAACCCTCGAAAGTGCTCACCAGATGGCAACCGGAAGATCCGGGCTTCTGGGAGGAAACCGGCCAGCACATCGCCCGGCGCAACCTCACCATATCCATCCCGGCCCTGTTGCTTGCCTTCGCGGTCTGGATGGTCTGGTCCGTGGTGGTAGCGAAGCTTCCCCTCATCGGCTTTGCCTATACCACCGACCAGTTGTTCTGGCTGGCCGCGCTGCCGGGACTGTCCGGCGCGACCTTCCGGATATTCTACAGTTTCATGGTGCCGATCTTCGGCGGCCGGCTGTGGACGACGCTGAGCACGGCCTCGCTGCTGATCCCGGCATTCGGGATCGGCTATGCGGTGCAGGATCCGAATACGCCCTACCTCATCTTTCTCACCCTTGCGCTGCTATGCGGCTTCGGCGGTGGCAACTTCGCCTCGTCGATGTCCAACATCGGCTTCTTCTTCCCCAAGGCACAGAAGGGCAACGCGCTGGCGCTCAACGGAGGCCTGGGCAACCTCGGCGTTTCGGTGATGCAATTCCTTGTGCCGATTGTCATCACTGCCAGCGTGTTTGGGGCACTTGGCGGTGATCCGCTGCCGTCGAGCGACGGTGGCCAGCTATGGCTGCAGAACGCAGGCTTCATCTGGGTGCCGTTCATCATCGCGTCCAGTCTGCTCGCCTGGTTCGGAATGAATGATATCGCCGATGCCAAGGCCAGCTTCGCCGAACAGGCGGTGATCTTCCAGCGCAAGCACAACTGGCTGATGTGCTGGCTTTATACCGGCACGTTCGGATCCTTCATCGGCTTTTCGGCCGGTTTGCCCTTGCTTGCAAAACAGCAGTTCCCGGACGTCGATGTGTTGAAATTCGTGTTCCTTGGCCCGCTGGTCGGCGCGTTGAGCCGGGCGGCGACCGGCTGGGTTGCTGATCGCTTTGGCGGCGCGCGCGTCACTTTCTGGGTGTTCATCGGCATGATGCTGGGCACCTTGGGCGTGATGTATTTCCTTGAGGCGGGCAGTTTTGCCGGATTCCTGGGAATGTTCATCTTCATGTTCTTCGTCACAGGCGTCGGCAATTCCTCCACCTTCCAGATGATACCGGCGATTTCGCGCCTGGAAGTGCCACGCTTGATGCCGCAGCTTTCACGCGCAGAGGCGACCCGCCAGGCGGAAAAGGAATCGGCGGCCATTGTCGGCTTCACCTCCGCCATCGCCGCCTACGGGGCGTTCTTCATTCCCAAGGCATTCGGGAGCTCCATTTCCGCCACGGGGTCGCCGATGGCAGCGCTGTGGGGCTTTCTGGCCTTCTACGTCACCTGCGCGGCACTCACCTGGTTCGCCTATACCCGCAAGGGTGGGCTGCTGCACGACATCGAACGGGGCAAGGCCCCGGCAACCCCTACTGCAATGGGAGCACCCGCATGAGCCATCTGCTCGACCGCCTGACCTTCTTCCGCCAGAAGAAAGAGCAGTTCTCCGACGGTCACGGTGTCACCACCGGCGAGGCCCGCGACTGGGAGGACGGTTACCGCAAGCGCTGGCAGCACGACAAGATCGTGCGGTCCACACACGGCGTGAACTGCACCGGCTCATGTTCGTGGAAGATCTACGTCAAGGGCGGGATCATCACCTGGGAAACCCAGCAGACCGACTATCCGCGCACCCGCCCGGAATTGCCCAACCATGAACCGCGCGGTTGCCCGCGCGGCGCGAGTTATTCGTGGTACATCTATTCGGCACAGCGCCTGAAGTATCCGATGGTCAGGAAGCGGCTGGTGCGCTTGTGGCGCGAAGCGCGCGCCAAGCTGCCGCCGGTCGCGGCCTGGGCCTCGATCCAGAACGATCCAGTCGCTCGCAAAAGCTATACCGCGATCCGCGGTCACGGCGGCTTTGTCCGTTCGACCTGGGACGAGGTCAACGAGATCATCGCCGCTGCCAATGCCTACACGGCAAAGACGTACGGACCGGACCGGGTGATCGGGTTCTCGCCGATCCCCGCCATGTCGATGGTCAGCTATGCGGCGGGATCGCGCTATCTCTCGCTGCTGGGCGGGACCTGTATGTCGTTTTACGACTGGTATTGCGATCTGCCGCCCGCGAGCCCGATGACCTGGGGCGAACAGACCGACGTTCCCGAAAGTGCCGACTGGTACAATGCCGGCTTCCTGATGCTGTGGGGCTCGAATGTGCCACAGACTCGCACGCCCGACGCCCACTTCATGACCGAGGCGCGCTATCGCGGCGCCAAGGTCGCGGTGGTTTCGCCCGATTATGCCGAAGCGACCAAGTTTGCCGACCTGTGGCTGAACCCCAAGGCTGGGACCGACGCGGCGCTGGCGCTAGCCATGGGCCATGTGATCCTGCGCGAGTTCCATCTGGACCGCCAGGTGCCCTATTTCGAGGATTACTGCCGTCGCTACTCGGACATGCCGATGCTGGTCCGGCTGGTGGAAAAGAACGGCCAATTCGTTCCCGACCGACTGCTGCGCGCCAGTGACTTTGCCGGGAGCCTTGGCGAGACCAACAACCCCGAATGGAAGCCAGTGGCGATCGATGAGGTCAGCGACGCAGTCGTCGCTCCCACCGGTTCGGCGGGCTTCCGCTGGGGCGAGCAGGGCAAATGGAACCTCGACGAGCAGGATGGCCATGGCAGTTCGGTTAAGCTGCGTTTGACCGCGATACTCGAACAGGATCACGACGAGGTGGCCGATGTCGCCTTCCCCTATTTCGGGAATCGCGAGCATGATTATTTCGAAGGTACGGACCATCCTGACGTACTGGTGAAACGCGTGCCGGTACGCGAACTGGAACTGGCCGATGGCCGCGCATACGCGGCGACGGTGTTTGATCTGCTGTGCGCTAACTACGGTCTCGACCGAGGGCTGGGCGGTCGACACGTCGCGCGCGACTATGACGACATGACGCCCTACACGCCCGCATGGGCTGAAAAGATCACCGGCATTCCCGCCGATCACATCGTCACTGTCGCACGCGAATTTGCCGCCAATGCTGAGGCGACGAATGGCAAGTCGATGGTGATCCTTGGGGCGGGCCTCAACCACTGGTATCACATGGACATGAATTACCGGGGGATCATCAATCTCCTTGTGATGTGCGGCTGCATCGGCAAGTCAGGCGGCGGGTGGGCACATTATGTGGGCCAGGAAAAGCTGCGTCCGCAGACCGGCTGGCTGCCGCTGGCCTTCGGACTCGACTGGAGCCGCCCGCCGCGGCAGATGAACTCGACTAGCTTCTTTTATGCGCACACCGACCAGTGGCGCTACGAGACGCTGGGCGTGCACGAAATCCTCTCCCCCACCGCGCCCGATGGCGATTGGGACGCCAGTCTGATCGATTACAACGTGCGGGCCGAACGCATGGGCTGGCTACCATCTGCGCCGCAGCTCAAGACTAACCCACTGGACGTCGGCAAGGCGATCAAAGCCTCGGGCAAGGAGGCGAAGGACTACGTTGCTGCTGCGCTCAAGTCCGGCGAACTCGAAATGTCGTGCTTCGATCCTGACGATCCGGCCAACTGGCCGCGCAACATGTTCGTCTGGCGCTCGAACCTGCTCGGCTCGTCGGGCAAGGGTCACGAATATTTCCTCAAGCACTTGCTTGGCACCGCGCATGGCGTGCAGGGCAAGGATCTGGGCGAGATGGGCCACCAGAAGCCCAAAGACGTGAAGTGGCACGACGAAGCACCCAAGGGGAAGCTCGACCTGTTAGTTACGCTCGACTTCCGTATGTCGACCACATGCGTCTACTCCGATATCGTCCTGCCAACCGCGAGTTGGTACGAAAAGGACGATCTCAACACCTCCGATATGCACCCCTTTATCCATCCGCTGTCGGCTGCCGTCGATCCGGTGTGGGAATCGCGCAGCGACTGGGACATCTACAAGGGGATCGCCAAGACCTTTTCCGAGATCGCTCCGGAAGTTCTGGGGGTGGAAGAAGATGTTGTGCTGGTGCCGATCCAGCACGATACCGCGAATGAAATCGCCCAGCCATTCGACGTGGCAGACTGGGGCCTCGGGCAGGTCGAACCCATCCCGGGCAAGACCATGGCCAATGTCGCCGTGGTGACGCGGGATTACCCGAACCTCTACAAGCACTTCACCGCGCTTGGTCCGTTGATGGAAAAGCTCGGCAACGGCGGCAAGGGCATTGCATGGAACACCGAGCGCGAGGTCGAAAACCTACGCAAGCTCAATGGCGTCGTTACCGAAGAAGGACCCAGCAAGGGCATGGCTCGCATCGACACCGCAATCGATGCGGCCGAGGTGGTGCTGATGCTGGCACCTGAAACCAACGGCGAGGTTGCGGTCAAGGCGTGGAACGCGCTGTCACTGAACACCGGGCGCGCCCATGCTCACCTGGCCTTGCCCAAGGAAGACGAGAAGATCCGCTTCCGCGATATCCAGGCCCAGCCGAGGAAGATCATCTCGTCGCCCACCTGGTCCGGCATCGAGAGCGAGCATGTCTGCTACAACGCAGGTTACACCAATGTCCACGAACTGATCCCCTGGCGCACACTGACTGGACGGCAGCAGCTTTACCAGGATCACAAGTGGATGCTGGCCTTTGGGGAAGGGCTGTGCGTCTATCGCCCGCCTATCGATACCAAGGCAGTCAAGCCGATGCTTGAGCAGGCGGCAGGGCAGAAGCATGTGGTGCTCAACTTCATCACCCCGCACCAGAAATGGGGCATTCACTCCACCTATACCGACAACCAGCTGATGCTGACGCTGTCTCGCGGCGGGCCGATCGTCTGGATGAGTGAAGTGGATGCGGCCAAGGCAGGCCTGATCGACAACGATTGGGTGGAAACCTTCAACTCCAACGGTGCGCTGGTCGCCCGCGTGGTGGTTTCCCAGCGCATGAAGGAAGGCACGCTGTTCATGTATCATGCGCAGGAAAAGATCGTGAACATGCCAGGTTCGCCGCTGACCGGTCAGCGCGGCGGCATTCACAATTCGGTGACCCGCGCGATCGTGAAACCGACCCATATGATCGGGGGCTATGTGCAGCAGAGCTATGGCTTCAATTATTATGGTACGGTCGGCTCAAACCGGGACGAATTCGTGATCGTTCGCAAGCTTGAAAAGGTCGACTGGCTGGAAGAAGCCTTGGCCGAAGGGGAGACCTTGGCATGAAAATCCGCGCCCAGATCGGCAAGGTGCTGAACCTCGACAAGTGCATTGGCTGCCACACCTGTTCGGTTACCTGCAAGAACGTGTGGACCAGCCGTGAAGGCATGGAATACGCCTGGTTCAACAATGTCGAGACCAAGCCCGGTATCGGCTATCCCAAGGACTGGGAAAACCAGAAGCGCTGGAATGGCGGCTGGGATCTGCGGCACGGGCGGCTGCAACCCCGCATGGGTGGCAAGTGGCGGCTGCTGGCGAAGATTTTTGCCAATCCCGACCTGCCCGAGATCGATGACTATTACGAACCCTTCACGTTCGACTACGGCCATTTGCAGACGGCGGGCGAAAGCAAGGCATTTCCCACTGCGCGGCCGCGCAGCCTGATTTCCGGCGAACGGATGGAGAAGATCACCGGCGGCCCGAACTGGGAGGAAATCCTCGGCGGGGAGTTTTCCAAGCGCTCGGAAGATTACAATTTCGAAGGCGTGCAGAAGGAAATGTACGGCCAGTTCGAAAACACCTTCATGATGTACCTGCCCAGGCTGTGCGAACACTGTCTCAATCCCACCTGCGTCGCGGCCTGTCCCTCCGGCTCGATCTACAAGCGGGAGGAGGACGGCATCGTCCTGATCGATCAGGAAAAATGCCGGGGCTGGCGCATGTGCGTCTCCGGTTGTCCGTACAAGAAGATCTACTTCAACTGGAAAACCGGCAAGAGCGAGAAGTGCATCTTCTGCTATCCGCGCATCGAGGCCGGCCAGCCGACCGTCTGTTCCGAGACCTGCGTCGGGCGCATCCGGTATCTAGGCGTGATGCTGTATGATGCCGACCGGATCGAGGAAGCGGCGAGCGCCGAAAATGTCGAGGACCTGTATCAGGCCCAGCTCGATATTTTCCTGGATCCGCACGATCCGGCGGTGATCGCACAGGCGAGGGCCGACGGTGTGCCGGAAAACTGGCTTGAAGCGGCACGCCATTCGCCGGTGTGGAAGATGGCGATGGAATGGAAGGTCGCCTTTCCGCTTCACCCCGAATACCGCACCTTGCCGATGGTCTGGTATGTCCCGCCGCTGTCACCGATCAACGCGGCTGCGAATGCGGGTCAGATGTCCGTAAACAACGGCATGCCGGATATCCGGTCCTTGCGCATTCCGCTAAAGTACCTGGCCAACCTGCTGACTGCAGGGGACGAGGAACCGATCGCTGTCTGCCTGGAACGGATGCTTGCCATGCGCGCCTATATGCGGGCCAAGACCGTCCATGGCGTGATCGACGAGGCCATCGCGGAGCAGGTCGGCCTGACCGGTGCCCAGATCGACGACATGTACCATGTGATGGCTATCGCCAACTACGAGGACAGGTTCGTCATCCCCACCGGCCACCGCGAAGACGCCGAAGACATGTATGAAGAGCGCGGCGGGTGCGGCTTCTCGTTCGGCAATGGCTGTTCGAGCGGGAGCAGCAGCACAAACCTTTTCGGCGCACCCGCACGCAAGAAGCTCCAGACCCCGACGGAGGTGTTCTGATGCGACACACTTTACTCATCCTGTCGCACCTGCTGCGCTATCCTTCCGAAGAAGTTCGGCAGGCTGCCCCTGAACTGGTGATGGCCCTAGAACTCGATGGCGTGCTGGAGAGCAGCCAGATCGAAGAGGTCAAGCCACTTGTCCAATCGCTGATCGATGACGAATTGCTCGATCTGCAGGAAGGCTATAGTTCGCTTTTCGACCGAGGGAGGGCGTTATCGCTGCACCTGTTCGAGCATGTCCATGGCGAAAGCCGTGATCGTGGTCAGGCCATGGTCGACTTGCGCGATCGCTATGAGGCGCAAGGGCTGGAGATCGCGGCCATCGAACTGCCCGATTACCTTCCGCTTTTCCTGGAATACCTCTCAGTCCTGCCGCCTGCGCAAGCCATGGAGGAACTGGCGCAGCCGGGCGTGATCATTGCCGCGCTGGCGCAGCGTCTGGAGGAGAAGGCTACGCCCTACGCTGCGCCGATGCGCCTGCTGGCCGGACTGGCCGGGGCAGGGACGGCAAGCCTTGAACTCGCTCCTGCCGACAACCCCGACGATCTGGCGGCGCTCGACGCCGCATGGGAGGAAGAGCAGGTGCGGTTCGATGTACCGATCGCTCCTGATGCGGCGGCGTCCTGTCCGCAGGTTGCCGAGATTGTTGCCCGTTTCGCCGAACCGCAACCGTCCGCGGCTGTGAGGAGGAGCTGACATGTCGGATTACTTCAACCACCTGCTGTTCGGGATCTATCCCTATATCGCGCTCGCCACCCTGGCGGTCGGATCGATTATCCGCTTCGACCGCGAACCCTATTCCTGGCGGGCGGGCTCAAGCCAGTTGCTGCGGCGCAAGCAACTGATGTGGGGCTCGGTCCTGTTTCACCTGGGCGTTCTGGTCGTCTTCTTCGGGCATGTTTTCGGACTGCTGGTGCCCATCTGGGTGTTCGACAGCCTTCACGTGAAGCATGAATGGAAACAGGCGCTTGCCGTGGCGGCTGGCGGCGTTGCCGGCGCAGTTTCCTTCATCGGCGCCAGCATGCTGCTGCATCGCCGCCTGTTCGATTCACGGATCAGGGCGAATTCCACCTTTGCCGATACGGGGATCATTTTCCTACTATGGCTGCAGCTTGCCCTCGGGCTGGCGACGATCCCGATCTCGCTGAGTCATATGGACGGCGAACAGATGGTTCGCTTCATGTCCTGGGCCAACGGGATTTTCACATTCAACCCGACCGCATCCCTCTTTCTTGATGGGTCGCACTGGATTTTCCGCGTCCACATTTTCCTGGGCCTGACGATCTTCCTGCTGTTTCCCTTTACCCGCCTGGTGCACATGCTGTCGGCGCCGGTGCGCTATATCTGGCGCCCCGGATACCAGATCGTTCGTTCGCGCAAGGCGGCGCTGCACAATGGTTGACGAGGTGTTCAAGGAGCGTCTGGTCGTCAACGGGCGGGAAATCCTGGCTGACGCGATAGCAGCGGAGGCGCAGCACCATCCCGCCCCTGACGCCGCCAGCGCCTGGCAGGCGGCGGCCGAGGCGCTCGCCATCCGCCAACTTTTGCTGGATGAAGCCGACCGGCTAGGGATCGAAGGGTCGTCATTGACTGACGACGAAGGGCGTCCGCTGATGCCGGAGGAGGCGCGAATCGAGGCGCTGCTAGCGGCAGAGGTGCAGACACCCAAGGCAGACGCAGCGACAGCGCGCCGGTTCTACG
>ERZ724517.1129-NODE-1129-length-15092-cov-10.065838_pt1 | contig 15092 bp, 10 predicted proteins | sample MGYA00376050_ERZ724517 | MGnify/ENA primary metagenome ERZ724517 (study PRJEB28724, sample SAMN07190886) | activated sludge metagenome | isolation source: activated sludge of sewage treatment plant in Hong Hong | place: USA: Christiansburg, Virginia | collected... | reverse complement strand
TTTTTGCAGTTGCCATGATTTTCTCCTTGATCAATTTACAAAGAGCACTTCTTGCTTGTTGGTTTGCAGGAAGTGATTCATGTGGTTGGGCACTTGCCCAGCGACATGAACTTGGTGACATCTAGCCAGCACAGACTCTGCGGCCTGTTGTTGGATAGATGAAATTCGAAAACACATACAGTTGATCAGTCCCAGGACAGCGAACCGCCGGACTGGTACTCAATGACGCGGGTCTCGAAGAAGTTGCGCTCCTTCTTCAGATCAATCATCTCGCTCATCCATGGGAAGGGATTCTCTTCGTTGGGGAACAGGGCTTCCAACCCGATTTGAGTGGCGCGGCGGTTGGCGATGTAGCGCAGGTAGCCCTTGAACATGGAGGCGTTCATGCCCAACACGCCGCGCGGCATGGTGTCTTCTGCGTAGCGGTACTCCAGATCAACAGCAGTTTCAAACAGACCTTTGATCTCGGCCTTGAACTCTGCGGTCCACAGCTGCGGATTTTCCAGCTTGAGCTGGTTGATCAGGTCGATGCCAAAGTTGCAATGCATGGATTCGTCACGCAGGATGTACTGGTACTGCTCGGCGGCACCGGTCATCTTGTTCTGGCGGCCCAACGCCAGAATCTGCGTGAAGCCGACGTAGAAGAACAGGCCTTCCATCAGGCACGCAAAAACGATCAAGGACTTGAGCAGCGTCTGGTCCGCCTCTGGAGTCCCGGTGTGAAAGTGCGGGTCCATGATGGCTTCGATAAAGGGAATCAGGAACTGGTCCTTGTCACGGATGGACTGCACTTCGTTATAGGCATTAAAGATTTCGCTCTCGTCCAGCCCCAGCGACTCGACGATGTACTGGTAGGCATGGGTGTGGATGGCCTCTTCAAACGCCTGGCGCAGCAGGAACTGGCGGCACTCGGGCGCCGTGATATGGCGGTAGGTGCCCAGCACGATGTTGTTGGCGGCCAGCGAATCAGCGGTGACAAAAAACCCAAGGTTGCGCTTGATGATGCGGCGCTCGTCTTCGGTCAGACCGTTGGGGTCTTTCCACAGCGCGATGTCACGCGTCATGTTGACCTCTTGGGGCATCCAGTGGTTGGCGCAGCTCGCCAGATATTTTTCCCAGGCCCACTTGTACTTGAAGGGCACCAGCTGGTTGACATCGGTCTTGCCGTTGATGATGCGCTTGTCCGACGCCTTCATGCGCACGGGGATGCTGGACTTTACGGGGGAGTTTTGCGCCCGCTCGACCGGCGGGTTTTCCGACGGCGTGAACGCAAATTGAGCTAGCGATGTGGGCTTGACTTCTTCGTCCCAGGTCAACATAAATAATTCCAATCAGCGGATTATGAGAGCAGTGAATTGAAATGAAAAGTAATCATGCACTTCACCGCGAATATGTGTTGTTCAATAGCATCGCATTGGCAGCGACGTGCGCGCATGTATCACTGACACGACTCGCATGTTGGATCATCCACGCCGCAAAATTTGATGTCGGTTGCCGCGTTCGTCGCCATCTCCATTTGCATTTGTGCTGCTGCGGCCGCGGCCTCCAGTGCGCTAGAAGATCGCATCGAACTCTTGGCATCGTTGCCCGAAGATACAGCGTTCATCTTGCCCGCAGTCACTGTCGATTTCTCGGCGTGTGTGGCCGACATAGTGCGCAGGTAGTAGGTGGTCTTGAGGCCGCGCAACCAGGCCAGCTTGTAGGTCTCATCGAGCTTCTTGCCGGAGGCGCCCGCCATGTAGATGTTCAGCGACTGCGCCTGGTCAATCCACTTCTGCCGACGGGCAGCTGCCTCGACCAGCCACTGTGTCTCGACCTCAAATGCGGTGGCATAGAGTTGTTTGACGTCGGCAGGTACCCGGTCAATGGGACCCAAGGAGCCGTCAAAGTGTTTCAGGTCCATCACCATCACGTCGTCCCACAGGCCCAGACGTTTCAGGTCCTTGACCAGGTAGCCATTGATGACCGTGAACTCACCCGACAGATTCGACTTGACCGACAGGTTGCCAAAGCTCGGTTCGATGGACGCGTCCACACCAATGATGTTGGAGATGGTGGCTGTGGGTGCAATGGCCACGCAGTTGGAGTTGCGCATGCCGTCTTGGGCAATCTTGGCGCGTAGGGCATTCCAGTCCAGTGTGGAGGAGCGGTCCACTTCCACATAACCGCCGCGTGCCGAGGCCAGCATATCCAGCGTGTCCAGCGGCAGCACGCCCTTGTCCCACAGCGAACCACGGTAGGTGGAATACTTGCCGCGCTCCTTGGCCAGTTCGGTCGACGCCCAGTAGGCGTAGTAACAAATGGCTTCCATGGATTCGTCGGCAAACTGCACGGCGGTTTCGCTGGCGTAGGGGATGCGCAACTCGTACAGGCTGTCCTGGAAGGCCATGACACCCAGGCCGACCGGGCGGTGGCGCAGGTTGGAGTCACGCGCCTTCTTGACCGCGTAGTAGTTGATGTCGATGACGTTGTCCAGCATGCGCATGGCGGTGGCGATGGTGCGCTTGAGCTTGTCGTGGTTCAGCTTACCGTCTTTCAAATGCTGGCGCAGGTTGACCGAGCCGAGGTTGCAGACCGCGGTTTCGGTGTCGGATGTGTTCAGCGTTATCTCGGTGCACAGGTTGCTGGAGTGCACAACACCCGCATGCTGCTGCGGCGAGCGCACATTGCAGGCGTCCTTGAACGTGATCCAGGGGTGGCCGGTTTCGAACAGCATGGTCAGCATCTTGCGCCACAGATCGCTGGCTTGCAAGGTGCGCGCTGGCTTGATCTCGCCGCGTGCGGCTTTTTCTTCGTAGGCCACATAGGCTTTCTCAAAGTCGGCGCCAAACAGGTCGTGCAGGTCGGGCACATTGTTGGGGGAGAACAGCGTCCAGGTACCTTTTTCCATGACGCGGCGCATGAACAGATCGGGGATCCAGTTGGCCGTATTCATGTCGTGGGTGCGGCGGCGGTCATCGCCGGTGTTCTTGCGCAGCTCCAGGAATTCTTCAATATCCAGGTGCCAGGTCTCCAGGTAGGTGCAGACCGCGCCCTTGCGCTTGCCACCCTGGTTGACGGCCACGGCCGTGTCGTTGACGACCTTCAGGAAAGGCACCACACCTTGGGATTCGCCATTGGTGCCCTTGATGTGGGCGCCCAGCGCGCGCACGCGGGTCCAGTCATTGCCCAGGCCACCCGCGAATTTGGACAGCAAGGCATTTTCCTTGATGGATTCGTAAATGCCGTCCAGATCGTCCGGCACGGTGGTCAGATAACAACTGGAGAGCTGTGAACGCAGCGTGCCACTGTTGAACAGCGTGGGCGTGCTGGACATGAAGTCGAAGCGCGACAGCACTTCATAGAACTCGATGGCGCGGGCTTCGCGGTCGATCTCGTTCAGCGACAGGCCCATGGCCACGCGCATGAAGAAGGCTTGTGGCAATTCGATGCGCGTCTTGCCTTCATGCAGGAAGTAGCGGTCATACAGGGTTTGCAGGCCCAGGTAGTCAAACTGCATGTCGCGCTCGGCCTTCAAGGCTGCGCCCAGGCGTGCCAAGTCGAACTGCATCAGCCGCTCGTCCAGCAACTCGGCATTGACGCCGCGTTTGATGAAGCCAGGGAAGTAATCGGTATAGGCCTCTGCCATGTCCGCCGGTGCCACATCACGGCCCAGCACTTCGCGAGAAATGGTGTGGAACAGCAGGCGCGCCGTGGCGTAGGTGTAATCAGGGTCTTTTTCGATCAGCGTGCGGGCCGCGAGGATGGAGGCCTTGTAGACCTCGTCCATGGGTACGCCGTCGTACAGGTTGCGCATGGTCTCCGCCAGAATCGGGTCGGCTTTGACGTCCGCACCCAGCCCGGTGCAGGCGGTCTCGACCAGGCTCTTGAGCTGGTTCAGGTCCAGCACGACGCGTTGGCCGTTGTCAATGGCGTGCAGAACGGGTGCCGGTGGCGCGACTTGCGCGACTTGCTTGGCGCGCTCCTGGGTGCGGCGTTCGCGGTACAGCACGTAGGCACGTGCAATTTCGTGGTGCTCGCCCCGCATGAGGCCCAATTCCACCTGGTCCTGCACGTCTTCGATGTGGAAGGTTCCACCACCAGGACGCGAGCGCATCAACGCGCGGATCACTTGCTGGGTCAGCACGTCCACCGTTTCGCGCACGCTGGCTGAAGCGGCGCCCTGGGTACCGTGCACGGCCAGGAAGGCCTTCATCATGGCCACGGCGATTTTGTTGGGTTCAAACGGGACGACCGCCCCATTGCGGCGGATGATCTGGTAATGGGCCAGATGGTTGACGCTTCCACTTTCGGTCGCCGTATCGCTGCGGGAAGACAGCATGGCAGTGGATGCTGGAGGGGCAGAATTTGAAACAGATTGCATGGATTCCTCGTCGTAATCAATATATTTTTCTGGAGCTGGGCTGTACGCTGCGACCGTCCGGCGATATGCAATTATCGAAAAGACGGTGAAGACAGTGCACACTATATATGGGGTCTAGTGTGCTTGCAAGCCACTACCGGTAGTGTACCGGGTCAAATTCAGGCATGCCGGCGCCGATGCGCCAAATGTGCTGGCGCGCGCCGCCAATGCCGCAAGGTCGGGGGCCAATTGGAAGTGTTGCGTGCGAGCCTTGCCAATCGGTCATTTGCAATTGCAGGCCCAGTCTTGATGCGGCTTACCAAGGCATTTGCACGGAAAGGCCGCATGGGGCAATGGCTCGGCGTGCCTCGCCTATGGTTTGAACGCGGCCTTCAGCAGCGCATCGGCGCTGCACTTCGCACCCGTCAGGGGACAGGCGTCTTCAGCACGCCTTCGGGAAAACACCAACCCGTTGGGCCCAGTTTTTCCTGCAACAGGTTCCAGTCCATGCCAGGCCCGGGGTCTATTTTGCGGCCGGGTGCGATGTGCTCGTGACCGGCAATATGGGCAATCGGATAACGCTGACCCAACGCGGGACACAGTGCCGACAGTGCGGCGTACTGGGCTGGTTCGAAGTGGTCACCTTCCAGTCCCTCCAGTTCGATGCCTATGGAGTCGTCGTTGCAGTTGACGCGCCCCCGGTACTGCGACGTGCCAGCGTGCCAGGCGCGGTCGTCACAACTGACAAACTGCCAGATCTCCCCGGTGCGCCGGATATAGAAATGGGCAGACACCTGTAGGCCCTCGATCTGTTTGAAGTAGGGGTGCTCATCCCAGTTGAGCCGGTTGGTGAACAGCGCCTGAACCTGGTCCCCACCGTAGATTCCAGGCGGCAGGCTGATTGAATGCAAAACGATCAGATCGATAGCGGCATCGGGTGGCCTGGGACCAAAATTGGGCGAGGGCTCCCGCCGCGCAAAACGGTACCAACCGCCAGTCCAGGCGTTAGCGTCCATCGGCCCCCCTTCACTCATCGGCGTCATCGTCCCGCGGGACGTCGATTTTCAGGCGGGCGATGCGATAGCGGATTTGACGCAGGCTGAGCCCCAGGCGCGATGCTGCCAGCGTCCGGTTGAACCCGGTTTCGCGCAGACTCTTGACCAGAATCTCGCGCTCCTGCTGGTCCAGGTGACTCTGCAAGTCGGTGGGCAACTGGATGTCGCCTGGCACTATGGGCATGGTCGGTGCGATGGGGTCATCTGGTGGACGTACGTCCAAGGGAACAGGGCCGCTGGAGGAGGAATGGAAGTCTGCAAGCTGGAGTTCGTGGCCGTCACACAGAGCAACCGCACGGTGCAGCAGGTTTTCCAGCTCCCGCACATTGCCAAGAAGGGGTAAGCGGGCAAGCTGTTCAACGGTGCCCGCCGCGAGCGTGGGCACCGACATCTGTGACTCTTCGGCAATGCGCGCCAGCAACGCGTGGCACAGAGCGGGCAGGTCGTCGCAGCGCTCACGCAGCGGTGGGATGACGATGTCGATGACATTGAGCCGGTAAAAAAGGTCCTGGCGGAAACGGCCAGCCAGAACCTCGGCGGGCAAATCCTTGTGGGTGGCGCTCACGATGCGAACGTCCACCGGTTCTTCCTGGTTGGAACCCACCGGGCGCACACAACGTTCTTGAATGGCACGCAGCAGCTTGGATTGCATGGCCAGCGGCAGATCGCCTATTTCATCCAGAAACAGTGTGCCGCCCTTTGCTGCCTGAAAAAAGCCTTCGCGGTCATGCACCGACCCGGTATAGGCTCCTTTTTTGGCGCCAAAGAACTCTGTCTCCAGCAAATTCTCCGGTATCGCACTGCAATTCACAGCGACCCAGGGTCCCGCAGCGCGGTGGCTGGTGGCGTGCAGGGCGCAGGCGACCAGTTCCTTGCCGGTGCCCGATTCGCCCTGGATGAGCACCGGTGCCATGCTGCGTGACACTTTGACAATGCGTTCCTTGACACTGCGCATCACAGCAGAGTCACCGGCCAGACGTGACAGGGCCAGTTCACCCTGCGAGTTGGACGCGGCGGCTTGCGTCAGGCGGGCGTCGGTTGCCCGGCGCGACGGTCCGGTTTTTGATGTGGTGCCCAGTACCGCGGATGCGATGGCCGTGCGAAATTGTTTCAGATCAACCGGCTTGGTCAGGTAGTCAAACGCGCCGGCCTTGAGTGACTCCACCGCGTTTTCGGCCGAACCGTGCGCCGTGATGACGATGCTGCGCTCGGTGCGTTGCTGCGCCTTCATGTGGGTCAGGATTTCGATACCCAGCCCATCTGGCAGGCGCATGTCGGTGATGACAACGTCAAAGCGCTGTGCATTCAGCAGTTGCAGGGCCTCTTGCACAGTGCCCGCCGTATCGACCCGATAGCCTTCGCGCAGCAGCGTGAGTTCATACAGCGTGCGCAAATCGGGCTCATCGTCGATCACCAGGATCTGCGCGTTGCTCAGTACAGCGTGGGTTGCCATGGTGTCGTGGTGTTGTTCTCCGAGGAGAAATTATCTGCGGGATCGACGCGCCGCAGTGTGATGACAAACTCATTGCCCTCACAGGGTTGTCCGCGTGCTTCGCGCGTGGTGCGCTGGTACACCAGTGATGCGTCGTGGCGCTCGCACAACTCCCGGCAGATGTAGAGCCCCAGCCCGCTGGACCGGCTGTCCGACGAGAAGAACGGTTCAAATAGGTGGCGTTCTACCGACTGGTCCATGGGTGGTGCATTGCTCCAGATCGAAACGGTTGCATGTTGCGCGTCGCTGCCGCTGATGTAAACCTGAATCGTATCGGGTCCTTCGTCGGTGTGGCGGCGCGCGTTGTCCAGCAAATTGACCAGGACCCGACGGAGATGCTCCGCATCAAACCGCACGCCGATCGTCTGGTCTCCGGCATGCACGGTCAGCCGCTGCAGGCTGGCGGTCTGTGTGGCCCAGTCGGCGCATATCCGGTGGGTGGCTGCATCCAGCGCGATGGGGGGAATCAGATGGGTTTGATCGTAGGGTTGGACTCTGGAGACATTCAATATGTCATTGACAATTTTTTCGAGCCGCTTGGCGTTCTGGCTGACCATCTCCGTCAGCTTCTTCAGCTTGGGGTCACTCAGGTCTTCATCCAGCAGTGCGTTGGCCTGCGTAATGGCCGACAGCGGGTTGCGGATTTCGTGCGCTACCGCGGTCGACAGGCGACCCATACCCGCCATGCGTTCGGTGCGTACACGGGCTTCCAGTTCGCGCTGATCCTGCAGGAAGAGAACACACAGGCTCTCGCCCGCGTGGCCGTTGGGTGCGGCCAGGCGCGTGCGGGCATGCAGTCGCCGCGGGCCATCGGTGCCATGGCGGATCGTGACATCTTCCTCATGGCTCAGCCCGGTACCCACACTCAGCCGTGTCAGATTGAGAAGAGGCCGCCATCCCGCTTCGTCCTTCAGATCGAAAATGGGTGTGCCCAGCTTTTGCTGTGAACCCAGCAACTGCCGGGCCGCCGGATTGGCGGCGCGCACGCAGTCCTTTTCATCCACGACCAGCACGCCGTCGGGCAAGGACTCGATAACCAGTTCGTTCACCTGGCGCTGGATGCTGGCTGCCAGCTGGCTTTGCCGCGCGCGCTGGGCTTCGTTGGCCAACCGGGTCGACAGCTGATTGGACAGCCATGCAATTGCAAAATAGCCGACGCCGCTGAGGGCAGACTGCGCAAAGTAGGGCGTGACATCGGTGGGGCCTTTCAGATAGGACAGCAATGCCTCTATCAGCATGAGCACGGTAATGCCGGCGGCGGTGCCCAGCGCCAGACGCAGAGAGCCCAGCACGGATGCGACGAGTATCGGCAGGGCAAAGAGGGGGGTGTAGTTGATGGAGCTGCCAGCGCCGGTCTGCAGCATTTGCAGCACCGAAAAGGTCAACAGGTCCAGCCCGACCAGCGCACCCCACACACGGTTGAAGGATTGGCCCAAAGGGCGGGGCCGTATCAGCAGCTTGCTGGCCAGGGTGCCCGCCAGGTAGGCCGCGCTGATGCCTATCTGTGTTTTGCTGTGGGGGGTGCCGGTTAGATAAAGCGCGGTTTGCAGGGACACCAACACCAGACCAAGCACCAGACGTGCCGTCATGAAGCCTTGCCACTGCCGCAGCATCTCCTGTGAGTCCTCCGACCGGATCGCTTGCGGGTCCGTCGTGCTGGGGTCAAACCACGACGGAGCTGGCGCAGCGTGCGCCATTCAGGGCTCCATGCTCAACCGGTGGGCCGCACTGCAATAGCTGCCCTGCGTGCCAACAACCGCGTCACTTGCTGGCAGGTGGAGACCACATTGGCGGCAGGCGACCATGGTCGTTGCGTCGGGCACAACGCCATCTTTGCGCTTTACCGTCAATTGGCTGGCTTCGCGCCAGGTCCGCCAGCGCCACGCAATGACCAGCACCACCAGAAATACCAACAAGAATTTCACAGTGTGCGTCCCAAAAGGATTTCCGTCACGAAGCGCGAACCCACGTAGGCCAGCAACAGGAACGCGGAGCCGACGTACAGCACATTGACGGCCCGCTTGCCCCGCCACCCCAGCGTTGAACGCCCGATCAGCAGCACGGCAAATACCAACCAGGCCAGGGTCGAGAAGATCGTCTTGTGGTCCCAGCGCCAGGCGTGCCCATGGCCATACAGGGATTCACCAAAGAGGACGCCAGCCATCAGCGTGGCGCTCAGCAGTACAAACCCCGCGGTCACGAAGCGGTAGGTCAGCCGCTCCAAAGTCAACAGGGGCAAGCCACTGTGCGGGTCTTCCGCATGGCGGATGCGCGCCTCGGCGCGGGTCATGAACCAGGCATGGACGACCGCGATACCGAACAGGCCGTAGCAGGCCACGCCAAACGCCAGGTGCAATGCCAGCCAGGCGGAGGCGGTCACCGGCATGGGGCTGCCGGGAAAGAAGAAAGCGGCCAGCACGGCCACGGCACCCACCACACACAGGGTCCACCGGGTGGGCAGTTGCGGATAGATCTGGCTCTCGACTGCATAGACAGCCGCCACCAGCCAGGCCGTGACCGACATGGCCGGTGCAAAACCAAAAGACGGACGTTCCCCCAGCAGCGTGATCGTCAGCACCGCGCCGTGCATCAGCCAAGCCAGCGCCACCCACACGCGTGCGCCACGCTCGTCCAGGTGGGTGGTTCGCACGGCGGGCCACGCATAGGCTGCCGCGGCCAAAACCGACAAAATCAGGCTGAGAGGGGGCGCACTGGCTAAAATCATGGGTACAGTTTAGCGTTTTGCTTTCTGCACCGGTACACATCCTATGGCCTCCGCCCTCTCCGACAAACTTTCCCGCCTCGTTAAAGAAATGCGTGGCCAGGCCCGCATCACGGAAACCAACGTCTCCGACATGCTGCGCGAGGTGCGCATGGCTCTGCTGGAGGCCGACGTGGCTTTGCCGGTGGTGCGTGACTTCATTGCCCGCGTGAAAGAGAAAGCGCTGGGTCAGGAGGTCATGGGTTCCCTGCAGCCCGGCCAGGTGCTGGTCAGCATCGTCAGCAAGGAACTGGCCGCCACCATGGGCGAGGGCGTCAGCGACATCAACCTGGCAGCCCAGCCGCCGGCCGTGATCCTGATGGCCGGCTTGCAGGGCGCGGGTAAGACGACGACGACGGCCAAGCTGGCCAAGCACCTGATCGAGAAGCGCAAGAAAAAGGTGCTGACCGTCTCAGGTGACGTCTACCGCCCCGCCGCCATTGAGCAATTGAAGACGGTGACGGCCCAGGCCGGGGCCGAATGGTTCCCCAGCACACCCGACCAGAAGCCGGTGGACATTGGCCGCGCGGCGCTGGACTATGCCAAGAAACACTTTTTTGACGTGTTGCTGGTGGACACCGCTGGCCGCCTGGCGATTGACGAAGTGTTGATGGCCGAGATCAAGGACCTGCACGCCGCGCTCAATCCCGTGGAAACCCTGTTCGTGGTCGATGCCATGCAGGGCCAGGACGCAGTCAACACCGCCAAAGCCTTCAAGGAAGCCCTGCCGCTGACCGGCATCATCCTGACCAAGCTCGATGGCGACTCGCGCGGTGGTGCGGCCCTGTCGGTGCGCCAGATCACCGGGGCGCCGATCAAGTTTGCCGGTACCAGCGAAAAGCTCGACGGACTGGAGGTGTTCGATGCCGAACGCCACGCCGGCCGCATCCTGGGCATGGGCGACATTCTGGCGCTGGTGGAGCAGGTCACCGCGGGTGTTGACATTGCCGCCGCACAGAAACTGGCTGCCAAGGTCAAGAGCGGGGCTGGCTTCGACTTGAACGATTTCCTGGCCCAGATTCAGCAGATGAAGCAGATGGGTGGCCTGTCCAGCCTGATGGACAAGTTGCCCAGCGCCATGACCGCCAAGGCCGGCAATGTGGACATGGACCGCGCCGAGAAAGACATCAAGCGCAAGGAAGGCATCATCCACAGCATGACGCCGCTGGAGCGCCGCAAGCCCGAACTCATCAAGGCCACCCGCAAACGCCGCATCGCCGCGGGTGCCGGGGTGCACGTTCAGGAAGTCAACCGCATGCTCAAGGAGTTTGAGCAGATGCAGGACATGATGAAGAAATTCAAAGGCGGCGGCATGATGAAGTTGATGAAGCGCATGGGGGGCATGAAAGGCATGCCCAAGATGCCGTTCTGAGTGTTTCAGGCCACTAGCCCTCGTGGGTGCTGCATAGTTTGCTTCCGAATATATAGCAGAGATACGCCAGGAACAGCGCTGTTCCGGCACAAAAAAAGCGGCAAGACGGAATTCCGTCTTGCCGCTTTCGCTTGGTGCGCGTGGTTTAGTACACGTCGTGCTGGGTGTTGTAGACGTTGAACTTGCCAGTCGGTGTTACCAGGGCCTTGTCCTTGATCACGGCCTTGAGCTTCAGTGTCTTGTCATCGACCACCACAATCGCCGACTCTTCGTTGGCAGCACTCCACACCGAGAACCAGACTTCATCGCCGGCCTTGTTGTATTCCGGTTGCAGAACCCGCTTGGCGCCAGCTCCCAGACCCGCCCACTGTGCAATGGGCAGTGACTTGAAGCCATTGCCAAAGTTGGTGATGTCGAATACGGAAATGGACTGGCTGACCTTTTCATCCGGGTTCAATGGCGCATCCACCCACAGGTTTTTGGACTTGGGGTGGCTCTTGAGGAACAGCGAGCCGCCGCCAGCGCCCTTGAGGGTTTCAACGACCTTCCAGGCCTGTTCCTTGTGCTTGACCGGGTCGGTACCGATCAGAGTGATGGTTTCATCACCCAGGTGACCCGTTGCCCAGACGGGGCCGAACTTTGGGTGGATGAAGTTGGCGCCGCGACCGGGGTGCGGGGTCTTGCCCACGCTGACCACGGCAGCCAGCTTGTCTTCCTTGGTGTCGATGACGGCAATCTTGTCGGAGGCATTGGCGGCGTCCATGAAGTAGCGTCCCGTGGATTCAAAACCACCGTCGTGCAGGAAGCGCGGTGTCTTGATCATGGTGACCTTGAGGTTCTCCAGGTCGGCGTAGTTCACCATGTGCACCATGCCGGTTTCCTTGGCGTTGACCAGGAACTCGGGACGGAAGTGCGAAGCCACGATAGCGGCCACGCGCGGCTCGGGGTGGTATTCCTGGGTGTCCGAGGTCATGCCACGGGTGCCGACGATGCGCAGGGGCTTGAGGGTGTCTCCGTCCATCATCACGTACTGGGGCGGCCAGTAGGCACCGGCAATCGCGTACCGGTCTTCATATCCCTTGAACTTGGAGGTCTCCACCGAGCGGGCTTCCAGGCCGACCTTGATTTCAGCCACGGGGCCAGGCTTTTCCATCCACAGGTCGATCAGCACGATCTTGGCGTCGCGCCCAATCACGTACAGGTAACGGCCCGACTGCGAGATGCGCGAAATGTGCACCGCGTAGCCCGTGTCCAGGATCTGCACGATCTTTTTGCTGGCACCGTCGATCAGGGCAATCTTGCCCGCGTCACGCAGGGTCACCGAGAACAGGTTGCCCAAATCCCAGTTGTTCAATTGCTTTTTCGGGCGATTCGCGGGTTCGATCAGCAGCTTCCAGGTGGCTTCCACTTCCTTCATGCCCATCTCGGGTGGAGTGGGTGGCTCATGCTGGATGTACTTCACCATGATGTCCACTTCCTGCTTGCTCAGGGTGCCGGAGGTGCCCCAGTTGGGCATGCCCTGTGCCGAGCCGTAGTAGATGAAGGTGTTGAGGTAATCGGACCCTTTTTCCAACGTGATGTCCGGCGTCAGCGCCTTTCCCGTCGCGCCCTTGCGCAGCACGCCGTGGCAGCCCGCGCAACGTTCAAAGTAAATCTTGGTCCCGGTCTGGAACTCGGCCTCGGTCATGGCCGGTGATTTTGGGTTGATCGTCTGGTGCAACTTCATGGCGCCCAGGGGGGATGCGCCACCAATTTCCTGGGTGGACGCCAGGGGCTCGGCTTTCTTGGCGGGTTCAGGCGTTGCACTGCTGGCTGCCATTGGAAGGGCAACCAACATGGCACTGGCCATGAATAGTTTGATGTCAGTCAATCTCACGGGGATCTCCTCTCAACAGATGGTTACGACGAAGCTCTTGCAAAGGTAATGCCAAAAGAAGTATTTAGCAAGCATCTTTATTGATTCAAGATAATTTCCTGATCATTTTCATCGTGTTTGTGCGATTTGATTTGCGTTTTGTCAACGCGGAGGATGGTAGAGCTGGCCTCTTGCCAAAGCCCTACCCGGTCACCAGGTCCTGTGTCACCACTTCCCCGCGCAAGGTGTAGCTGCGCGTCTCGGTGATGCGCACATCCACCAATTGGCCCACCAGGCGTGCCGGCGCGGCAAAGTTCACGACGCGGTTGCACTCGGTGCGCCCCATCAGCTCACCGGCATCGCGCTTGGAGGCGCCTTCCACCAGAATGCGCTGCACCGTGCCCAGACGGCTCTCGGAGATGCGGGTGATGTTGGCGTTGATGGCGCTTTGCAGGTGCTGCAGGCGGCGCAGCTTAACCTCGTGCGGGGTGTCGTCCTGCAGGTTGGCGGCCGGTGTGCCGGGGCGCGGGCTGAAGATGAAGCTGAAGCTGTTGTCAAAGCCAATGTCGTCGATCAGCTTCATCATCCTGTTGAAGTCGTCCTCGGTCTCGCCGGGGAAGCCGACGATGAAGTCCGAGCTCATGGCCATGTCGGGGCGAATGGCGCGCAGCTTGCGCACCGTGCTCTTGTATTCCATGGCCGTGTAGCCGCGCTTCATGGCCATCAGAATCCTGTCGCTGCCGTGCTGCACCGGCAGGTGCAGATGGCTGACCAGCTTGGGAATCCTGTCGTAGGCGGCGATCAGCGATGGCGTGAACTCGTTGGGGTGGCTGGTGGTGTAGCGGATGCGCTCAATGCCTGGGATGTCGGCCACATATTCCAGCAGGGTCGCGAAGTCGGCTTCTTCGTGGGTAGCCCCCATGGTGTGACGCCAGGCGTTGACGTTCTGGCCCAGCAGGGTGATCTCCTTGACACCCTGGTCGGCCAGGCCGGCCACCTCGACCAGTACGTCTTCAAACGGGCGGTTGATCTCGGTGCCGCGGGTGTAGGGCACCACGCAATAGCTGCAGTATTTGTTGCAGCCTTCCATGATGCTGACGAAGGCCGACGCGCCTTCCACCTTGGCCGGCGGCAGGTGGTCGAACTTCTCGATCTCGGGAAAGCTGATGTCCACCTGGGGCCGGTTCAGGGCCTTGCGGGCGTTGAGCAGTTCGGGCAGGCGGTGCAGGGTTTGCGGGCCAAACACCACGTCGACAAAGGGCGCACGCTTGATGATTTCTGCTCCTTCCTGGCTGGCGACACAGCCGCCGACGCCGATCAGCACGCCTTTCTTGGCCAGATGGCGCACCCGACCCAGGTCGGAGAACACTTTCTCCTGTGCCTTCTCGCGCACCGAGCAGGTGTTGAACAGGATCAGGTCGGCTTCCTCCACATTCTGTGTGGGCTCATACCCCTGGGCGGCGCCCAGCACATCGGTCATCTTGTCCGAGTCGTACTCGTTCATCTGGCAACCAAAGGTTTTGATAAAGACTTTTTTGGCCATGTGGACCACTCCAGGAATTGCTATAAATTGAGTAGCTGACCAGGCTGTCAGTACGAGGGCTACAGCCCGGTTTGTTCAACAGCTTAGTGGCCGCGGGCGCGGCCCGGGGCTATTGCTGCGGGGAGGTTGTGGCGGTGCCGGTGCCATCCGGGGTGGCGGGCACATAGCTTTCCGACCCGTAGTTGCCTTGCGCTGGCATGCCAGGCATTTTTTGCCGGGCTTCGGTGGGGTTGAGCAGCCAGACTTCATGCACCATGCCCTGGGCATCGCGCACATAGTTCACGACCAAACTCTGGCCGACCAACGAACCGGACATCACCAACATATTGTTCACACCCCGGATGCGCGCGCCGGGTGACAGACGCGCCGTCTGCCCGTTCAGCAGCAGCTCGGGAGGCTGGGTGACCTGCAGGGTGCCGCGCAGGGCGTTGGCCGGGAAGGGGCGCACGCTGTCCTGGGCGTGGGCCGAGAGACCCAAACCCAGCAGGGCGGTGGCCAGAATGACGCGCCAGGCGGCGGTGCGGGGTGCGGGGGCTTGGGTGCAGCGGTTCATGGTGTGTATCCAGAGGCTGATTGAAAAAAAGACCATTGGCCACTTGGATCAACGGTCTTTTCGGATTTGGTGGTGATAGGTGGATTTGAACCACCGACATCAGCATTATGAATGCTGCG
>ERZ724517.1127-NODE-1127-length-15100-cov-4.920173_pt1 | contig 15100 bp, 12 predicted proteins | sample MGYA00376050_ERZ724517 | MGnify/ENA primary metagenome ERZ724517 (study PRJEB28724, sample SAMN07190886) | activated sludge metagenome | isolation source: activated sludge of sewage treatment plant in Hong Hong | place: USA: Christiansburg, Virginia | collected... | reverse complement strand
GCTCTTCAAATGGGTGCAGGGCTCAGCCCTGCCCGCCGGAGGCCCTTCCGCATTACCTTTCTGGCTTGTATGAGCGCGGCGATGACCATCACCCGTTTCGCCCCCAGCCCGACCGGCAGCCTGCATGCCGGCAACATCCGCACCGCGCTGATCAACTTCCTGTATGCGCGGTCGCAAGGCGGGCGCTTCCTGCTGCGTATGGACGATACCGATGTGGCGCGTTCGACCGAGGCGTCGGCGCAGGGCATTCGCGATGACCTGGCGTGGCTCGGGCTGGTGCCCGACGGCGAGGTGCGGCAGTCGGAACGCTTCGCCTTGTATGAGGCAGCGCTCGAAAAGCTGGTTGCGGCAGGCCGCGTCTATCGCGCTTACGAAACCCCGCTCGAACTTGACGTCAAGCGCAAGATCCAGCTGTCGCGCGGCCTGCCGCCGGTCTACGACCGCGCTGCGCTGGCGCTGCCCGAGGCTGATCACGCGCGTTTCGCTGCCGAGGGCGTGGCGCCGCACTGGCGCTTCAAGCTCGACACTTCGGCGCCGATTTTCTGGCACGACCGCGTGCGCGGCGAATGTCATATCGATCCGGCCTCGCTGTCGGACCCGGTGGTCAAGCGCGCCGACGGCAGCTGGCTGTACATGCTGCCGTCGGTGGTCGATGACATCGACATGGGCGTCACCACGATCGTCCGCGGCGAGGACCATGTCACCAATTCGGGCGTGCAGATCCAGATGTTTGCGGCGCTCGGCGCGGCGCTCCCCGAATTCGCGCATCTGGCACTGCTGACGGGTGCCGACGCGGCGCTGTCGAAGCGCATCGGTTCCGAAGGCACTGCCGTCTGGCGCCAGAGCGGCATCGAACCGGTCACCGTGCTGGCGCTGCTCGCGCACATCGGTACCAGCCACGCTGTCGAGCCGGTCACCAGCCTGGCGCCGCTGATCGCCGGCTTTGATTTTGGCGCGTTCAGTCGCAACGCCGCGCGCTTTGACCCGGCCGACCTGCTGTACCTCAACGCGCGCGTGCTGCACCTGACCGACTATGACGCGGTCGCGGGGCGGCTTCCCCAACGCGTCACGCCGGCGGTTTGGGCGGCGATCCGCCCCAATCTGACGACGCTTGCCGACGTTGCCGACTGGCTGGCGGTAATCGACGGCCCGGTGGCGGCGCAGGCCGAAGCGGGCGACACCGATTATCTGCGCAACGCGCACCAAACTGCCGCCGACCTGACATGGGATGACGGCGTCTGGCCGGCGTTGATTGCGGCGCTCAAGGACGCGACGGGGCGCAAGGGCAAGCCGCTGTTCATGCCGCTGCGCCGCGCGCTGACCGGTGTCGACCATGGCCCCGAAATGGCGGCGCTGCTGCCGTTGATCGGTCGTGATGCGGCGCTTGAGCGACTGGCTGCGGCGGCGTCGCTGGCAAATACCGCGCCGGCGTCTTAAATAGCCCCTACCTTCAACAGTCAGGCGACGCCTGTGCCCCGAATGCTCGGTCCCAAACCCATCGTCGTGCCGCCGCGGCTGCCGTGGGAGCCGCTCGAAGTTGAACCGACGTGGCGCGAAAAGCTGCGGACGCTGCCGCGCTCGCGCTGGGTCATCCTCGGCCTGTCGTTTCTGGTGACCACCGTCATCGTCTTCGGCTTCGTCATCGATGCCAAGAAGAACATGCCGACACGCACGCTGACCTTGCGCTATTTTTCAAGCTGGCCGGCGACGCGCAGCGCAGAGGATCTTGCCGCCGACCGCGCCGCCGAAAAGGCCGATTACGCGCGCCAGTTTGCAGCCTCGCGCGCCTATATCGCCACCCTGCCGCCCGCCGAGCAGGCGGCGGCGCGCGACCAGTACAACGCCTTTGCCGCGTCGCTGGGGCCAAGCCTTCGCCCTGACGATTACGTGCCGCCCAAGCCCATTGTGCCGGTCCCGGACACGGCCCTGGCAGCCCCCAAGAAGTGAACGACGACGCGCGCTGGATGGGTTCCGCACTGGCGCTCGCTGCGCGCGGGCGCGGCCGCACCGCGCCCAATCCCGCCGTTGGCTGCGTCATCGTCAAAGATGGTCATGTCATCGGGCGCGGCTGGACGCAGCCCGGCGGCCGGCCGCATGCCGAGGCCGGGGCGCTGGCGCAAGCCGGTGACTTGGCGCGCGGCGCAACCGCCTATGTGACGCTCGAACCCTGCGCGCATGTCTCGACGCGCGGCCCGGCCTGCGCCGACCTGCTGATTGCCGCTGGCGTCGCACGCGTCGTCATCGCCGCGACCGACCCCGACCCACGCACCGCCGGTGCCGGCGCGGCGCGCATCGAAGCCGCCGGCATCGCAGTCACCAGTGGCGTCCGCGCCGCCGAAGCCGCCGCACAAAATCCCGGCTTTTTCAGCCGCATGGCGCGCGGCCGGCCGTTCGTGACATTGAAGCTGGCGCTGAGCCTCGACGGCAGCCTGGCGCTGAACGATGGCCGCAGCCGCTGGATCACCGGCGCGGCGGCACGCGCGCACGCCCACCGCGAACGCGCGCTTGCCGACCTGATCGTCGTCGGGCGCGGCACGCTTGAAGCCGATGACCCGGCGCTTGATGTGCGGCTCGCCGGGCTTGAAGACCGCGCACCGCGTGCGGCGGTGCTCAGCCGCTCGCTGAACGATCTGCCACCATCGAAACTGGCGACGACGGGCGCGACTTTGATGCGCGACTTTGCCGATATCGATGCCGATGCGTCGGTGCTCGACGTGTTCGTCGAAGGCGGCGCGGCGCTGGCGACCGAACTGCTCGCCGCCGACCGCGTCGACCGGCTGCTCATCTACCGCGCCCCCATCATCGTCGGCGGCAAGCCCGGCATCGGCGATCTCGGCCTGCCCGATCTGGCCGACGCGCACGGTCGTTGGGTTCCCGCCGGCGTCACCGAACTCGCCCCCGACCGCGCAGAGGTTTACCTGCGCGCGCCGGTCCGCTAGGTTCGCGCGCATGTTTACAGGCATCATCACCGACATCGGCACCGTGGAATCGGCGACTCAGCGCGCCGACCTGCGCGTCGTCATCACCAGCGGCTATGACATGGCGGGCGTCGCCATCGGCGCATCGATTGCGTGCTCGGGCGTTTGCCTGACCGTGGTCGAAAAGGGCGCCGGCTGGTTCGCCGTTGACGCCAGCCACGAAACGCTGTCGAAATCAGCGCCCGGGCATTTCGTCGCGGGCGCAAAGCTCAACCTCGAACGCGCACTCAAGGTCGGCGACGAGCTCGGCGGCCATATCGTCACCGGCCATGTCGATGCGGTGGCAACCGTCGCCCGGCGCTGGACCGACGGCGGCTCGATCGGCTTCGAATTCGCCGCGCCGCGCATCCAGGGCGCCTGCATCGCCGCCAAGGGCTCGATCACCATCGACGGCGTCAGCCTGACGGTCAACGCCGTGCACGACACGCCGGAAGCGACGCTGTTCACCGTCAACATCATCCCGCACACCGCCGAATGGACGACGCTCGGCGCGCTGGCGGAAGGCGATTCGGTCAATATCGAGATCGACGTGCTGGCGCGCTACCTCGAACGCATGCGCGAATCGCTGGCGAATTAGCGCTCTTGATCCTCCCCGTCTTCGGGGAGGGGGACCATGCACTTCGCATGGTGGAGGGGTAATGCGCAGGCGGCGTTAGCGACAACCCCTCCACCGCCAAGTGGCGGTCCCCCTCCCCGAAGCCGGGGAGGATCAAGTGCAGCGGGCTTCGTGCCGACAGCCGCTTGACATTCCAATGTGACAGATGCACCAACCGCACATTGAAATGTCAGGACGCTTCGCATGAGCACAACCCTAATCGAACGCATCCGCGCGCTGGTCGCCGAAGGCAACGAAACCCGCTCGGGCCTCGCCCGTGCCGCCGGGCTGCACGCCAACTCGCTGCGCAACCTTGATGACGATGATTGGAACCCGACCTCGGACACGCTCAAGAAGCTCGCGGCGTTCATCGATGGCCGCCACCCCGGCAAGGTGATGGCGAGCGTCGAGGAGATCATCAACGAGGCCAAGAACGGCCGGATGTTCATCCTCGTCGATGACGAAGACCGCGAGAACGAGGGCGACCTTGTCATCCCGGCGCAGATGGCGACGCCGGATGCAGTCAACTTCATGGCGCGCTACGGCCGCGGGCTGATCTGCCTCGCGCTGGCATCCGACCGCGTCAAGCAGCTCGGGCTGCCGCTGATGGCGCAGCACAACGGTACGCGCCACCATACCGCGTTCACCGTGTCGATCGAGGCACATGAAGGCGTCACCACCGGCATTTCGGCGGCCGACCGCGCCCGCACGATTGCTGTCGCCATCGATGCCAGCAAAGGTCGCGAACACATCGTCACCCCCGGCCACGTTTTCCCGCTGGTCGCCAAGGACGGCGGCGTGCTGGTCCGCGCCGGCCATACCGAAGCCTCGGTCGATGTCGCGCGCCTGGCCGGCCTCAACCCGTCGGGCGTCATCTGCGAGATCATGAACGATGACGGCACGATGGCACGGCTGCCCGATTTGCAGATTTTCGCCGCCGAGCACGGCCTGAAGATCGGCACGATCCGCGACCTCATCGCTTACCGCCACCAGAACGACAATCTGGTGAAGTGCCTCGCCGAAACCAGGCTCGAGAGCAAGCACGGCGGCAGTTGGACCGCCAAGACCTATGTCAACACCGCCGAATATGCCGAGCATATGGTGCTGCAGAAGGGCCGCGTCGAACCCGGCAAGCCGACGCTGGTGCGTATGCACAGCATGTCGATGTTCACCGACCTGTTCGGCGAAGTCGGCGGCCGCGCCGGCCAGTTGCAGCGCGCCATGGACATCATCGGCGAAGAGGGTGCCGGCATCGTCGTCATCATCCGTGACGCGCGTCCCGACGCGATTTCGTCGCAGATGAAGGCCAAGGACGCCGGGCAGAGCTTCGAACTGCGCGACTATGGTATCGGCGCGCAGATCCTCACCGACCTCGGCGTCAGCGACATGATCCTGCTGACCAATGCGCACCGCACGATCATCGGCATCACCGGCTACGGCTTGACCGTGGTCGGCGAACGCCCCATTCCCCTCGACGACTAAAGGACCTCCCCATGGCACATTTCCTCATCGTCGAAGCGCGCTTCTATGACGCCATCGCCAACGCACTGCTCAGCGGCGCACAGGCGGCACTGACCGCCGCCAATGCCACCTATGACGTCGTATCGGTGCCCGGCGCGCTCGAAATCCCCGCCGCCATCGGGCTGGCCGCCGAAAGCGGTGCCTATGACGGCTATGTCGCTTTGGGCACCGTCATCCGCGGCGAGACCTTCCACTTCGAAGTCGTGTCGAACGAAAGCGCCCGCGGGCTGATGGCACTGTCGCTCGACGGGCTGCCGATCGGCAACGGTATCCTGACGGTCGAGAACGAAGCGCAAGCCTGGGCGCGCGCCCGCGTCACCGAAAAGGACAAGGGTGGCGAGGCGGCCAAGGCGGCACTCGCCATGCTGGCGCTGCGCGAGAAGTTCGCCTGAGGCGTGACACAGGCGGCGCGCGCCGCTACAGACGCGCGGATGACGCCATCAAAACCCCGTAAAGCCGGCAAGGGCAGCGCGCGTGCCTCGGCGCGCCTCGCTGCCGTGCAGGCGCTGTACCAGCGCGAGATGTCGGGCGATCCTGTCGCCAAGCTGCTCACCGAGTTTCACAACCACCGGCTCGGCGCGACGATCGAGGGCGAAGAATACCGCAACGCCGACCCCGAGCTGTTCGACGACATCGTCGCCGGAGCCGTAGCGCGCGGCGATGAAATCGATGCACTGATCACCGCCAACCTCGCCAGCGGCTGGGCGCTCGACCGGCTCGACCGGCCGATGCGCGGCATATTGCGCGCCGGCGTCTATGAACTGCTGGCGCGCCCCGATGTGCCGACGGCAACGGTTATCAACGAATATCTCGATGTCGCGCATGCGTTCTACCACGCCAAGGAAACCGCGTTCGCCAACGCGCTGCTCGATGCGGTGGCGCGGCTGACGCGGGGCTGAGTGCGGTCGAAGGGCCTCCGGCGGGCAGGGCCGCAGGCCCTGCACCCATATGTTGAGACGGTGCCATATTGCCGGCGTTGGTCGTTGCAAACCCGTGCGCATAATTGGGTGCAGGGCCTGCGGCCCTGCCCGCCGGAGGCCCTGAAAACGCGATTGGACAAGATTTGCGCGAGCGCGACCTGATCGCGCAGCTGCTGGCGCCGCTCGCTACCCACAAGGCGGCGCGCGGCCTCGCCGATGACGCCGCGGTCTGGCTGCCGCCACTCGGCCGCGAACTGGTGCTGACACACGATACGCTCGCCGCCGGCGTGCATTTTCTGCAGGGTGATCCGCCGTCCGATATCGCGTGGAAGCTGCTCGCTACCAACCTGTCCGACCTCGCCGCCAAGGGCGCGACACCCGCCGGCGTGCTGTTGTCGCTGGGGCTGAGCGCTGCCGAGGATGACGCGTGGCTGCGCGGTTTCGTCAGCGGTCTGGCGCGCGGGCTCGAACGCTGGAACGTCGCGCTGTTCGGCGGCGATACCATTTCCGGGCTGGCGCAAGCCGTTCTCGGCCTGACCGCCATCGGTCATGTCGAGCCCGGCCTGGCGCGCGCCCGCAGCGGCGCACAGGCCGGCGACTTGCTGTGGGTCAGCGGCAGCATCGGCGACGCCGGGCTCGGGCTGGCGGTGGCGCAGGGCCGTCTGCCGCACGACAAATATCTGCTGGGCCGCTTCCGTCGCCCCGAACCGCGCCTCGCGCTCGGTGCGGCGCTGTCGCCCGTCGTTCACGCTATGATGGACGTGTCCGACGGCGTGCTCATCGACGCGCAGCGCATGGCGGTTGCCAGCGGTCTCGCCGTGACGGTCAATCTGGCGGCGCTGCCGCTGTCTCCGGCAGCCGCCGCATTGACACCCGATGACGCTGCACGCCTCGAACGCGCCACTGCAGGTGATGACTATGAACTGCTGTTCGCCGCATCGCCGCACGCTGATATCGCTGCGCTGGCGGTGCTGCACCGGCTGCCGCTGACCTGCATCGGTACGTTCGAAGCCGGCACAGGCTTGCGCGTACGCAGCGCGGATGGCGTCGATTGCACGCCCGACCGGCTTGGCTGGGAGCATTGAAGCGGCAGCCAATGCGCCAAAGGGTTGCATAAGCTGTGCGCATTTGCCACAAGCCGCCGCACTTATAACGTCTTGACCCGTGCGGCATGGCTGCATGGGCGAACTAGGGGTAATTTTCATGGATATCGTACTGATATCGATTCTCTGCGGCGTCGCCGCAGTGATCTATGGTCTCATCACTTCACGCGCCATTCTTGCCGCATCGCCGGGCAACGCCCGCATGCAGGAAATCGCCAAGGCGATTCAGGAAGGCGCCGGCGCCTATCTCACCAAGCAGTACACCGCGATTGCCGTCGTCGGCGTCGTCGTGGCCGTGCTCGTCGCGCTGTTCCTCGGCACCATTCCCGCCATCGCCTTCGTGCTCGGCGCCGTGCTGTCGGGTGTTACCGGCTTCATCGGCATGAACATCTCGGTGCGCGCCAACGTCCGCACCGCAGAGGCCGCGCGCGGCTCGCTGCAGGGTGGCCTGACCATGGCATTCCGTTCGGGCGCCGTCACCGGCATGCTGGTGGCCGGCCTCGCGCTGCTCGCCATCGCCGGTTACTTCTACGCACTGGTGTCGTCGGGCCTCGAACCGACCAGCCGCGCTGTCGTCAACGCGCTCGTCGCGCTGAGCTTCGGCGCCTCGCTGATTTCAATCTTCGCGCGTCTCGGCGGCGGTATCTTCACCAAGGCTGCCGACGTCGGCGCCGACATGGTCGGCAAGAACGAACTCGGCTTCGACGAAGATGATGACCGCAACCCCGGCGTCATCGCCGACAACGTCGGTGACAACGTCGGCGACTGCGCAGGCATGGCCGCCGACCTTTTTGAAACCTATGTCGTCACCATCGGTGCCACCATGGTGCTGATCGCACTGCTGGTTACCGGCGCCGATGCTGCCAAGCTGATGACCTTGCCGCTGCTCGCCTGCGGCGTCTGCATCATCACCTCGATCATCGGCACCTATTTCGTCCGCCTCGGCGGCGGCTCGATCATGGGCGCGCTCTACAAGGGCCTGCTCGTCACCGGCCTGCTGTCGATCCCGGCGCTGTGGTTCGCCACCGCTGCAATTTTCCCCGACATGAACGCCGTCATCGGTGCCGATCCGGCGATTGTCGCCGCGCAGGGCCGTGAAGCGGTTACCGTCGCCGGCGTCGTCGGCGGCTTTTCGGGCCGCGAGCTGTTCTACTGCATGCTCGTCGGTCTCGGCGTCACCGCGCTGATCGTCTGGATCACCGAATACTACACCGGCACCGACTATCGCCCGGTGCAGTCGATCGCCAAGGCGTCGGATTCGGGTCACGGCACCAACGTCATCCAGGGCCTTGCGGTCTCGATGGAATCGACAGCGCTGCCGACGCTCGTCATCGTCGTCGGCATCATCATGACCTACCAGCTCGCAGGCCTGATGGGCATTGCGTTCGCCGCGACCGCGATGCTGGCACTCGCCGGCATGATCGTCGCGCTCGACGCGTACGGCCCGGTCACCGACAATGCCGGCGGCATTGCCGAAATGGCCGGCCTCGACGGTGAAGTGCGCCAGCGCACCGACGCGCTCGATGCGGTCGGCAACACCACCAAGGCCGTCACCAAGGGCTATGCCATCGGTTCGGCGGGTCTCGCGGCACTCGTGCTGTTCGCCACCTACACCGAAGATCTCAAGCAGTTCTTCACCGAGGTGCCGGTCGATTTCTCGCTGTCGAACCCTTATGTCGTCGTCGGGCTGCTGCTCGGCGCGCTGCTGCCGTACCTGTTCGGCGGCATGGCGATGACCGCCGTCGGCCGCACGGCTCAGGCCGTTGCGCAGGACATTCGCGCCCAGTTCCGCGAAAACCCCGGCATCGCCGATCGCAGCGTGCGTCCCGACTATGCCCGCACCGTCGGTCTGGTCACCGCCGGCGCGATCAAGGAAATGATCATCCCGTCGCTGCTGCCGGTGCTCGCGCCGATCGTCGTTTACTATGCGATCACCGCGGTTGCGGGCCAAGGCAACGGCTTTGCCGCGCTCGGTGCGTTGCTGATGGGCGTCATCATCTCGGGACTGTTCGTCGCGATCTCGATGACCTCGGGCGGCGGCGCCTGGGATAACGCCAAGAAGGTCATCGAAGTCGGTGCCTATGGCGGCAAGGGCTCGCCGGCGCATCAGGCAGCCGTTACCGGCGATACCGTCGGCGATCCGTACAAGGATACCGCCGGTCCGGCCGTCAACCCGATGATCAAGATCACCAACATTGTCGCGTTGCTGCTGCTCGCAGCACTCGCGTCGCACTGATCGACACCGGCGCAAGCCGAAGGTCGCAACGACCCCGCCGGACGCAAGTCCGGCGGGGTTTTTGTTGCGTTGCTGCACGGCAGGGGTGGCAATTTGTGGCGGTTGCCCGCAGGAGTTGGATATGACCAGCTCCCGCCCCGCGCGCCGCCGCGCCACATCTAACGCCGACCAGCAGCGCCGCATCGCCGGCTGCGTGACGCTCGGGCTTGAATCGCACGGTGAACACGCCAGCGCCGTGTCGAGCATCGACGGCAGCTTGCCCGTGACCCACGACGCCGATGGCCGCATGGCGCGCGGCGCCATGCTGGTGCTCGCCGATCAGGGCCTGGCGCGCGGCGTGTTCGCGGCGTTCGGCGAAGAGCAGGCGATGCTGACACTCGACCTGCGCGTCGACTGGCTGGCGCTGCCGCCGCCCGGCGCGCACGTCGAGGCGCAGGTCGAACGCGTCATTCGTCACGGCGCCATCGTCGAAGTGCAGGGCGTACTGCGCGCCTATGCCGCCGATGCGGTCGTGCTGGTCGGCACCGCTTGCGCGCGCTTCCTGACCGGCAGTTTCCCCGGCGGCGGCGATGTCTTCGCGCATGTCGAACACAGCGATGCGGCAGCCTCGACAGCACCGGACTTCACCGCGCTGCTGGCGCTCCAGCCGGTCGACGACGGCACCGTCCTGCCGCCCAATCTGGCGCTGGTCGGCTCGCCGATGCTGCCGGCGATCCACGGCGGCTTCATCGCCGCAGCCCTCGAAACCACCAGCACCGCACTGGCCCCCGCCGAACTCGGCTGGTCACCCGTCGATGTCGAAGTCCGCTATATCCGCCCGGCCAACGCCACCGAGCCGCTGCACATCGTGCCGCGCGTCCTGCGCGCCAGCCGGCGCACCGTCATCGTCGACGCCCACGCGCTGCAAGGCGACGACCGCAAGCTCATCGCGTCAGCGCAGATGCTGTTCTACCGCCACGTCGGTGAAGCTGCCGACCTGACGACCGAGACAGTGGAATTTCCGGCACAGCGCTGAAGAGCCTCCGGCGGGCAGGCCTGAGGCCTGCACCCATTTGAAGAACGCCTGACAATCGGGTGCAGGGCCTAAGGCCCTGCCCGCCGGAGGCCCTTCAGTCGTTTCTGGGTGAGCGAGGTTGGTTCAATTGCGTTTAGCGCGGCGCAATGCCCACGCGCAGCAGCCGGTTTGCGATGGCCGCGACCTCGCCCGCCGGCTGGTCCTGCGCCCAGACACCGTAGCGCAGCCCGAGGAACACGTTCATCCCGACGATCGCCCAGACTTCGACGTCGCCGATACCTGCGCGCACTTCGCCGCGTGCGGCGGCGGCGGTCAGGCTGGCGAGGTAGCCTGTGACGGTCGTTTCATAGTGCGCGCGCCAGCTTGCCGCGTCGACGAACTCGGCTTCGTCGAGGATGCGGTAGAGCTCCTTGTGGCTGCGCACGAATTCGAGGAACGCCGTCAGCCCGGCCAGTTCGCCGCTCAGCCGGTCGGGGGCGGCGAGGATGGTCGGCCCGACATGGTCGCGGACCTGCGCCGACATGTGGCGGACCAGCGCAGTGAACACCGCGTCCTTGGTGTCGAAATAGGTGTAGAAACTGCCGAGCGCGACGCCGGCGCGCGCGGTGATGCGGGTGATCGCGGCGTCGTGAAAGCCGCGCTCGCCGAATTCGGCAGCGGCAGCTTCAAGAATGGCGTCACGCGTGCGGCGGCCGCGTGCGGTGCGTGGTTCCTTGGCATCGGCAACGTCGGCCACATCAGGGGCGTCCGCCGGGGCGGCAACTGTTGTTGTTGTGCCACGCTCGGCAGCCATTGTCGGTTCCTCCCCAATCCCAAGTTGAAACCTGGTTCAACTTTCACTAAACCCGGCAGCAACAAGTCACAAGTCGCAGTGTCGCAGGCGCCAGTTTGGCCGCTTTTTGGGGAGAAGATAGATGGTTTCGGCTCAGCTTTCGATTCGCAGTCTCGCGCGTAACCATACTAGACTGGCGAGCGTGGCGTTCGCCGCGCTCATGGCCGCACCGGTGCTGGCACAGGCCCAGCCCGCCGTCGTCGCCAGCCCGGTCGGCGACTTGCAGGAGGCCCAAGCCGCCAACCCTGACGACATCATCGTCGTCGCCCGCCGCCGCGCTGAAAACATCCTGACCGTGCCGCTGTCGGTCACGGCATTCTCCGAAAGCCAGCTGATCAAGGCCGGCGCCTATGATCTCGGCGGCATCCAGGGCGCGGTGCCCAACCTCAACATCGTTCAGGGCCGCGGCTCGGCAACCTCGGCGAACATCACGATCCGCGGCATCGGCCAGCCCGACGCGCTGCAGACCTTCGATCCGGCGGTTGGCGTCTATGTCGACGGCGTCTACATGAGCCGCATCCAGGGTGCGATGTTCAGCATGATGGACGTTGCGCAAGTCGAAGTGCTGCGCGGTCCGCAGGGCACGCTGTACGGCAAGAACACCATCGGCGGCGCGATCAACATCATCAGCCGCAAGCCCGGCAATGACCTCAAGGTCATGGGCAGCCTCGCCTATGGCAGCTACAACCAGATTCTCGGCAACGTCTACGCCTCGGTGCCGCTGGTGCAGGACAAGCTCGCCGTCGGCATCGCCGGCACCTATGACAAGCGCGACGGCACTGTCACCGACCTCAACACCGGCGAAAAATACAACGACCGCAACATCGGCACCGGCCGCATCATCGTCCGCGCCACGCCGAACGAGCGCCTCGAAATCATGCTCAGCGGCGATTACACGCATCAGGATTCGTCGCTGACGCTCGGCAGCAACCAGGCGCCGATCTGCCAGAACGCGCTGTTTCTGCCGGCGGGCCAGGTCAACAAGGCGTGCCAGCCGCCGCAGGGCTTCTTCGGCAACAAGGTCATCGCCAACGCCGCCGGCCCGTGGAACCGCACCTCGGCGACCGATTTCAAGAACGGCGAAGGTCAGGAAATGACCAGCTGGGGTGTATCGGGCACCGTCAACGCCGAGTTGAACGATATGTTCACGCTGGTGTCGATCACCGCCTACCGCGAGTTGAAGCCGCAATATTATATCGATATCGACGCGACGACGACGCAGACCGGCAACGTCAAGGTGTTCGTCGACCAGAACCAGTTCAGCCAGGAGCTCCAGCTCAAGCTGGCGAGCGACAAGTTCGACGGCGTCTTCGGGCTCTATTACCTCAACGAAAACTTGGCATCGGATCAGGTCGCCTATGCCAATGACGTGTTCAGCCTGTTCGGCACCGTGCCCGTGACCTTCCAGCGCACCGTCCATGACAGCCAGGACCTGAAGTCCTACGCCGCTTATGGTCAGGTGACGTGGAAGGCGACCGATACCTTCTCGGTCACCGGCGGCCTGCGCTACACCGATGAAAACAAGACCTATTACCGCACCACGACGACAACCTCGAGCCTCGCCGCGCTCAACGGCACGTTCACCTTCCCCGACAGCCTGTACACCAGCCCGGCGATGGCCGGCTTCGACCTCAACGGCATCGACAATCAGGGCTGGAGCGCGTGGACGCCGATGATCACCGCCAGCTACACCGTGGCACCGGGGCAGATGATCTATGCCACCGCATCGAAGGGCTTCAAGTCGGGCGGCTTCAACGGCCGCGCCAACAGCGCGACCGACCTCATCCAGGTTGTCGACGGCGTGCGGACGCTCGCCGTGACCTTCCAGCCGGAGTCGGCGTGGAACTTCGAAGGCGGCTACAAGGCCAACTACGCCGACGGCAAGGTGACGCTGGCGGTGTCGGGTTTCTACACCAACTACGAGAACTTCCAGGCGCGCGTCGGTGAAACCGATGTCAACGGCTTCGGCTATCTGCCGGTCATCAACGCCGGTGCCATGCGCATCTACGGCTTCGAAATGGAAAGCACCGTCCGGCTGATCCCGAACCTCGTGCTCACCGGCTCGCTGGGCTATCTCAACGCCGCCTACACCGAGTTCGACGACACCCGCGCCAACGGCTGCAACCCGACCGGCACCAAGATCGTCTGCGAACCCGCCTTCGCGCCGCCGATCACCGCACGACTGGCCGCCGACTATACGCTGCCCGTCGGCGTCGACGATTCGGTGGGCTTCGGCGGCGACGTGCGGCTTGTGGGCCAGCAGTTCCTGTCGGTCGACAACCGTCGCCCGGCGCTGTGGGAACCCGGCTACACCATCCTCAACGCCTATGTCCGCTACGACGCGCCGAAGTGGTACGTCATGGGCCAGGTCCGCAACGCCACCAACGCCGTCTACAAGACCGACGCGCAGGAATTCTCGTCGGTCAGCAACATCCAGACGGCGTACTGGGGCGACCCGCGCACCTTCCTCGGCACTATCGGCTTCCGCTTCTAGTCGCGCCGACACGAAAACGCCGGCAGTGCACCCGCGCTGCCGGCGTTTTCATGCCGAAAGGGCCTCCGGCGGGCAGGGATGACCCCTGCACCCATTTAAATGGAGCGTTCGTCATCCCGACAAAGGCCGGGACCCAGCCTCTTCTTGCTGTCGGCGAAAGGAATGCTGGGTCCCGGCCTTCGCCGGGATGACCAAAGTAATGAAAGTGCCGGATTCAGGGCTCAGCCTTGCCCGCCGCCGCCCTACTTCGGCCCGTCGCGACCCGTGCCGCCGCTGGTGCCGGCGGGGCCGCCGCCGCTGCTGACCGAGCCGATGTTGCCGAACAGATCCTGGATCAGGCTGCTGTCGCGGCCCAGCGTCGGCGTCTTGTCGTCTTCCATCTTGACCGAAACGACCTTGTTGAGTCCGTCGCGTTCGACCTTGGTGACGCCGCCAGCATCGTTGAAGCTGATGATGATGATGCTCTGCGATGTCGGCTTGGGGGTCAGGAACGCCAGCTGCGAGCTGTTGCGCGTCACATAATACCATTCGCCGGTATCGAACTCGGCCGCCCAGGTCGGCCGGCCCAGCGTCTTTTCGACCGAGGCGCGGTTGTCGACACCCGGCTGCACCGACGCGACCAGCACTTCGTCGACGATATAGCCCTGCGTGTGCTTGATGCGCGACGATTCGCAAGCCGACAGTGTCGTCAGCGCAAGCACCGCCAGCACGGGCAACACCATCGCCGCCGGCTTGCTGCTTTTCGTCAAACGCATAACCCACTCCCACCGCAGCCGCTGCTGCACTTTACCACACTGGCATCGCCATACAGGCGTTGCACCGGAAGCCAATCGCCTCAATATGCGGCATCACGACCCGTCACAAGCCCTTGTCCGGGCCATTTCGTTGAATCGAGTAGCATATGAACCCTTTCTCCAGCCTGACTCGCGCCGTCAAACATGCGGTGCAGCGCCAGTTTGCCGTAGAACTGCCCGGTGATGCGCTCTACCGCCGCGTCGTCGAACTGGCGCGCCAGCCGCAAAGCTATATCGCCGGCGCTGTCCCCGACACGCTCGATGGCCGTTTCGACATGGTCGCGCTGGTGCTGGCGCTGGTGCTGATGCGGCTCGAAGCCGCGGGTGAAATGCAGCTGTCGAGCGACCTCACCGAACGCTTCATCACCGACATGGACGGGTCTTTGCGCGAAATCGGCATTAGCGACCAGGTCGTCGGCAAGCACATCGGCAATATGGTCAGCGCGCTCGGCGGCCGGCTTGGCGCCTACCGCGAGGCATTCGCCACCGATGCGCCCGCCGAAGCGCTCCCCGAAGCGCTGGCGCGCAACCTCTACCGCGGCGCCCCCGTTGCCGCCGACGCGCTGGCGTGGCAAACCGCGCACGCGCGCAGCCTTCACGCCCGCATCAACA
>ERZ724517.1125-NODE-1125-length-15117-cov-4.100850_pt1 | contig 15117 bp, 15 predicted proteins | sample MGYA00376050_ERZ724517 | MGnify/ENA primary metagenome ERZ724517 (study PRJEB28724, sample SAMN07190886) | activated sludge metagenome | isolation source: activated sludge of sewage treatment plant in Hong Hong | place: USA: Christiansburg, Virginia | collected... | reverse complement strand
CCGCTGGAAGATCGACGACGTGCTCGGTGTCTGGCCGCTGCACGGCCTGTGCGGCACCTGGGGCGGCATCGCCGCCGGCATCTTCGGCCAGAAAGCGCTCGGCGGGCTGGGGGGTGTCGCTTTCATGCCGCAGTTAATCATGACCGCGCTGGCAATCACCGTGGCGCTGGTCGGCGGCAGCATCGTCTATGGCGCCCTCAAGGCCACCATGGGGCTGCGCCTCGATCAGGAAGAGGAATATCAAGGGGCAGACCTCAGCATCCACAAGATCACCTCGACGCCGGAGCGTGAACCGAACTGGTGATCGACTGGTCACTGCCTCCGAAGAAGCCCGGCACTTGCCGGGCTTTTTTTGCCCCGGTTTTCTGCTCTGGCGATTTCAGCCGGGCTGCCATAGGCGGTTACTATCTGCCTTTGCCCAACCAAGAAGAACCGTTTCCGAATGCAAACAGAAGTCAATGAAAAGCCCTTGAACGCGATCGTGGCGGCTGTGCAGCTGCCCAGTGTGAGCGACATCGAGTTTGAGGCATCGATCACCGAGCTGCGTGAGCTGGCCAAAACACTGGGTTACCGGGTCGTGCATACGTTCACACAGAAGCGCGCCGGTTTCGACACCACCGCCTATCTCGGTATTGGCAAGCGGCAGGAGATCAGCCAGTTCGTGAACCACGGGATCGACGCCGACGAGGTCAACGAGGGCGCGCCACCAGCGTTGGCGGTTGCCCATGAGGGTGAGGAAATCGACGTCATTCTGGTCGACCACGAAATTTCACCGTCGCAGGCGCGCAACCTGGAAAAGGAAGTGGGCTGCGAGGTGATGGATCGCACCATGGTCATTCTCGAAATCTTTCATCGCAATGCCCGCTCCCGCGCGGCGCGGGCGCAGGTGGAGATTGCGCGGCTTGGCTACATGGCGCCACGCATGCGCGAGGCCGCCAAGCTGGCCGGGCCGCAGGGGCGGCAGCGCAGCGGTGTCGGTGGCCGGGGGGCTGGTGAGTCCGGCACTGAAATGGATAAGCGCAAGATCCGTGACCGCATCGCCGAGTTGCAGCAGGAAATCGCGGCGATGGAGGTCGAGCGCAAGACGCAGCGTGCGCGACGGCAGGAGCGCCAGGGGCTGGCCTGTGTTGCCCTCGTCGGTTACACCAATGCCGGCAAATCAACCTTGATGCGGGCGCTCACCGGCAGTGAAGTGTTGGTCGCCAACAAGCTCTTTGCCACACTCGATACCACCGTGCGTGCCCTCCATCCTGAGAGCGTGCCGCGCGTGCTGGTCAGCGACACGGTCGGCTTCATCAAGAATCTGCCGCACGGGTTGGTGGCCTCATTCAAGTCAACGCTGGACGAAGCGCTGGATGCATCGCTGCTGCTTCACGTCATCGACGCCAGCGATCCGGGTTTCGAGCGCCAGCTGGAGGTGACCGACAAGGTGCTGGAAGAGATCGACGCCAAGGATGTACCGCGCCTGCGCATCTTCAACAAGATCGACCATGTTGGCGATGAGGTGGCGCAAAGCGCGTGTGAAGCGGCCCTGCGTGCGCAGTATCCGGGTTGCATCGTGATGAGTGCGCGGCGGCCGGACGAGGTGGCCCGACTGCGCGCGACCATTGTCGCGTTCTTTCAGAAAGATCTGGTCGAGGCCGAATTGTTTCTGCCCTGGTCGGCACAGCAAATGCGCGGAAAGATCTACGCGAGCTGCGAGGTGTTGGGCGAACGTTCTGAGGCGGAGGGGGCTTTCTTCCGCGTACGTGGCGAGCCGGGCACAGTGGACGGCCTGCGTGAAGCGTTCGGGCAGTTGCGCTAAACTGAGCCTGTCTGTAGCAGTTGCCGCCTCCGGGGCGCTGCCATGTCCAGGCAGTCGCCTTGGATCATTGGCATGTTTCCTGCGAAGCGTTGGTGCGGATGGCCGCAGTCATGCTCTTGCAGCGAGAAAGGGGGAATCAGCATGAGAATTTTCAGTTTGATAGCGGCAATGCTGGTGGCGCTCGGTGCAACTGCTCAGCCGGTTTTCGAATCTCGTGACAAGGCAGGTGGGGCCGTCTTTTCGGATACGCCAAGCTCCGGTGCAAGTGAGGTGGTGCTGCCGCCAGTCAATCTCATGAAATCACCTCCGGTGCCTGTGGCAACGCCACCAGCACCGCCACCGGTTTACTTGCCCTATACGGCGATCAGCATTGTGGATCCGGAAGATGGCGGTACGGTGCATTCAAATGACGGCCAGATCTCGATGCAGGTAGCGATCTCCCCAGCATTGCAGCGTGACCGAGGCGACGCCATTGCGGTGAAACTCGATGGCAACCTGTTGCCGGATCGCCGCTTGACCGTCAATTTCGACATCACCCCCTCGGATTGGCAGCTATCGGCCAGCACGAATATTGAGCATCAGTTGGAGGTTGCTGTTGTTGATGCTGCCGGTGAAGCCTTGCTCGTTTCGTCACCGATACACATCTTCGTGCATCGGGCTAGTTTCAATACTTCGATACGCTGATACCTATTCCGGTAACGCCGGTTGCAGCGTTCACCACCACCCCGGCCGGTGCGAGGCGTCCGCGATACGCGGAGTGGCTACGCTCTGAATAGTGAATTGCTCAGCACCTGCGCCCGCTGGGCAAGCGCGAGAAGCCGCCTCCGCCATCGCCGGAGTTGGGTGGCTGGATGCAGATGATCATCCCGATGCTTTGTGCCGACTTGCGGATGTCCGGTGGGAAGGCCGCGAAGGGAACGGCGTGCTCGACCACCATTTTTATGTAATCGATCTCATGCTGCTGATCGGCTGCATTGAGAATTTCGAAACTGCGCAATGAGCCATTGGGGTTGAGGCGAACCATCACTGCTGCCGGCTTGATGCCTCTGCCCTTCGGGTCTGTTCTGAGGAACGAGGCGCTCTTGTTGAGCTTCTTTACCAGGCTGTCGAGGTACATTTCCAGGCTGAAAGGATCGATCGACGGGCTGTTCGGAATGCGCTCCACGATTTCGGTGCCCGTATCCTCCGGCCGGCCTTGCTGCCTGACCATGTTGCGGGCCATGGCCATCGACCGTTCCGCCAGGCTGGGCGCAGTCTTTGCCTCGGCCTCAAGTTCCTTCATGAACTTGTTCATCTCCTCTTTTTCCTGAACCGACCATTTCTTGGCGCTTGGCTTTGTCGGTTGCCCTTTCGGGTTCTTCATGGCGATGACCCTGCTCGGCTCCTGCGGCTTCATCGGTGTCACCTCGGGTGCATTGGCCGGCGGGCGGATGGCCGCATGCATCGGCGGTGCCAGCCGGGTTTCAATGCGGCCGGGAGCTGCGCTGGCAGCGAGTTCGGCCGGTGGAACTTCAATCTTCGGTGCAAACAGAATAATGGCGTGCAGGAGCAGCGATATTGCAACGGCAATGCGCAGCGATCGCTGCGAGCGATCGGTGGGCAGGTCTGGCGGGGAAAGGGAAGAGAGGTCCTGCAGGGGCATCGGGTGCATTTTAACCGGCCGCCTTGCCGGCGACGAAATTCGCCGGGATTCCGGTCGTTACGGTGCGATCGGCGTTGCGTCGAGCCAGTCGCCATCCCTGCAAAGCGTTTTCACAAGCTCAATGGTTAGCGTAGAAACCGCTGCCGCCGCAGATGAGACCGGAATGTGCTTCGAAGTGCAGATTGCGACAACACGCGACAAGGGCGGCGAAGTGATCGGTGTCGCCCGGAGCAGGCCGGCTGCAATATCCTGTTGCAGCGGCATCACCGGCAGCAGCGTCTGCCCGAGTCCTGCGAGCAGGCTGGTGCGCAGGATGCTGATCGAGCTGATATCTGCCACTACGTTGGGTAGTCCATAGCCTTCACGGCGTGCCGCCGCATCGATGATCGGGCGCACTCCGTGAGGGTCGGCCGGCAGGATCAGCGGGAGCGCCAGCGCCTTTTTCAGAGAGATGGATTTTGCTGTGCCGCGCTGCATGGGTGCGACCTTGCCAATGAGGCAAAGCCGCTCGGTAACAATGCGTGTGTGAGCAAACTCGGCTAGGCCGCCGTCGTCGAAGAGAATGGCCAGATTAAGCTGGCCAGTCCGCAACTGCGGGACCAGATTGCCGGTCAACTCTTCAGTCAGCTCCAGTTCGATCTTCGGGTATTGCTGACGAACGGCCTGCAGCAAGGGCAGGGCCAATGCATTCGAAACGCTGTGCGGCATGCCGAACACCACCTTGCCACTGAGTTCGCCGGCCAAGCTGAGCACGCTTGATTTGGCATCTTCCGCCTGCCTCAGGATCGAGGTGGCATGCGCCAGAAAAATCCGCCCGGGGTCGGTCAGTTCAACGCCACGCCGCGTACGGTGCAGCAAGCGAACACCGAGTTCGTCTTCCAGTAGCGCCAGTTGATGGCTCAGTGCCGACTGCGCAACGAAGACCTTCTCTGCTGCCTTGGAAAAAGCGCCGTGTTCGGCAATGGCAACAAAGTAGCGGAGCTGGCGAAATTCCATGATGGCCTTGTGTGGTGGTGGGGCTCATCATACCCCATCTATCTCGTTTCGAGATGGAAACAGCGGAAAACAGTATTTTCCAGATTCATTCCAATTTGGTCTAATAGCTTCACCAACCCGCCAGCAAGCGTTTTCCGGTTACCCGCCGGGAAATTCAGGCTCACCAGGCAAAGGCTACTGGCGGCGGAGCTTCTTACCGGAAGTGATTTGGAAGTGACCTACGATTCCGGAGGAAAGGGGCCATCAGACCTTTTTCCTCCGGATAGTTTGGCGGCCAGAGGATGACGTCTGGCCCGGCTTGGAGTCCTGCAAAAACAAGAAAGGTCCCGGTCTGCATGGAATCAATGGCCGTAAGGCTGCATCCGTTCCTGATTTCGACGGTTACTCCGAAGCTATGAAGCAAAGTGGAATTGTCTGGAACCCCGAGAAAATCGAGGCCTATATCGCTCAGCCGCGCAAGATCGTGGCCGGTGGCCTTTCGGCTTCTCCGAAAACATCAACACGTTCGGAGAGTGGCTTGCGGCAATTGCCGGGCTTTTTTTCAGGAATTCAGAAGCTGGATGGCCCCTATTTCTGGCGCAGGAGGCTGCGCGCAAATTTCTCCCCCTCGGTCATCGCGCTTTCGGCAAGATCCTGTTCCCGTCCTCGCTCCGAGTAACTGACCGTTGCCGCGACGGTCATGTCAGGGAATTCGATGCACGTATAACTCGCCACACGAAGCAAGGCAGGGGATCCTTCAATGATCCTGTTATGGTCCCGTACCCTGATCAACGAATAGGCGCAAAGCAGCTTGCCAATATCGAATTCGCCGCCGGATTCGGTCCTGGCGTCGATTTTTTCGAAACGATCTATGCTTCCGCTGGCGTGGGCTTTCCAAGCGCGCATGTTGAACGCCGTTACCAGTTTGACGAGCTTGCTGGCACCGTCCGGCTCTCCAATCGAAGCGATTTCATCACGAGTGATTCCCGAAGGGCCGGTGGCGGCGACGAAAATGAGGCTGTGCCCTTCTCCGGGAAGTTTTTTTCCATACATTGGCGCTTTGCCGTCGGATACCCAGCCCGGGCCTTCAGGAGGGGCGACAGAGAACCCGCTGCCAATCGAAATGCGTTCCGGGGGTTTTACGTCAGCGGAAGTATGCGAATGGGCAGGTCCCATCGCCATGCAGAGCGCGACAACAGCAAGTAATCTCAACATTGAATGTGTCCTCCCCGCGCGGTTGGCCGGCTGCTTGTATCCGGAGTCGGGCAATGCGTCAGCGCACTGCCTTCGCTTCAATATCCCGCTGCAATTCGGCATAGATTTTCGATAGCGCACCTTCCATGGCGACGACGAAGGCGGTGATCGAGTTGTCGCTACTGGCCTGCTCTGCCTGGTAGCGTTTTTCGATCAGCACCGGCTTCCCCTCGGCACTGCTGCTGATGGACACTTCCAGTGCGGCCTGAGCCGTGCTGCCGGTGCCGGAAACAATGCGATCGAAGGCGACGATACGGGCATCGACGACCAGCGCCGTCTTGTTGCCGATGTTCGCTTTCGGCAACTGCGCACGCAGGTCGTCGCGCACCATCTGGGCTGGGGGGTACAACCACAGGTGATAGTGGTACTGCTTCAGCTGCCGCTGGTTGCCGACTTCGCTATAGACGATGGGTCGCTCGGCATAGAGGCTGTCTGCCTGCACGCGACGGACTTCGATATTCGCCACTGCCGTCGTCGTCGATGGAGTCGGTGCCTGTAGCCGGTAAAAATGGTCGACCGGCGCGGGCGGCACACTGCCACAGCCAGCCAGTGCGAGCGACAGCAGCAGGGATGGGACGAGGAATTTCCGGATCATTTCGGATCTCCGGCGGAGTTGGTTGCGTTGTCGACAGGCGGTTTGCTGCTGATGAGGGCCGATGGGTTCTCGCGCACCTGCCGGCTGAACTCGTTGAGGTGGCGGCCGGTGGATTCCAGCTGATAAAGAACGGCATCGGCGCGACGCAGCGAAGACTCCAGTTCCTTGCCGGTGCTGTTCACGATACCGCGCGAATCCTTGACCAGACCGCTTACTTCAACGGTCACCGCATGCAGCTCGCGCGAGAGCTTGAGGGCGCTTGCGGAGGCCTCGTCGGCGTTGCCCATGGTGCTCTGCAGGCGTTTCAGATTTTCGTCGCTGAACAGGGTTTCAACCCGCTTGGCGGTGTTGCCCATGCGCGCCAGTGTCGTGCGCATATCTTCCATGGCTGGCGGGATGTTCTTCTCCATGCTGCTGCCCAGCGTGTCCACGCGCTTGCTGATCTGGGTCAGCAGCGGCTTGACGCCGGTCTCGGTAATCTCGCTCAGTTGCGCAGCCAGTGTGGCGACTGAATCCATCAGGTTGCCGCCCGTAGCGCCGCGTATCTCGCCGCCGGCTGCCAGAATTTCGCGGCTCTCGCCTTCCTTGATCTCGACCAGTGGCGCGCTGAGCAGGCCGGGGGTGGCGATCAGGGCGCGGCTGTCGGCCGGAATGCGCACTGGCTTGTTGAGATTGAGGCTGACCCGGTAGCGTGTGCGGTTATCCTGCGTCACCGGTTCGATCAGCTCGATGTTGCCCACCTCGTAGCCTTCAAAGGTAACGACTGAACCAACCTTGATGCCGGCCACATTGGGAAAGTGAGTGACATAGAGCACGCCCTTGCCGGAGTGCCCGGTGATGCGGTACAGGCCGTAGAGAAGCACCGCGGCCATCAGCAGCACGAAGCTGCCGACCGCCAGGTAATTGAAATTGTCGCGTTTCACAGTCTGGATGCCTCCCGGGTCAATCGTTCCATGTATTCATCGGCATCCAGCGCATCGCTGCGCGGGGTGCGGTCGAGCAATGCGCGGATGCGCGGGTGTTCGCTGGCGCGCACGGCTGCCGTGCGATCCGACATGAGGATGCGGCCCTGATCGAGCACAGTGATGCTGTCGGCAATCTTGAAGGCGCTTTCGAGCTCGTGGGTGACGACGACGATGGTCATGTTCATCGCGTCGCGCAGCGTCAGGATCAGGTCGTCGAGTTCGGCCGAAGCCACCGGGTCGAGACCGGCGGAGGGTTCGTCGAAGAACAGCAGCTTCGGGTCCATGACGATGGCGCGGGCCAATGCTGCACGCTTGATCATGCCGCCGGAAAGCTCGGCCGGCATCAGGTCCTCGAAGCCGGCGAGATTCACCACCTCCAGCTTCATGCGGCTCATGATGCGGATCGTGTTGTCGTCGAGCCGGGTGTGTTCGCGCAGCGGCAGTTCGACGTTCTCACCCACAGTCATCGAGTTGAACAGCGCCCCGCCCTGGAAGGCGACACCCATGTTCTTCCTGAGGTCGAACATCTCGTCGGCGCTCATCTTCGTGATGTCCTTGCCGAGCAGCTTGATGCTGCCCGAAGTCGGCTGGTGCAGGCCAAGCAGATGGCGCAGGAGCGTACTCTTGCCCGAGCCGCTGCCGCCCATGATGACCATGATCTCACCCTGTGCCGCGGTGAAATTGATCTCGTCGAGAATCTTGCGCGGCCCGTAGTGGGTCACCAGATCGCGGACTTCGATGGCGTGGCCGCTCATCCTAGCGACTCGTGAGGAAGGTGAAGACCATATCGGCCAGAATGATGCCGATACTGCCCAGCACCACGGCACGTGTCGTCGCGCGGCCAACGCCTTCGGCGCCGGCAGTGACGCTGAAGCCGTTGACGGCACCGATGAGCGTGATGATCACGGCGAAGACCAGACTCTTCGATACCCCCTGCAACACATCCCCGGCGAGCAGCACTTCGAAGGTGCGGGAAAAAAAGATGGCCGGCGGCAGGCTCAGCTCGCCGGCGCAGTAGAGCGCCCCGCCGATCAGTGCCAGCAGGTCGGACATGATGGTCAGCGCGGGCAGCGTCAACAGCATGGCGGCGAGCAGCGGGGCAACCAGATAGCGCACCGGGTTGATGCCGATGACGCGCAAGGCATCGATTTCCTGCGAGATCTGCATGGTGCCGATGCGTGCCGCAATCGCCGAGCCGGAGCGGCCGGCAACGAAAATGCCGGTGATCAGCGGCGCGAATTCACGGGTCACCGAAAGGGCAATGCCAAGCACCACCTGATCCTCGGCACCAAAGGTACGCAAGGTGTAGATGCCCTGGATGGCCAGCATCATGCCGATGGCGAAGGAGGCCAGCCCGACGATGGGGATGGCAGCGACGCCGACGCCCAGTGCTTCCTTGAAGATGGCGCGCAGGCGCACCGGCTGCCGGCGGCTGTGGCCCATGAGCAGCCAGTAAAAGGCCTCGAACAGCAGCGCGGCCAGGTAGCCCACCTCGCGCACCGCTTCCACGGCGCGCATCCCGATGGCGGAAACAAAGGCGGCAACGGCGCCGGTTGGTTCAGTCGACACGGGCAAGGCGAGCCTCTACCGAGGCGTGAATGGGAAACACCCGGTCCAGCCGGGCCAGCTTGAGTACGCTCATGGCCTTGGGCGAAACGTCAGCGAGACCGAACTCGGTGCCCTGCTTGCGTGCAGCCTGATAGCCCTCGACCAGGCTGGCAACGCCGGAACTGTCCATGTAGCTGACGGCTGAAAGCTCGACCAGCAAAGGCTGCTGAAGCTTGATGGCGTCGAGGATGGCCTGTCGTGCTTGTGGCGAAGAATGCAGATCGACATCGCCGGTCAGGCTGATGATGCGGAATGGTGCCGCGTCCCTGATGCTGATTTCCACGGTTTCAATTCCCTCTTTTGTAGTCCAGTCGTCAGTCAATGCCTGCCGCGAATGATTCACTAACCCCCGTCATTCCGGTGAAGGCCGGAATCCAGTTTGTACGTACTGGATTCCGGGTCAAGCCCGGAATGACTGCCTTGTTTGTTGTGCCATCAGGTAATACGCTTCGTTATCTGCAGCCGGTTGCGCCACGCGTCGGACGGCGGCAAGTAGGCTATTGTATCGGTCAGCTCACGGATGAAGTGCACGCCGAGGCCGCCGGGGCGCACGTCGTCAAGTGCGCGCGGCTTCAGCTTGTCTTCCGTGGCCTCTTCTCCGTTGTCGCAGAGCAGGATCACCAGTGTGCGTCCTTCCTCGGAAATTTCGACCCGGAACCGTTGTCCGGCAGCGAAATGGTAGCCGTGCTGCAGGATGTTCATGCAGGCTTCATTGACCGCCAGCACTGTTTCATCGGCGCAGGTTTCGCTGCCGCCGGCGTTGAGGGTGGTCGCATGCACTGCCGTGCGGACTTCGGCCAGCGATTCGGTGCAAGCCGCATAGTCCTGCGCAAATAGTGGTGTCATCGCCCTCAACCCACCGCCAGCATGGTCAGGTCATCGAAGAGACGTGTGCCCGGCCGGTTCAGCACCGCAGCAACGGACGCCAACTGCGCTGCCGCCGTTTCGCCGGACTGCGCATCCAGCAGCGCCAGCAGCCCTTCCAGTCCAAGCATCTCGCCGCTGATGGTTCGCCCTTCGGTCACGCCATCGGTAAAGACGAACAGGCGGCCGCCATCAAGCGAGAGATCCTGTTCGACATATTGCACGCCGGAGAGTACGCCCAGCGGCGGGCATTCAGCCTCGATCTCGCGGTAGCTGCCGTCCCGGCTCCGATAGAGCGGCGGCTGGTGCCCGGCGTTGGCAAAGCGGACATCGCCGCTCTGCGGGTCGAAGATGCCGACCACCATGGTCACGAACATGCCGTGGCTGGCCGTTTCGCTGATCTCGTCGTTGAGCGTGGCGAGCAGCTGCGCCATGTCGGCGGTGGTCTTGCCGAGGCAGCGGAAGAGGCTGATCGTCTTGGCCATCAGCATCGCGGCGTTCATGCCCTTGCCGGAAACATCGCCCAGCCCCCACGCAATGCGGCCATCTGGCAAGGTAAAGAAGTCGTAGAAATCGCCGGAAACTTCGCTGGCCGGGTAGTTGAGCCCGCATACCGGGAAACTTCCATCGCCGGCGTCGGGCAGCAGGCTGCGCTGGATTTCGCGCGCCAGATCGAGCTCGCGGCGGATGCGCTCCTGCTCGACCAGTGCTTCGGTCATCTGCGCGTTGCTGATCGCCAGCGACACCATGCCGGCCAGCGCCTGCAGCAACTGCTTGTCGTCGTTACTGAACAGTCCGTCGCCCGAACTCTTGTTGATCACTTCCAGCGCGCCGAGGCGACGCGACTTGATGGTCAGCGGGGCGCAGAGGATGGATCGGGTCTGGAAACCCGTCAGGGCATCGACCGCGGCAGAAAAGTCGGCGTCGGCAGCGGTATCGCGCACCATCTGCACGCTGTTCGATGCAACGGCGCGACCGACAATGCCCTGCGTGGCGCCGATGGTCAGCCCTTCGATCGAGACCGGGCCGGCGCAGGCGACGCAGGTCATGTTTTGCGAAGTGTCATCGAGCAGGAAAATGGACACTGCTTCGGTGTCCATGAAGGCCAGTATCTTTTGCGTGGCATTGGCCAGCGTTTCCCCCATTACCGGTGACGCGGCGAATTCCTGGCTGACGCCGGCCAGCAATTCAAGCAGCTCGACCTTGCCCGTCAGGTCGCCGGCGGCGGCCATCGTGGTTTTTGCGGTCATCGCTGCCAGTCGCTGTGCGTGATCGTTGCTCACGAAAACCCTGTCTGTTCGGGGGAGGGAAGTCGATTGTCATGGAGCGGGGCAGATAGCGCAAGAGCCATTGCGCCATGCTGAATTTCGCCGTGTGCGCTGTGCCGCCGTGGTCCATGCTTTTCGCCCTGTCAAAAGCAAACCCGGAAAACAAAAAAGCCCGGCGGACCGGGCTTTTTGAGGTAGGCCGCGAGGCCTGCTTCGTCGGTGGATTACTCCGGACGAATGTTCGCAGCTTGCTTGCCCTTCGGGCCGGCGACGATGTCGAACGTGACCTTTTGGTTCTCTTGCAGCGACTTGAAGCCGTTGCCTTGAATTGCGGAGAAGTGTGCGAAGAGGTCTTCGCTGCCATCGGACGGGGTAATGAAACCAAAGCCTTTAGCGTCGTTGAACCACTTGACGGTACCAGTTGCCATGTTGAGAGCTTCCTAACTTAAAACAATAAAAAACGGACGGATGTCCGGGGTAACGAGAATCAAGACGGGAGAGCTGCCGAACTGGTGTACCGCTGAAACGAGGCACGGCGTTGAGCCGCTATTGCACTGCTTGAAAGACCCGCGGACGCAGTATGAGGGGTTGTTGCCATTAGTACAAGCACTATTTTCAGGGGCATTCCGGGTCGAATCAAGGGCGCAAGCGCCGCCGATAGGCGCTGGGAGACATTCCCGTCCAGGTAACAAAGGCGCGGAAGAAGGCCGAAGGGTCGGAATAGCCCAATTCTCCGGCGATTACGGACACGGCCTGGCTGGTCTTGGTGAGGCGGGCGAGGGCAATGTCGCGGCGCAGCGCGTCCTTGATGGCGCGGAAGCTGGAGCCTTCGTCTTCGAGCCGGCGGTTGAGTGTGCGTGGGCTCATCTGCAATGCCGTCGCGGTTGCGTTGAGTTCGGACAACTCGGGCAGCCCGGCGCGCAAGTGGTCGCGCACGCGCATGACCAGCTCGCGGTCGTTGCGGTAGAGCATGGTCAGCTTGCCCGGTGCGCCTTCGAGGAAGCGCTGTAGCGCCGCCTCGTCGCGGCGGATCGGCAGTTCCAGCAGGTTGGCGGCGATGCGTGCGGTGAGGCGCGGCGCCTCGAAGTGGCTGTTGGTCGTGTAGATCAGCGCGTAATCGTCGGCGTGCGCCGGCATGGGGTAAGGAAATTCGACGCTATCGAGCGCGATGCCGCGGCCGACCAGCCAGCACGAGAGGCCGTGCAGCAGGCGCAGCAGCCATTCGTAGGCGAAGATGCGGTCGACCAGCAGCGGCCGTTCCTCGGCGATGACGAGGGTCGCATATGCGCCGTCGCGCTTCAGTGCGACGCGCATGTCGGGCAGCACGGCGTGCAGGAAGCGGATGGCGCGGGCGAGTGCCTCGCCGAGCTGCGGCGCGGTGATCGTCGCCCGGCAGAGGAATTCGAAGCAGCCGGCACGCATCGGCGACGAGAGCAGCGCGAAGGCCTCGTCGTCGAGCACGGCATTGAGATGGTTGTAGAGCGCCGCGTAGTCGGCGAGTGGCACGCGGGCGCCGTCGTCGACGAGGCAGGCAGCGTCGATGCCGACGGCGGCGAGCAGGGCGCCGGCGTCGTGGCCATCATGCAGGGCGCCGGCGAGCATGCCGCGTACAAAGGCCGGCGCCACGGTACCGCGCGGGCTTAGTGGCTTCGCCGAAGGGCTTGTTGCGGTGGCGGGAATTGCACTGTCTTTGAGTTTGGCCTTCATTTGCGAGCCTTTCAGTCGAACTGTCGCCCTGATTACACTTGGCGTATTTTGCACGAAATTGGGTTTTTTTCGCACTGGCCGGGGGTGGGGCATGGGCGTAGGATGCAACGACTGTCGACTTACTCGCTCGTGCCTGCCCATGAACGCCTTTCAGGATTACTACCCGGAAAACCTTTCGCACTGCTACGGCTGCGGCAGTCGGAACGCACACGGCCATCGTATTCGTACCTTCTGGGAGGGTGATGAAACCGTTACCCGCTTCACCCCCGAGCCTTTCCATACGGCCGTGCCGGGCTTCGTCTATGGTGGCCTGCTCGCCTCGCTGATCGACTGCCACGGCACCGGCACCGCAGCGGCGGCCACCTACCGCGCCGAAGGGCGCGAGATGGGCAGCGCGCCGCAGTTGCGCTTCGTCACGGGTGCGCTGAACGTCTCGTACCTGAAGCCGACGCCGCTCGGCCCCGAACTGGAACTGCGTGGCCGCGTCCGCGAGATCAAGGGGCGCAAGGTGGTCGTTGATGTCACCGTCACTGCCGAAGGCGTCGCCACTGCGCGCGGCGAAGTGATCGCGCTGCAGATGCCGGAGAATTTTGGTGCGTGATTTTGCACTGCTTGCCTTGGAATTCGCTCCAGGCGACAAGCAAACACCGTCACTCCGGCGAAAGCCGGAGTCCAGGAAAGATGCACAGCGGCTTCCGGATTCGCCGTTCTGGATTCCGGGTCAAGCCCGGAATGACGAAGTGCGTGTTCTGCCGCCGCAACACTGATTAACAGCCCGTTTCGATATCGGAGTCCTGCCATGACCGACCTGTCCATCGCCAAAAAAATCAGCCCATACAAGCCGAAGAACAAAGTGCGCTTTGTTACTGCCGCCTCGCTCTTCGACGGCCACGATGCCTCAATCAACATCATGCGCCGCATCCTGCAGTCGACTGGCTCGGAGGTCATCCACCTCGGTCACAACCGCTCGGTACAGGAGATCGTGAATGCCGCGCTGCAGGAGGACGTGCAGGGCATCGCCATCACCTCCTATCAGGGCGGCCACGTCGAATTTTTCAAGTACATGATCGATCTGCTCAAGGCTGGCGGCGGCGAGAACATCAAGGTCTTCGGCGGTGGCGGCGGCGTCATCGTGCCGTCCGAGATCAAGGAGCTGCACGCCTACGGCGTGACCCGCATCTACTCGCCGGAAGACGGCCAGGGCATGGGCCTGCAGGGCATGATCAACGATCTGGTGACGCAGTGCGATGTCGACCTCGGCCCCTGCGTGCCGGCTGCAGCCAAGGTGCTGGAAGCGCTGCGTTCGGGCGAGCGACGTCAGCTGGCGCAGATCATCACCGGTCTGGAAAACGGCGTTTACGACGACAAGCTGAAGAAGAAAATCCTCGCCGCGGCTGCCTCGACCGAAATCCCTGTGCTCGGCATCACCGGCACTGGCGGCGCCGGCAAGTCCTCGCTGACCGACGAACTGGTGCGCCGCTTCCGCCTCGACCAGAACGATGCACTGAAGCTGGCGATCGTCTCCATCGATCCTTCGCGCAAGCGCACCGGCGGCGCGCTGCTCGGCGACCGTATCCGCATGAACGCGATCGAGCATCCGAACATCTACATGCGCTCGCTGGCCACGCGCGACACCGGCTCGGAAATTTCGGCCGCGCTGCCGGAAGTGATCGCCGCCTGCAAATTGTCCGGCTTCGATCTGGTCATCGTCGAGACCTCGGGCATCGGCCAGGGCAATGCTGCCATCGTGCCTTTCGTCGATGTCTCGCTCTATGTGATGACCCCGGAGTTCGGTGCCGCTTCGCAGCTGGAGAAGATCGACATGCTCGACTTCGCCGACTTCGTCGCCATCAACAAGTTCGACCGCAAGGGTGCCGAGGATGCGCTGCGCGATGTCAGGAAACAGTATCAGCGCAACCGCGAAATGTTCGGCACGCCGACCGAGGAGATGCCGGTGTTCGGCACGCAGGCCGCGCGCTTCAACGATGACGGCATTACTGCGCTCTATCAGGCGCTGGTGCCGAAACTCGGCGAGTTCGGGCTGAAGCTGTCTTCGGGCAAGTTGCCGCTGGTAACGGTGAAACATTCCTCCGGCTCGCGCGCCATCGTACCGACGCAGCGTGTGCGCTACTTGGCCGAGATCGCCGAGAGCGTGCGCACCTATCATCAGCACACCGAAACACAATCCACCATCGCCCGCGAGCGGCAGTCGCTGCGCACGGCGAAGAAGCTTTTCGAAGGCTGCGGCAAGCCGAACAAGGATTTCGACGAGCTGATCACGTGGAAAGACGGTGAACAGGATGCTAAGGCCAAGAAGCTGCTCGACATGTGGCCGGATACGGTCAAGGCCTATAGCGGCGACGAGTACGTGGTGAAGATCCGCGACAAGGAAATCCGCACCCAGCTGGTTACCGAATCGCTCTCCGGCACCAAGA
>ERZ724517.1122-NODE-1122-length-15152-cov-3.746903_pt1 | contig 15152 bp, 9 predicted proteins | sample MGYA00376050_ERZ724517 | MGnify/ENA primary metagenome ERZ724517 (study PRJEB28724, sample SAMN07190886) | activated sludge metagenome | isolation source: activated sludge of sewage treatment plant in Hong Hong | place: USA: Christiansburg, Virginia | collected... | reverse complement strand
ATCTCAGTGAAAATTTATAACCCTCCCGGGTCAAATCTCAGCAACAATCAACACACAGGGTAACCTCTTGCCTCACCCCGCTTCCTGCCGCGCCGCCGGAAAAGTCAGCCCGATTCCATGGGAAGCAAAGAATCGCGTGCCCCTTCGGCCAGGGAGACGTCGTAAATCGCAACCGGGGAATGACCGAGACGGACGAGAGGAAGCGCGTCCATCGTCGCCGGGATGCTGATCTGCCGCCTTCCGAGTGATCCAAAATCAATGTTATTTTGGATCATGAAGGAAAGAGTGAATGCCATTCAGGAAGCAAAAGGGTCCGCAGTGATCGGGTTCCGATATCTGGGGGGAGTGGTAGGGCTTGATGCTCAACTCGGAAGGATTTCAGTGTCGTATGAACGAGAGCAGAATTTCCGTGGCGATGAGTCCAATCACCGCGATTTCCAGCAGCTCCGCCCGACTGCTTTCCGCTTCGCTTTGCAGCGCGGTATAGGTTTCGCGGATGATCGCCAGCTTGCGATCCACCGCATCGCCAAATTTAGGCACGCGCATCAGATCGATCGCTGCCGCATAGACCCGTGCCAGATAGACGTCTTCCGTCACCTGCAAGGCATTGTCCACGCGCTCGGTGAGTTCGGTTATTTCCGCGACCAGCGCGCGCAGACGCCGCGCAAGCCGCGCATAGCGTCTGCCCGAAAGCGCGCTGAAACGCGGTCGACGGGTATCGGAAAGGGCGCGCATCCGTGGCATCTCGTCATTGAGCAACTGATCATAGGCCCGCATTTCAAGAAGCTGTGCGTTCGCCAGTTCCAGAACATCGGCCACATCGGTTTCCCCGCGCGGTTCATACAGGAAAGCGCGGTCCCATGTGATGACGGCGAGGTCATCGGCATAATAGGAAAAGCGGTGGCGCAACAATTCCTGCCGCGTGACTTCCGACAAGGGAGGTGAATGGCCCGACAGCAGTGGCACGATATCCACCTGCATCATCAGGGCTTCCGCGGTGACAGGCGCATCAAATGTTTCGACCGTCGCAAGAAGATAATCCTCCTGTAACGGTGTCTGGACAGGCACTTCAAATGCGTCGCCAACAAGTTCGCTCAGACGCGCGCATTGCTGTTGCCAAATATCGGCAGCACATGTCGGCCCTATCGCCGCGTCAGCCGCATCGACCAAAGCGGTATATTCTGCCCATTCCAGGATGTGGACAGGAAGGCGCAACGACACCGCAACCACGCCGAAATCATACAGCCTTGCACTACCCGACAAGACCCGCTCTGCGCCCGCGATCGATACAGTTACGCTTCCAAGATCGACGGAGAGTGGCGGAATTACAAAGGAAACAGCATCAGACGGGGTGGAATCAAGCCTGATCCGCGTGCTCGTGCGATCGGTGCGTTCCGCCCATAATGTCTCGGCGCGCTGGAGATCGATTTCATTTGCCAGGCCGAAAAGACGGATCGCAACAATTTCGCCTGCTATCACCCGCATTACTTGCCCCTTATGTCGTGACGGCGAGAATTGTCCTATCTCATTTCTCGCGCCAGAATTTTTTGCTATCGTTCAGGCCGTCCATTGCGTCTTGCGCCGAGCGGAGCATTTTTGCGCGTTCTGGGGCAGAATGCTCCTCACTTTGCATGGCGACATCCTCTATCCCCAGTTCCTCCAACAAGACACGGCGCATAGCCTGATCGGTCAGCGCGCCCAGCCGGTCCTGAAGTTCCTCCAGAGCCGCAATGAACCGGATGCAGTGCTTACTGGATTTGCCTTGCGTGTACAGTCCGGCAAAAAACTCCGCCGAGTAGCGCAGTTTCTTTATCGCTTTGCGCAGGGCGTGCCGTTCGCTGTCTTCCATTGCGCCGAGAAGACGTCCGGTGCGGCGGATTTTGGTGAGCATGGACTCGAGCCGTTCACCTGCGAACTGCGTGATCGGCGCGCCTCGGATATCAATCCGCCCGGCGCGGTGCTGCCACTTGCCGATCTCAATCCATTCCACAAGGTCGAGCATCAGGAGGCGGGCCTTTGGCGATTCCAGCGCTGAACGCATTTTTGCATAGGTATCCAGTCGTGCCCGGTGGAGCTGGATGTGCAGTTCGCCGGGTACATCCTCCGACAGCAGCACGTCGATATCGCGCGCACGCCCCAGAGTGCCCGTGAGCCACTTCAGCTCGCCGGAGAGACGCTCATATCGCTTCCCCTCTATCATCGGTCGAAAAAGTTTCAGCGCCGAACGCAGCCGCCGCAATGCCACGCGCGCCTGATGCAGCGCGACGGGATCGCCATTGGTCAGCACTATATCCTCGTTCAGCCGGTACTGACGCAGGCAATTGCGGATGATATGCTGAAACGCTTCCGCCGCGCGCATCTCGATGTCGATAGACACAGGTTCAGCTTTTGCCGGACCTCCTGATGGACCAATCAGACGGTATCCGGCCTCACACTTGCTGACCACGCCGATACGCACGGGTACAAATGCGTCTATATGCCGCGCCCAGTTGAAAAGCGCGGCTGGATTGCCCGCCTTAAGCTCCAGTTCGATCTCGCATATCGGATAAAGCTGTTCGCCAGCAACAATCTCGCCCCGGTCGAGTACCGCTTCTATCGCCGCGTCTTCTTCGCCAATGCTCCAGAGGGCGCGCATATTTTCGATGTGGAAAAGGGGAATGAGCGCTGCGGGAGGTTCGCCGAGAAAATCCCTGAGCGGCGAGGCGCCATCGAGCACCGGGACATCATCACTGACCGGGCACTCCCATTCTCCACGCAGAAACAGGCCGCCCCGGTTCAGTTTCACCGTCTGGACCTTGCGCTTCCGTACCGTACGGATACGCAGGGAGATGCCGGATTTCGCAAGAGTCCGGTCGGCGGTGTCGAAATATATCGACGTCTGGCGAACAGATCTCCGGCGGCCCGGGAACAGGCCCGCAGCGATTATCTTGCCCGCATCCCCGGCAGCGATACTGAGCTTCAGCTCGATTTCCTGGTCCATGGCACCTGTCCGATGATTGCCCCGTCTATCACAGATTTCAGTGACGCGAACGTGTAATAGCGCGGTGGCACTATGACATCATGCACAGGTTATACGGACTTTTGGCATGCGCCGCCCTTGCCTTTGCGCCAATGCCGGTTTGGGCATGGGGCAAGACCGGGCACCGTGTCGTGGGGGCCATTGCGACACAGTATCTGACACCCAATGCGCGCAAGGCCGTCATCGCCGTGCTAGGCAATGAAACGCTGGCCGAAGCTGCCAACTGGCCCGATTTCATGCGGTCCAATCCCGATCTGTTCTGGCAAAAAACCGCCGCGCCGTGGCATTATGTCACTGTACCGCGCGGCAAGACTTACGAGGAAGTGGGTGCCCCGCCCGAAGGTGATGGGGTTACCGCGCTCGCCCGCTTCGCGCAGACCCTGCAACGACAAGATGCGCCGCTGGAGGATAAAAAGCTGGCGCTGAGATTCATTGTCCATATTGTCGGCGATCTGCATCAGCCGCTGCATGCGCGTCTGGACACCGACAGGGGCGGGCATGATGTTGCCGTGACCTTCTTCGATACCCCAACCGATCTGCATGTCGTGTGGGATGAAGCGATCATCGATCAGCAGCAGCTTTCCTATACGGAATGGACCGACCTTCTCCTTGGTCGCATCATGCCGGAGCAGGCACGCCAATGGTCGACGGCCGATCCGCCCACATGGATCAGGGAAAGCGTGGCGCTGAGGGACACCATCTATCCCGACGGCGCGGTTCTATCCTACGACTATGTCTATCGTCACCGTGCCGAGGTGGAGCTTCGGCTCGAACAGGCCGGAGTGCGCCTCGCTGCTTTTCTCAACCGGGTGTTTGACGGAAAGCATTGATCTTCGCTGTTAAACGAATGACAATTCGATGACAAAACAGGTAACGTCGAATTTACCAAATGTCCGTAAAAAAAACGCGTACGGGCAATGGGTTAGGGCGGTTCAGATTGTGGTCAACGATGAATATGGCGGACAGGTATTTATCGGACACGCAGAATCTCTTTCCCGTGCCGTAGAACTGTATGAGGCCCATCCTGCCATGCGCCTGCTTCCGGTTGTGGATGCTGACCGGCGACCGAAGGGCGCGGTGTTTGAAAAGGACATTCGGCGCCTCCTGTTCAGCCCCTTTGGACATTCGCTGCTGCGCAACCCCGCCTTTGGCACCCATCTCGAACCCTATGTGCGGCGCTGTCCGATAGTCGATGCCGAGAGCGACATCGCGTTCATGCTGGATGTCTACGCAACCGAAAACGGGCATGACGGCATGATCGTCACGCGCGGGGGCGCGCTTCACGGTGTTCTCGACAATGAGGCATTGCTCCGAATGGCTGCCGCGCGACAGGCCGACCGATTTGACAGAATGGCCGCAGCCATTGCGCATTTCGAAGCGGACACCGCCAGTCTCGCTGCCTTGTTGTCCGAAGTCGCTTCGCGTGTCCATGTCGCCACATCGGCCAATGTGAAGCGTTCTTCGGAAAATGGCGGGCGCGCACAATCGGTCGCCACCGCCGCAGCGCAAGTCCAGACCAGCATGAATATGATGGCCGATCAAAGCCGCACTCTCGCCGCTGCGCTCGATCAGCTGCATCAGGAAACGCTAACGGCAAAGTCAGCAGCAAAAGGCGCGGTATCGCAGGTTCGCTCCGCGGCGACGAAGACCGACAGTCTCGTCGCATCGGCACGATCCATCGAGGCAGTGCTTGATCTGATCCAGTCATTGGCTCGACAGGTCAATCTGCTCGCGCTCAATGCCAGCATCGAAGCCGCACGGGCCGGCGAAGCCGGGCGTGGATTTGCCGTTGTGGCCCAGGAAATCAAGGTGCTGGCGGGGCAGACGAGCGAAGCCGCCGAAAAGGTCGCCTACTATGTAAGAGATATCGACATTGCGGTCGCCGATGTCGTTGCCGGTCATTCCGGTATCGAAAAGGTTATCGGGAGCATAGACCTGATCGCACGGTCCGTCGATGGCGCCGTGGCGTCCCAAAGCCTGTCGACCCGGAACGCCGCCGACAATGTCGCTCAGGTGGTGCAGGCCGGGGTTGAAATATACACCAACATCGAATCCATTGGCCGGGATGTCATGGCAACCGCATCGGAATCGGAAGAAATCAGCACCATGGCCGAATCCCTGTTCGAGAGTACAGGGCGCCTGCAAGCCCATGTCTCGCATTTTGTCGCGCAGATGCAGGTCGCGTGAACACCTACCGTAATCGATCCGTAAAGCCCGCGTCACATTGATCCGTTAACCACCGCTCCGCAAGTGGGCGAATGGCCCGCTGGTATTTCAGGCGGGGGCATTTCGATGACGAGCACGACGGTATCCACTCTCAGAACGACGTCCATCACACTCAAGACCACGGATTCGGTGACGATCACCGGCACGGGCCAGATCAAACCGGCGAGCGGTCCCGCCGTTGTGTGGAGCTATGCGACGCCGGACGCCGCAGGGGTGGCGGTGGACAATAGCGGTGTCATCGCTCCCACCAGCGGGCGTGCTTTCGATACGGCAGGTACGCCCAATGCCACCAGCCCGGCATCTAGCGCGACTGGCTTCACGCTCATCAACCACACAGGCGCGAGCATTTCGGCGACGAGCGACGTGATGCGGGTGCAGTCCTCGGTCAATGGCGGCTTCATCTCGTTCGACAACAGCGGATCGATGATCGCCGGGACCGGCGGATCGGGCCGCGGCATCAATGTGCAGGACTATACCGGCCTGTCGAGCTTCAGCATCACCAATCGCGCGGGCGCACTGTTCCAGAGCGTCGGCGATACCGTTCGCCTGACGAGCCTGCTCGCGGGCACTGCGTTCAACGGCACGTTGACGATCGACAACAGCGGCACGATCCGGTCGACCGGTACTGCCGCCAATAATGGTCAGGCGCTCGACCTCAACGATGTCAACGCATCGGGGGCGGGCCACACCCATATCATCAACCGCGCGGGCGGGGTGATCGAGGCGGCGGATGCCGATGCGGTCCGTCCCGGCGCTTATGGTCTGGTCGACAATTATGGCACCATTCAGGCCAAGAACGGCACGGCAAGCTCGACCGGCAATGACGGCATTGATTTTCAGGCAAATGCGGGCGGCATCGTCAACAATTATCAGGGCGGCGCCATCATCGGCGCGCACCACGGCATCGCGGGAGCGCAGCCGGTCGAGATCAATAACGACGGCACGATAACCGGCCAGCTTGGCAGCGGTATCAATCTTGACACCGGGCCGACAACGACGACATTCATTACCAACACTGTGAACGGCGTCATTTCCGGCAATGCATCGGGCACCAGCGATGGCGATGGCATTGATGTTGACGGCGAGGTCTTCATCGAAAATTATGGCACGATCAACGGCTTTGGCACATGGAATGGCGGGCTGAGCGAGGCGATCACTGTCGGCGGCGGCTCGATACATAATTATGCAGGCGGAGTCATCTATAGCGACCAGCGCGCGATCACGGTCGATGACAGCAATCTGGGCGGTGCGTTCACCCAGGCCGTTATACTGAATGCAGGCACGATCACCAGTGCCAACGGCGAGGCGATTTCGATCACCGGCACGTTCAGCGACGCCGTTGACAACACCGGCACGATCAATGGCAATGTCATGACCGGCGATGGCGGCGATTTCATCACCAACGGCGGCACGATCAATGGTGTGGTATATGCCGGAGCCGGAGACGATATTATCTCGGTCTATGGCAATGGCCATGACAGCGGGATTTATGGCGAGGCGGGCTTCGATACCCTCTTTGTCGATTATTCCGGCACCACTGGCGGCTATTACTACAACCAGATTTATGCGGATGGCGCGGGCGGCTTTGCCGGGGCGCTTTACAATTCTTCAGGCGGCACCTTCTTCGGCGGCATGGAAGCGTTGCACGTCACGATGACCGACGACGACAATTATCTCTCCGTCGACACTTCACCATTGGCATCTGGTGCTACGCTTGACCTTGATGGCGGGCTGGGCAACGACACATTGCAGATCGATTTCTCGCAGATCGGCGACACCCAGTTCACCGTCGCCCCCGATGGCAGCATCAGCTCGAACCAGGGCAGCTATGCCGGTTTTGAAACCTTCTATGTCACGCTGGGCAACGGCGACAACAGCGTGGCAACAGGCGCAGGAGCCGACACCATCTCCGGCGGAACGGGCACCAACATCCTGTCGGGCGGCGCGGGTAACGACACCATCTATTCAAATGGTGGTGTCGATCAGGTCGATGGCGGTGCCGATACGGACTCCTGGTATGGCAATTACAGCGCGTCGACTATGGATCTTGATTTCAGCTATTCCGGCACATTGGGCAGCCTGTCCAATGGCACGGTCCTGTCCAATATCGAATATGTCCAGCTCACGACCGGCTCTGGCAATGACAGTGCTAACCTCTCCTCAACATCTTCGATAGGATATTTCGACGGAGGCGCAGGCCATGACAGCCTGACGGTCGATAATTCCGGCACCAGCGGCGGCTATTATTATGGCAGCGTCTCTTCCAATGGCGCGGGCGGTTTTGCCGGGACTGTTTATGGACCGCTGGGCAGCACTTCGTTCAACAATGTCGAGGCGCTCGATATTACATTGGCTGACGACGACAACTATCTCTACGTCGATACCAGTCCGCTGGCGTCCGGCGCTACACTTGACCTTGATGGCGGGCTGGGCAACGACACATTGCAGATTGACTTTTCGCAGCTTGGCGACACCCAGTTCACCGTCACACCCAATGGCAGCATCAGCTCGAACCACGGCAGCTATGCCGGTTTCGAGTCTTTTAATGTGTCACTGGGCGGCGGCACCAACAGCGTGACAACGGGTGCTGCAACCGACACCATCATTGGTGGCCTCGGTTCCAGCAGCATGTCGGGAGGCGCAGGCAACGATACTATCTATACGGTTGGCGGGGTCGATCATGTCGATGGCGGCGCGGACTATGACACATGGTATGGCGGTTATACCGGGTCCACAGCCGACCTCACGTTCAATTTCTCCGGCACGTCGGGGAGCCTGTCCAACGGTACGACACTCGCCAATATCGAATATATCGGCCTGAGCACCGGTTCGGGCAATGACAGCGCGGCCTTAACGGCTACTTCTGTGGTCGGTTATTTCGATGCAGGCGCAGGCATTGACAGCCTGACGGTCGATTATAGCGGCAGTACCGGCGGCTATTATTATGGCAGCGTCTCTTCCGATGGCGCGGGCGGCTTTGCCGGGACTGTTTATGGACCGCAGGGCAGCACATCGTTCAACAATGTCGAGACGCTCGATATCACGCTTACCGATGACGACAACTATCTCTACGTCGATGCCAGCTCTTCCCTACTGGGCGCGAGCCTGTTCGTCGATGGCGGAGTGGGCAGCGATACCGTTCAGACATCCGGGCTTCTATCCGGCTATTCGATCATAGAGGACGGCCTGGGCGGTTACACCGTCACCGATATGGATGCGAGCGATGGCGACCATGGCCAGTTCACGGTCCGCAACTTCGAATTCCTGCAATTTGACGATCAGCAGATAAGCCTGCCCGCTTATGGCACCGGCATCACCTATACCGGTACGACCGGCCCTGATGCGCGCGACGGCACGGCATTCGACGACAGCTTCACGGGGCTGGCCGGGAACGACGTGTTCAATGGCTTGGGCGGCAGCGACCTGTTCAATGGCGGTGACGGCGATGACACCCTCAATGGCGGGGGTGGCGTTGATACCGCGACCTATATCGACGCGATCAAGGGGGTTAAGGTCGATCTGAACCTGACCACGCAGCAGAATACGGTTGGCGCGGGCAAGGATATACTGACCGGCATCGAAAATCTGACCGGCTCGACCTTCAACGACACGCTGACCGGCGATGGCAATGTCAACAGGCTCGATGGTGGGCTGGGCAACGACAAGCTCTTTGGGCAGGGCAGCGACGACCAGCTCACTGGTGGTGATGGCAATGACACGCTCGATGGCGGGATCGGTCAGGATATTTTGTCGGGCGGCATCGGCAATGACAATCTCTATGGGCAGGACGGCAATGACCAGCTCGACGGCGGCGACGGTATCGACAGACTTGACGGCGGCATTGGCGGCGACACCATGTCGGGCGGCATTGGCAACGACAAATACTGGGTCGATGATGCGCTCGATCAGGTGATCGAGGTTGCCGGACTGGATGCGCTGGGCAAGCCGCTGGGCGGCGTCGATACGGTCTATTCGAGCATTGGCTATACGCTTGGTGCTGATGTCGAGAATCTTGTCCTGCTTGATGGCTTTGGGCCGCTTTCGGGCATTGGCAACGGCCTCAACAATGCGCTTACCGGCAATGATGGCGATAACCTGCTCAATGGCGGTGCGGGCAAGGACGCGCTGACCGGCGGTCTGGGCGCCGATATCTTCCAGCTTGACGTGTTGACGACCTCAGCCCTCAAGGACACGATCAAGGACTTTGTCTCGGGCGAGGATCATGTCGAGTTGTCGATGGCGGCTTTTGGCGCACTGGCGGGGTACGGCGCGGGCGCATTGTCGGCGGGCGAACTGACCTTTGGCACCAAGGCCACGGCAGTGGACCAACACCTGATCTACAACAGCGCCAATGGCGGCCTCTACTATGATGCCGATGGCGTGGGCGGCGCGGCGCAGGTGCAGATAGCCTCCTTTGCCAACCATGCGGCTTTGACGGCAGGAGATTTCATCCTGATCTGACGCGACGTTCGGCTGCTTTCCGCCTCGCTCTGCAGCGAGATACGGGTTTCGCGGTGGATCGCCAGCTTGCGATCCACCGCCTCACCGACTTCGCAGCTTCAGTTGGCGGTTCAACTGGTTCATCGCGGTCTGCGCTCATCTTGAAAACGGTCTAGTCGGCGGTATTGTGACCTGAAGTGAGGGCAAAATCGGGACTGGACAGCCCGAATGGCCCCGCTTATAGGCAGCGCTCCTTGACGGGTGACGCGTATCGCTCCGCCTGATTCATGTGCCCGGGTAGCTCAGTTGGTAGAGCATACGACTGAAAATCGTAGTGTCGACGGTTCGATCCCGCCCCCGGGCACCATTCCCATGTCATATACAGTCCATAACAGTCTATAAAAAGAGCAGAATTGCGTCATATATACGGATGTCCCCGTCCAATATGGTCCAGCGCAATTCAGGCGCAACCAGAAAAAATCGGGACCAGATTAGGGGCCAGACGCCGGTGGTTTGTTCCTGCCGGTCCAGCCCGGCGGGGGCAAACGTTGGCGGCTCAAGTACCGGATTGACGGCAAGGAAAAGAAACTCGCGCTCGGCACCTGTCCCGACATATCGTTTGTCGCTCGCCTGCACCGCATGCTGTGTGAGCATGCGGCGGATCGCATGGGGTTGCTTTTCGTAAGAGTGGCTTAGGCTGTCGAACGCCTGCTCCTGCCGCGCATGATCGTCGGAGACGGTGAACGCCATCAGCTGGTCGAGGGTCAAGCCATCGCCGGCATAGATGTCGAGCAGGCGGGGACTGACATCCGCAGCGAAAGCGCGCCTTGACATACCGGCAAGACTCAGTATCAGTAACTTACTAGACGGTAAAATAAATGGAGGTCATGGTGGTAGGGTCGGTATCGCCCTGGATGGACGACGAACTCGTGATGCTGCAGGAGCAGGTCTCCCGTTTTATAACGACGGAATTGGCGCCACGGGCGGCTGGCTGGGAACAGGACCGGCAGGTCGATGCCGCTTCGTGGAAGAAGATGGCGGAAGCCGGTTTGTTGGGTGCCAGTATCCCGGAAGCCTATGGTGGGTCCGGCGGGCATCTGGGGCATGAGGCCGTCATTCAGCGCGAACTGACACTGGCTGGTCTGGGCGGGAGCATGGCGGTCGCTCACGGCATCCATTCCTGCATCGTGGGTCACTACATCATGGCCTATGGCACAGAAGAGCAGAAGCAGCGCTGGCTGCCCGCGATGGTGCGGGGTGATCTGAAAGGCGCGATAGCAATGACGGAGCCGGGCACCGGTTCCGATCTGCAGGCGGTGCGGACGACGGCTGCGCCCGACGCTGGAGGTTACAGGCTGAACGGACAGAAGACCTTTATCAGCAACGGGCAGACAGCCAATCTTATTCTGGTGGTTGCGCGCATCGGCGACGGAGCCGGGGCTTCCGCTTTGTCACTGGTCGCGGTCGAAACGGACAAGGCGGACGGGTTCAGGCGTGGGCGCAATCTCGAAAAACTGGGCATGCATGGCCAGGACACGTCAGAGCTGTTCTTCGATGATGTGAGGGTGCCGGCGCAGAACGTGCTGGGCGGCGCGCTTGGACAGGGCTTTGGTCAACTGATGTCCCAATTGGCGTGGGAGCGGATGACTATCGCTCTCAATGGTGTTGCAAGCATGCAAAAGGCGGTTGAACTCACCGCAGAATATGCGCGTGAACGCTCTGCGTTCGGACGTCCCTTGATGGACTTTCAGAATACGCAGTTCGTCCTCGCCGATGCCAAGACACAGGCAACGGTCGGTCAGCATTTCGTCGACACTCTGATGGTCAAGTTGCTTGAAGGTACTCTGGACGCAACGACCGCAGCGATGGCCAAGCTCTGGGTCAGCGAAACGGCCTTCAAGGTTATTGACGCCTGCCAGCAGGTGTTTGGCGGCTACGGCTATATGGTCGAGTATCCCATCGCGCGCATGTTTGCCGATGCGCGTGTGGCACGTGTCTATGGCGGATCCAGTGAAATCATGAAGCTGATCATCGCCCGGTCGCTTTGACGACTGTGGATGGCCGATACAACGCAGGCGATATGAAGAGGCGGCACGCTTTTTTACATTCGGTGCCGCAGGGCGCGCGCAACGGGTAAACACGGGACAGCATATGCTGGGCATGGATTTGAAAGACAAGATCGTTCTCGTCACTGGTGGCGGATCGGGCATCGGTGCAGGCATTGCCGGGGTATTCGTCGATGCGGGCGCTCGGGTGCTGGTCTGCGACATTGATTCCGATGCTGCGCGCCAGACGGCGGCGCATCTCGGCTGTGGCAGTCGGGCGATTTCGGGCGATATCAGCGATGCGGACAGTGTGGACTCTATCATCGAGCAGGCAGAGGCTGTCGGCCCCCTATCGGTCCTGGTCAATTGTGCGGGAATTGCCGGGGAGGTCGTGCCCCTGACCCGACAGACCGTCGAGAACTGGCAGAGAGTGCTCGACGTGAACCTGAGGGGTACTTATCTCATGTGCAAGGCGGTCGCGCCCCATATGAAGCGCCGCAAGTCGGGGTCTATCATCAACATTGCGTCCATCACGGCGCTGGCCGGGTTTCCCGCAGCCAACGCCTATGGCGCCTCCAAAGCCGCGGTCGTCATGCTGACCAAAACATTGGCTACCGAGCTGTGCCGGTATTCGATACGGGTCAACGCCGTGGCGCCGGGGGTAATTGATGCGCCCATGCTGAGCCAGATGACAGGCGGGGAAGAGGGCCGCGCCAGCGTCGTCTCTCGTGTGCCGTTGGGCAGGCTGGGTACGCCGCGCGATGTGGGAAATGCGGTCCTTTTTCTCGCCAGCGAGGCGTCTTCATATATCACCGGGATCACTGTGCCGGTTGACGGTGGATGGCTTGCTTACGGGGCGGCGGGTGCTGCCTCGCGCCCGGAACCGCTCTTGCCTGATATGGAAAGTTTGGTCGAATGAATGATCTTTTCAATCGCCCCTTGCGGGGCATCCGGATAGTCGAGTTCGAGGGGATCGGGCCAAGTCCGGTCACCGGACACATCCTGCAACAGTTGGGCGCATCCGTCACATTGATCTGCCGACCGAACGGCATTGAGTTGGCCGATCAGATCGCTGGGGACAGTCATAATCCGCTGCTGGCGGATAAGGACAAGGTGCCGCTGGATCTGCGTAACGACCCGCTAGCCAGAGAACGGGCGCTCACGATGATTGCTGACGCCGATGTGGTCATTGAAGGGTTGCGGCCCGGCGTGATGGAGCGCCTGAGTCTGGGGCCAGCCGATTGCGCGGCGGTAAACGGTAAGCTGGTCTATGCCCGCGTGACCGGCTGGGGACAGACCGGGCCGCTGAAAGACGCTGCGGGGCATGATCTGAATTATGTCGCGCTGAGCGGACTCCTCTCGCTGAGCGGGCGCAAGGGGCAATCTCCGATCATCCCTCCGGCCTCGGTCGGCGATGTTTCGGGAGCGGTCAGCACGGCGTTCGGTGTAGTTTGCGCCTTGTTTGACATCAGAGGCGGTGGTCAAGGCCGGGTCGTCGATGGCGCGGTGGTGGATGCCACGATCGCGCTAGGCATCATGACCCATTGGTTGGCCGCAATAGGTCAGTTGAGTGAGGCACAGCCCAGTGTCTTCCATGACTCGCCATTTTACGACGTATATGAATGTGCTGACGGAAAATATGTGACTCTGGGCGCACTGGAACCCAAGTTCTACGCAGAACTGCTGGAACGGCTGGGTCTCACTGACATAAGGGTGGAAGATCAATATGATTCCGCTCTGTGGCCCGAAACCAAGGCGAAGATCGCTGAGGCGATCAGAGGGCGGACCCGTGATGAGTGGTGTGATGTACTGGAAGGCACCGACGTGTGCTTTGCGCCAGTGCTCAGCATCGCGGAGGCCGCGAGCCATCCCCACAATGTATCGCGCGACAGTTTCCGGCAGGTCGCTGAGGGTATGAAAGTCGGGCGTGTCGCCCCGCGCTTTCTGCCCCTCCAGTGACAGCCCCGCAGTTATCCCGCCGAATTCAACACCGGAGCCAAGAATGATTCATACCGTTTCTCATGGTGACATCCTCGAAATACAGATCGCCAACCCGCCGGTAAATGCGCTTGCCGCCGGTGTGCGTCAGGGTCTGACCGAGGCGATTGCGCAAGGCCAGTCCGATCCGGCAATCACGGCAATCATTATAAGAGGAAATGGAAAACTCTTCTCTGGCGGGGCAGATATTGCAGAGTTTGACAAGCCGATCGAAGATCCCTTGCCGCCAGTCATTTTCGACGCCATCGAAGCCTCCGCCAAACCCGTAATCGCCGCCATTCATGGCATGGCGCTGGGCGGCGGGCTGGAACTGGCACTCGCCTGCCATTACCGGGTTGCAACAAAGGGCGCGAAATTGGGGTTGCCCGAAGTTAAACTGGGCCTTCTTCCTGGAGCGGGGGGCACGCAGCGCCTGCCGCGTCTGATCGGCATCTCTGCGGCTCTCGATATGATCGTCAGCGGCTCCACCATGTCGGCCACCCGTGCCAAGGAACTCGGGCTGGTGGATGCGTTGGCCGATGACGCAGAGCTGCTGCGCGATGCAATAGCATTTGCCCAGAATGTCAGCGAGCCGAGGAGATCGAGCGCACTCATCGTAGCTACCGAACCTGAGGCACTGGAGCAGTTTGTCTCTGCGAATGCGCGGCGGCTTAAAGGTCAGGATGCGCCGCAGGCGTGCATCGAAGCCGTCAAGGCATCCGCTGAACTGCCGTTCGAGGAGGGCATGCTGAAGGAGCGGGCGCTCTTTGCGCGGCTTATGAATGGTGACCAATCAAAGTCCCTGCGCCATATTTTCTTCGCCGAACGCACCGCGGCCAAGATCGATGACATGCCGAAGGATGTTCAGCCCAGAGCTGTTGGCCGGGTAGGCGTGATCGGCGCAGGGACTATGGGTGGCGGTATAGCCATGAACTTCCTGTCAGCCGGTATTCCCGTTACCATTGTTGAAATGACGCAAGAGGCGCTGGAGCGCGGTGTCGGCATCATCCGCAAGAACTATGAAACGTCGGCCGCCAGGGGCAGGATCACATCCGATCAGGTCGGGCAGGCGATGGGTCTGCTGAAGCCCACACTCGATTTCGGTTCGCTGGCGGAATGTGACCTCATCATCGAGGCGGTTTATGAAAGCATGGGCGTCAAGAAAGAGATATTCTCAAAGCTCGACCGGATAGCCAAACCGGGCGCACTGCTGGCCTCCAACACGTCCTATCTCGATATTGATGAGATCGCTTCCGTGACTGGCCGGCCGCAGGACGTTGTCGGCATGCATTTCTTTTCGCCGGCCAATGTGATGAAGCTGGTGGAAGTGGTGCGGGGCGCGAGCACAGCCCCTGACGTGCTGGCTACGGCGATGGAACTGTCTCGCCGTATTGGCAAGGTGCCTGTCGTGTCCGGTGTGTGTCACGGTTTTATCGGCAACCGCA
>ERZ724517.1117-NODE-1117-length-15204-cov-7.848241_pt1 | contig 15204 bp, 13 predicted proteins | sample MGYA00376050_ERZ724517 | MGnify/ENA primary metagenome ERZ724517 (study PRJEB28724, sample SAMN07190886) | activated sludge metagenome | isolation source: activated sludge of sewage treatment plant in Hong Hong | place: USA: Christiansburg, Virginia | collected... | reverse complement strand
GGAGTAATCACATGCCTCGCGTCAAACGTGGTGTAACGGCTCGCGCCCGCCACAAGAAAGTTCTCGCCCTCGCCAAAGGATTCCGCGGCCGCCGTGGTAACGTCTTCCGTATCGCCAAAGAGGCGGTGATGAAGGCGGGGCAATATGCCTACCGTGACCGCCGTACCAAGAAACGTGTCTTCCGCCAGTTGTGGATCGCCCGTATCAATGCAGCTGCACGTCAGTGTGGCATGACCTACAGCCAGTTCGCCAACGGGTTGAAGAAGGCCAACATTGAAATTGATCGCAAAGTCCTGAGTGACATCGCCATTCACGACATGGCAGCGTTTGCAGGAATTGTCGAGCAGGTCAAGGCCAAACTGGCTGCTTGATACAGCCGCCCAAAGAACGGGGTCAGATCCTGAGTTCGGTCTGATGCATGGAGTGCATCAGCTTTGGACTAGGGGGCTGGCCCCAATTTCATGGGTTGGGCCATCTGCTGGTCCCGGCCCGCTTCTAGTCATAAGAAACGATGAACGATCTGGACGCCCTGGTTGACAGTGCCCGCTCAGGCTTTGAGGCGGCTACGACACCCTCAGAACTGGAAAATGCGAAAGCCAGGTTTCTGGGCAAGTCCGGACGCCTGACCGAAATGATGAAGGGACTGTCGGCGTTGGGTGTCGAAGACAAGAAGATCCGGGGTGCTGCGATCAACCAAGCCAAGCAAGCCATTGAGGGGGCGCTGGGTGCGCGCCGCATGGCCCTTGCGGACCTTGAGCTTCAATCGCAGTTGAAGGCCGAGGCTCTGGATGTCACGCTGCCTGGGCGCCGCCGAGGACAAGGCGGTTTGCACCCCGTATCGCTGACCATGGAGCGTATCGAACTGATCTTTGGATCGATGGGATTCGAAGTGGCCCAGGGCCCAGAAATCGAGGCTGACTGGTTCAACTTCACCGCGCTGAATACGCCAGAGGATCATCCGGCGCGATCCATGCACGATACGTTCTACGTTGAGGGCGGAACACCCGATGCCCCGAATCTGCTGCGCACGCATACCAGTCCGGTCCAGATTCGCCATGCGCTCCAGCATGTCAAACGGCACAAGGCAAAGACGGATGCCGGCCAGCCAATGCCCGAGATTCGGGTCATTGCGCCTGGTCGCACCTATCGTGTGGACAGTGACGCCACGCACTCTCCCATGTTTCATCAGTGCGAAGGTTTATGGATTGGGGAGCAGGTAAGTTTCAAGGACCTCAAGGTCGTTTTTACTGATTTTTGTCGAACCTTCTTCGAATCCGAGGACTTGGTCTTGCGTTTTCGACCGAGTTTCTTTCCGTTCACAGAGCCCAGCGCCGAGATCGATATTCAGTTTCCCTCTGGTCCGCTCGCCGGACGCTGGCTTGAAGTGGCTGGCTCCGGGCAGGTGCATCCGAACGTCGTGAGGAGTATGGGGCTGGACCCGGAACGCTTCATTGGCTTCGCGTTTGGAATGGGGCTGGATCGTTTCACTATGCTGCGCTATGGTGTGAACGATCTGCGCCTGTTCTTTGATGGCGACATCCGATTCCTCAGTCAATTTCAGTAAGTTCCTCTGAGTACGCTAGCGGCCGGGCCCTAGCGTACTGAGAGCTGTTCTTTGCCAATCTAGGTTAGACCATGCAATTCCCTGAGTCCTGGCTGCGCGAATTTTGCAATCCCACGCTCTCCACACAACAGTTGGCCGAAACACTGACCATGGCCGGACTGGAAGTTGAGGCGCTCGATCCGGTGGCACCTCCGTTCAGCGACGTTGTTGTGGGGGAGATCAAGTCTCTTGAGCAGCACCCCAATGCCGACCGTTTGCGTGTCTGCCAGGTTGATGTCGGCCAGGAGCGGTTGTTGAACATCGTTTGTGGTGCTCCAAACGCGCGCGCGGGCATCAGGGTTCCGTGCGCTTTGGTCGGCGCAAGCCTTCCACCGGGAGAGGATGGAAAGCCATTATTGATTAAGACCGGGAAGCTGCGTGGCGTCGAGAGTCAGGGGATGCTGTGCTCGGCGCGGGAACTTCAACTTTCCGATGATCATGGCGGACTGCTTGAACTGCCCGGTGACGCGCCGCTTGGACAGGACATTCGTCGGTTTCTGAACCTGGATGACACACTTTTCACGTTGAAGCTCACCCCGAATCTGGCGCATTGCCTGAGCGTCTTTGGCGTCGCGCGCGAGCTCGCCGCACTGACGGGAGCGCCTTTGATCACGCCGGCATTCGTCTCTGCTACCGTATCCCACGACGAGAAACTGCCCGTGAGGATCGTCGCTCCCGACCTCTGCGGACGGTTCACTGGACGGATCATTCGTAATGTGAACCCAAAGGCGGTCACGCCGTCCTGGATGGTCGATCGCCTCGCCCGATGCGGGCAACGTAGCGTGGCACCGCTTGTGGATATCTCCAATTATGTGATGTTCGAATTGGGCCGACCATCGCACATATTCGATCTTGAGAAGCTTCATGGTGGCCTGACCGTTCGATGGGGGAGCACGGGCGAGCAACTGACGCTGCTCAATGGAACCACGGTGACCGTGGATGGGGCGGTGGGGGTGATCGCGGATGATGCGCAAGTTGAGTCGCTGGCTGGGATCATGGGTGGTGATTCCACGGCCGTTTCGGACGAGACACGCCACATTTATGTCGAAGCGGCCTTCTGGTGGCCGCAGGCCATTGCCGGTCGCTCCCGTCGTTTCAACTTTTCGACGGACGCTGGCCATCGATTCGAACGAGGTGTCGATCCGGGGCTGACGGTGGAGCATGTCGAAAGAATTACGGAGTTGGTTGTGGCCATCTGTGGCGGTCAGCCCGGGCCGATGGACGATCAGGCGCCGAATGTGCCGCAGCGTCAGCCGGTGACGCTACGCGTGGCCCGGGCGAGCAAGGTCATTGGTATGCCGCTGACTCAGCTTCAATGTGCCTCCGCTTTAAGGGGTTTGGGCCTGGAGGTGAGCGAAGGCGATAGAACCGTGACCGTGGTGCCTCCTTCGTACCGCTTTGACCTTCAGATCGAAGAGGACTTGATTGAAGAAGTCGTGCGCATGGTCGGCTATGACAAGCTCCCGACCACGCCACCGACCGGGCCGATTGTCCCCAAACTGCTTTCGGAGTCGCGGCGCGGGCCGTTTGCCGTGCGACGCTTGCTTGCGGGGCTCGGCTATCAGGAAACGATCAATTTCAGTTTTGTGGACGAGCGTTGGGAGCGCGAATTGGCTGGAAACGCGACGCCGATCCGCTTGATGAATCCGATTGCGAGTCAGATGAGCGTGATGCGTTCATCATTGCTGGGCTCATTGCTCCAGGTGATTAAATTCAACATCGACCGCCGTGCGGATCGTGTGCGGGTTTTTGAAGTCGGAAGCGTCTTTCTCCGCGACGCCACGGTCGAAAGCACAGATTCGACGGTTGAAGGCTTTCGCCAGCCCACGCGGGTTGCCGGGGTTGCCTATGGCGCGGTGGATCGGGTTCAGTGGGGACAGCGATCGAGAAACGCCGACTTCTTTGATGTCAAGGGTGATATCGAGGCGCTCATTGCGCCACGGCGGGCGCGCTTTGAGCCGGCCGAACATCCTGCCATGCATCCTGGCCGCTGCGCGCGTGTCTTGATCGACGGTTCGCCGGTTGGTCATGTGGGCGAACTTCATCCACGTTGGCGACAGATCTGGGAATTCCCCGCGGCGCCACTGATGTTTGAATTGGAACTCGACTGCGTTTTGAAACGCGAGATTCCGGCGTTTGCGTCAGTAACCCGTTATCAGGCCGTCGAGCGCGATCTGGCTGTTGTCGTTCCGGAGAGCGTCAGCCATGCGGAAACAATGGCGGCTGTCTGGGCAGCCAATACCGGAGGACTGCTTCGCGATGCTGTGCTTTTCGACATCTACCGCGGCAAATCCGGCGTGGCAGTTGATGCGACGACCGGATACACCGCAGGATTGTCGTCCAATGAAAAAAGCTTGACGATTCGCTTTCGGTTCAATAGCGATGAAGCCACCTTGACCGAGCCCCAGATCGACAGTGCCATGAAGAACGTCATGGATGTATTGGCGAGCCAGTTAGGCGCTCGTTTGCGCAGTTGACGGCTGTACGTTCGTCGCCAACCAAAGTTCGATATTTTCGCGAGGATGTCATGGAATTGTCGTTTGAAAGCATGGAAACACCCGCACTGACCAAAGCCCAACTCGCTGAACTGCTGTTTGAGCAGATTGGTCTGAACAAGCGGGAATCCAAGGACATGATCGATGCGTTCTTTGACTTGATTGCCGACAGCCTGGTTGAAGGCGAGGACGTCCGAATTTCTGGATTCGGCAACTTTCAGATACGGACGAAGGCCCCCCGACCCGGTCGAAACCCCCGTACCGGCGAGGCCATTCCCATCGAGGCGCGAAGGGTTGCGACCTTTCATGCCAGTCACAAGCTGAAAGACCAGATCCAGGGCGATACCAACTAATTCCGAAGTCGGCTCTTTTTTTCGCTTGCCATGTGTGAATAGATGGCATCTTGAAGATTGTTGGAGTAATCTCACACATTTCTTTTGAAGTGCATTGATTTACATGGAGAAAATGCTCCCACCCATACCCGCCAAGCGATATTTCACCATCGGCGAGGTGGGGGATCTTTGCGGCGTCAAGCCGCATGTGCTTCGTTATTGGGAGCAGGAGTTCACTCAGTTGCGCCCGATGAAGCGGAGGGGCAACCGGCGCTACTATCAGCACCATGAAGTCCTGATGATTCGGCGGATCAGGGACTTGCTCTACGAGCAGGGTTTTACGATCAGTGGTGCGAGGAACCGGCTTCAGGAGTTGAGCCAGATTGAGCGGGATCGTCGGCGCGAAGGGGATGACTTTTCTGGTGACGGCGCTGGCCAAGATGGTGCGCACCCGGTGTTCGTCGATCTTGCAGATTCGGTACCTGAGAACGATGAACAGACGGCCAATAGCCTCCACTTGATTCGTCGGGAGCTATTTGAAATACGCAACTTGCTGTCGTTGAGCTCTGTCTGAACGCGCTATAATTGCAAGCTTGTCGGCGTGTAGCGCAGCCTGGTAGCGCACTTGCATGGGGTGCAAGGGGTCGCGAGTTCGAATCCCGCCACGCCGACCATTTTTTCATTGAACGGGTTATGGCCATTGGTGCTGTAGCCCGTTTTTTTTGAGATGCCCGACGCCCCGCAGGACTCACCTAGCCTCCACCCGGATCAGGGTGAAGTGCCATCGACTCAGCATCCTGAGCAGTTGCTGAAGGACGTTGCTGCGCTTCCCCCGTTGCCAGGCGTTTACCGCTACTACGATGCCGATGAGCAACTGCTCTATGTTGGCAAGGCCGGCAACCTGAAAAAGCGGGTGTCAAGCTATTTTGGGCGCCAGCACGACGGAACCCGGGTCGGGCACATGATCAGCCGGATCGTCCGAATGGAGACGACGGTGGTCCGTTCGGAAGCAGAGGCGCTGCTTCTTGAAAACAACCTGATCAAGACACAAAACCCGAAGTTCAACATCCTCTTCAGGGACGACAAGAGTTACCCCTATCTGAAGCTATCCATTGCACGTGACACGCCTGGGGCAGTGCGCGGGTCGCCCAGCGCAACTGCTGTTCCGCGCGTTGCGTATTACCGGGGCGCGGTCGATCGGCGCAATCACTACTTTGGTCCGTACCCAAGTGCTTGGGCCGTCAAGGAAACGATACTGCTGTTGCAAAAGGTGTTCCGTCTGCGAACGTGCGAAGACACGGTGTTTTCCAATCGAACCCGGCCTTGTCTGCTGTATCAGATCAAACGCTGTTCGGCGCCCTGCGTGAACCAGATCAGCGTGGAGGCTTACCGAAGGGACGTCGATAGCGCAGAGGCCTTTCTGAAAGGCGAGGCCCGCGAGGTGTTGCGGGAACTTGAAGGCCGGATGCTGGCATGTGCCGAGCGACTTGAGTTCGAGGAAGCAGCGGAAATTCGAAATCAAATGAGTGCGCTGTCCCGTGTTCTGCATCAACAGGCTGTTGATACAACAACTGATCGAGATGTCGATATCCTGGTGGCCAAAGTGCAAGGTGGTCGGGCTTGCGTCAATCTGGCGATGGTTCGCGGCGGTCGTCATCTTGGAGATCGACCTTATTTTCCCTCGCATGTCGAAGACGCCATGGTCATGCGTGCAATCGACCAGGTCGCCGATGGACCCGCGAATTCGGGCCACGCCCTGCGGGGGGCAGGCGTGATGGAGGCGCAGATCTTGGAATCCTTCATTGCGCAGCATTACGACGGCATATCGGTTCCTCCGTCCCTTATTACGAGTCACCCGGTCAGTCAGACCGTCCTCGATCTCCTGTTGGAAACCAAAGGGGTCAAGGTAAACGCCATTCATCAGCCTCGGGAGCAGCGCCGGGTGTGGCTCGACATGGCGCAGCAGAACGCCGACCTGCAGCTGACGCGTCTTCTGGCCGAGGAAGGTTCTCAGCAGGCTCGAACCCGGGCACTGATTGACGCACTGGATCTGGCGCCTGATGACCTGGCCGCATTTCGGATCGAATGCTTTGACGTCTCCCATACCGCCGGAGAAGCGACCCAGGCCTCATGCGTGGTCTTTCATCACCACAAGATGCAGAGCAGCGAATACCGGCGTTACAGGATTGAGGGCGTCACCGGCGGAGATGACTATGCCGCAATGCGGCAGGTGCTCATGCGTCGCTACGCGAAGTTGACGTCGGTTTCAATGACAGGCGATCCCGTGGCTGGCGCACAAGAGCATGGACCCATGCCGGATCTGGTACTCGTGGACGGTGGGAAGGGGCAGGTCGCGGTAGCGCGCGAGGTCTTCGGCACACTGGGCATCAGTTTGTCGCTGCTGGTCGGTGTCGAGAAGGGCGACGGGCGCAAGGTCGGCCTGGAGGAGCTGGTCTTTGCCGATGGACGCGAAAAGATTTACCTGGGGCACGATTCCGCCGCGTTGATGCTGGTGGCGCAGATTCGCGACGAGGCCCATCGCTTTGCCATCACGGGCATGCGTTCGCAGCGGGCCAAAGTACGGGTGGGCGGAAGCAGGATCGAAGAGGTGCCCGGTGTCGGGCCAAAGAAGCGTGCCAGTTTGCTGCGGCGTTTTGGAGGCGTTCGTGGCGTGGCGGATGCCAGCGTGGAAGACCTGATGAGCGTGGATGGGATCTCCCGCGACCTGGCAGAGGCGATTTATCGGGCATTGCGGTAGGCCATGTGCCAGGCGCTGCCGCGCCATGCCACAATTGCCAGATGTTCTTGACGATACCAACGATCATGACTTGGACTCGCATCGTGGCGATTCCCTTGATTGTGGGCGTCTTCTATTTACCGGAGAGTGTTGCTTCGGTCTCCAGTAAGAACCTCATTGCCACGGTGATGTTCATCTTGTTTGCTGCAACGGACTGGCTCGATGGCTTTCTGGCGCGCAAACTCAACCAGACTTCTTCCTTCGGAGCTTTTCTGGATCCGGTCGCTGACAAGTTTCTGGTGTGCGCGTCACTGTTGGTTCTGGTTCATCTGAATCGGGCCGACGTGTTTGTCGGTCTCATCATCATTGGGCGGGAAATCGCGATTTCCGCGTTGCGCGAATGGATGGCTCAGATTGGCGCTTCGAAGAGTGTGGCGGTCCATATGATCGGGAAGCTCAAGACCGTTGCCCAGATGGTGGCCATACCTTTTCTGCTTTACGACGGAAGGCTTTTTGACTTGCTGGATACGCATGTCTGGGGTGTCTGGCTGATTTGGGTTGCCGCAGTATTGACGGTCTGGTCAATGGTTTACTACCTGCAGAAGGCATTGCCGGAAATCCGGGCGCGGGTCAAGTGACAGGCCATTCCAGGGCTGATGGCCTGATCCGGCTGATGCCTGCGGTCTTTGTACTGATCTGGAGCACAGGCTTCATCGTTGCCCGCTATGGGATGCCCAATTCGCCTCCATTCAAGTTCCTGGTGGTGCGCTACGGCCTGTCGATCCTTTGCTTCTTGCCGTGGATCTGGGGTGCCCGGGTCAAGTGGCCACAGACGGGGTCGCAGTGGCTGCATCTGTGCGTGACCGGTCTGCTCATGCATGCGGGCTATCTCGGTGGGGTCTGGGCCGCCGTCAAGGCGGGGATGGGTTCGGGTCTGGCTGCCCTGATTGTTGGCGTCCAACCTATCCTGACGGCGATCTGGCTGTCGATGCTCGGCAATTCTGGCGTGGGCGGACCGGTGAACCGGCGCCAGTGGATGGGGTTGACCTTGGGGTTTGCCGGGCTTGCGATGGTGGTTTCTCGCAAGTTCGGGGAAGGTTCCCCGGGCGACATGGTCAACAGCGTCAATTTGGCTTATGCACTCGGCGCCCTTGTCAGCATTACCGCCGGCACCCTTTACCAGAAGCAATTTGTTCGACCCTGTGATGTGCGCAGCGCAAATACAGTCCAGCTGATGGCCGCATTTTTCGTGACTTTGCCGCTGGCTCTCATGGAGTTGGAGCCGATGGGTTGGACGGCCGATCTCTATGGTGCCATGGCGTGGTCCGTGCTCGGGCTCACGATCGGTGGCAGCTCCTTGCTGTACCTCCTGATACAGCGTGGCGCTGCAGCGTCAGTGGCGAGTCTCATGTATCTGGTTCCCCCATCAACCGCATTGCTCGCATGGCTGTTGTTTGACGAACCGGTCACGCTTTTCACTGTGATGGGCATATTGCTGACTGCGTTGGGTGTCAGCCTAGTGATTCGTCCGGCCAGGGCTTGACCCAAGGGCGTTGCATCGGTTTGGGGGCGGTTCGGGCCAACCCATCTTCACTGGCGGGCCACGGGGAAAAATAGTAGATGTGGGCAAGCAGCCTGGCGACTGAAAAGGACTAGAATCCGCTGCCAGGTGCGGTCGGAGACGACCGGGCATATTGACATAGAAAGAGCCGGTGGCTGTAATCTTGAAGGCCAAAGGTTTTTGATATTGGCGGTTGCGGCTGTTTCCATTGATTGAATGGATTCGGCTCGATCCGATTGTTGTTGGCCGGCTTAGGTTTAAACATTTAGACGAACGAGGGGCTCCTTGTGAATAAGACAGAATTGATTGAACACATCGCGAAGCATGCCGATATTTCCAAGGCGGCTGCTACCCGGGCGCTTGACTCGATGGTCGGCGCCGTCAAGACGACCCTCAAGAAGGGCGGATCTGTTTCATTGGTCGGGTTTGGCACGTTCGCCGTTGGCAAACGCGCGGCGCGCAGTGGGCGCAATCCACGCACCGGCGCAGCGATTAAAATCAAGGCTGCCAAGGTGCCGAAGTTTCGCCCAGGCAAGGCATTGAAGGATGCCTTGAACTGAGTTGCGGTTTCGGGTGGGGTGCTTAGCTCAGTCGGTAGAGCGGCGCCCTTACAAGGCGTAGGTCGGCGGTTCGAACCCGTCAGCACCCACCACCACCAATGTAAAGGCGAACATATCGTTCGCCTTTTCTGTTTTTGATATTGAGAGTCTGCGCATGTTTGATTTCGTCCGGAAGCACACCAAGATCATGCAGTTTCTGCTGTTTCTGCTGATCTTTCCCTCGTTCGTGCTGTTCGGCCTTGAAGGCTACAACCGTTCCCAGAACAAGGGAGCTGCGGTGGCCCGTGTCGACGGGGTCGACATCACCCAGGCCGAATGGGACTTCGCGCACAAGAACGAAGTCGACCGTGTGCGGGAATCGATGCCGACTCTGGATGTCAAGTTGCTGGACTCACCGGAGGCACGCTACGCAACGCTGGAACGGCTCGTGAGAGATCGCGTGCTGGCTGCAGCGGCCACCAAGCTGAAGCTGGTGACCAGCGATGCCAAGCTGGCGCGCGATCTTCAGCAGAATCCGACGATTGCGAGTCTGCGCAAGCCAGATGGCACACTCGACATGGAGCGATATCGGCAACTGGTGGCAAGCCAAGGCATGACGCCCGAGATGTTCGAGGCCCAGGTGCGTGCCGATCTGTCATCCCGCCAGGTCCTGGAGGGCGTCATGGGCAGCGGCTTCACGCCGGCGGTCGAGGCGAACGTCGCATTGAATGCCTTCCTGCAGAAACGGGAAGTCCAGGTTGCCCGCTTTTCGCCATCCGATTTCACAGCCAAGGTGACCTTGACGGACGCTGAGATCGAGGCTTTCTACAAACAGAATGAAGCGCTTTTCCAGGCTCCGGAGCAGGCCAGCATCGAGTACGTCGTGCTGGATCTGGAGACGGTCAAGAAATCTCTCGTGGTCAACGAGGCGGATCTGAAAACCTACTACGAACAGAATGCAACTCGCCTCAGCGGGCAGGAGGAACGCCGTGCCAGCCATATCCTGATATCGGCTCCGAAGACGGCCAGTGCAGAAGATCGCAAGCGGGCCCGTGCGAAGGCCGACGAAGTGCTGGCCGCGGCGCGAAAGGCGCCCGACAGTTTTGCCGATCTGGCCAGGAAGAATTCGCAGGATACCGGCTCCGCGCCCAATGGCGGTGATCTTGATTTCTTTGCCCGTGGTGCCATGGTCAAGGCTTTCGAAGATACCGCTTTCTCCATGAAGAAGGGGGATGTCAGCGACGTCGTGGAATCGGAGTTTGGCTATCACATCATTCGATTGACCGATATCAAGGCTCCCAAGGTCCGGACTTTTGACGAAATGAAAGCGCAGATCGAAAGCGACCTGAAGAAGCAGCAGGCGCAACGCAAGTTCGCCGAGGTGGCCGACGCGTTTACGAACGGTGTTTATGAGCAGGCCGACAGCCTCAAACCCGTGGCGGACCGTCTGAAGCTGGAGGTTCAATCCGCAGCCAACGTCACCCGGACACCGGCGCCGGGCGCAAACGGTGTATTGGCCAGCCCGAAGCTGCTCAATGCCATTTTTGCATCCGATGCGGTTGAAAAGAAACGCAACACCGAGGCCGTAGAAACGGCGCCGAACCAACTGGTTTCCGCGCGGATTGTCCAGTACATGCCCGCACGGACCAAGCCGCTTGCCGAAGTCAAGGATGCTGTGCGCGCCCGACTGGTGGCTGAGCGCGGCGCTGAACTGGCGCGCAAGGAGGGGGCTGCCAAACTGGCAGCATGGCAAGCAAATCCTGCTTCGGCAGATCTTCCTGCGCCTTTGACCGTGTCGCGCGAGCAGTCACAGCAGTTCCCGGGCAAGCTGATTGACGCCGTGCTTCGCGCGGATTCCGCCGCCTTGCCGGTGTTGGTCGGTGTCGACCTTGGTGGGCAGGGATATGCCGTGGCGCGCGTCAACAAGGTCATCGACTTCGAACCGGCGAACGAGGCGGCGCGGCGACAGAATCTGAATCAGTACAACCAGTTGTGGACGGGTGCAGAGAGCCTGGCTTACTTCAACGAATTGAAGCGTCGTTTCAAGGCGGAGATCCTTGCTGCGAAACCGCTCCCCGGGTCAGACGGCGCCTCGCGCAGCTCGGTTCAGTGATAAGAACCCGCTATAATCGAACGCTTTCGGTGGCTGTAGCTCAGTTGGTAGAGTCCCAGATTGTGATTCTGGTCGTCGTGGGTTCGAGTCCCATCAGCCACCCCATTTAAGCAGACGCCAGCCTTGTGCTGGCGTTGCTGTTTCCGGCCTCGATAGCCGGTGCGCGCGGGCTTTCTCCTGTCAGGGAACTGTCCGCCAGAAAACCCAAAATCCAGCGGCATGAGCACACGGGTATTGATCGCCGGCGGCGGCATTGGCGGCCTGACCGCCGCGCTGGCCTGCGCCAGAGCGGGTTGTGATGTGCGCTTGTTTGAGCGCGCCGCCGAATTTGGCGAAGTCGGGGCGGGGATCCAGATCGGGCCCAATGTGGTTCGCGTTCTGCATGGCATGGGTCTGGAACGGGACCTTGCAAGGGTCGCTGCTTTTCCCCATCGTTTGCAAGTGCGCAATGCAGTATCCGGCCGAGAGCTGGGCGTATTGCCGCTCGGCGAGCGTGCGGTCCGGCTCTACGGGGCCCCCTACGCCACCATTCACAGGGCGGATCTGCATGCCTTGCTGCTGCACGCACTTCAGCGAGACGGGGCGGTGCGGCTGGTGCTGGGGAACTGGCTCGCTTCGTACGAGGACCGTGGACGGGTCGTGACCCTGGAGACCACCGAAGGCCTCGAAGTCGAAGGCGATGTGCTGATCGGCGCCGATGGCCTGTGGAGCCGGGTGCGCGAATTGATGCTGAACGACGGGGCTCCTCGTGTTTCCGGGCATCTGGCCTACCGGGCGATGCTGCCACAGCACAGTCTGCCTCAGCGCCTGCGAAGCCATCAGGTGACGGCCTGGCTGGGCCCCCGCCTGCACGTGGTGCAATACCCGGTGCGCGGGGGCGACTGGCTCAACGTGGTTGCCATTGTTCACGGCGACATCAACGGCGATCTCCATGGATGGGACCATGGAGCCAATGCAGCCGACCTCCAGCATGCCATGGGCAGCACGTGCCAACCTCTTCAGGAGTTGATCGCGGCGGTGCCCGACTGGCGGCTCTGGGCTTTGTGCGATCGGCATCCCATGCAAGGAGCCTGGCAGCAGGCTCGGGGATTGGTGGCGCTCCTAGGCGACGCCGCTCACCCGATGCGGCCTTACCTTGCGCAAGGCGCTGGCATGGCGATCGAGGACGCCGATCAATTGGGTCGCTCCATCGTCTTGGAGCGCATCCCGATGGGCGAGCGCTTGCAGCACTACGCGAATCGGCGCTGGCAGCGAGGTGCGAGGGTGCAGGCACGCTCGATCCGCAATGGAGAGATATTCCACTCAGAGGGCATCGTCCGATGGGGTCGCGATGCGGTGCTCAGGGTGTTCGGTGAACGGGTGCTGGATGTTCCCTGGCTCTATGCCGGCCCACGATGAACAAGCGGTCGCTCATAAAGTTGTAGCTGAATATGACCATTCGACGATGGGATGGTGCCGATTATTGTCTATAAACTGGTTCTGAGGCTCCAGATTTCCGGGAAAAGCACCACGTCGAGCATCTTGCGCAGGTAGCTGACGCCGCCCGTGCCACCAGTGCCGCGCTTGAAGCCGATGACCCGTTCCACGGTGGTGACGTGGCGGAAGCGCCACAGGCGAAAGGCGTCTTCGAGATCGGTGAGTTCCTCGCCAAGCTGGTACAAGTCCCAGTGCTGGTTCGGGTTGCGGTACACGGTCAGCCACGCCTCTTCAACGCCGGGGCTGGCGACGTAGGGTTGGGTCCAGTCGCGCTGCGTATGGCTTTGCGGCACCTCCAGACCCCGCCGCGCCAGCAGCTTCAGCGCTTCGTCGTAGAGCGACGGTGCGTCATATGCGGATTGGACCTGGACCAGCAGGTCAGGGCGGTGCTCGTGGGGCTTGAGCATCGCCGCGTTCTTGTTGCCCAGCGAGAACTCGATGCAGCGGTACTGCCAGCTCTGGAACCCGCTGGAACTGGCAAGAAACGGCCGGATGGCACTGTACTCGGGCGGCGTCATGGTGGCCAGCACGTCCCAGGAGTGCACCAGCTGCTCCATGATCTTGCTGACGCGCGCCAGCATCTTGAAAGCGGTGGACAGGTCGTCGGCCGCCACATGGGCCACGGCGGCCCGCAACTCGTGCAGCATGAGCTTCATCCACAACTCGCTCGTCTGGTGCTGCACGATGAACAGCATTTCGTTGTGGTCGGGCGAGCGCGGGTGCTGGGCGCTCAGGATGGCGTCGAGCTGCAGGTAGTCGCCATAGCTCATGCTCTGGCTGAAGTCGAGCTGGGCTCTTTCGTCCTGGACGATGTGCTCGGGGGACGCAGGGGACGAAGGGGGTGTGGAGAAGGGGCACATGATCAGGTCACCGCATGTTTCTGGTTGAATTCGGGTTGTTGCCATTCGCGGGTGTCGAGCACCTGTTTGAGGTGCTCCACGGCGTTCCAGACGTCTTCGAAGCCGATGTACAGGGGTGTGAAGCCGAAGCGCAGGATGTCGGGATGGATGCCGCCGTCGCCGGCGCGGAAGTCGCCGATGACGCCGCGGGCGATCAGCGCCTGCACGATGGCATAGGCGCCGGTCGCCCGCGCCAGGCAGACCTGTGAGCCGCGTTGCCCGTGGTCGCGCGGCGTGGCGAGCATCAGGCCATGGCCGGCACAGCGCGTCTCGACGAGTTCGATGAAAAGGTCGGTCAAGGCCAGCGACTTGGCGCGCAGTGCCGCCATGCCGCCGAGTGGCTCGGCCGCCAGCAGGGTATCGAGCCCGCATTCGAGCGCCGCCATGCTGATGATGGGCTGGGTGCCGCACAGGTATCGCTTGATGCCGGGGGCCGGCTGGTACTCGGCGTCGAAGGTAAATGGGGTGGCGTGGCCCCACCAGCCCGCGAGCGGTTGCCAGAAGCGGTTGGCATGGCGGGGATGGACCCAGACAAAGGCCGGCGCGCCGGGGCCGCCATTGAGGTATTTGTAGCCACAACCCACGGCGAAATCCGCCTGCGCGCCGGTCAGGTCCACGGGCACGGCACCCGCACTGTGCGCGAGATCCCAGACGGCGAGGATACCGGCATCGTGCGCAGCCCGGGTGACCGCGGCCATGTCGTGCATGGCGCCGGTGCGGTAGTTCACATGGGTCAGCATCAGCACGGCGACATTGGCGGTCAGCGAACCTGCGACCTCTTCAGGCTCGACCAGCTTCAAGGTGAAGCCACGCTCCCGGCACAGCGCTTCGGCGATGTACAGATCGGTCGGAAAGTTGCTGCGCTCGCTGACGAGGGTGTTGCGCTGAGGGGCATCTTCGCGGGCCATGTTCAGCGCGGCGCTCAGCACCTTGAACAAGTTGATGGAGGTGCTGTCCGTGGCCACGACCTCATTGGGGCTGGCGCCCACGAGGCGGGCGATCTTGTCGCCGGCGCGTCGGGGTGCGTCGAACCAGCCCGCACTGTTCCAGCTGCGGATCAGGCCGTGGCCCCATTCCTGCGTCACCACTTCGGCCACGCGTGCAGCCGTGGCTCTGGGCAGGACGCCCAGCGAGTTGCCGTCGAGGTAAATCACTCCCGGTGGCAGTTCAAATTGATGGCGCAGGTCGCGCAAGGCGTCTTGTGCGTCGAGCTGTCGACAGTGTTCGAGGGTCTTCTGGGGCATGGCAAGGGTCATGAGAGGTTGTTTTCAATCAATGTTCACGCGGAACGGCGCGGTCAGGCAAGTTCGCGTAACACGGCGCGCACGGGGCTGGCATCGGCGGTCAGCAGTTTCAGGGGCAGGGCGATCAGTTCGTAGTCACCCTCGGGGACTTCGTCGAGCACCAGGTTTTCCAGCACGCGCAGGTTCAGGCGGCGGATCACCTGGT
>ERZ724517.1114-NODE-1114-length-15248-cov-4.238202_pt1 | contig 15248 bp, 12 predicted proteins | sample MGYA00376050_ERZ724517 | MGnify/ENA primary metagenome ERZ724517 (study PRJEB28724, sample SAMN07190886) | activated sludge metagenome | isolation source: activated sludge of sewage treatment plant in Hong Hong | place: USA: Christiansburg, Virginia | collected... | reverse complement strand
CGATACGGGATACCCTCGGAGTGGCCAGGGGAAGACCTATATCGCCTTCAATCGGGCAGATAGGGGTAATCAGCACGCAAGGCGGCTGCTTGCTGAGGCTGAAGATCTCTGTAGTGACCTGTCCGTCCTGCGGACCGAGATCCCGCATTCTGGGGCCGTCCAGCGAGCGAGCGGGAGCCACGAAACCGTATGGCAACACTCCCGTGAGAGTCGGGCTGCCGTTGTGCTCAAGAGTTGGGCTGACGAGGTACTAGATCTGGCGATGCCGAGGAAGTGGCACGCCGCCGAGGCCAGACCGCGCAAGCTGCCAGACGCGGACCTCCTGTCGGACGAGTTACTTCGCAGAGACCAACATCTCCTCGATGCGTCTGCGCGAAATCTCGAACCGTTCCTCAAGCCGGATCAATCAGAGAGGACAACGGTAGCGCTCTCCAGACTGCGAGTCCTGCTGGCCGAGCAAAGCCCACTTCAATTTGCCATTCCACTCCGAAAGGGGAAGTGGTTGCGTCGCGAGCGGAAGAGGCTTGGCTTGGGCGGCAAAAAGACGGCGCTGCGACTTGGGATCACAGAGTACCGCCTGCGGACCCTGGAAGTTCAGAATGAGGTGGTGCCGACGGCCTGGTTGTCAGTGCTGGCCGAGCTTGATTTTCGCGGGACCAGCGGAGGTACCGACTCCCTGTCAGGGAGCGTATTCGAGGGGTCCGCGCCAACGACGCAAATGGCTTCCTCGCCTCAAGCCATGGAGCCACTGTTCCCACTTGTTGGGTCTGTCGCCGAGCCTCCGGCGGCGTATGGGCTGGCCGAAGTGGAGGATTCCGTGCCAGTGGAGCCGCCCCGGATCGAGCAGGAGGTCGTCCCGCCAATTTCCAAAGCGATTCCGACAACGGCGCTGAGCATACGATCAACGCCAACGCCTCTGATCGAAGCGAGACAGGTGGAGCCTCGCAAGTCGGCGCGGCCCCTCTCCAACATCAGCGCTCTCCAAACGCGCATTGACGCCGCCAACGCGAGCCTCATAGCGGCATCGCAAAACATAGGAAGACCGACCCGTCGTCGCAAGCCACTCTCTATGTGAGCGCTCGACGGGCCAGCCCCACTCCGCACCAAGAAAGAGGCATCATTACATGGAACGCGAGCAACCAGCCCCTGACGTCACCGCTCAAGACATCGAGCGCTGGCTTGATTGTGATCGAGATCGTCTCCGTCGCTTGGAAGCGCGGCGTTTGCCTCTGTCAGACGAAGTTCTGGAGGCTGAAATCGCTATGGTCTGTGCAACGATCGGTCAGTTCGAGGCGGAACTTCACTATCTGGCTGTCATCGCACGGCAGCGACGAATCAAGGCATGATCCACTCGCGCGACAGTGCATTCCTATCGGGTTTAGGTCACGGAGGATCGGATTCCATCGGCTGCACTTCGCAGGACCGCACCGGAACCAGGAAGCGGCATCCATCGAACCGGACAAAAAACCATCCGTTTTCCTCGCTATGGATGATTCCACGCTTGCCTTTCTCGACGACAAACATCGTTGTCGAAATGGTGCGCCTTAGTTCGACGACTCGCCCCCATGGAAAGTCCGTCCTGATCGTCATGCTTCTGCGGTGGCGGTGAGCACCCGATCAAACAACTCGATAAGCTTTTCAAAATCGGGATGCCCTGGCATCAACGCAAAGATCGCGTCTCGTCGCTCATCCGGTAGTCTGTCAAGTGCGTCCTTAAAGCAACGTAGGTTCCCCGTTGCTTCATCGAGCCATTCAAGAGCAGGCTCTCTTTGATGCGCTGCGTCCTTCGTCTGCTGACGAGACTCGGCACTCTTTGTCATCTGTTCACTCCTTTGATTCCTTCGTTCGGACTGCTCTGTGTCCTCCCCCCCAACTCGTGGTCAGGCGATTTCACCGATCCGACTCGCTGCTTTGATGAGTGCAAGAATGGACCGATGCAGCATGATTCGCTGCGTAACTGACTCATCATTTCCCGTCGCCATGACGAGCAGCGCCCGCTGACTGTGCGCCGACGCCCTGGTCAGTTCCTCATCAGCGGTATAGGTCGCCTGTTCATTCAGACGAAGACGGACTTCCGAGCGGATGGCTCTAGCCACGGCATTGATTGCCCGTGTCGCGTGAGTCAGATCACCACAAGTGTTGGCGGTTCGGACGCTGCTCTCAAGGTTCTTGGTCATGGCGAAAGCTCCTTGTGCTCAGTCCGGTGAGGGTCATTTTGGATGAGCATACATGTAGTATAATGTGTGCTTATATAAGCGCAAGGGCTATTTTTAGATATTTCAATCCTCCGTCGGTGATTCGTGCTCAATCGGATTTGCGCTTCGACCGGGGGCACGCGCTGAATACGGCTGGATCGCTTGCCTGTGCGGCTGTGGCCCATGCCTCAACCAAGCAGCCGATGGTCGCCTAGCGCCAGCGCTCCACCGCCCGCAAGCAGCCCGATGGCCACGGCGGATGGCCGCACTTCCCTTCCGAGCTTGGACCGGCTGTCGCTCCGCTAGCTGCGTCCTGAGCGGTTGCCGTGTGCCTACTCGACAGTCGCGTTCTCCCGCGTGGGCGACGAGGGAAGCGTATCGCCCGCTGATGCACCTTGACGACTATGGATTCCTATCTCCGACGGATGAGGGCCGGACGGAGGCAGGAAAGGCGTGTGCGTCCCGGTTCTTTGAATAGTCGCGCCTTGTGAGAAACCATACGGTCAAACGCTTGACCGAACACAGTTGTTCAAGTGGATATTTTCTATTGACAAACCACATAAAATGCGATCTCCCTCGAATCGACATCGCTTCCTGGCGATCGTCGGTTCGGAGGACAACGGGTGTATTCCTTGGGACTAGACAGCGGGGAGCCGACCCTGCTGTTGGTCTGATTTCCGACGGGAGTTCAGAAGGAACGATGAAGAGATTGACTTCCAAACGTGGATGATGGATCGTTCGCCCGTTTTTCACGCCTTTTCCCCCAACCCGGTCCGTTTTTATTTCTCGACGGGATATGGGGTGGCTTCAGGTCGCGATGGATGATGTTGCGATGATGGGCCGCTTGCAGCGCCGAGGCGATCTGGCTGCCCAAGCGCAGCCCCGCTCGACCGAGTCGCTTTTCGCGCTTGATCTTGGCCGACAGCGTTTCACCGTCGACGTATTCCATGGCGATGAAGCAACCACCGCCGTCGATCGGCCCGCTGCCGAGGAGCCGCACGATGCCGGGATGATTCAGCGTCGCGATCGCCTTGGCTTCGTTGAGAAAGCGCGCCATGTTCTCTTGGTCTTGCGACAGGTGCGCGTGCAGCACTTTGATCGCGGCACGCTGGCCCGTTTTGTCGTCGACACCTTCGAAAACGGCACCCATGCCACCCTTGCCGATGACTCGGACGATGCGGTAGCCAAAGACCACGTCATCAGGTTTGGGCATCTTGTCGGTCATCACAAAACCAGACGCGACCTTTACTCTTTACGCAGGCTTAGCGCCGTGAGCCTAAGCCTAAAAAATACCACGGCCAGAGCGCTGCGTAAAAGCTTCCAAGTTGTCTGGGCTCGTACTGCTAAACAGGTCTCGGCGTGCTCGTTTCAGTCAATTGGAGCCGGTCTTCCCGACTCTGGTGGGGCTCGTTATGGGCTCGCGATGGGCAGCAATTCGACGAGGCTATGCAAGACATAGGGACGCTCTGGGCAGCCAAAACGAAAACTTGGATCGCGGGCCAACTGTTCGGCTGTGCGCAGTGTGGCCTCATCCGCATAGCCATACGTACACAGCGCAAGATCGATCCCAGCCGCCTGGGCCGCTTTCCAGTCAATTCGACTATCGCCGACAAATAGGGTCTTTTCGGTGGGGACGGCTGCGCGACGACATAGCTCCAGCAAGATCGTGGGGTCCGGTTTGCGAGCCCCCACATCATCTTCACCGAGCACCCAGCGCAGCATCGGTGAAAGAGCCAGTTCGTCGCACAACGCTCGTGCCCAGCGCCCCGGTTTGTTCGTCGCCACCGCCAGCGGTTTCCGTGCGGAGAGGGTTTGCAGCGTCTCCAGCACCCCTTCGTAGCGGCGGGTCTTTTGGCACAAGTTGGCGCTGTAGTGCTCGCGAAAGCGTAACACCGCTTCATCGAGAAGCACCGGGTCGATCGCCTGCTCACCAACCGGAGACGGACTGGCCCGCAGCAGCGCTCGTTCGACCAGGCTGCGCTGACCTTCGCCGATGATCTGGCGCACCGTCTGCTCGTTGTGCGGGGGAAGTCCTCGTTCGGCCAGCATCAGCCCGAGTGCCGTCGTGAGGTCCGGCACCGAGTCCACCAAGGTTCCGTCTAGGTCAAACAAGATCAAGTCGTAGTGCTGCATCGTCATCGTTTGAAGTGAGTTCGCTCGGACAAGTCGCCAAAATTTGTCCTGCACCGGTTCCCACACGATAAGATGAAACTTCAATCGCGCTTACGGGTTCTCAATAGCTTCTAGTGACTCCAACGTGAGGAAGCCGGAATGACCGACGTAGAACGCAACATCACGAAGACCTCCATGCGGCTTGGCCTGCTGGCCGCTGCGGTGGCTGGTCTTACCCTTGGCAGTGGTTGTCCCGATCCTGGCACCACTAGCGATGGTGGTACCAATCGAGACCTGACCGGAACGATCGTCGACATGACGATGAACACCGACGGAGGCACGATTGTGCAGCCGCTCGGCTGTAGTCGCGACGGCTGGTGTTGGCAGTTCCCCGCGCCGCAAGGCAACGGACTTCTGGCAACCTGGGGCTCAAGCGCTCAGGATGTCTGGGCCGTCGGTGGCGCTGGCACCATTGTCCATTTCGATGGCAGCAAGTGGAGCATTGTTCGTTCACCAACGAACAACACGCTCTACTCGATTTGGGGTTCGTCGGCGAACAATGTCTTCGCGGTCGGAGATCGCGGGACGGTGCTGCGGTGGGATGGCTCGACGTGGACGCAGCTTCAGCTCGGGGCTGACGGCAAAGACGTCGCGCAGATTTACGGCGTCTGGGGCGCTGACGGCTCGGAAGTTTGGTTTGTCGGCAACCACTTGACCGCTGGCCCGGCGATCCTGCGCTGGAATGGTTCCGCCGTCACCCGTCTCATGGCCCCGGCCGGTGTGAGCTGGGGTCTTCGGGGCGTGTGGGGCGCGAACAAAAACAGCGTCTATACCGCTGGTGAAGGCGGCACCCTGCTGCATTGGGATGGCACAAGCTGGGCCAAGTTCGGTCCGACGATGTCGGCGTCCTGGGGCTCGATCGCGGGCATCTCGGACAACAACTTCTTCCTGGCGACGCGCACCGGTCTGATTTATCGCTGGAACGGCACCAGCTTGGTGCTGGCCCCGACGAATCCACCGACGGTCTCGGGCATCAACAGCCTGTGGAGCGACGGCACCAGTGTCTTTGCCGCCGGCGACATTCGCTATCCGACGGCCGGCGATCCCACTAAGCGCGAGGGCATGTTCCTCAAGTGGGATGGCACCAACTTCAATCGATTGACGAACTCGCCCAAGGTTCACTTGGCGGGTCTGTGGGGCAGCAGCGGCAGCGACGTGTTTATGGTCGGTGTTGCTGGCACCACGGGGCGCTTCGACGGTAGCAACTTCGTCACCAGCAGTGTCCTTGAAGACCTGACCGGCAACAACGGCACCATGTATGGGCTGGCCCCATCGGTCACCGGCAGCTTGCTCGCGGTCGGTGACTCGGGCGGTACACTTCGTGGAACCGGGGGCACTTGGCAGCCCGCACCGAGCGCGATCAGCCTGCGTCTGTATTCGGTGACGCAGTTTGGCAGTGACATGCTCAGCGTCGGCTATGACTTCGCAGGGTCGAAAGGGCAAGCGCTGCGGTGGTCGGGTACCGCGTGGTCTCCGGAGTCGATCCCAACCAGCGTGCGATTGGTGAAGATCGCCTCGGACGGCACCAAAGCCTACGCGGTCGGTGATGACAAGACGCTGCTGATTCGCTCGGGCGGAACGTGGGCCGCAGTGCCGGTGCCGATTCTGCAAGCGCCCACGCTGCGTGATGTCTACGCGATTGATACCAAGAACGTCTGGATCGTTGGCGGTGGTGACAAAACCGAGCAGCTCGCCGGCTTTGCGCCACGCGTCCTTCTGTACGACGGAACCTCGGTGCTGGACGTGCCGCTGCCGGTCAATGATCGGATCGTGCGCGGTGTCTGGGGCTCTGACCCAAACAACGTGTGGGTGGTTGGCGATGGTGGACTTGGCTCGGGCGGACTGATGCTTCGCTGGAACAACGCCACCAAGACCTGGACGGACCTCAACCCGGCGGCAACCCCGATCATCTCGCAAGGACTTCGCGCCATCTGGGGCCGCAGCGCGACCGATATCTACGCGGTCGGCAACAGCGGGTTGGTGCTCCACTTCGATGGCAAGACCTGGAACTACGAGCAGAGCGGCACCGACAACAACTTGGTCAGTGTCTCTGGCTCCGCCACCGAGGTCTACATCACTGGCACCGGCGGCAGCATCCTCCGCAAGACCTTGCGTTAACAGCGCACCTTCCCACCATGCAAGCTCGTTTCAACTGCCCTGTTGCGCTTGTGCGCGGGGCGCTTGTTCTGTCTTTTCTTGTCACGTCGGGTTGTGAAGAGACGCCGGTGCCACGCGGGCCGGTGTCCGGTCCTGATCTGGCGACCCCGGTGTTTGCCCGGGCCACTGCTACCGCGCTGCCATCCGATGACAAGCTGACCGCGCTGTGCTCGGAGCTGGTTCAAAAGCACGGCGAAGCGCAGCGTCTCCGCATCGAGCGTGGCGTACGGCAAGTGGCGGCGCTGTGGCGCAAGGACGATGGCGATCTGGCGGCGTTTGTCCGTGAGCACTTCATCGCGGACGACAAGACGCTCACGGCCACCGCAAACCGGCTGCAAACCGCGCTCGAACAAGTCGATGGACACCTGAACGAAATCAGCCGCGAGCTGCGTCGACCCACCGACACCGATACCGGGCCGCTGTCGGCGCTGGACTCGCTTTTAGGCAGCATCGATCCCTCGGTCCATATGGTGGAGGATCTGTTCCAAGGCAAGGTTGGTTTCGTGGTGCTGCTGAACTTTCCGCTGACTACCTTGCCCGAGCGACTGGTCGACGGCGAAAAATGGACGAGGGCGCAGTGGGCACAAGCACGGCTGACCCAGCGCTTTTCACGGCGCGTGCCAGCGGATGTCCAGCAGAAGATCACCGAGGCGGTGGTGGCGGGCGAGCGCTATGTCGCCAGCTACAACCTGTTTATGCACCACCTGCTCGACGAAAAAGGGCGACGGCTGTGGCCCAAAGGTCTGCGGCTGATCAGTCACTGGAACCTGCGCGACGAAATCCGGGCCGACTACGCCGATGCCGAAGGGCTCAGCAAGCAGCACACAATCGCTCGGGCCATGGAGCGCATCGTCGAGCAGAGCATTCCCCAGGCGGTGATCGACAACCCTCGCGTGGACTGGAATCCGTTTACCAACCAGGTCACGCTGGCCCCGGGCGAGGAGGTCGAAGCGGACGCGCCTGCGGGAATGCCACTCCAACCGGACAAACTGGGCGAACGAGAGCCGGACCGGCGCTACGAGCTGTTGCTTTCCCAAGCGGCGACCCAGCGGTTGGCCGATCCGTACTCTCCTTCGGCCAAGACGCTGATCGAGCGGAGCTTCCAGCTTTCCCGCGAGATCCCCGAGGAAGCAGTGGTGCGGATGCTGGCCGAGGTCTGTGGCTCGCCGCTCATCAAGGAGGTGGCGAAGCTGGCCGAAAAGCAGCTTGGACGGAAGCTTCAGCCGCACGACCTGTGGTTTGCGGGATTTCGACCGCGTGGCAAGTTTTCGGAAGGCGAGCTGGATGCGCTGACTCGCAAACGCTATCCGACCGCGCAGGCGTTTGAGAGCGCACTGCCGAGCATTTTGCAGAAGCTCGACTTTGCGCCCGACAAAGCCAAGTTTTTGGCCGAGCACATTCGCGTCGATGCCTCACGCGGGGCGGGCCATGCGATGCAGGCGATGCGACGGGGTGACTTTCCCCGGCTGCGAACCCGCGTCGGTCCGCTCGGCATGGACTACAAGGGCTACAACATCGCCGTCCACGAGCTAGGCCACAATGTCGAGCAGGTGTTTTCGCTGTATGAAGTCGGCGAGACGCTGCTCGCGGGGGTGCCGAACAACGCGTTTACCGAAGCGCTGGCGTTCGTGTTTCAGCAGCGAGACATCGCGCTGCTCGGGCTTAGCAAGCCGGATGAACAGGCGAACCAGCGGCGCATCCTGGCCGACTTTTGGGATACCTGGGAGATTGGTGGGGTGGCGCTGGTCGAGATCGCCACTTGGCACTACATGTACGACCACCCGCAGGCCACTCCTGCGGAGCTGCGCGCTGAGGTCGTCCGGCTCGCCAAACAGACCTGGAATCACTACTACGCGCCGGTGCTGGGCGGCAAAGACGTGCTGCTGCTCGGGATCTACTCACACATGATCCAAAACACGCTGTATCTGCCGGACTACCCGATTGGGCACCTGATCGCGGCGCAGATCGAGGAGCACCTTGCCAAGCAGCCGCCCGGCAGCCTCGGTCGTGAGTTCGAGCGGATGGCGAAGTTCGGTCAGGTGACGCCGGATCTGTGGCTCAAGAATGCGACCGGGGCCCCGCTGTCGACCGCGCCGCTGCTGCGCATGACCGAAGCCGCCCTCAAAGCTGCCCACTAAGCCCACCTCCAGCGCTGGCAACCCTACTCGAGAGGACTTACACGGCTGTGAAAACGTGTGTAGACCTACTCGAGAGGGCTTACGCGGCTGTGAAAACGTGTGCGGAGCCTATCGAGAGGGCTTACACGGCTGTGAACATTCGTGCGGAGCCTATCGAGAGGGCTTACGCGGCTCCGATGAAGCCGACTGTTCGCTGGGTGGTTGGCGTTGGCGACCGAGATTGTTCCTTGCTGTCGCAAGCTGCTAGAGTCCCGGCCATGCGACTGTCGATCCTGTCAGCGACCAACCGAGATGAGCGGTCAAAGCCTCCCGTCGCATCGGGGCCACCGTTCGATCTGGATGCAGAAGCAGTGCCAATGATCCCCGTGACTTTTGGTCCTGAGCTAGCGCCGGGCCTCCCGTTTGCGACCACCCGGCTGTCGATATCAAAGCTAGCCCAGCTAGCCCAGCGCCTGTCAGACCCCTTTGCACAGGTTCACCCAGAGCCCGATCCATGCAGTGTGATCGGCTGGGATCCGCCGGCAGGAGCTGAACCAATTGACATCGATCTGGCTTGGGTTCTGCCACGGCTGGCGCGGGATCTGCTGGCCACCGAGCTGTGTGATGGCGCTGACGACCTCTTGCTGGATGAATGACATGCCGAACGCTTCGCAGATTGTCGTATCACCTGGCTACTTCAAGCTGGGAACGCAGACCAAAGGTGGCGACGCGGTGGATGTGGCCAGGCTCCGCATCTTTCCGGCCCAGAAGGACAGCGAACAAGCCGGTCGGTGGCTGCTGTTTATCGACCCAAGTGAAGCGTCCGACAAGGGCAGTGCCAGTCGGTTGGCCGATGTGCTGAGGGGGGTTGCGGCACGGCTGGGCCTGCTGCCTCCTCGATTGGCCAAGCCGCTGCGCGATGCTTTGCAGAAGCCCGCTCCGGTGGCCCTGATTGCCGATACCAGCTCGCTGTACACAGGAGTCTTTGAGCAGGTCGTCCGCATGCGTCAGGGTTTGCCCACTCACCTAGCCATCCCCGACCAGGTGTATATGGAACTACAGCGGCAGCGGGAACAGAAACCGGACAAGAAGGGTGCTTCACTCCCGGTCAGTCCCCGGAGCCCGCTTGCGACGTGGCTGGCAGAGCGCAAAGGTGCGACTCCGATTGCTGCGATGGAGCGCGTGCTGTCTTGGCTGCAACATCGCTCGGGCCAGGTGCTGCATCAGATCCGCCCCGCTGACTCGCTGGTTCGCTACTTTGGTGGGGAGCGGGGGGCCGGAGCCGAAGAAGACGACCATGGCGAAAACGGCTATCTGGAAAACGATGATCGCATCGCAGAAAACTTCTACCGGGATCGCCTGATCCTAGAAGCCGTTCGGGCCGAGCAGTCCCGGCTGCACCAGTTGCCGATGTGGGTCATTACCAGCGATGAAAAGCTAGCGGTGCAGGCTCGTCACGAGGGCTTTCGAGTCGGTTACGGTGAGCGCGCACCGATTCCCAAACCCTGGCTGGTTGGCTCGCCCTGGGTGGACCCCCACACGCTGGGCCTGCGCCACATTCCGGCTCTCGACTTGATCGGCGAGCTGGTCCAGCAGTGGGGAGTGGTCACGCTGCAAGAAGAAGGCAGAGGCAAGCTGCAAGTCTGGGAGAAGACGGACGCCAAAGAGCAAGCGCTCGGCAAGCCGGAGCCTTTCACCATGCGCGAACGGCAGCAGCAGCCCTGGCGGGAGACCCGGCTCGCCCACCATTCCAGCCCGTCAGCGCCGCCACCCCCGTCCGAGTGCGCCCAGGTGCATGGACGGCAGCCTGTTGAGAAGACCGCCCGCGAGTCAGAGCCTTCACACGCTGCTCCTCCTGCCAGGCCGGTCCCAGACGTCTTGACCTTAAGCAGCCCGGATCTGACGCAGCAAATAGCCTGGCCGATTCAAATCGCAGCGCTCGAGCACCTGATCAATGCGCTGCTCGCGTTGCAGGGCCAAGGACTGGCTGTTTCGGCAGAAGCGCTTCGTCCCAAAGGAGTCACGTCCTATCTGGTTCGGCTTGGGTGGGCAGAAAGCTACGAGCTGCGCGGGGCGAAGGAGCTGAAACTAACACCCCTGGGAGCCAGCCTATCCGCTCGTTGGCAGGCCCTTTCCCCTATGGACCCAGTTGGGGTGCTTGATTGGGCACGTTGGCTGGAGGACTTCGCGGCCCAGCTTGGAAGTGGGACACCGCTCTGTAGACTGCTCACGCTTCTGCCGCCAGCGGGTGTACCCGGCGCAGATCCAGCGGCTCTGGCAGCCCAGCTTACTTGGAGCCAGTCAGCGCTTAATAGCAAAGTGGCGCTGGGCCATCACCTGGGTGTGCTGGTGCGTTGGGAGGGTCTGGTCTACCGAACCCTGCCTATGACCCAACAACAAGCCGCAGCCGCCATCCGCAATCAGGTACAAGGAACGACGCGGGTCGATTCACTGTTCTTAAAAGTGCTGCACAGCACTCCGCTCGGTTTGCCCAGCTTTCGCATCGGTCTGCTTGCCCTATATGAATCGGGGCAACTGGTACCTGGAGGAGGCCTCCCCGATGCGACGGGTACTCACAAGCCGGTCAAGCTGTCCGTGGTCGTGCCCACGAAAGGACTGCCAAGATTAGCCGAGCGGCAAGAGGTTGATCTCGCGAACGGGGACTTTCTATTGCCCGGTGTATCCTGCCAAGTAGTGAAGCCGAGAGAGGCTACCCGATGAGTTTTTTAGGATTACAGGCCCCGCAGCAGGACGCTAGGAAGAGCGTCCCGCTGCCTTATGACCAGCTCGGCTACGCCAAAAACCCTTTTCCGGGCCGGGGCGTGGTCGATGGTTCGATTTACCAGGAACGGCCCGAAGCCAAAGAGCTAGGCCTGGCGCTCACCCGCTTTCTGACCAGCCCTGATGCCAAGGGTGGCCTGTGGATGGTCGAAGCCGACGCTGGGATTGGCAAGAGCAACTTCTTGTCCAACATCCACCATGAGATATCAGCGGCAGGGCTTGCGGGTGTAGCCAGCCACTACTTGCAGAGCCAGCCGGTCTCGACCCGCCAGCTCATCGAACAGATCATCCAGTTACTCGGGCAGGACGCATTGAAAGATCTGCTGGGACGGGGCAAAGACATCCCAAGTCTGCCCGAACATGTGCTTGGCACGGAACTGTCGCGCTTTATGGACAGCATACGGCTGCACCTGCAAGGGCAGAGAGCGGATGAGGACACCAGCTTTCTGCTGCGCTGGCTCAGCGGGGCGCAGACCACCGTAGCCGAGCGGGCGCGCTACAACATCTGGTCTCGCGACAAGCTGGTGCCGGCGGTGGCGCTTCCGTACCTGCACATCCTATTTGAGCTGCTGCGGGAGATGGGGCTGCGCTCGAAGCTGATCCTGCTCCTTGACGAGTTTGAAGATGTCCTCACCCTGAGCCGCGCCGCCCAAAACGAGTACGTAACGGTGCTCAAGGGGCTGTTTAATCTCTTCAACGGTGATGGCTTGTTCATCGTCATCAGCGGACAGCCGCAATCCGTTCTGAGCATCGGTGCCCGGGCACCCTCGCTGGCTGCGCGCTGGCAGAAGGTGGTGCTGGAACCGCTTATCCGCAGCGAAGATGCGGTTCGGTTGGCCCATGCCTACATGAAGGCCGCCCATCAGCAGCACCAGCGAAGCCAACCTGGCCAGCCAGTCGAAAAGCGCCCTGAGCAACTGTCGCCCAACCTGGACGAGATCAAGTCGGTGTTTGTCACGCTGAGCGAAAAAAGTCCGAGCGGGCGAGTCTTGCAGCGCGATCTTCTAGCCGAACTGCATGACCGCATCGACCGGAAGCTGGCCTCTTCCACGACATAGAGGTGCCAAAGCACAGTCCCGTGTGCTTCCAGGCCGGGCAAGCGCCTGGCGATGGGCTTTGCATGTCCCAAACTGGCGCGACATTCGCTACTTGGTCGCCATGTGCGACCGCTGGGCACGGAGTCTCCCGTTTTTGTTTGGCTGGGCCTCGCTGGTGGGATTTGCTGCGCCTGCGAAGGTTGCGGCAAAAAGTGAGCTGTGGGGGACGGTTCGTGAGGCGGGTACCCGCGATCCGCTGCCGGGTGTGAAGGTGACGCTGCGGCTTGGCAAAGACGACCCGAGCCCGCTCACCACCGAGACGGACGAAGCAGGGCAGTTTCGCTTTGTGGAGCTTTCACCGGGCAAGGTGCTGCTGGAGCTGCGCTCGCCGCGCATAAGGCCCACCCAGGGCGAAGAGACGCTGCCTCAAGGTCGGCTGGAGGTCGTGTACTTTGCGCCCCCCAAAGAGCGGCCGTTCGAGATGGTGGTCAAGGCCGCGCCGCTCCGTCGTGAGGTGGTGTCGACGACCCTGTCGGTGACCGAGCTCAAGAAGATCCCCGGCGGGCAGAACGATCCGATCAAGGCGGTGCAGAACCTACCGGGGGTGGCACGAGCGCCGTTTGGGGCGGGGCAGATCGTGGTGTGGGGCTCGGCTCCGGGCGACACCCGCGTCTATGCCGATGGGGTGCAGATCCCGCGTGTCTATCACTTTGGCGGCGTCCGCTCGACCATCAGCGCCGAGTTTGTGACCGATGTGAGCTTTCGACCGGGAGCCTACGGTGCGGACTACGGGCGCGGGCTCGGGGGCGTCATCGAGGTGACGACGCGCAGGCCGAAGAGTGATCGCTGGCATGGCTCGGCAACGCTCGACCTGATTGACGGCAACGTGACGGTGGAAGGTCCGGTGTCTAAGCGGCTGCACGTTGCGGCGGGCGGGCGAGTGTCGTGGATCTCGGCATTTTTGCCGCTGTTTAATACTGGCGACACCCAGCTTTCGCCGTTCTATTGGGACTATCAGCTCTCGGCGCATTACACGGCCAGCGATAAGGACGACCTCGACCTGTTTGTGTTTGGCGCGACGAGCAACATCACCGCCAAAGTGGCCAATCCCGACCCAAACAGCCAGGTCCACATCGACAGCAAGTCCTACTTTGGGCGGGCCCGGCTGCGCTGGACGCATCGTCTGTCCAAGGACTCGGTGTTTTGGCTGATGCCGTCGATTGGCGGCGACACCTTCAAGGTTCTGACCGGCGATGCGGGCCTTTCCGGGCAGCCGATCAACCTCAATGTGATGCAGCTTGGCTACAACCTGCGCAGCGAGCTTCGGCAGAAGTGGGGGCCGCTGTTTGACTACGCGCTCGGGCTCGACTTCGAGGGAGCGCGGGCGCGGGTCGAGACGATGATGCCGCTTGCGCAAGGGGCCCCGGACAGCCAAGACCTTCCGGTGGGTGGCGTCGATATGGTCAAGGATGCCGGGCGCTCGGAAAACGGCTTCTTTGGCGATGGGTTCTTCTCGGGCTCGATGGGGCCGGTGCTGCGCGAGCTGCTCATCTATCACTTGGTGCAGACCTCGCCGTACCTAATCACGCGGTTTCATCTGGCCGATGATCGGATCGAGATCGCGCCGCAGCTCCGGGTCTCGCTCGACTACCTGCGATTGCCCAGTTCTGCCGAGGACAGCGATGCCACGGCCAAGACCACGGTGTCGCGCAGCATGTACTTTGTCGAGCCTCGGCTGTCGCTGCGGGGCGTGGTGATTCCGGACCGCTTCAGCCTCAAGTTCGGGATGGGTCTTTTTCACCAGTCGCCCCAGGGTGCCGAGCTGTCGCCGCGCTTTGGGAATCCCTACTTGCAGTGGCAATCGGGGGTGCACTACGTGCTCGGTGGGGATATCGATCTGCGGAGCGGCCTGCACATCGAGATCCAGGGCTTCTACAAAGACCTGCGCAACCTGGTGGTGTCCGATGCAGAGAAGATCTACGGCAACGAGGGCCTCGGGCGAGTCTACGGCGGAGAGCTGTTGCTCCGGCAGCCGCTGTGGCACGGGCTGTGGGGCTTTGTGGCGTACACGCTGTCGCGGTCGGAGCGGCGTGATCATCCCGACGAGCCGTGGCGGCTGTTTCGGTTCGATCAGACGCACATCCTGACGGCGGTTTTGACCTACGAGCTACCGTGGGGACTTGTCGCCGGGGTGCGGTTCCGTTATGTGACCGGAAATCCCACGACGCCGGTGGTCGGCGGGTATCGCAATGTCTCGGGTCAGTTTTACGAGGCGGTGTCGGGGGAAGTGAACTCGGTGCGGCTGCCGGACTTTCATCAGCTCGATCTGCGGGTCGACAAGACGTTTTTGCTCAAGCGCTTTCGGCTGGGGCTGTTTCTGGAAGTGCAGAACCTCTATAACCGCAAAAATGCCGAGAGCTTGATCTACGGCGGCAGGCAGCTCTATCAGGAGGGCCGAGTCGTCGGTCTCCCGATCTTCCCAAACCTCGGTGTACGGTTCGATTATTAGCGAATCGAGCGGGCGGGCGCGATCCACTGCCACGCTAGTGGTCCTGTAGACCAACCTGGGTCATTCCTTTTTTGTCGAGCAGGATGACCCTTCCGATTTCTTGCGGAGACTTGTAGGGACCACCGCGCTTGTCAAAGTCGACCGCTTTCGACTGGTCACTATCACGCGCATCGTCGAGAGACTCGGTGAGGATGATGACCGGACTGCCCTTTCGGACCCCGACTCTGTAGTCCTCATAGCCGCCGCGATGCCCTTGGTTAACGGACAGAGCGAACACCCC
>ERZ724517.1112-NODE-1112-length-15260-cov-4.489642_pt1 | contig 15260 bp, 15 predicted proteins | sample MGYA00376050_ERZ724517 | MGnify/ENA primary metagenome ERZ724517 (study PRJEB28724, sample SAMN07190886) | activated sludge metagenome | isolation source: activated sludge of sewage treatment plant in Hong Hong | place: USA: Christiansburg, Virginia | collected... | reverse complement strand
CATCATGCGCTGCGCCAGCAGTGAAGAGCCTGCATACATGCGCAAACTAGTACCGGCATTAAAATCCTGCAAGGTGCGGATATACGGCACCAAGCCAGCGGGCAAGTCACGATGATTCCAGATTCGCGCAATACCTTCGCGGTACTCTCCTGTTTTCTGGGCAACTGGATGGGTCAGATCGTATAAACCACGCCCGGCATGCGTGTCGTGAAAATAAAACGGCTTGTCTTTTTGCAACAGATACTCAATGACCTGACACAACACTGCATGCTTCAACACGTCAGCAAAATTGCCCGCATGAAAACCGTGCTGGTAACTCAGCATCTCACGTTACTCATTTGGACAAATAGGCCATAGCCTTATCCAGCCCGGCCAAGGTGAGCGGATACATACGGTTTTCGACAAGATCCCGCACCAGCTTGACGCTATGCGTGCGCGGCCAGTAATCCTCAGGTAACGGATTCAGCCACACCAGCTTGGGGAATGTTTCTGCAATGCGCTGAAACCACACAGCACCTGCTTCCTCGTTGTGGTATTCGAGGTTGCCGCCAATATGGGTAATTTCATACGGCGACATACTGGCATCACCCACAAAAATCACTTTGTAATCAGCCGTGTACTTGTGCATTACGTCGATGGTCTGTGTTTTCTCTGAAAACCTGCGTATATTATTTTTCCAGACAAAATCGTACAGGAAGTTGTGGAAGTAAAAATACTCCAGATGCTTGAACTCGGTTCGCACAGCCGAGAACAACTCCTCACACATCTCGACATGCGGGTCCATCGAGCCACCGATATCAAAAAACATCAGCACTTTTACTGCATTATGACGCTCAGGCACCATGCGGATATCAAGGAACCCGGCATTGCGCGCCGTAGAACGGATCGTGTCATCAATATCCAGTTCTTCCTCTGCGCCTTGCCGGGCAAACTTACGCAAGCGTTTCAGCGCCACCTTGATATTGCGCGAACCCAGCTCTACCGAGTCATCCAGATTTTTGAACTCACGTTTCTCCCATACCTTGGCAGCACGCTGGTTCTTGCTTTCTCCGCCAACACGCACCCCTTCAGGGTTATAGCCGCTGTGTCCAAAGGGTGATGTACCGCCAGTACCGATCCATTTATTGCCGCCTTCGTGACGCTCTTTCTGTTCCGCAAGGCGTTTCTTGAATTCTTCAATCAATTTTTCCAGACCACCCAATGACTGGATCTGTTTTTTTTCTTCTTCCGTGAGATGCTTCTCAAACTCCTGCCGCAACCATTCATCCGGAATGATAGCGCTGATAATATCGTCAACCGTCTGCATATCCTTGAAATAGCGACCAAAAGCCTGATCAAATCGATCAAAGTATTTTTCGTCTTTCACCAGACAAGTACGTGCAAGCACATAAAAATCATCGATACTGCCGAATGCCAGATGTTGTTGCATGGCTTCCAGCAATACCAGCAGCTCTTTGATAGATACCGGCACACCGGCAGTCTTGAGCGTATAGAAAAAATTAATCAGCATGGATATCGTCTATTTCAGCTTGAAAAATAACGCCTGCTCACGCAAGCGTTGTATCTTGCTATTAATGTCAGCCACTGCCACCGACAGCGCCTCTGATGTTTTGGCACTGCGTTGCGTAGAGATTTCTATCTGGGACACCGCGACATTGATTTGCTCAACACCGCTCTGTTGCTCTTCAGACGCATTGGAAATTTCACGCACCAATTCGGATGTCTGGACAACCTGCGGGACTATCTGGCCAAGGATAGCCCCGGCTTTTTCAGCAACATGTGCCACATTGTTCGCCAACAAGGTGATTTCTGATGCCGTCTGCTTGCTTCGTTCCGCCAGCTTGCGGACTTCTGTTGCAACAACAGCAAAGCCACGGCCATGTTCATTCGCCCTGGCAGCTTCGATCTCTGCATTCAATGCCAGCAAGTTTGTAGAATGCGCTATTTCATCAATCAACAGCACTTTTGCGGCAATTTTTTTCATTTCAATCACCGCTTCATTCACAACATCACCACCAGCCCGTGCAATATCTGCCGACTGCGCAGCAATCCGCTCGGTTGTTCGTGCATTGTCAGCATTCTGCGCAATGGTGACACTCATTTCTTCCAGAGCGGCTGAAGTTTCTTCAACGCTGGTTGCCTGTTCGCTGGAACTATCACTGACGCTGGCTGCACTCCCGAGAATTTTCCCGACGCTGTCAGTCAAGTGATCAATCGTATCTGTCACCTCAAGCAGAACTGCCTGCTGTTTGGCAATAAATCCATTAAATGCATCGGCCAGATCTCCCAACTCGTCATTGGTGGTTTTTGCCAACCGACGGGTAAAGTCACCATCGCCCTCATGCAACTCTTGCACGGCAGTAGTGAGATCATTAATAGGCCGCACAAGCACCGCACCCGTCAACCGGTATGTCAGCCAGTAGATAAGCAAACCCGGGATAACAGCGCCAAGAATAATCCACACATTGAAATCATGCAGGGTTTGCTCCGCCGTGTTCTTTTCAACTTTTGTCACTACGCCAACTTGCATATTGCTAATCGCCAGTGGGCTATACATAGCGTTACTGCTACCGTCCAATCCCTTGCCTTCCAGCAAATAATGGCTATAAGAAGATGCACTCACTCCGGGAAAACGCTGTAACACACTGGCCAGCAACACATTGACATCAGCCAACGTAGCAGGTTTTACATGATCAACTTCAAGCTGTAACAGGTCCGCGACCCGCTGGTTCTGTAGCAACAACTGCTGCTGGGTGCTCTCGTAGACATATTCCTTGAATTTCAGCCCGGACACCGAGGCAATCACTGCCACTGCGAGCGACACGTACACAACCTGCATGAGCAGGACTTTCAAGCCTAGCCCCAAACTCTTGACATGCATCGACTAATTCCCCTTGTACCATAAACAACTCAGGGTCCTGATGTTACTTCCATTGCTCATCACAATGACATCAGGACCCTGAAAATGCACAGCAATAATCGCTGAAAAATAATCGCTGGAAAATTTATTTCTCGACAAAAGCACGTTCGATGGCGTAATCGCCAGGGTCACCCATACGGGGAGACTCTTTGAGACCCAGACCATTCAGGATATTACACAAGTCAACCAAAAGACCCGGGCTGCCGCACATCAGGGCACGATCTGTCTCGGGATTGATTTGCGGCAATCCTATGTCTGCGCACAATTTACCGCTGACGATCAAGTCGGTGAGGCGACCCTGGTTGCGGAATGGCTCACGGGTAACCGTTGGATAATAGATCAGCTTTTCTTTTACCAGATCGCCAAAAAATTCATTCTCAGGCAGCTCTTTGGTAATAAAATCGTGATACGCCAACTCACTGACCCAACGCACACCGTGTGTCAGGATCACTTTGTCATACCGCTCATACACTTCAGGGTCTTTGATAATCGACATGAACGGTGCGAGCCCTGTGCCTGTGGAAAACAGGTACAGGTTTTTTCCCGGCAACAGGTTGTCCTGCACCAGTGTGCCGGTAGGCTTCTTACTCACCAGCACGTTATCTCCCACTTTGAGATGTTGCAGGCGTGAAGTCAGCGGGCCATCGGGCACCTTGATGCTGAGGAACTCAAGATGGTCATCATAATTTGCACTGACAATGCTATACGCACGCAACAGCGGACGGCCATCCACCTCAAGACCTATCATGACAAACTGGCCGTTAATGAAACGCAAACCGTCTTCGCGCGTACACTTGAAGCTGAACAGGGTATCGTTCCAGTGATGAACTTCGAGAACACGCTCAACCGTGATATTGGACATCTGACTTCTCTCTTGAATAACGGATAAAACAGGTGCGAAATGATACTCGCGCCGGAGGCATCAGGAAACCTTTGCCTACCCCTATAAATAGCCTACACCATCAGATATTTGCGCCCCGATCCTGCGGATCAGGTTCTTTAGGCACAAGCTCTGCATTCCACTCGGAAATCAGTGCGGTCAGCTGCATGATCTGCCGTTCCAGACTCTGCAACTCCTGCTCCGTCAATTTCTTGCCTATATAAATTTCCACTTCCTTGCTCTTCTGCGTTAACGGATGGCTGGGGTAATCCATCTTGTACACTTCAAGCTGCCAGCGTGTGTTATTGACGACTGTTCTGTACAACGAGAGCTTGGTAGTCAGGGAAAACACAGAGAAATCCAGCAATTGCCCCAGGCCAGCCAGATCGATGGCGATCAGTAACGCGCCGTTGCAACCCGGTGTAATCGCCACGGTGGCAGTGCGCTGTTTATGGCAGATAATCGACAACGCGCCAAAACTCTGCCCGGGTGTGATCTTGTTCAATTCGCGTGACCGGTGTTCGCTATCCGCGTAAACAGATAACTGCCCTTTCAGCAGGAAAAAATAGCGGCTGTCCATCTCACCGGCATTGATAATGGTTTCATCTGGAGAAAGCTCGACGAACTGGGTGCGCTCCATCAACAAACCGAACTGGTCCGGATCATTGAGGCGCATTTCGCGCACAAAATTGATGCCACTCAGGAAGTTGTCTGCGACGTCCTGGGGGTAATCACGCATGGGGATAACTTTCATTACTAGCCCTTCATCATCATTTTTGGCTTTAGACCGGCGATTCTAGCCGATACTGGCGGGTCTGTTGAGCCTTTATCACGAAAAACACCTGAAAAATCTTGCGCTTGCGCAAGTGTTTCAACGTCATTTCAAGGCTAGAATGACCCAAATCCGGAGAAAAGCCCATGCCCCGCCAACACCTAGAGAACCTGATTACCCGCTTGCACCAGGAATTCAGCCCCGGCCAGAGCAGCCCCCAGCAGCAGCAATTGCTGGATGAACTCAAGAATCACCTGCACAACGCTGACCAGCAAGCGCCTGTAGAGCCATCCCTGCAGGACTCCGCCAACCTATTGCTGGAGAGCCTGGAAGTCGAGCATCCGCGCGCTGCAGGGATCTTACGGGAGATCGTCGAGACATTGGGGCGCCTGGGCATCTAGCCCGTCACCGCCTTCAGACCTGGGGCTGGCTGTCCAGCACCCGCCCCTGGCGCATCACCAGAAGTGCCGATATAAAAATCAGGACCGCGCCGGCTATAGCGTAGTGATCAGGCACCTCGTCCCATATTACCCATCCCAATAATGCCGCCAGCAACACGGTCAGATAGCTGACTGGCGCAATACGCGCCGCCGGCGCAGAACCGTAAGCGAGTGACAGGAACCACTGCGCCAGTGTATTCACCCCCCCGATGCCGGCTAGTAACCACCAGCCACGACTATCAGGCCACTGGGGATGGAACAGGAAAGGCAAGACTGAAATCACAGCGCTGAATAACGTGAAGTAAAACACCACCCGCATAGGCGGTTCACTCATGGACAGCTTGCGCACAAATACAAACGCAAACGTAGTAAACAGCGTGCAGGACAAACCGACTGGCGCCATCCAGTAAAAATGCTCACCCCCCGGCTTCAATACCAGCACTACACCAACAAGCCCTAACAACACCACCGCGTAAATGCGCGCCGTGATCGGCTCGCCGAGAAACCAGTGTGCGAGCAACGGCACAATCACCGGTGCGGAATACACAAACAGCATGGCATCAGCCAATGCAAAATGCGCCAGGGAATAAAAATACAGGTACATGGCAATGAGGCCAACGGCTGTGCGCGCCATGTGCCAGCCAAGCAAATCGGTTTTCAGGGCAGCCAAACCGTTTTGCAACCGGCACATTCTGAAAAACCATGGCATCAGAAACAATAACCCCGCCAGATTGCGCCAGAACACCAGGGAATTGTTATCCAGTTGCACCGCCGCCAGACGAACAAGCACCCCGGTAATCGCGTAACAACACGCCGTCAATGCAAGATAAAGCGCCCCTCGCCTTACGTTCATCCGCCAATCCAGCGCATTACCGTTTCGCTACCAGCAAACGCCACTGGCTGCTTATCTGCCAGTGCATCATGCAAACGTGCGTGGAGTTGCGGAATAGCTTCATCGCGTGGAAGGTCAAGGAGATCTGCAATGTAATGGCGCTGCGTATTGCTGAGACAACCGTGTAGAAAACCGGCAGATGACAAACGCAGCCTCGAGCATGTGCTGCAAAACGGCAAGGACTCATTGGCAATAATGCCGAAAAAACCCTTACCGGGGATTTCAAAACGCGCAGCAGTCGCATCAAACTCAGCGGCTGTCCGCAGATACGTGTAGCACTGTGCAATCAGCGAAAGAATACGGCCCATCGGCACGAGTTCACGTGAATAGTCGGCATTGTGTTGCCAATGCCCCATGCGCATCAGTTCGATAAAACGCAGTTCAATGCCGCGCGCAAGGCAATAATCCAGTAAAGGTACAATCTGGTCTTCATTCTGTGTGCGCATTGGCACCATGTTGATCTTGACCTTGATACCCGCATCCAGTAACGCATCAATGCCCGCCAGCACAGTCGGCAAATCGCCACTGCGACAGATTTTCTGGAACATCACAGGGTGCAATGTATCGAGGCTGACATTGATGCGCCGGATTCCCGCTGCTTTCAAGACAGGCATTTTCTGCAGGAGGAACTGGCCATTTGTGGTAATGCTCACATCCTTGAGCGGACGCTGCATCGCACCATACAAGAAATCATCAAATTGTGGCGACAGTAACGGCTCGCCACCGGTAATGCGCAATTTTTCGATACCAGCGACTTCAATCAGGTAATCCAGCGCGCGCAAAAATTGCCCTGTATCCAATTCATGGCGCGCACGATGCAATTGTTTACCTTTTGGCACACAATAATTGCATGCGTAATTACATGCCGCAGTAAGACTCACACGCAAGTTGCGAAACGAACGTCCCTGAGCATCAGTTAGCGTAGGTTCAGTCAGCATTACCCACTCTTACAACACAAGACTGCGATTGCTGGCTTTGATGAATTCTTTTTTCAGGTCTTCGTAACTATGCACTGCGGGATACTGCGGAAATTCGCGGATCACATTATCCGGCGCATGGAACAGGATGCCCGCATCTGCTTCCGCTAGCATGCCGGTATCGTTATACGAATCGCCGGCAGCAATCGTACGGTAATACAGCGTTTTCAAAGCCACGATGGTCTGGCGCTTCGGATCACGCTGGCGAATGTGGTAATCAACCACGTGCCCGTTATCATCCACTTCGAGATTGTGGCAAAACAGCATCGGATACCCCAGCTGCTGCATCAGGGGCTGGGCAAACTGGTAGAACGTATCGGAAATAATCACTACCTGGAATCGCGCGCGCAGCCAGTCTACAAACTCACAGGCACCGGGCAGCGGTTTTAACTGGGCAATGACTTCCTGGATCTGTGGCAGGCCGTAGCCGTGTTTGTCGAGCAAGCGCAAACGCTGCTGCATCAGAACGTCGTAGTCAGGGATATCGCGTGTTGTGGCACGTAATTCCTTGATGCCAGTGTGATCAGCAAAAGCGATCCAGATTTCAGGCACCAGTACACCTTCAAGGTCCAGACAGGCAATTTCCACAGTAAAATTCTCGATAAATTGTCGGAAGCGCCAGTTTATCAGCAAAAGTGTTCCCTATAATCACACCCCTACACGGCTGATGGCGCACTGTGAACATTATCCCGCTCACCGATATGGACTTTACCTCGCCCGGACATTGCGTACTGCGCGATGCGCGTGCACGCCATATTGTCCACATTCTCAAAAGCAGCATGGGTGACACACTGCGGGCCGGACGCATCAATGGCATGCTGGGCTCTGCCACCGTCACCGCCATTTCATCTGCAGGCGATGTGGAACTGGCTGTGCAACTGGATGAGGCACCGCCAACGCCGCACCCCGTCACGCTGTTGCTTGCGCTGCCGCGTCCTAAAATGCTCGGTCGTTTGCTGCGTGATGTGACCAGCCTTGGCGTCAAGAACATCCATCTCTTTCACAGCGACAAGGTGGAAAAAAGCTACTGGCAGACGCCCTCACTGGCTCCGGCGTATGTGCATGACAAATTGGTCGAAGGGCTGGCACAAGCGCGTGATACGCAGTTGCCTGTCATCCACCAGCACCGGCGTTTTCAGGATATTGTCAGCCATATATTGCCCGGATTGCTGCGCACACACACCGGCGTACTCGCTGACCCGTTTTCCCACGGGGCAGATGTCACAGCATCCGGACAACCACTGGCACTGGTGATTGGCCCTGAAGGCGGGTTCACCGACAGCGAGCGGCAGCAACTGCTGGATACCGGTTGCCAGCCTTTATGGCTGGGCAGCCGCATCCTGCGGGTCGAAACCGCCGTGCATGTCGCCATGGGACATCTGGGACGTATCGCAGGTTTACCGTGATGACTGACCTGATCCCACTCGTAGACGTTATCGATGCCTTGCTGCCGCAAACGCAGTGCACCAAGTGCGGTTATCAGGGATGCCGCCCGTACGCAGAAGCGATAGCTGCCGGCGACGCCATCAACAAATGCCCTCCTGGTGGAGCAGCCGGCATTTCAAAACTGGCAGCACTATTGCAACAATCGGAAATCCCACTGGACACCACGCACGGCGAAGAACCACAGCAACTGCTGGTCGCTTTTATTCGCGAAGAGGAATGTATCGGTTGCACCAAATGCATCCAGGCTTGTCCGGTAGATGCAATTCTCGGTGCCGCGAAACTCATGCATACCGTGATTGCAGATATCTGCACCGGCTGTGATTTGTGTGTTGCGCCCTGCCCGGTGGATTGTATTGACATGATTCCCGCTGCCAACCAGCAGCCGTCACCCCAACAAGTCGAAGAAAAAGCCAATTTGTCGCGCGAACGTTTCAATCGTCGCAACCGGCGCTTACAGAAACTGGCTGAGGAAAAATCAGCCCGTAAACGTGCACGGCAGGGAACACCGGATGTGAATGCAGCCATGAAAGCTGCACAGGAAAAAGTCGCTGCACAACCTACAGCAGATGTCCGTGCCAAACTGGAGAGAGCACTGGCGTCTGCCATAGAACGCTTTGAGCGCGCGGAGGAAAAAGTACGGCAAGCAGAGAAAAAGCAGCCTGACCAGTTGGCGCAACTGCAAGCTCGCCGTGAAGATATGCGCTTCAAACTGGAAGAAACGCGCAAGAAACTGGCAGAGCTTGATACGCCCACATCCAGGGCCACCACAGCCGCCAATGCTGCTGTGGAAAAAATGTTGGCTGCCCGTAGCCGGAAAAGTGAGAGTGAGCGCTTTGCCGATGGATTGGCAGTGATAGACAAGAAATTGCTACTCGCTCGTGAACAATTACCTAACGCGTCTGGCGAAGAGGCCATCTTCCTGCAAGAAGACATCGAACGCCTGCAGCAGAAACGCGCCACACTGTTATCAGAGATGGAAAAAGACTAGCGCCTGCTACGAAAAAAACCTTTCATCAGTTCAGCACACTCTGTTTGCAACACACCGCCTTCACAACAGACACGGTGATTGAAATGCGGCGCATCAAACAATGACAGGTTGCTCACCGCCACGCCCGATCTGGGTTCTGTTGTACCGTACACCACACGTGCCACACGCGCATGCACCATAGCGCCAGCACACATGGTGCAGGGTTCTATCGTGACATACAGGGTTGAATCCGGCAGACGGTAATTGCCAATACGGCTGGCGGCATCGCGCAGCGCCACCATTTCTGCATGCGCTGTAGGATCACAACTGCTTGTAGGCCGGTTGTAGCCTTCACCAATCACTTCGCCGTTATGCACGACCACAGCGCCAACAGGCACTTCGCCTTCTGCCGCCGCTTGTTGCGCCAATGCAATGGCGCGGCGCATAAATACTTCATCCTGCAACAAAAAACTCATGGCACTGATACCTGCTTGTCAGCGGGTATTAGACACCATGAGCTCTCGACTTTCTAACTATTCGGGTGTCTGACTGCTACCACCCGATATACAAATCAGAACTTGTAACCCACGCTGGCCATATAGATCCATGGATCAATGTTCACATCGGATTTGACTTTCGCACCAGCTAGCGCGCCGTTTCGCACGGTGTACGTCGCGTTGGTATCAATGTCGATGTACCAGAGACTGGCATTCAACAACCAGTTATTGCCCAAGTTGACATCTACACCCGCTTCAGCAGCCAGACCCCAGGAGTTGTCGAGATCCAGAGTCACATTGCCACCCAGAGTGGTGTTCAACGATGAACCTGCATCTTCATCCCAGAACTTTGTGTAGTTCAGACCAGCGCCAACGTATGGCGTGAAAATGGACGAGTTATTGAAGTAATACTGCAAGGTCAATGTAGGAGGCAGTTGCTTGGTATTGCCCAGATCATTGGTTCCCAGAGCAGCTGTAGAATTAAGGTTGCCAGTAATGTCATGCTGGAACGGTGTTGCTGCCAGCAGCTCCACACCAATGTTAGATGTGACCATGTAGGCGACAGTCAAGCCCAGCTGGGTATCGCTATCCACCTCGACACCAACACCGTAGAGCGGCGCCCCATTAAGTTTTGGAGTAGTCGCACTATCATTCGGATCCACTGTTACTGCACCAGCGCGAACAATAAAATCACCGGCTTCATAGGCTTGCGCACCCATTGCCATTGCCATGCCCACGCACGCTACAGTACCTGCCATTACTTTTTTCATTGTGCTCATTGTTAACTCCTCGGTCTGGTCTACAAATACAGTTGTCAAAAAACTGTGAAACGCATTGGAGCACGCACCGGGTATCCATTTATTGACTTAAGTTAAGGGATACCCATACACAAAACATGTATTTTATTTACACGTTTAAAGGGTTGATCTGGAACAATTTGTTCAAAACAGCACTGACTCACGCTACAGTCACCCAACAGACATTACCGACAAGTACCATGAGCGACGATTATTTCTACTTTGATCCCGACAGCCTGTTTGCCCGGGCCTCTGCACTGGCAGACGGCTATCGCAACGCTTCACCGTTTCCACATGCCGTTATCGACAACCTGTTGCCAGACGCTATTGCCCTTCGGCTGGCACGTGAATTTCCGCCGCGTGACTTTGAAGGCTTCCAGCGCCGCGATAACCCGCATCAGGTATTCAAGCAATCCCGCCTGCAGGAAAGCTATTTCAAGGGGGTTTCCGGTTTTGCCCGTCATATGGTGTTGTTGTTCAATGACCATGTGTTTATCGACTTCCTTGAAAAACTCACCGGCATCAAAGGCATTATTCCTGACCCGCATTTTTTTGGCGGCGCGTTTCACCAGATATTGCCCGGTGGAAAGCTGGATGTGCATGCCGATTTCAACCGCGATGAGCGACGCAAACTCGACCGCCGCATAAACGTGCTGCTCTACCTGAATGAAGACTGGCAGGACGCATGGGGTGGCATTCTCGAGCTATGGGATGAAAATATGACGCGCTGCGAGAAACGCGTGTCGCCCATACTCAACCGCTGCGTGGTATTCAACACCACCGACCACTCCTACCACGGCCACGCAGACCCACTGGCTTGCCCCCCTGACCGCACTCGGAATTCGCTGGCGTTCTACTATTACACCAACGGGCGGGACGACGGCTCTGGCGGCGAAGGCCAGTTCAAGACGTTGTGGCGCGACAGGCCAACCAGGTAAAAATCGATGGCAATCAACAAAAACTGGGTAGGCGATATTCTCGGCGGCATGACGGCGATGCTGGTGGCACTGCCATCATCCATTGCCTTCGGCGTGCTCGCCTATTCGACGCTGGGTGCTGAATATGCCGGTATGGGTGCGATGGCCGGGCTACTGGGTGCAGCAGCCATGGGGCTTGTCACGCCACTGATCGGGCGCACGGCCGGATTGATTGCAGCGCCTTGCGCGCCGGCTGCGGCAGTCCTCACCACTTTGATGCTCGAGCTATCTACCGGCCATGATGGCATTCCCGGTCTGGCACCGGAGACGATCCTGCCACTGGTGGCGTTGACTGCCCTGCTGTCAGGCCTGCTGCAAGTCTCTTATGGCCTGCTGCGCGGTGGCAGCCTGATCAAGTTTATCCCTTACCCGGTGGTGACCGGCTACCTCTCCGGTGTCGGCCTCATTATTGCGCTGGCCCAGCTGCCCAAAGTTCTCGGCCTGCCCTCCGGCACGCCTCTCTGGCAAGGGCTGGCCGATCCTTCGCATTGGCGCATGGAGAGCCTGGTCATTGGTGCAGCGACCGTTGTGATGATGGTCATGGCGCCGCGCATCACCCAGCGTATACCAGCCGCCATCATGGGGTTGGCGGGTGGAGTAGCGGCATACTTCCTGCTCGCACAGTTCAACCCGGCTCTCATGCAACTGGACGGTAACTCACTGGTGATTGGCAAGATGCAGGCCAGCGGCTCTTTTCTGGACAGCGTCACCAGCCGCGCCCGCTCACTGTCTGATATCCGTTTCAGGGATGTGTCGCTGATTTTTGTCCATGCCATGACGTTGTCGGTATTGCTCTCCATCGACACATTGAAGACCTGTGTGGGCCTCGATGCCCTCACCCGCAACCGGCACCATTCCAACCGCGAACTGATCGGCCAGGGCATCGGCAACCTGGTGTCGTTCCTCAGCGGTGGTATGCCGGGTGCAGGCACCATGGGGCCAACGCTGGTCAATATCAGCAGCGGCGGCCACAGCTACCGTTCAGGGATTGTTGAAGGAATATTTGTTGTACTCGCGGTGCTGTTCCTGAGCTCGCTGATCGCCTGGGTACCGATCAGCACACTGGCGGGCATCCTGCTGGTGATCGCGTATCGCATGTTTGATAAGCACATGTTCATGCTGTTGCGCTTCAAGGAAAGTCGCACGGATTTCGCTGTCATTGCCGCCGTGATTATCACCGCGGTAACCGTTGATCTTATCGCCGCTGCCGGCGCAGGCATTGCACTTACCATCATGCTGTTTGTTCGCGACCAGATCAGCAGTGCTGTGATCCGCCGCAAACTCACCCTGGTACAAACCTCGTCAAAAACACGTCGCATGGATGAAGAACGCGCAGCGCTCGACCAGTTTGGCAATGAAGGCGTGTTTTGTGAACTACAGGGGCATCTGTTTTTTGGCACTACCGACCAGCTGTTCACGCAACTGGAAGCCGATTTGCGCGAACGCCGTTTTATCCTGCTGGATTTGCGCCGTGTGCAGTCCATGGATTACACCGCCGCGCAATTATTCAAGCGCATGAATACACAACTCGTCGAACACAAAGGACGGCTGCTATTCAGCGGCATGCCGTCGGGTTTGAATGACCAGCGAAATTTTGAACTGTATTTACGCCAGTTAGGCATTGTGAATGAAACCGATGGCGTGCTGATTTTTGAAACACTTGATAGCGCACTGGAATGGATGGAAGACCAGATTCTCCACAGCCATGGCTACACTGAACAGCATGATGAAGCTTTTGATCCACGCGACAGCAAGCTGTTTGTGAATTTTGGCGAGGAAGCACTCAAACGCCTGGGCAGCTGCGTGCGGGAAGTCACGCTAAAAGCCGGCGAGAAGTTGTTCTCGCGCGGCGACAGCGGTGACGAGCTGTTTATTGTAATGAGCGGAACAATGGTGTTTTACCTGCCACTGGAAGGCGGCAAACGCCACCATCTCGATACCGCCGGGCCGGGTAGCGTTATCGGCGAAGTGGCTTTCCTCGACAAGACAGTGCGCGCCGCAGAAGGCGTGGCAAAATCCGATTGCAAACTTTACGGTGTATCACGAACACGTTTTGATGAAGTCTTCGCTGATCGCGCGGATATCCGCGCGCAAGTTTACGCGTCGCTGGCATTGATGATTGGCACCAGATTGCGACAAACAGGCAGCCAACTCCAGGCGCTGGAAGAACGCTAGAAAAACAGCCCCACGGATGGGCCGGTAATTACGCTCCAATCGAGCAAGACTTCGCGGCGCACAATTTTCAGACCGGCTGGCGTATCACGCAAGTGATCATGCCTTCTGGCAGTATAAGTATGGTTATCCTGCCCGTAGCGACTGAAATACAACAGCAGATTGCTGTACACATCAAAACCATCGCCATCCTGGGTGGCTTCGATATTGCTCACAAACCGCCGCGTGCGAGCCGGCGGGTTATCCGTCCACGAATTCATCTTGAAAGAACGCATGACACGGATGCTGAGTGTCAGGTAATTGTCATCGCGAAATGGCGGCTCAAGACCGCTGCTGATTTCCTGTTCCAGCTCCAGCAACGCTTCTGTGCCGCGTTTGGCTGGATCAAGAAATGGCGTGTGGCGCGCAGGTATACGGTACGCCACATCCTCCGCCAACAAAGACAGCCATTGCTGGAATTGCCGCTCATCCAGCAAACGTGCTTCGTGATAATAAAACTGGCTGATACGATGATGCTCTTCCAGAGAAACCATCCTGCGATCACTCATGACTTTTTCTCCGCCATGCCTGCTGCGATATCATCACGCCAGCGCAAATAAAAATCACGGGCGTAATGTTCGTCGTAACAGGAACTGACCATGCCGGGCAATTCAGGATGCGGCCTGGCATCCCCCAGACCCAGTCCATAGTAATACGGTGCATCGTCAGCCACTGCAATGGCATTGCCTATCACCTGCTGCGACCATGCTTCAGAATCTTCCTGTTCCAGCATGCCGCCAGGCCCGAAGAAAAATGTGTAATTCACGCGCAGTTTTTCCTTGATGTGATCCGGCGCATCCGCATCAATCACCCACCATGACCAGTATTCGATTGCATTCGGTCCGCGTGGATGGCTGATACGGATTGTATTGTTACCCCACAGATAGGAAAAATTGGGATAGACACTGTAGGTCAATGGCCGCAAACGACTGCGAACTTCACCAAGACGTGCAGCCACTTCCTGCTGGCGCTGTAACAGATAGGCATGCACCTCAGGATCAAACGACGCGATGCCATCGATCCCCCACATGCACTGATCCGGCGGCGTGCCAGGCGGCATCAGGCGCACCGCAACGCCGTGCCCTGCTTTCGGCACCACATTCATACCGAATTGTTCCAGCTCTTCAACTTGCGGTGTATTTTTCAGCAGCGAACCGTGCAGGAATGGCCCATGGCCAACATCACCCAACTGGTTTTCCACGGGCAATTTCCAGTTCCCGCGCAACTGCCATTTGTGTGCCGCGCCAATCACTTCCACGCCACCCGGGTAACGGTCAAACATGCAATCCAGATAAAACCGCATGTCTCCAAGATAACTGTCGAGTGATTCAATCGACGGATCCATGCTCGCAAATATCAGCCCGTTGTAACTCTCTACACGCGGTACTTTTTTCAAACCCAGTTTTTCTTTATCCAGTTTGCTGCAGACTTTTTTCTCTTGCGGCACAGCATCCAGCCTGCCATCAACAGTGTAAGACCAGTTG
>ERZ724517.1109-NODE-1109-length-15278-cov-4.294423_pt1 | contig 15278 bp, 19 predicted proteins | sample MGYA00376050_ERZ724517 | MGnify/ENA primary metagenome ERZ724517 (study PRJEB28724, sample SAMN07190886) | activated sludge metagenome | isolation source: activated sludge of sewage treatment plant in Hong Hong | place: USA: Christiansburg, Virginia | collected... | reverse complement strand
TGAGAGCGAGTGTCCGCAGGGACGGATTGGTATGAACTTAGGGCTGCGTTTTCGGCGTCAGCGAGATCAATTATTGAGCCTCACATAAGGAGAATTAGCATGCTTCCCTGGGTGAAAAACTCCATTGGCGTTGCAGTTGTACTGATCTTACTTGCAATCGGTTGGCGCTTGTTTCAGGGCGATGGAGGTGAGGCCAAGGTCTGGGAGTTTGGTGTGAGCGTTCATCCGAAGACTGCAGCATCATCGGCTAGTTCGACAGCAAACGCCCCAACAACAGCGGTCGCTCAGGAAGCGAAGCCGGTCGCCACTCCGACACAATGCCGTCTACCGGAACACGGGACCGAGTCATGGGCAAAGACGGAAAAGTGGGCGGCTGATTCAGACTGGAGGAAGGGAGGTTCGTCCCCCGCCGAATTCTGCGGCGCCCAAAAATTTGCTCGGGAAGCCAAATTCCCTGACCGGGAGGTAGCTCTTCTCGGCACGGATGAAAAGCACAAGTCCGAGTACACACCATTCAAGCACGACTTTTATCGCTACTCTTGCCTATTCGAAGATCGGTGGGAACCGATCTTCAAGCTAGCCGAAAACACCCGTTGCCCTGCCCAATGAGGCCCAACCCGTCGTTCCAGCGGACTGCCTTCGGCAGCCGCTGAACTCCAACGTTGGGCATTGCATCATCCCATTTACCCGAGAGTTAGTCATGTCTGAGTCACCCTACCTCAAAGATTCAAACCGGCTCGGCGACGTAATTGCCGCTATTCAAGCTATGGCAGTCTACAAGTTCTACAAATTGTCATTTGAAGAATGGGCAGACAGAATATCGGCAGATAAAAGCCAAGCTGATAAATGGAAAAATTTATTCATCGAGCATCCGGAATTTTTCCGTTTAGACGGCAATAGAGAGAGAGCATCACTGGTTTGGAGACGACAGTTCCCTCGCAAGTACGACGTTGATGCAGAAAAAACACTCTCAATTGACGAGTACGAAGCGTTACCAAGCGAAAGAAGCGCTCGCGTTTCAAGAATCCCCCTTGGCTCCTCGGAGATCAAGGCATTGGTTGATACGGCGGTCAATCTACATTCCCGTGCGCTTGAGCACCAAAAGGACAAACGCTGGTGGACTGCTTTGGCGAGCGCTGGCGGTGCCATTATTGGCACACTGATTGGTAAGGTAATTCCGTGAGGATGCCCAGCAATGCAGTCCACCGGACCGTCTGCAATCGGCGCTTCGCGCCGCTCGCAGCCGTCCGGTGACTTTCAACGTTCTGAGTGACCGCTTTTCAAAATGGCCAATGACGGCAAAGGGCATATTCTGTTGAAAAACTCTTTGTAGAGAAGGCAACCTGGTAAAATATTCGTATCGCATAGTTATTAATGGTGCCGTGATGATGGGGCAACAGAGCGGAAATCAGGATCGACTGTTTTATTCGTTCGACCTAGAAAGCTTCGTTCCTCCCAATCATTTATTGCGAGGGATCGACCAATGCCTCGACCTTATCTGGAGGCACTCGATAGCGAGTTGCCCGGTACGCCAGCCCCCCGCAAGATATCGATCAGCGACCCCCAATCCCGTTGGACAGGCGCAGAAGGCGGCGTACCTTACTATGCCTACTCGACCAATTATCTGATTGATACCGCGCATGGGGTCATTCTCGACGTGGAAGCGACGCCGGCCTATAGAACCGCAGAAGTCGAATCCACCAAACTCATGATCGACCGAGTCGAATCCCGGTTTTTGCTCACCTCAAGCGCATTCTGAAACTTGATCGGCTGAGACTACGGGGGCTCTCTGGTGCAACGGATGAATTTACGCTGGCCGCCCTCGTGCAAAACTTGCGCCGCATGACCAAGTTGCTCTGGTCATCACACAGGATAGGTGCGTCCAAAAACCACCAAATGGCATAAATAAGCGAACAAATGCACCTTTGGCACGCGATTTCACTCTATTTAAAGCCTCGATTTCGTCGTTCCCCGGAATTTCGGCCAACGGGCTCGGCAATTTAATCGAGTTTTTCAACAGAATAGGCACGCAGCTGCCGTTCGGCTTTAGCGAACGTCACGCCCGCAGCCCAATGTCAGCGTGCTTCTAAGCGGGCATTTTCGTTGGTGGAATCACTAATGTAAAAACATCGTTATTCATTGTGGGTATTGACGACTGAATCGGTGAGGCGTAGAAATACACCTGCATCTTGTTGTACGTTCGTTAGGCCATCTAACGCAACGGTGACCAGTCAGCCCCTGTCACTGGTACAGCCTTCAAGGCTTGGGGTCTATTCTTAGTTTCATCCATCCGAACGGGATATCACACCTCCCGTCCGGGACGCGTGCGATCTCCCGTTTTCATTTTTCTCTAGGAGATTGTCATGTCCAATCAACAACGTAATTCCGCTTCTTCCGACGCTTCCAACGGATACTTTGATCTGCACACGCGTGGTATTGGGTATCTCAACCGTACCCGCTGGGTTGATACCAAGGGCAAGGGAGGCCGTCGTGGCACCCCGTTCCTGGCTTGCAGCATCAATGCATTGCATGGCGACGCGAATGATCCGAACACTTCGTTGTTCGATTGCCGTGTCTCCGGTAGTGACGCCCAGGAAATCATCCAGGCAGTCATGCCTTCCGTCGAAAAGAAGGAAAAGGTTATCGTCGGGTTTGTCATCGGCGATATCTATGCGCACACCTACGAACGTAAGGTGCGCGAAAACGGTAAAGAAACCGGTGCAGTCGAAGCTGCTTGCCTTATCAAAGGGCGACTACTTCAAATCACCTACGTCAAAGTGGGCGACGAAGTTGTGTATCACAAAGACAAGGAAGGGGTCGTGACCACTTCCCTGGACCTGGCGGGTTCGGACGATTCTGATCGTACCGGCACTCACGATTAACCAGCTTCGGCTTTATCACCCAGCGGATCCTTCTCTTTGAGAGCGGTCCGTTTTTCTTTACTGGAGATGACTCATGAATAAAAACGGAGTTTTGGCTAAACAGTACCTGGATGTCAGCTTGCCTCTGCAGGTACTCCAAAGTAATGCGGGGTTTTATCTCGGCACTGCCGATGATGATGGACCCTGCTCACGTGAATCGGTCGAATTCTGGCCAGCTCGTGGCGGTGCAGAGCAAGCCCTTCTCAAGGATGAGTTCACGCAACGTCAGGAGCCGTAGGCCCGAAATAACTTTCACGCTAATTCTATTAACCCTGCCCGGGATGAGTATCCCGGCAGGGGACTTGTCTCGGGTTTTAATTAACTGGAGACGAATCAATGAAACGCAAGGAAAAGATCCGATGGTTGCGCGAGGTCGCTAAATGGCTGCGCGCAGCGGCCGGAGCGCCTGGTGTTTTGCTGGTGATGGTGTGGCTCGGAAACGGTGCTCTGTTGCTTATGGGGAAACCCTTGGCAATACCGCAACCTGAACCCGACAAAATGGGAGCGCTCGGTATCATTGCTGTGGCGCTGTCGTACATCTGTTTCAGCGCAGTTGCTACCAAACTTGAGCTGCAGGCCGATCAACTGGAAGAAGAACCCCGTCCGACGATTGTTGTCGAAACACCCTACAAGGTGCGCCGGAAGGGCGATGATTCCACTTAGGCTACCCTACAATCTGTGATAGATTAGGAGGCATTATGTGGTCTATCAATACATTCCCGATGATGTTTTTTTGGCAAACGTTAGCCGTATTTGTCACGTTTGGCTTTGCCCTGACAATTGTTGGTTTCTGGGTTGCCAAGCAGCCAGTGACAGATGACGACGAGAAATCGACGGGTGGCAATATTCGCTCGATGCGTAATCCGTACCGAGTGATGCTACAGCAACGTCGCGCCCGCACCTTTCATCATTAACAGCACAGCAAGCGATCCTTCCTGGTTGTAACCAGGGAGGGTGCTGCCCAAAAATATCGTCTGGTTTTTGGACAGCACCTGTTTCCAGCGTTTTGCGTGTTTCGCTAAAAACACGACGCCGTTCGCGGTGCAAGGTGACCTGTCAGCCCCTGACACAGGTACAGTCGAAAGACTCGGGGTTTTATTTAGTGCGGGAGCTCCCTGGTAGGCTCGTCCTGTCCTCCAGTTTCGGCCTCTAAAGCAACCCACGGATGCCTGTGGATCGGAAATCCATAGGTATCGCTTCAAGCAAAACCCGCCGGCCTCGTAAGAGGTTGGCGGTTTCATCCTCAGCAATTCGACAACCCGTCGGGAAACCTCCCGACAAGGTGGGTTCTCCGACTTTTTCATTTACGGAGAACTTCGATGTCCATATCCCTACCTGGCAAGCTGCGCGTCAAACGTCTGAATGGCGCCAATGGTCCTTTTTGCGTCGGCGATCTCGAAACCGAGATTGGTGATTTTCGGGTCAAGGACGCGATCCTCGATCAATTCGACGAAGGCCTCTACGAGGGGCAATTCTGTATCCAGCAGATTTTTCCCTGGTCCTATACGGCTTACGGCCGGATGGTTATCGAGATTCGCGCAAAACTGGCGGATCTGCAGATTGATGGCCATACCCGAGCTGGTGCCGAGCGGGATTCGGTTGAACCGGATCCCGCGAAAGAATCTCCTGTTGAATCCGCAGTGCCTGCACCGGCACCTGCAGCTCCTCCAGCAGATCCTGTGACAGCCTCGCCAGCGGTTCCGATCGACGCAGAGCAGGACACACCGAAGCCGCGCGCACCACGTACCCCCGCGAAGCCGCCGGTGGACACAAACAACGAAGCCGACCAGGCTTTGTTTGGTGATGACCTTTTCGGCGCAGTTGCCGAGCGTCAGCCGGTCAAGCTCGATCCGACCATTGACCGCATCCAGTTCCGTCTCCAACGAGATCGTCTCAAGGCGCTGGACTACACGTTCCACGCCGGTTCGCAGAGCTGGATGTTCTCAGCGTAGTTTTCTTAACCAACGAAAGCCCGTCAGTGGGCTTTCCCATGCGCGGGTCGCATCGGAAAGCTTGCCTCGCGGGTTGTGATTCATAAGCAGGTATGCGGCCGACCGACAGGCTGCGGCGTTTAGCGCCTCGTGCGCCCATATTTTGGCATCTCTGGCCCCCTTGTTCAGATGCCTCGTTCCGGTGGATGTTGTCGCCGGGGCGATGAGGGGCTTGTTCAGCTCAATAGCTTTTTTGTTTTCTAGCAGAACCCGCGACGGGTTCATCAAGAGCGTTCCGCAGAGTGCTTTTGATGAAATCGTTGCACCACACCAACCGGTGTGTCGAAGTCTGTCAGCCCCTGTAACAGACACGGAAGCAATGCTTCCTGGGGTTTTCTGGTTGTTCATCTTGCCCATCGGGTTTTCTCCCGCTGGGGAGGATCCATGGGTCAATTCTCGAATGGAGGTTACTCATGGCTTTAATGTTCTCAAGACTGGCTCACAGCTTCATCAAGAACGGTTATTACCCGACCGATGAAGTCACACTGGGGCGCATCATGTCAGCGCTCGATATGGGCGCCGGCACGATCCGAATCTGCGATCCGTGCTGCGGTGAAGGATCCGCACTGGCCGATGTGCGACACCATCTGGTCGAAAGTGGGGCACAGGTCCAGGCCTTCGGCGTCGAGTTCGACACTGAGCGTGCCTGGCATGCGAAATCATTGCTCGATACGGTCCTGCATAGCGACATCAACGATGTCTCCTGTTCGCCGCGGTCGATGGGCTTGCTATTCCTGAATCCGCCCTACGGCGATGTGGTTGCTGACAAGGCGCAAACGGGCGACATGGTCAAACGTGAGCGCCTGGAAAAGATCTTTTTCCGGCGAGCCTTGGGAATGTTGCGATATGGCGGGATTCTGACGCTGATCGTTCCGCATTATGTGCTGGATGGCGAGTTCGCCAGCATGATCGCCCGCAACTTCGAGCAAGTGCGCTGTTTCATGGCACCCGAGACTCGTTTCAAGCAAGCCGTCATCCTGGGCGTCCGCCGGCGCAACACCGGTCGGATCGACGCCGGGGTGGTTCGATCGCTGGAGGCCTTTGGCCGGGGCGAATGCATGGGCGATGTTTTGCCCGAGACCTGGCCAGAGGAACCGTACCTGGTGCCCGAGGCGGATTTCGCGGAAGCGGACTTTCGATTCCATGCAGTCCGGATCGATGCGCCCCAGCTCGAAGCGGAGCTGATGCGTTTCAAGGGCAATACCTTGTGGCCAAGCTTCGGTATGCAGTTCGGCCAAGTTCAGCAGGCGCATCGTCGGCCGTTGCGGGCAATGCGTCCGTGGCACCTGGCGCTGGCGCTGGCTGCAGGCCAGATCTGCGGTGAGGTTCGTTCTCCGGACGGTCGGGTATTGCTCATCAAGGGCGATACCTACAAGTCGAAGCGCGAGCACGTCGATATCACGACGCACGACAACGGCTCGATCACCGAGACGACGACGCTGACCGATATTTTCGTGCCGGTCATTCGTGGTTTGGAATTTACACCCGGGCCGAAGTTGGGCTCGGTGGTAACCATTCACTAAGGAGCCGGCCATGGCCGAAACCGAAAGGATCTATCAGGTGCGCTTCCTGCGCTATGCCTACCGCCATTTCGACCGGTACTTTCCAGCGCAATGGGTTACTTGGCAGATGTCAGCGCCTACAGGCAAGGAGGCGCTGCGGCGCGTCAAGGCCAAGATTCGACGCGGCGAGCAGTACCGCCTGCTGAATCAGGGCTGAGTCAGCCATCACTTTAACCAATGCCCCAAGGGAGTTTCACCATCCCTTGGGGATGGTGTCCCGGGGCTCATTTAGGAGAAACATGATGTCCAGCGGAAATGAGCACGAAACGAACGAGCAGTTCATCGCGCGAATTATGAACTTCGGCTGTCCGACAGGGCCGCTTATCCAAGCCTTCGTTATCCAGTCCTTGCGAAAATACGCCGAAGCGGTGTCTGACGCGCCGGCCGAGTCGCTTAGTTCGCCAATGCTATCCGGGGAATCCTGGAAGGCAACGGCGATATGGCTAAAGACGGAACTCGACCGCAAATATGGTGGCTCCGGCGGGAATAAGTCGATCAGTGATGATGATTTGTGCGCAAGTTGCAATAACTGCCAGTTCTCCCCCGGCGCAATGAGTTGCTGTAGCAAAGGCTGGCCAGGCATTGAAGATGCCGACGGCTACATTCAGGAGTGTGGCCAGCTCTCACTCATTCTCAATTAACTCGACCCCGTGCAGCTTCAATGCTGCCGGGGTTTTGTATGCCTAAATTTGTTTGCTCACCGACGTATCCCCGTTCCATAACTGCCGGGAAGCACTGCCCAAGAATCCAATAGGTCTACCTTCTTGGGTTTCTTCTTTTTCTTGGCGGAGTTTTCGATTTTGGATTTCACAACGCGAATCGACGATTTCTTGTCGACTTGCGGTTCTGTTGGTATGGATTTGAGAAAAGGACGTAACTCAATTTCTCTATTTGGCGGATTCTCCGTCTTATTGAATTTCAAATCTCCATCAATGAGTGTTAGCTCAAGGGCAGTTCGAAGGCTGAACCACTTGAGCAATCTGTCGAAGTCCTTGGTGTTCTTGAAGATATCCAGCACCCTGCATATATAGGTGCGGTCTCCCGTCGCTAGCGCATGCTCGGCTGCAAACTCCGCAAGGTTGTTCAACGTATCGGAGGCTATGAGTTTTCTGAAATCGATGAACTCTCTTACCTGAGGGTTTGAAAGCAACGTAATCAGTTTCGCGGTTTCGGCCATGAATATCCTGCAAAGTGAAAGGCTCAATGAATACCACGGAGAGTATCCCGTGGTTGATCAACTGCTAACCACTTCCAAAAATCGATGGTATGCTATTTGGGCATCTTGTAGCACCACCGTCACGCAATGTGATCGGTGTCTGAATCCAGTCAGCCCCTGAGACTGGAACGGTCGAAAGACCTGGGGTTTATTTAGCGCTTCACCACCCGAACGGGAGATTTCACTCCCGACCGGGGCGTGCGATCTCCCTTTTTTTCTTTTAGGAGATTGCAATGATCAAGGCCTCTCAAAACACCAAGTCCACCGCTGTCGATAATAACCAGCTGAGCACAGTGATGCGCTCGATGGACGTCGATCAGTGGAAGTATCTGGTTTCACGCATCAGTAACCCGACGACGGCCAAGATCATTGTTGAATATCTCGACAGTGATCCGACCGCCAAGCTTCAGTTTGCGGGTATCTATGTACGCGCCCGCGAGACCGTGCAACGGTCCCGCATCCGCTACGCGAAAGCGAAGCAATGGGGTGAGCGACTGGCTCGCTTGATGTCCTGGATTTCGACCAGCGCCACCAAGCTTCGTCAGCGCCAATCTGTCGCTGTTGATCAGAACACCCTCCGCAAGGAAACGCCCAATCAGCAACCGCTGATCTGGCCGGTGCTCAACGTCAACATCTAACGCCTTTTCGCCAATACCCAACCCGTTCAGGGGGACAAGTTCCCCTAACGGGCGGCTTGCCTCCTGAATTTACTGGAGCAAGCTATGTATTCATTTACTGAAATCGTTGCCACCGACGAACAGCGCGTTGCCGATGCCATTGGTACTGTTGATGGCGAAATGGTGCGAGGCGTCCTGAAGGTCATGCGTGATGAAGTTTTCATGTCGACTGTCGATCACCTCGATGATGTCATCTTCCGGATGGGTGCTGAACAGGCACGGGCGATCCTCTTCGGGCGCATTTCCCGGCCCTACGTGGCCATCGAGATGTTCTTCGGTCAGGAGCGTGTGCTGGGCACTGATGGCAGCTTTGCCGAAACGCCTACTGTTGGCGCACGATATCCGACTGGAGTGGCCGCCTTGCGCGCTGCTGAGCATGCACGTAACCGCCGACCTGGTGGCATGGTGATGTCCAAAGCCAAACCCTATCAATTGCCGATCTGATCGGTTTTCTATATGTCCATGCCCGTCGTGCTCGATCCCACCCGATCGATCGCTACGGGCTTTTTGCTGGAGATCATCATGCAAATGAACCACCTATATGCCGTCCGTGAGTTCGGTGACGTTTTTGTCGATGCTGCAGTCCGAGACGAGCTCGGTGAGCTGGTATTTCTCTCTCTGTATGGACGGGATACTGTAATCCTGCAGTTCCTGGCAACTTTTAGCCTGCCAACCGGGCAAGGAGGTCGTCGTGACTTCACCCTGGTTCGTGGGGTCGAACAGCACTGTATCGGCATGGCCGCACCAGAGAAGCTGCAGAAGCTGACCGGGCGCTTGCCACGCAATAACCTGTTCGGAAATTTGACACACACCTGGTTGTATCGGGAAGACGCCATCAAGCCGGATCGTGTGAATCGCCGGGCGCTGCTCTTGCGCTTTGACGAAACCGAAGCGGCGTTTGCCGATCGCACCTGGTTACTCCTTCGTGAGTTGTGCCCAGTGCCCTTACTCGATCATTGGCGTCAGCCTTTGATGACGGCGCTGGGTGCTGAGCTGATCATGCCTTTGGCTACCGGCGAGGCACCACCGATCGGGTCGGTCGACGGGGCGCGTCTACGCGTTCCGGAGTCGTTCGAGCAGATCGTCTCAATGGCCGTGGCCATGGGTGCACTAACCCTTGATGAAGCCGTTATGCCGGCAGATTCGAATCATCGGATAGAGCAAGCTGCACAAGCGGTCGCACAGGCTGCACATGCTATTGGTCGGATCCAAGCCGATGCTCGCCACGATCCTCGCCAGCCGCTTTTCGAGCTGGGCGATATTGTTTGGACTCAGGGCGTTCAGGCGTTGCTTGAGAGTGGAGATGTCATTCCAATGAGCTTCATTTGCCGCCATGAACGGGGCGACTGGGGCGTCAGTTCGGACGGTTATCTAAACGATCGAGCGATCAATGATGGTTCGCGGATCTTCTCAGCCTACCCGATCGATCCCGCCCAACCCTGCAAGGGGTTCGGCGAGAACACGATCTGGGTCATCACCGAGGCGGATCGTTCAGTAACCACCTTGCTTTTGCCGGACGAGTATTGATCCTGCTTCAACTTTAAACCACCGGCCGCTTTGTCGGCGTCTTGCTTTATTCACCCGTGCGGGGACCATCTTCCCGCGAGGGAGGTGCGTCCTCGCAATCTATCGGAGTTCGCACCATGCTTGCCTCTACCGTACCTGCCGTTGTGCCACCCGCATTGCCGGCCCCCGTCGAGTTTTCTCTCGGCGATTTTGTCTCTACTTTTGGTGACTCATTGCTCAATGCGGTTCGTGAGCAAAATCCACCGATCTACAACGGTCAGCCTCACCCGGGGCGCGATCGTGTCATGGACGGCCTGCTACGGCGGCCGTTTGATCCTCAACGCGAAGTCGTCCAGGCCTGCACCGCACTGTTGATCGATGCCGCTGACCCGGCAGCGATCATCAACGCGGAAATGGGCACCGGCAAAACCATCATGGCGATCGCGACAGCGGCCGTCATGCATGCCGAGGGCTATGAGCGTGCATTGGTGATTTCGCCACCGCACCTGGTCTATAAGTGGCGGCGCGAAATCAAGCAGACTGTGCCCAACGCCCGCGTCTGGATCCTCAACGGTCCAGATACGCTCCGCAAGTTGCTGAGTCTGCGGGCGATGCTGCAGCGGCCGACCGTGCCTGAGTTCTTCATCCTGGGGCGCGTCCGGATGCGCATGGGGTTTCACTGGAAACCCTCATTCGCTACCCGGCGCACCGTATATCGTGACGAAGTGGGGGCCTTGCATCACGCGAGCTACGCCAGTTGTCCGGATTGCGGCACGATCTTGACCCATCAGATGACCGATGGGACGGATATTCCGATGTCGCCGGCAGCAGCACAGGTTGAGCTTGATCGGGATCGTCGGTCGTGCCCGGCTTGCAATGGGCGGCTATGGTCATTGACCCGCAAGGGCAACGCCATGCGCTCACGGCGCGAGATCGTACTTGATGCACTCAAGCAATTGCCGACCATCGGCGAAAAAACGGCAGACCGTCTGCTAACGACCTTTGGCGAAAGCCTTTTGGGCTCGATGCTCGAAGACAATGTCTACGAGTTCATCAACCTGATGGATGAGAACGGCGATCTGGTGTTTAGTGATCGTCAGGCAATCCGGATGGAGCGTGCCATGGCCCATACGGAATTTGCGTTTGGCCAGGGCGATTATCAGGCGACGGAATTCATCAAGCGCTACCTGCCGCACGGTTACTTCGGGCTGCTGGTAGTCGATGAAGGCCATGAGTACAAGAACGATGGTTCGGCTCAAGGGCAAGCCATGGGCGTACTGGCGCGCAAGTGTCGCAAGACGCTGTTGCTTACCGGGACGTTGATGGGCGGCTATGCTGACGATCTGTTCTTCCTGCTCTGGCGTCTGAATCCGAAGGCGATGATCGCTGATGGCTATCGGGTCAATTCCCGGGGTTCTCTGGGCTCTGCTTCGATGGGCTTCATGCGTGACCATGGCGTGCTCAAGGATGTGTTCAAGGAAACCTCGGGAGAGGCTCATAGAACAGCCAAGGGCAAGCACGAAGCGAAACGGACGGCGAAGGGTGCCGGTTTTGGGCCCAAGGGCATCATGCGCTACGTTTTGCCGTGCACGGTGTTTCTCAAGCTGTCGGATATCGGCGCCGGCATCCTGCCGGGCTATACGGAGCACTTCACGGAAGTGGAGATGACCGAAGAGCAGGGGAAGGCTTACGACAAGCTTTCCCGCACGCTGAGCGCTGAGTTGCGCTATGCGCTGGCCAAGGGCGACCCCACGTTACTCGGGGTGGTCCTGCAGGTGCTGTTGGCCTGGCCGGATTGTGCATTCCGTGACGAACTGGTGATGCATCCGCGCACCAGGGCGACATTGGCCTTCCAGACGGCGATCTTCGGCAACGAAGACATCATGCCCAAGGAACAGGCCTTGCTCGATCTCTGCAAGCGGGAAAAGGGCAGGGGCCGCAAGGTGCTTGCTTACTCGGTCTACACCGGCACGCGGGATACAACGACGCGTCTTAAGCTGATCCTGGAGCGCGCAGGCCTGCGCGTGGCCATTCTGCGCGCAAGCGTGGATGCCACGAAGCGGGAAGACTGGGTTGCCGACCAGGTTGATCGGGGCGTCGATGTTGTGCTGACGAATCCGGAGCTGGTGAAAACCGGCCTCGATCTGCTCGACTTTCCGACGATCGCCTTCATGTAGTCTGGCTACAACGTCTATACCCTGCAGCAAGCCGCCCGCCGTTCCTGGCGGATTGGCCAAAAGCAGGATGTCGATGTGTATTTCTTCGGACATCGCGCCACGGCACAGATGACGTGCCTTGAACTGATGGCCAAGAAGATCGCTGTATCGCAATCCACCTCGGGCGATATGCCGGAGTCGGGGCTGGATATTCTGAATCAGAACGACGACTCGATCGAGGTTGCGCTGGCCAAGAAATTGGTGGCGTAACACCGGTCTTAATTTCAACCACCCTTGCGGGGAACTCTCGCAAGGGGTTCTCCGCGTTCATTTGGAGAATTCCATGAAAGCCGTATCCATTTTAAGCATGCGTATCAAGCGTGGTTCGCCCCATATTTGGGTTGAGTCGATCGCCACTCGGCGGGCCGGATTCGAGCCTGGTGTGAGGTTTTCAGTCGAGATGCACGGCAGCGGTGTATTGCTGCGCGTAGATGATGACGGTGACCGTCTCGTTTCCCGCAAGATTCGCGGGGCAAGCATCATGCCGGTGATCGATATCAACTCGCAAAGCGATCTTGCACCGCTCAGTGGTCATGAGTCTGCCCGGGTTGTGTTCGGTGACCGTCGCATTTTCATCTCGCCATTGGCCAGCGAGCTGCGCCGGCGCCGTCGACTGGTTCGCCTGCAGGAACATCTGGCGGATGGTTATCTCGAAACATCGAGCATTGCAACCGGTGGCGGTATCTTGTCTCACGCGTTGCATGCAGGGTTTCAGGATGCCGGGCTTTATGCAGAGTCAAGGATGTGCAACGAGATCCGTAGTGATTTGGCTGAGCATGCCATGGTGCACAACGATGCGTTTGGTGATCAAACCATCATGGCCAACCAGCCCCTGCAGGAACTGGCTTTCGATGAAGAGGTTGTTCGGCGCTTGCCGGAGGTTGATATCGTCGACTTGGGCTTGCCTTGTAGCGGCGCCTCGCAAGCTGGTCGCTCGAAAAACAAGATCGCCTTGCCCGAGCACCATTCGGCCGTTGGTCATCTAATCGCACCGGCCATTGCTCTCCTGGCCAAGCTGAATCCAGTAGCTTGTGTCATGGAAAATGTTACCGCCTATGCGGACAGCGCGTCGGCGGCGATACTCCGAGGCTACCTTGGCGACATGGGTTATAAGGTCCATGAGCGGGAACTGGTTGGATCGGAATGGGGTGAGCTGGAAGCTCGACGGCGTTGGTATCTGGTTGCTGTCACCAAAGGCATCCCATTCGATTTCGACAAGCTGCAGCCCGGGGAATATCCCGAGCGGCAGTTGTCTGATGTGATGGAGCAGATCCCCCTGGATGATTCGTCCTGGAGTGCCATGCAATATCTCAAAGACAAGGAATCGCGTGATATCGCGGCTGGGAAGGGCTTCCGGATGCAGATTTACGATGGCAGCGAGCGGAGTATCGCCACGCTAACCAAAGGGATCGCGAAGCGCCGGTCAACCGATCCGTTCTTCAGGCATCCGCAGGATCCGAATCTGCTGAGGTTGCCTACCATCCGGGAGCATTCGCGTCTGAAAGGTGTTCCCGAGCATTTGGTAAGCGGCTTGTGCCAGACGACTGGTCACGAGCTTCTTGGTCAGAGCATCGTCTATCGTCCAGTTCGGGAGATAGCCCGGCTGATTGGCGAAGCACTGCTAGCTTTTCGGCAGAGCTCCATTGTGCCTAGTGGGCAGAAGTTTGCCTGTGCCGCATAAGTTTCGATAAGGTCGATGGCCTTTCTTCCCCCCTCTTCGGAGGGGGTTTTTTCGAGGGTGGCGTGCCACCTTGGAAAAAACCAGCAAGCTAACGGCCGTTTATATTGTGTAATGCGGTAGCGATTGACGTCAGGGATCAAAACCGCATTGCCATGACTCGGCACGAGGTATGGGGCGCAGCCCGCGATCCCGACGGCGGCACCCCGGGATGCCCATAGCTCTTCGTTTTTAGTGCAGCAGCGACCGCAACTGTCGCGCCCCGCTTGGTATCGAATACGCCGTTCTTCTCACCTCAGAAAAAACGTGAGAGAATATAAATATTCCATTTTCAAACATAAAAAACACGATGCAAATCATATGTTTAATAAGATGTTGGACGAAATGAACGAAGTAAAGTCTGATTTAGCCCAGTTAATCAGGCTAGCGGTAGCCGAGCAAACAGAGGACGTACGACTGTTTGTGGCTCGGCTCGTGCGCAAATATCGCAACACCGATCCAGAACTAGCGGAACAGATGGATCTGTATCTGCGTGCGAAGGCGCCTCGCTCAAGCGCCCCTATGCGCAAGGTCGCGAATCCCGCATTGCCGACGCAAACCTTGCCGGTCGACGACGAATCGAGACTGTCACTGCTGAAGGTTTTCAAGGACGAAACCAATCGCGAGCAGCCCCTTCTCTCGCTTGACCTCGAAGAAACTTTGAGTCAACTGATCCAAGAGCGTCGTCAAACGGAGCGGCTGGCATCAATGGGGCTGAGCCCAACACGATCCGCCATTTTTGTGGGGCCACCGGGCGTCGGCAAGACGCTGACAGCGCGCTGGCTGGCTTCTCAATTGGAGGTGCCGCTGTATGTACTGGACCTGACCGCCGTTATGAGCAGCCTGCTCGGGCGCAGCGGCAGCAACCTGCGCGCCGCACTTGATTACGCCAAACGCATTCCCTGCGTGCTGCTACTGGATGAAATCGACGCCATCGCCAAGCGCCGCAGTGACGACGCCGATATCGGCGAGTTGAAGCGTTTGGTCACCGTCATCCTGCAAGAGGTCGATGAGTGGCCCGCCACGGGTTTGCTGCTGGCTGCCACCAATCATGCCGAGTTGATCGACCCTGCGTTGTGGCGACGTTTCGATTTGGTGATTAATTTCAAACCACCAGAAATGCCGGCCGTCAAACAGGCGATCAAACGCTTTCTGGGCCAGGACTACGCATTGTTCGGGCGCTGGATCGACATTCTGACCTTCGTCTTCAATGGCGAGTCATTCAGCGATATCGAACGCGATCTTCAGCGTTTCCGACGTGCCGTCGCGTTGGGTACAGCCTCGGATGCCGATCTAATCGAAGAATTCGTCAAGTCGCGCGCGCTCGTCCTGGAACGTCAGGGGCGTATTGGGCTGGCGGTGCTGCTGGCCAAGCAGACTCGTCTTTCGCAGCACACGATCTCCGACATCACAGGAGTGAGTCGCGACACCATCCGAAAGTACACCAGCGAAGCACCACCCGCTGTCAAGAA
>ERZ724517.1106-NODE-1106-length-15291-cov-3.948805_pt1 | contig 15291 bp, 14 predicted proteins | sample MGYA00376050_ERZ724517 | MGnify/ENA primary metagenome ERZ724517 (study PRJEB28724, sample SAMN07190886) | activated sludge metagenome | isolation source: activated sludge of sewage treatment plant in Hong Hong | place: USA: Christiansburg, Virginia | collected... | reverse complement strand
TTGGTTGGGTCGTTTTGTTAGGGGCCCTTAGCCCAGGCGAGCCGTCAAGTCGTTCGGTGCGAGCCACAACCGGCGAGTGGCCAAAAACAGCAGCAGCCCGAGTCCGGCACCGACCAGCGCCAGCACGAAAAAGACCGGCCGGGCACCGTAGGCATCGACGAGCAATCCCACTCCTATCGTCGAGGAGCTGTACGCAATCGCCAAGATCGCTTGGTCAAACGCAAACAGTCGACCGCGCAGCGCATCGGGCACCGCTTTTTGCATCGCAAACGTCGTCGCCTGCCACATCGCGCCGCCGCCCATGTGTCCGATCACCACCGGGATCAGACCGAGTTCAAGGGTGCTGCTCTTCGACAGAGCTGCATAACCGAGCGAATAGATCATCAAGCAAGGCGCAATCATCGTGGTGCGAAGCGAGGGACGCGACACCAGAGCAAACAGCACAAACGGCCCAATGAGCGCCCCAAACCCTCGCGCCACAAACAGCATCGAAATGCCCTCGGATCCACGCAGGAACACCTTTTCCGCAAACACCGACAGAAGCGAGGTCATCCCGAGCACCAGTCCGAGCAGACCCTTGCCGCACAACAGCGCGACCACCTGCGGACTGCGCCGCGAAAACTGCCCCGCCTCACTCAGTGACTCACGCAGCGTCACCGTCGATTCGTGATGCGGCTGATGCTCGGAAAACGGCGTCTTGATGCGCAGCAGGAGCAAGGCCGACAACAGAAAGCTGAGCGCGTTCAACGCAAACGCGGCGTTGCGCCCAAAATGCGTCGCCACCAGGCCTCCCAGCGCCGAACCGACCATCAACATCGTCCCCCACGCCGAACCAAGCAACGCGTTGGCCCGCCCGAGATCCTCTGGAGCCACCAAGTTCGGCGCCGCCGCCTCCGCCGCCGGATCAAAGAAACCAGAGCCCGCCGACAGTCCAGCCACCGCCACAAACGCCAGCGGTAACAGCGACGGCGATACCACCAATAGCGGCAACAGCGCGAGACCGGCCCGCAACAGATCGACCAGCACCATCAAACGACGACGATCGGTACGATCGATCAAGTTGCCTGCCCACGGAGTCACCAGCAGCGCTGGCAGACCCAAACAGACGTTGACGAGCGAAGTCAGCGTCGCGCTCCCGGTCTGCGACAGCACCAGATCGTACAGCGCCACCATCATGAACCAGTCGCCCGCCAAGCTGATCAGCGTCGCGATGTAGACCCGGCGGAAGTCCGCATTGCGCAGCAACAGCCCCAGGTAGCTGCCACCAACCGGAGGTCGAGGCCGTCCAGATCCACCCACAACCAGCCCACTCGCTGGCTGTTCCCCATTTTGTAAATCCGTGCTGTCCATGCATCGATCCCGGCGGCTCGGCCCCGGTGATTGTTACGCAGAGCGACGATGTTCGCCCGCTTCGCAAACCGTGCTGCGGAAAAGCCAATGGCGTTTCGCGATCTTTCGGCCTGCGCTGATGGTTGAAAAGTATGCGTTCTTGACGGTACCCTAAAACCATGCGCAGAAGGCATAGCGTCTACCGGCTCGCTACCGTGAGTGCTCTTGGCCTGCTCTTGTCGTCCTCTGTCATTCGGCTTCCTACCGAGTCAGCGACGGCACGAGCGGCACCGACAGTCATCACGGCGACCCCACTCCAGCGGCCTAGCGTCCCGCTCCCGCCAAGGCTGCCCTTTATCGAACATCAACCGTCGGTGCGCCATGTGGTGATCATCAGCGAAGACGGCATGCGCCCGGACCTGATCTACGGTCAGCAAAACATGGTCTGGCACGAGCAGCTCTATCGCAACGGCTCGTTTTCGTGGAAGGCCCGCACCATCCGCACCGCCTCGACCCTGCCATCGCATGCCTCGATGCTGTCGGGCGTTGACGTCGATCAGCACGGACTGACCTGGAACACGTGGCTAAAGACCCGTGGCTTTATCCGTGTCCCGACAATCTTCCAGGCCGCCGAGGAAAATGGGATGAAGACCGCAGCGTTCGTCGGCAAGCCCAAGCTACGTCACATCATGCCCGAGGGCACCGTCGGAACCTTTGCCCGTCCTGGCTACTATTGTAAGAAGGTCAGTGACGAAGCGGCCCGTTACATCGAGCGCGAACGGCCCGAGCTACTGTTTGTCCACTTCTCCGATCCGGACGAAGCCGGTCATTCCGACGGCTGGATGACCGCGAGCTATCGCAAAGCGGCGCTCGCATCCGACGCCTGCCTTGGCACCATCTATCGCGCCCTACAGCAGGCCAACATGATCGATGAGACGCTGGTCATTGTCTCCGCCGATCACGGTGGTCATGCCCGAGGCCACTCCGGCGCGCTGCCGAGTGATCGAGAAATCCCGTGGATCGCCTCTGGTCCTGGGGTGCGGCGCGGCTATCACATTCGCTCCGCCGTCTCGACCATGGACACCGCAGCCACGGCCCTGGCGGCCCTGGGCCTATCCCCGCTGACCCGCATCGCCGGTCGCCCGGTCTCCGAAATCTTCCAGTAGTCGGCTCTCGCTTGTAACGCAGCGCGTTGTGAAAGCGGTCGCTCGTTTCTGCGCCACTGTGTGCAACCATTTTCCGTCGCTGACCAGCTTTGCGGCTGGCCCCGTGCTTGCACCTCCTAAGGCTCAAAGTAGCCCAGCGGATCGCGCACGATGCGGTCCCACCGAGCATCCCCTCGGCGAGGGCAGCGGAACACGGAGCCCCACATGCAACCAGAGCCGCACGGACTGACAGCGCAAACCGGAATACGCAGTAGCCGCGTAAATTCTTTCGCAGTGCGTAGTGATGTACGCGCTTTGTCGATTGGTTACCGCTCCGGCACACTGCAAAAATATTCAGGTATCTTCATCAGTGCGGTGGCCTGGGTGGTGTTTTTGATCGGGCTTGCCTACTTCCTGCTTGCCGCAATGCAGCAACAGGCCGAAGAACTCAGTGCGGGCCTCGACTCGACGGAGCGAGGCATTAGTTACTGCCTTTCGGCGATCATCCTGCTCGCGGTGGCCGTGCCGCAGTGGGTCATGGGTGAGCGGCGATTGAGCCGCCTACTTACGATCTAGTCGTTCGTCCGCTTAGGTGCGCTTGCGGGCTTCTTCCAGCGTACCGACCATGTAGAACGCACTCTCCGGCCAGGCATCGCACTCGCCCTCGAGGATCGCCGCACAACCAGCCAGCGTATCGGCCAGCTTGACCGTGCGCCCAGTTCGACCGGTGAACGCTTCCGTCACCAAGAACGGCTGGGTCAAAAAGCGCTGCAATCTACGCGCTCTGGCGACGGTCCGGCGATCATCTTGCGACAGCTCTTCAAGTCCCAGCATAGCGATGATGTCTTGCAGCTCGCGATACTGGGCAAGTGTCTTGCGCACCCGCTCCGCCACTCGAAAGTGATGCTCTCCGACGAGTCGAGGATCGAGCAGGTTCGACGATGACGACAGCGGATCGATCGCCGGGTAGATGCCCTCTGACGCGAGCTTGCGCGACAGCACCAGGCTGGCATCCAGGTGAGAAAATAGCTGCGCCACGGCCGGATCGGTCAAGTCGTCGGCGGGAACATAGACCGCTTGAATGGAAGTCACCGCTGCGCCTTCGACGGATGCAATCCGCTCCTCGAACTCGGCCACCTCGGTCGCCATCGTCGGCTGATAGCCCACCCGGGACGGCAGTCGCCCGAGCAGACCTGACACTTCACCGCCCGCCTGGATAAAGCGAAACACGTTGTCGATGAGCAGCAGCACATCCCTTTTGCGCTCGTCTCGAAAAAACTCTGCCACGGTGAGCGCGGTGAGCCCGACGCGCCAGCGCGCTCCTGGTGGTTCGTTCATTTGCCCGAACACCAGCGTCGTGTTTTTGAGCACGCCCGACTGCTTCATATCGAGCCACAGCTCATTGCCCTCTCGGGAGCGCTCACCGATGCCCGCGAACACCGAGACGCCGCCGTGGCTCTGCACGGTCGCCCGAATCAGCTCCATGAGCAGCACCGTCTTACCGACGCCAGCCCCCCCGAACAACCCCGCCTTGCCACCACGATGAAGGGGAAGTAACAAATCGATGACTTTGATGCCGGTCGAAAACACCTCGGGCGTGTGTCCCTGCGTCGACAGGGGCGGTGCCGCACGATAGATCGGACGCTGCGGGGTTTCCGGCGGTGGCGGTGGTAGGTTGTCGATCGGTGCTCCCAGCACATTACAGAGCCGCCCGAGCATGTTTTCACCGACGGGAACGTGGATACAACGGCCGCTTCGCTCGACCGGCAAACCGCGACGCAGTCCTTCGGTGTAGTCGAGCGCGACCGTGCGCACTTGCCCGACGTCGGTGTGCTGCTGAACTTCCAAGACCAGCTTGCGACCTGCATGATCGATGAACAGGGCCTCGCCGATATCAGGCAACTCCCCATCGGGAAAGCGAACATCGACGACCGAGCCGCGAACTCGCACCACGGCCCCCATCGCGTTCATCGTGAGCCTCCCGTCAGCAGAGCACTCGCCGTCGCCACTTCGAGAATCTCACTGGTAATCGAGTCTTGTCGCTCAGCCCGCTCTCGCTGCCGCAGCTCGCCAAGCTGCTCTTCTAGGTTGCGGTGCGAGGCATCCATCGCCGCAAAGCGGGCCGCCTGCTCGCACGCGAAAGACGACGCAATCATCCACGTCACCTGGGAAAATACATACTCTTGCAACAGCCTCGCCGTCAGCACTTCGGCGGGCAACGTGTGGTGTGGAGGATCTCCATCGAGCACCGTCGGCGCAACCTGCGGCGGAAACAAGCGCTGACGGAACGGCTCGTAGCTGGCCGAACCCCGCAGTCGAGCAAATATCACCTCGATCTCGGCCACCTCTCCGCTGGTCACTGCTTGGAACAGGCTCTCAACGAGCACACTGGCGGTCCTGGACACCGCGCCAAGCGTCGTGGGCATGCTATCGGAGTCCAAAATCGGCAGTCCGCGCTCCTGGCAATGACGAAGCCCTCGATTGCCAAGCACCTGCAACTGACAAGGCGACTCTGCTCTCGCCTTCTCCACTTGGGTCAATAGCACATCGTTGAGCGCTCCGACGAAGCCGTGCTCCGATAGACACACCACCAGCCGCCGTGCGCCGGTCCGCTCGACAAGCGGCTGCGCTTTCGACGGCGCAAGCAGTCCCATGCCTTGCTGGAGCGCTGAGAGCGTCGCCGCCGCGTAGCGTTCCAACCCAGCGAAATTCTCCTGCGCTTGCCGCTGCCTCGCTGCGGCCAGCGATCGCATCGCCTGCGTCAGGTCGCTCAGTTGCTGCACGGTACGGATATGCGATGAGAGGTCAGCTCCGAACATCTGTGCCCTCGCTGGCCTCTAGTCGAGCCACCACCGCCTGCATGGCGGTCCGCAACTGCTTTTGTTCTTCATCGGTGAGCACAGCGCCTTGTTCAATCCGCAGCGCCAGCATCGCTAGTTCACCGGTGAGAAGCGTGAGCACGGCATCGCGGAAGCGCCCGACCATCGCCACCTCGGCCCCGTCCAGTAGTCCGTCCTCGATCGATTGCAGCAACGCGACCTGATGGGCAGTCGACAGTGGCTGAAACTGCGGCTGAAGCAGCGCCGCCCGAACCCGTCGCCCACGATCGATCACTTTCTGGGTACGCTGATCGATAGCGCCACCGAAGCGAGTGAATACCTCAAGCTCTAGAAACTGGGCATAGCCGAGACGAAGACTCTCGGACACCCGCCGGAGCACCGGCAACTGGGTCTTGCCACCGACGCGAGAAACGCTCTTGCCGACATCAATGGCCGGCTTTTGACCCTCACTCCACAGCCGTGGTTCCAAAAATATCTGTCCGTCAGTAATTGAAATGAGGTTGGTCGGAATATAAGAAGACAAGTTCCCTGCCAGCGTTTCGGCAATTGGTAGCGTGGTCAGCGAACCACCACCACGCTCGTTCGATAGCCGGGCAGCTCGCTCGAGGAGCCGGGAGTGTAGATAGAAAACGTCGCCGGGATAGGCCTCGCGACCTGGTGGCTGACGGAGCAGAAGTGCCACCTGCCGATGAATCTGGGCGTGCTTGGTCAGATCATCGAAGACCAGCAGCACGTGCCGGCCTCGATCGCTAAAGTACTCGGCCATCGAGCACGCTGCATACGGAGCCAGCCACTGCAAACCCGCTGCGGCGTCAGACGCTGCCACGACACAGATGGTGCGCGCTTTCGGACCACGCTCGCGAATCGCTTGCACGGCCTGCGCCACCGAGGAAGATCGCTGACCAATGGCCGCATAGACGCAGATCACGTCGCTCGCGTTCTGACTGATGATTGTGTCGACGGCAATCGCCGTCTTACCGGTAAATCGGTCGCCGATGATTAGCTCGCGCTGCCCTCTTCCGAGCGGCAACATCGCGTCGATCGCAGTAATACCAGTGTGCAGTGGCTCAGTGACGGGCTGACGCTCGGTGATGCTCGGTGCAGCACGCTCGATCGGCAGATGAGAGGAGGACTGGATCGCAGGCCCGCCATCGAGCGGCTGACCGAGTGGGTCGACTACCCGCCCGAGTAGAGCGTCCCCAACCGGAACCTCCATCACTTGACCGCTGCCACGAACCGGTGAGCCTGCGGTAATGCCGTCCTGACGACCGAGTAGCACGCAGCCAATTTGGTCTTCATCGAGCACCACCACCATCCCAAGCACACCCGAGGCAAAACGAAGCACCTCACCAAGCTGCGCCTGCGGCAGGCCCTGGACCTGCACCACTCCATCTGCCAGAGCCAAGACTCGTCCCAAAGACTCTGGCTGCGGGGATAGGTCAAGCGCCGATACCAGGCGCTGGGCCTGCATCGACCAGTCGGACAGCTTGCTCAACAGGTCGCTCATCGCAACAGCGTCTCGGCCTGGACTTTCGCGAGCGCCCCCGCCAAGTGTAGAGCAAACGACAGATGGCCCAGTCTCAGCTCGACGCCAACCCGCAGCTTGGGATCCAGCCGCGTCGTCACCGCAACTTCGCCACCTGCCAGCGCAGCCAGCTCACCGTGGATCGCCGCCAGTTGTGTCGGACTGACCTCAGCGGTCACATGCAGCTCGGCACCATGCCGACGCAGTTCGATGACCAGACGCTCGCGCTCGGCCAACGACAGCGTCGCAATCTTGCGCACTGCTGTCTGCACCGCGCTCAGCGGATCGACCACCACCGCACCGTCTTGTAGCAGTCTTTCGGCGATCACCAGCCCAAGCTGAACCGCTTGCTGCCGAAGCTCACGCTCGACTTCGTTGCGCTCTCGCTCGAGCAGAGCCGTCTGCTTGGCTCTCTGCTCATCGAACTGCGCCTCAATCGTCTTGCGCAGCGCGGACGTCTCGACCTCGGCCTGTTTCTGCGCAAGCTGGAGCACGCCCTGCTTTTCGTCTTCGAGCGCGGCCAGCTTGTCGAGGTATTCCTGCTTGAGTCGCTCGGCCTGCTGCCGCTCCGTCACTGCAGCCGTTTGTTCCAGCGCCACTTTGCGCTTGCGCTCATCGATGACCGCGAGAATGGGCCGATACAGAAAGCGCTGTAACAGAAACACCAACACCAAGAAGTTGATCGTCTGAAGCGCGACGTTCCACAGCGAGATATGCATCGCTTACTTAACGAATGGGTTGGCGAAGAGCAGCACCAGCGCAACGACCAAGCAATAAATCGCCATCGCCTCGATCATGGCCAGACCAACAAACAGCGACCGCGAGATCGTCGGCCCCGCTTCCGGTTGCCTGGCAATCGCTTCCATGGCCGCTTGAATCGCACGGCCCTCGGCCAGCGCTGGACCCATCGCGCCAAAACAGACCGCGATGACCGCACCAAGGATGCTCACCACCTGAACACTCATCTTCCTACAGTCTCCTTGTGATCGTGGCTTTGCGTCTGCGGATGATCCTCGACCGCAGCCGCAATGTACACCGTCGCCAAGATGCTAAAGATGTACGCCTGAACCACGCCGGTTAAAAGCCCAAACAAGATGATGGGAATCGGCACAAGTAGCCCAGCCACTGACACAATCACCCCGAGGATGAGTCCGTGGCTCATGAGGTTACCGAACAGCCGCATCATCAGCGAAAATGTCCGTGTCAGCTCCGATAGGACGTGGATCGGAAACAGGATCGGCGTCGGCTGAAAGAAGTGCTTGAGGTACTGCACGAGTCCATGGCGACGGATGCCAAAGTAGTACACCGACACAAACACCACCAAGCCGAGTGCAATCACCGTTTCCAGCCGCTCGGTCGGTGGTGTCAATCCAGGCAGCAGGGACAGCGAGTTGGCGACGATCAAGAACAGAAAGAGCGTACCAAGCAGCGGCAAATAGGTACGGCCCTGCTTGCGCGTTACTTCCTCAATTTGGTCGAGAATCGTGGTCACGATCACCTCGACGATGGCTTGCAGCTTGCCGGGCTCGGAACGAAGGGTTCTGGACAGCGCAAAGCTCCCCGCACCAAGAAGCAGCGTAATCCCGCAGCTAGTGAGCAATGAGCCACGGATGGGCACCGGCCCCAACTGAAGAAGGATCGGCTCAAGGAGCGGTGAGGTCATCCGGCTGTCTCCGAAGCCAAACGTATAGCGCAAGGTGGGTCGGCACAAACCCAAGTAGCCCGTACAGCAGAACCTGCCGCCCGAGATAGCCAAGCAGAGCCATCACTGCCACCAGCGCAAGCAGCCGAACGACGTGCAGAAGCACCGCCCAGCCAGCATGTTCGGTCGCCGTATAGAGCCGAGTGTTCCAGCGCAGCAGCAGCACGTAGCTGGCAGCGAGCAAGACCCCGAGGCCAAACCCAAGAGCAATCGTCATCGCAGTCCTCCGCTCAAAAGGTCGCTCGCCATCATCTAGCAAACAAGCATACTCGCTGCCGATGCTAGCTGTGTTTCGTTACGACCGAACCAGCTAACTACAACCGCCGCCGAACCGGAGACTCCTCGCTGGCATCCGCTTGCAAGCGACCACTTGGCTCACGTCGCAACCGAGACATCGCGACCTTGGGATCGTGGGTGTAGAACAAATACGCGCCTCGGTCGCACAGCTCAGACAACAGCGCGGTCTTCTCGTCGATGAGCAGCTCGGGATAGCGATCGTAGCCCATCGTCATCGGCAGATGGACCCAGGCCGTCCCTGGCACCAGATCCCCCGCGAAGACCACCGCACGGTCGGGCGATGGACCCTGCACTTCCGTAAGCAGCAGACCCGGGGTGTGACCACTGGAGTAGTGAAAGCGCAGGCCAGGCAGAGACGGATCTCGCTCAACCCCATCGGCCAAAACCTGGAGCCGCCCGCTGTCACGTAGCAGCCCTTGCAGCTCAGGAATAAACGACGCCCGGTCGCGGACATGAGGATGCTCGGCGCGGGCCAGCGCAGACTGACTGACCACGTAGCGTGCTTTCGAAAACAGCAGCCGTCGTGGCTCGTTAGCCGAGTACGGGGCCAACAGTCCGCCTGCATGGTCAAAATGCAGGTGCGACAAGATCACGTCGGTGATGTCGTCAGGCTGAAGGCCCAGTTCCCGCAAAGAGCGCAGCAGCACATGATCCTCTTCGACAACACCAAAGCGACTACGCAACTCGGGTGCGAAAAACACACCAATCCCGGTCTCGAGCAGAATTTTGCGATCTCCGCTCTCGACGAGCAGAGCCCGGCAAGCGAGGCTGATGCGGTTTTCGACATCCGGCACAAAGAATCGTGTCCACAAAGCCTTGGGTGCGTTGCCAAACATCGCTCCGCCATCAAGACGTTGCGAGTTCCCAGCGACTGCGGTGAGGAATATCTCGTCCATCGGCCGATTATGACCAAAAGCTTGTATGCTGTCCTGGCCATGCTCCGCAGTTCACCCGACGCTCCTCAGGAGCAGCCCGCTCGCTTGGGTGGGTTGATCCTGTTCCTGGTGATGGTTGCCCTGTGGGATGGTTACGATCTGCTCGCGCTGTCACAAACGCTGCCAGAGCTGCGCACATCATTCGGGCTATCGGTGAGCGAAGGCGGTCGTTTGGTGGCCATCGCCAACATTGGCACGGTGTTTGGTTACTTCGTGCTTCGTCGTGCCGACAGCATCGGTCGCAAGCCGGTGCTGCTGTGGTCAGTCCTCGGATACTCGCTGGCGGCCCTGGGGTCGGCGCTGGCTCCCTCACCACTGCTGTTTCTGCTGGCGCAGCTCGCGTCGCGGGTCTTCATCGTCAGCGCCCTGGCCACCGCCGCCCTGTTCGCTGCCGAGGAATTCCCGCTCCGCTATCGTCGTCACGCCATCGGCCTGCTGGTGTCGATCGCCAGCCTTGGCGGAGTCCTCTGTGCCGTCATTGCGCCACGACTGCTCGCGACCTCGTACGGCTGGCGCAGCACCTACTTCGTGGGAGCGGGGGCGCTGCTGATGCTCCCATACGGCGTATTCCGACTTCGCGAGACCCAGAGTTTCCTTACGATCGATCAGCACGTTGTTCCATCACTGACCACGATCTGGCGCGCCGGTCATGGCCGGATGCTGCTCGTCTGTACGTCCCTGTGGCTATTGACCTACTCGGTGAACCAGAGCACGACAACGTTTTGGAAGGAACACGCCATCTCGGACCTGCACCTGTCGCAACAAATCGTCGGCAACTACGTCGGGTTGGCAGCGACCTTGGCGATCCCGTTATCGGCTGCGGTTGGCCCACTACTCAATCGCTGGGGACGACTGCGAGGCAGCGTGCTCGTCTATCTCGCGATGGCGCTCGGGCTGACCGGGGCCTACACGCTACCACCCGGCTTTTTGCTGCGCTGCGCCCTCATCATCATGGTCGGCACTGCCAGCGGGGCGCTGGTGATCGCAACCACGGTCACCGCAGAGAGCTTCCCCACCAAACAACGCGGCGATGCGATGGCGTGGTCAAACAGCCTGCTCGGTCGGTTCGGGTTCATCTTGTCCCCACTTATCATGTCGTCACTGGCCGAAGAGCGTGGTTGGTCTAAGACGATGCCAATTTTGGCAATTCTGCCGATGATCGCACTGTGCATTGTGTGGCGATTCGTCCCGAACAAAGCCTTCCGTGGCGATGGCGACTTTGATAGCCTCTAGGACTAAGTAACTTCAGCGAGACTCCGGGTAGGCGATGTCCCAAGAGCAGAAGGAAGCCGAGAAGCTCGTCGGTCTGGTTCTAAACGGTACCTACCGACTGGAGCAGCTCCTGGTGACGGGTGGCATGGGCGCGGTATTTCGCGCTCGTCACGTCCGCACCGGCGGCGTCTGCGCCATCAAGGTGCTGCACCAGCGTGCGGCGATGCAGGGCGACTTAAGCGAGCGCTTTCAAGACGAGGCCCGGATCATCGCCGGGCTGCGTCACCCAAACATCGTCCAGGTAAGCGACCTCGACCGCGACAAGTCCGGCATGGCGTTCATCGTCATGGAGCTGCTCGAGGGCGAGGACCTGCAAGATCGGATCGAGCGCACGGGCAGCATTCCGCTCGATGAGGCGCTGCTCATCACTCGGCAGCTCTCCTCGGCGCTGCATGCGGCTCACTTGCGCGGTGTGACCCATCGTGACCTCAAGCCGCGCAACATCTTCCTGTCTCGTCACGAAGAAAACGGCGAGGTGATTCAGACCGCCAAGGTGATCGACTTTGGCGTGTCCAAGGTGCCTCGGCCGGCCGACAAGGCGACGCGTGACCTGCTGGTGCTGGGAACGCCGCGCTACATGGCCCCCGAAGGCGCGATGGGGCAAAACTCGCAGATCGACGGACGCTCGGATCAGTGGTCGGTGGGGGTCATCCTCTATCGAATGCTGTCCGGGAAGCTGCCGTTTGATCACGAAAACGTCATCGACCTGTTCAAGCAGGTCATCAACGAGCAGCCGACCCCCATTGAACAGCTTGTCCCCACAGTACCGCCCCACGTTGCGGCGGCGATCGTGCGCTCGCTGTCCAAGAAGAAGGAAGATCGCTTCCCGTCGATGCTCGAGTTCATGCACGCCCTCGATCCGCCACCGGCTGCTCCGCCGTTTTCGCTCAAGCGCAGCCTGCTGTTTGGAATCGGTGGTGCAGTCATGGCAGGGCTTATCGTGATGCCGCTTCTTGTGCGCGAGCTACAGGGCAAGAAGCGAACCGGTCAGGTCGGGCAGATGCTGGTGCAGGCCGACGAAGCGCTGATGGATGAGCGCTGGGATGAGGCGGTCAAGCTGGCCAGCCAAGTCCAGACGGTACCGGGGCAGCCTCCGTATGTGGCGTCTGCGGCAGAGAACATCAAGCGGCGGGTCGAGCGCGGTCGAAAGATATCAGGCGATGTGCAGCAGATCATGCAGTCGCTCACCAACAAAGACTATGACGGGGCGCTGTCTCGCAATCGCGATCTGCCCCCCAGGACGAGCTTCCGTATCACCGCGCAGCAACACTACGATCTGCTGCAGCAGCTTGTCGTCGCCTATCACCTTCAGCAAGCCGAGGCCGAGCGCTCGCTGGGCAACTGCGACAAGATCGAGCCGCATGTCTCGAAGATCCTGGAACTCGTGCCCGATCACGTCGATGCACTGACTGCTCGATGGCGACCGTGTGCGCTGATCACGGGACAGCCGCCGGGAGTCCGCAAGCTCGCTGGCTATCCGCCGCTACGAGACTTTGCCGACAAGCCACTTGGCATGCCGGGCGAGCATGACAAGCAGCGCAACAACTTCGCGGAAATTGATCGGGCACTACGAGACGCCCAGATTGCCCACCAACACGGCGAGTACATGAAGGCGGTGGCGCTGGCACACACAGCGACCTCAGTGCCGATTCGCAGCCTTCCCGCCTGGCGGATTGTCGGCGTGTCGGCCTGTCACTTAAAGAGCCGCGACATCCTCGACTACGTCATTCCGCACCTCGACCAAGCGTCCAAAGAGTTCGTGCGCAGCCGCTGTACCTCGGCAGGCTACAAGGTTCCGTTCTAGCCAGTTTTTGCTCGCTTTTGTCCGTTCTGGCCCTTTGCTCCGCACAACCCAGCCAGGTATGGTCCGGCCTTCTTTCCAAAGGAGGCCCCCCATGTTCAAAAAGATCGCACTCGCATTGGTCGTTGCTGTTGGTGTCTTGGCCGCCGTGGTTGCGACCCGTCCCTCTGACTTCCGTATCGAGCGCAGCACCACCATCAATGCTCCGGCTGATATCGCCTATGGATTGGTCAGCGATTTTCACGGCTGGGCGGACTGGTCACCATGGGAAGCGCTCGATCCAACGATGAAGAAGACCTTCACCGGTCAAGCGGGCGAAAAAGGATCGAGCTACGAGTGGCTGGGCAACAAAGATGTGGGGTCGGGTCGGATGACGATTGTGGATGTGAAGCCATCGTCCCTGGTTGAGATCAAGCTGGAGTTCATCACGCCGTGGCAAGCGACCAATCAAACGACGCTGACCTTCGAGCCAGCGGGCGACAAAACCAAGGTCTCTTGGGCCATGACCGGTCACAACAACTTCTTCATGAAGGCGATGACGCTGTTTATGAACATGGACAAGATGGTCGGCGCGGACTTTGAAAAGGGACTGGCCAAGCTCGGTGAAAAATCGGCTGCCGAGCACGCTGTTCGCGTCGCCACAGCCCAGAAGAAGGCCGCCGAGGAAGCAGCCCAGCGAGCCGCCGCCGAAGCCGCTGTGCACAAGGCCGCCGAGGAAGCAGCTCAAGCCGCTACCGCCCCAGCCTCCGCATCGCAGAAAAAGTCGTAACCGCCTACAACCGCTCGGCCAGCCGACGACTCGCCCGCATCGCCAGCGCCATGATCGTCACCTGCGGATTGACCGCTGGCGAGGTCGGCAGCACGCTTCCATCACAGACATACAGCCCCGGTAAATCGTGTGCTTGTAGGTCGGTACCGACGACGCTGTGGTGGGAATCAAGTCCCATCCGTACGGTTCCGAGCGGGTGATACGCCGTCAGCTCAAAGTCTCGAGCGCGAAGTCGCATTCCCGAGAGCCGGTCGATCTCCTGGTGACTGGTGAGCACCGGCAGCGCAGCCACCCCGGTTAGCACTCGCTCGGCCCCAGCCGCAAGAAACATCCGCGATACCAGAGACGCCCCACGCTGTAACCTCGCCACATCACGGTCGGCTAGGTTGTAATGAATCAGCGGACGCCCACCGGGGCCAGGACGGACGCTGCCGTTGCCCTTGTCTTCGACGAGAAAGCCGAAGCAACTTTGCCGGTCGTAGGCCGCCATGAGCTCCATAAATGGCTTGCCGACGAGAGTAATCGCCCCAGCGGTCTGCTCAGGAGGCAAAAATGCGCTCTCCATCAACATGCCTTCATCGTGGAACTCTTCCACGGCGTAACCCTGCGGTACCCCTGAAAAACTGTTGAGCTGGTACGGCATCACCGCCCGCAGCCCGATCGCGGGATGAATCGTCATGTTTTGACCGAGCGCCCCCGAGCGAGCGAGTGCGCGACGCGTCGCCACATCACTTTGGAGCAGCACCGGCGTCATCAACGTGCCACCCGCAACGACCACGGCCTTGGCTCGCACCACAAAGCGCGGAGGACGAAGCCCTGGGTGCGCGGCTCGCGTCGCCGAGACCTCCACCCCAACCGCTCGGCCTGCTTCGACCAGCACCCGTTCGGCGTGCGCACCGACGATTAACTGTGCCCCCGCCTTCAGCGCCATCGGCACAAACGAAACGTTGGTCGAGCGCTTCGCATCGGTCGGACAGCCAAAACAGCACAGCCCTTGCCCATCGCAGTCCGGAGCATTTCGCGCCAGCGGTCCATGGTGGGTAATGCCGAGCTTGTCGCAGCCTTCGGCAATCGGCTGATTTCCCTTCAGAAGCGACGTTGGCACCTTGGTGACGCCAAGCACCTCCTCAACCGAGGAGTAGAACGGGTCCATGCTCTCGGGGGTAAACTCGACGAGGCCGTGATCGCGGTGCCAGTCGGAAAAGACCCGGCTGGGCATGCGGTAACAGGTGCCCGAGTTGACCGTGGTGCTTCCACCTACGGTGCGTCCGACAGGGATCGGAATGAAGGTGTTGCCAATGGCGAGTGTGACACCCAGTTCCCGATAGAGCAGCTTTTGCATGTGGAACGAGCCGTAGGCAAAGTCGGCGCGTCCGAAATACTGGCCTTCTTCGAGAAGCACCACCGCTCGCCCGGCCTTGGCCAGTTCATAGGCAGCCACTGCACCGCCTGCCCCAGAGCCAATCACCACCGCATCGCACTCGATCACCTCGCCATCGGCTAGATCCCAGGCTTGTTCGGTTCGCTCATGAGCCCAGCGCGGCAGCTCAGTAGGAACCTTGGAGCGAGGCGTCTGCCCCATTGGTGCGCCGCGATAAGGGATATTGAACTGCCGATAGATGGCCGGGTCGTCGAAGTAGCTGCTCTTGAGAGGCGCCGACAGCGTATACAGAAAG
>ERZ724517.1105-NODE-1105-length-15292-cov-3.451795_pt1 | contig 15292 bp, 14 predicted proteins | sample MGYA00376050_ERZ724517 | MGnify/ENA primary metagenome ERZ724517 (study PRJEB28724, sample SAMN07190886) | activated sludge metagenome | isolation source: activated sludge of sewage treatment plant in Hong Hong | place: USA: Christiansburg, Virginia | collected... | reverse complement strand
GCCCCGCGGAGCATCATGACGACGCCGACGACCGCTTCGTCGGCGCGCCCATCGCGGGTCACTGCGCCGTAGCGGACGAGTGGTGCGTCGCGGACGACGCCGAGATCGCGGACGTAGAGGGGCGTCGTCTCACGGGTGAGAACGACAACATTTTCGAGATCTTCCCGCGAGGCAATGCGCCCTTCTCCGCGCACCGTGACGTGCTCGCGGCCGCTGACGAGGTAGGCGCCGCCTTCGCTGATGTGGTTCCGCTTGATCGCGTCGACGACCTCGGAGACGCCTACGCGGTTGGCGGCGAGGCGTGACGGATCCAAGGAAATTTCCAGCGATCGTGCCGCTCCACCGAAGGCGTTCACCTCAACGACGCCAGGCACGAGGCGCAGGCGCGGGGCGATCGTCCAGTCGAGGAACGTGCGCCGATCGAGGAGCGGGTGGCGCGGAGATCCGTCGGGGTTGGCGTCGGTGCGGAGCTCGAAGTGGAACACCTCGCCGAGCCCCGACGAGACGGGACCAAGCTCGGGATCGCCGAATTCCGTGGGAATTTCCCGGCGTGCGCTGTCGAGGCGCTGGGCGACCTGGGCGCGCGCTCCGTAGAGGTCGACGCCGTCGGCGAAGACGCAGGTGACCACCGAGATTCCGGCGCGGGAGATGCTGCGCACCTCTTCAAGACCGGGGAGGCCGGCCATCGCCTTCTCGACGGGGAAGGTGACGTGGCTCTCAACGTCGAGGGGGCCGAGCGTCGGCGCCGACGTGATGACCTGAACTTGAACGTTTGTAACGTCAGGTACCGCGTCGATCGGTACGCGAAATGCCGCTTGAAGGCCGAGGGCAAAAAAGATCGCTGTTAGGACGAGGACCAGAACGCGGTGCTTCACCGACGCCGAAAGAATACGCTCGACGAAGCCAAGCGTTGCGACCGTGTGGACGACGTCTTGCGACTTTTCTTTCCGAACTTCAGGGGAACTCAATCGTTGCTCCCCATCTGACTCTTCAGCGCTTCACTCTTTAAAACAAAGGAGCCATCGGTGACGACGGTCTCGCCGCCCGAAAGACCGCGGCGGATCTCGATGAAGGGTTCGGCGCCATCGGCGGCGTTTGCGGCATCGAGCTCGGCGCCCCGCTCCACGGCAACCAGTGAGAACAAATGATGTTTCTCGCTCGTTTTCGCGGCTGCCTCTCTCCGCGCCGCGGCAACAAACACGAAGGGCTGCCCGTCGATCGCCTGGATAGCGCTCTTCGGGACGGCGACGACCTCGGGGGTGCCACCGTCGCCAGGATTTTCGCTGGCGGTCGGCACACCGAGGATGCGCCCGGAGGCGCTCATGCCGGCGCGGAGGAGGCCGTCGTCGTTGGGGAGGGAGATCCGCGCACCGACGACGCGGCGCTCGGGGTCGACGGCGAGGGCGAGCGTCTCGACGTGGCCGAGGAAGAGTCGTTCCGGGTAGGCGACGGTGCGGACGCGGACGTCGTCGCCGATGCGGACCCGAGAAAGATCGCGCTCATAAATGTCGACTTCGAGCCACATACGGCGACTGTTTCCGACGATCACGAGCGTATCTGAACCGGATACCGGCTGGCCAATACGCGCTTTGACTTCGAGGACCGTCCCCTCCATGGGGCTCGTGAGGTCGACGCGGGAAGAGGCGCCGCGGCCGCCATAAGTGAGGGCGCGGCTCTTCGCGGAGGCGACATCGGCCAGGGCGCGGTCTCGCTCCCCGCGGGCGGCAAGAATCGCTCTTTCGGTGGTCGCACCATCGACTTTCAATGCAAGTTCACGCGCGAGTTCGGCGTCGGCAATCTTGAGGCGGGCATCGGCGGCGGCGAGGTCGGCGCGGGCCGTCCCCGCCTCGGCGCTATCGAGGGAGACGAGGACGTCGCCGCGCGCGACCTTCTGGCCCGGCGTGACCGGAATCGCGACGACGCGGCCGGAGCCGAGAGGGCCGACGCGGGCGAGGTCCGACTGGGGGAACGCAAGGGTGCCGACGACGGAAATCGCCGTGCGCCGCGGCATGCGCTGGGCGGTCGCGAAGTGGAGATCGGCGGCGGCGAGCGCGTCTTCACTGAGGGTCACGTCGCCGGCGTGCTCGGCGGGGGGTGCGACGGCGGGGACCGGCTCCCCCGCGTTTCCACCGGTTTTCGTGCAAGCTACAGCAAAATACGCGAGCGCCCCACAGGCCGCCCACGTGGCGGTGGCGCCGAGCAAGCGACGCAGACTTCCGTTCGAGCGATAGCGGGTTCCCACAACCCCGTTAGAAAGCAGATTTCGCCGCCTTCCGCGAAAATCTCTGCGATACAGCGGCGGTACCTGCTCGTCCGCCCGGAACCGCCGAAGGCGGTGAGGAAACGGCAAGCAAGACGTAACCGCGACAGCGGTGGAGGCGAAATGGCGGAGCAAACGACAGACGAGACCCTCGGCGCGACGGCGCCTACCGTGCTTCGCCCCGGAGCGAAGAAGCGAAGCCGAAACTTTGTCGTAATCCAGGTCGTTTCGATGCTCGCCGCGTTCCTGCTCGGGAGCTTGGTGCTGGCCACCAAAGGAAATGCCCAGGGGCGGCCGGCGGCGACTTCCGCCTTCCCGGCGGTCGGCGCGCGCCTGCCGGCTCCGTCTCCTTCGACGTCCCCTTCGCTCGTGGTCGCCCCCTCGGCGGCTCCGCGAAAGGACGACGCAAAAGACAAGAAAGAGCCGGCGGCCGATGAAAAAAAGGACGACGTCTCCCAGGCGCTCGCGACGGCCGCCCTTGCGACCGACGAAGATCTTTCCAAGCTGTCCGAAGAAGAGAAGAGTGCGATCGGGACCGGGAAAGTCCCGATTCATCGCGAGGGGAAGTTCCGGTCTCCGTTCGCAAATCCGTCCTTCGGCGGACCAGCGAAGGCAAAAGTCGGCCTCGTGATCGATGAAATTCGCAGCTACGACATCCAGACCGGCACCTTCGAAGCTCATTTCTTTTTGTCGCTCACGAGTGACAAAAAGATGCCGAAGATCAATTTCGATTTCCCCAACGGCCACGAGGTCAACTGCGAACCTTCCGCCGACACAGATACCTTCAAGTTCTACCGGTGCTCGGGCTCGTTCACGACCGATGTCGATCTTCGCGCCTACCCGTTTGATACGCAAAAGCTGACGATCGCGATCGAAGACAAAGCGGCCGGCGTCGACCAGCTCATCTTCGAAGCCGACCCGAATCGGACAAGCCTCAATTCGGAATTCCACATGAGCGGCTGGGGGGTCGCCAATGTGGGCGCCCGCGCCTACGAGCACCTCTACCCGCCCCGCTTCGACCGCGACGATCTCTACGTCTCCCGCTACAAATTCACCCTCGGGATCGATCGGTTTGCGACGAGCGCTGCGTTCAGCGTTTTCGTGCCGGCCTTCATCATCGTGATCATCTCGCTCATGGGGCTCTGGGTCCCCCCGAGCGAGCTCGAAGTCCGCTCCAATGCAGGCGCCCCGATGCTCGCCGCCGCGGTGCTCTTCCACTTCTCGCTCATCCAGGCGCTCCCGGCGACCGGCTACCTCACCCGCGCCGACAAGCTCATGCTCGCGGTCTACGTATCGCTGCTCCTCAACATGCTCACGACGTGGACGTTCTTGCTCGTCGACGAGGAACATGTGGACGCCTGGTTCCGTCGCTTCCGCGCCTGGATTCCTCCACTGACGGGCGCAGTCATGCTCATCGGTTCCTTCGTTTGAACACCGCTTGGAGTCTTCTATGAAACAGGCTGTGATCGCCGCAGTAGTCGCATTGATTCTTGGACTCGTGATCGGCTGGTTTGCCGGCCGCTCCCTGCTCGATCGCGAATGGTCGAACCCGGTCGTCGTTCTCGAAGGGAAGGATATTCGCAAGGCCTCCGTCGACGGCGGCGACCCGATCCCCGCCGTCGGTACGCGGCTCGTCCGGCCGATCCCGCTCCGACGGGCACGCATGGCGGCCGCTTCGCTCTTCGGCGCCGACGCGGTGAAGGCGAAGGTCGTCTCCTTCGGGAGTGGCGATGACGGCGCCGAGCTTCACGTCGTCCTCGAAAATCGTGCAGGATGCACCCTCTCCGACGTCTCCGGGGTCGCCTATGCCTACGATGCGTGGGGCCGACCAGCGCGCGCGAACAAAGGGGGCGAAAACTACGTGGCGTTTGCGGCATCCAAACTCGCCATCGCCGACGGTTCCGCGACCGACTCAATCTCGGAACCGCTCAAGTCTCCCGAGCTCGCGTCGATCGGGTTTGGCCAGATTGATGCTTGGACGTGCAAAGAAGGAAAAAGCTGGAAACGAGCGCTCTGAGCTGCACGAATCAGTCAGAGTGATTTGCAGCAGCGGAAGCCGAGGTGGTAGTTCACGTGGAAGCCGTGGGAGAGTGTCTCCACATGCCAGCGCGGGTCAAAATTGCAGGTATCCGGATAGGTTTCCTGCTTGCGACCGGGCTGCGGAGCGACCTCCGTGTAAAACCACGCGCTCCCCTTCAATTGGGTGACTAGCCCCTTCTCTGGGTCTTTTCGCGTCATGATTTCGGCGACGTTCCCGTGCTGGTCAAACACACCAAAGCGCGAGCGGCATTGGGGGAATGCCCCGGCGGGCTCGGTGTCGGTGGTGCAGCTCTTCCACGCATCGCCGGAGCTCGTGACGTCGCAACGTTGCCGGTGGGGGCGGCTCGTGTGGCAGATCGCAAGGTCGAGCGTGTCGCCGTAGGCGAAGGGGCGGTCGGGGGCGTCGTCGGGGGCGCCCCGGCAGGCGACCTGCCACTCGTCCTGGCTGCAGAGGCGCTTCCCCTGCATTTTGCACACTTTTTCCGCAAAGACCGGCGGCGTCCAGACGACCGGCAGCTCGCACGGCTTGTTGGGGAACTCGAAGATGTCGATACAGGTCTTCGCCGCTTCGCCGCGTTTGTGGATCGGAACCATCCCCTCGGCGCCGCACGTCGCCTTCTGTTCGGGGGTTTGAAGCTCGATCCCTTTCAGCCCTTCTAGGCATTGTTTCTTCGAGATCATATGGAGCGAAAGCGCGCGATTCCCCTGGTTTCCTGTGTTCGCACTCTTGACGTCAAACAGCGTTCGCAGCGTCGCTTGAGTCGCGGTTTCTGCGGAAGGATCACTGGCATGAATATCGAGGAGTGTCAGGAGTTCTTCCTGGGTCGCGGCGTGGCCAGCCATCGGATCCGACGAGGCGGATGCAGGTGCTCGTCCGCCCGGAACCGCCAACGGCGACGGTGCCGACGCAGACGGCGCTGGAAGAGAGGCGGGCGCAGGATCGCCGGGCGGCGCGAGGGGACCGGCGGGTGGCGCAGGCAGGGTCGCGAGCGACGGCGGTCCGACTTCCATGGGCGCGCGGGATTGGCACGCGCTCACGATCAGTAGCGCGGCGGAAATACAGGCAATCGGGCGACCTCCCATGGGACCGCTCGTTGCCAGCAATCGGACCTGCGGGCCTAGTTTCTTGCCGCTCTAGGGCGTCCCACCGGCATCGCCGCACGAAGCTGGCCCGAGACGCCACGCGCCAAACAGGCAGAGCGCGGCCTGGGCGCCGTTGCCCGCACCGGCGTCGCCGCCGTCGGTTCCGCCATCGAGGGCGGGGCGGCAGCCATAGGTGCACTGTGCATCTTTTGGAACACAACTGCACGCCTCCCCTTCCGCAGGGGGTGTCGCCGGGCAGCGGAAGGTCGTCCCGCCGCGAAAGGGGACCCAGACGCGCTTTGCGCAAACGAAGTAGCCGTAGCCACACGCATCGGCGGCGCAGGTCGTCCCCTCGGGGGCAGCGCAGGTCGCCCCCGAGACGATGTTGGCCGGGCAGGCGGTCGTGATCGGGAGGGTCGCGTCGTCGCTCGTGCCACCGTCTTCCGTAGTCGGATCAAGCGCTTCCGACGCCGCACACGCTACGGCAGCCCCAGTCGGCGGAGCGACAAGGAGGAGCACGCGAAGGAGGCGAAAGGGGCGAAAAGTGGGCATCGGAGTGGATGGCGACGGCGCTTTCCGTCGCGGCGGTGGCGCACTATAGAGCGTTTCCCTGGAGCGGTGCGCAGTGCACGCTCCCCGCACGCAGCGTTCGCCCTTCGTCACGCAAGGAGTCTCCGTCATGGCTCAGATCGCGCCCGTCTACATCGTCTCCGCGGCCCGCACCCCGATCGGGAATTTCCAGGGTTCGCTCGCATCGCTCGCCGCCCCGCGGCTCGGTGCCATCGCGATTCAAGGGGCCCTCGCCCAGGCGAAGATCGACGCTGCCGCCATCGATGAGGTCTTCCTCGGCAACGTGCTCACGGCCGGCATCGGCCAAGCGCCGGCCCGCCAGGCGGCCATCTTCGCCGGTCTCGCGAACACGATCCCCGCCGTCACCGTCGGTAAGGTCTGCGGCTCCGGCATGCAGGCGATCGTCTTCGCGGCGAAGAGCATCCTCCTCGGAGACGCCGATGTCGTCGTTGCCGGCGGCATGGAGTCGATGTCGAACGTCCCGTATTACCTCGACAAAGCCCGCAGCGGCTACCGCATGGGGAACGGCACCCTCGTCGACGGCATGATCTTCGACGGCTTGTGGGACCCGTACAGCAACGTCCACATGGGGAACTGCGGCGACAAGTGCGCTGCAGAATACAACTTCTCCCGTGAGGACCAGGATCGCTTCGCCGCTGAGAGCTACAAGGCGGCCCAGGACGCCTGGAAGAGCGGCGCCTTTGATGCCGAGGTCGTCCCCGTTGAGATCGCCCAGAAGAAGGGGGATGCCCTCAAGATCACCCAGGACGAAGGCCCCGGAAAAGGCGGCGATCTCGCGAAGATGGCGACGCTTCGCGCCGCGTTCTCCAAGGACGGCACCATCACCGCCGCCAATGCGTCGCCGCTCAACGACGGAGCCAGCGCCCTCATCCTGATGAGCGAAGCGGGCCTCAAGAAGACCGGCGCCACGCCGATCGCCAAACTCACCGGCTACGCGACCGCCGCCCAGGCCCCCGAGTGGTTCACGACGGCGCCGGCAAAGGCGATGAAGAACCTCTTCGAGAAGACGGGACTGAGCGCTTCAGACGTCGATCTTTTCGAAATCAATGAAGCCTTCGCCGTCGTCGCGATGGCGTGCGCAAAGATCATCGAGATCCCGCGCGAAAAGGTCAACGTCCACGGCGGTGCCGTCGCCCTCGGCCACCCGATCGGCTCCAGCGGCTCCCGCATCGTGACGACGCTTGCTCACGCCCTCGCCCGTCACGGCAAGAAGCGCGGCGTTGCGAGCATCTGCATCGGTGGCGGCGAGGCCCTTGCCGTCTCCATCGAGCGCGTCTGATTTTCTAGAAACGCCGATTGAAGGCGCCCCTCTTCGTTTCCCAACGGCGGAACGTAGAGGGGCGTTTTCGTGACCGTTGCCTCTTCTGCCGCTCGGCGGCACGGTGTACGAGCAGGCGGTGGAACGCTTCTCCCCGACGCTCGCGCGACTGGCCGTTCGCACGCAGACGCCACCTCCGGCGACGCACACGAACTGCTATGCGATCGGTGCCCGTGACGTTCTCCTCGTCGAGCCTGCGCCCGCAGATCCCGCCGAACAGGAGGCATTTTTCGCCTGGGTTTCGGCGCTGAAGCAGGAGGGGCGACGGCCGGTCGGCCTCTTCGTCACCCATCACCATCCCGACCACATCGGCGGTTTGGTGCATCTTGCAAATACCCTCGCGCTCCCAGTATTTTTCCACGAGGAGACGCGTCTGCGCGCCCCCGAAGTCGCCGCGTGGCGCCTCCTCGACGACGGCGATCGCGTCGTCCTCGACGGCCCCGAGCCGCTCACCCTCGACGTCCTCCACACACCCGGGCACGCCGCGGGGCACCTTTGCTTGTATGATGCACAGAATGGGGACCTCATCTGCGGCGATATGGTCGCCTCCGAGGGGACGATCGTGATCACCCCCGAGGACGGAAACATGGCTGAGTACCTCCGCCAGCTTGAGCGCCTCGATCACCTAGCGGCCGCCTTTGCCCACCCGGCGCACGGCGGCCCGATCCCTCGCGAAGCATCTATTTTTAAACGCTTTATCGCCCATCGACTCGCCCGCGAAGCCAAGGTGCTCGCGAGCCTCGCCCGCTTCCCAGAAGGGGCAACGAATGAAACGCTCCTCTCCGTCGCCTACGACGATGTCAGCGCCTCCGCGAACCCGATCCCCTATTTTGCGGAGCGTTCCTTGGAGAGCCACCTCATCAAGCTTGAAGAAGACGGAAAGATCACCCGAAGCTTGGGCCGTTCGACCGTGAGGGTTTCGGGATGAATGTGCAGAACCTTCCAGGCGCAACTAGCGATTGTACCAACTGGGATTCCCTGTTTGTGGCGGCGGCGATCCTGTGGAAGGTCCCTTCCGTACGCGCCGTCGAACTCACTGGGAACGCGCCAGCGGTAGCGCCGATCCTCGCCCTCCCACGCCCGGAGCGGGCCGCCTGGGTTGCCGACGTCCTTCGAGAGGCACTACGCCAGACCGCGCACGATCCGAGGGAAAAATCAAGAGTTCGCCGGATTCCTGCCGCCCGTGTACTCCCAGGGGCGCCACGGATCGACGTCGACGCGCCGACGGAAATGCCGGCCGTTCGGCACGTCCCCGCTGCGCTTTTGCCGACGGAAGCGGCGGCGCGGGCGCTCCTTCGAGACGCGGAGATTCGCGCCGAGCAGCTTCTGGCAAAGGCCGAAGCGACCATCGAAGAGCGCGTCTCTCACGCACTTTATCACGAAAAGGCGCGACTCGCGGCGCTGGCTATTCGCCTCGACACACGCGCAGCGGCGCTCGAAACAAACGCCATTCATGCCGCAGAAGAGCGCCTCTATCCGGTTGCCGCCGCCCTCGCCGAGACGTTAATCGGAGGGACCATCACCGTTGATCCGTTGAGAATTGCTCCTCTTTTGGACCGCGCCCTCGCAGCGACCACCGGTGCAACCGAGGTCTCCATCGTCGCCCATCCGGAAGACGCCGCGACGCTTCGCCCCCTCGTCGGCGACCTCATCACCATCGGCGAGGACGCCTCGCTGTCACGCGGTTCGTTGACGGTGTACACGGAGCGCGGTTCCCTCGATGCCCGACTCTCCGTCCAGCTCCGCGCCCTCACCGACGCCCTCCAGCGAGGTTGACGACGGCCTTGAACCGCTCGACGGGCGGACCCTCGCGCGCCACGGCGCCTTCCTCCTCGCGACGGCGATCAGTGTATTCTTCACGGGGGTGACTGGCAGTGAGGCCGCGAGCAAATCGGCCGGTTATTTCGCAGCGTTCCGGGATCGCACCGCCCTCGTCGACGGGCTCGCCTTCGCGGGCGGCCTGCTCGGGTTCCTCCTCGTCCACGAGCTCGCCCACTACGTCGCCGCACGGCTCCACCGGGTACCGGCATCGCTCCCCTTCTTCCTTCCGCTCCCGTTCCTCTCCCCTTTCGGGACGCTCGGCGCCGTCATCCGGATGCGCGGCACCATTCGCGACCGCGCCGCCCTCCTCGACGTGGGGGCGTCGGGACCGCTCGCGGGACTTTGTGTCGCAATTCCTCTGTATTTATACGGAGTTGCCCACTCAAAGGTAATTTCTACCGACGGCATCGAAGGGGTCGAACTCGGCGATTCGTTGCTGCTCAAACTGATGGATCACGTCGCCGCGCCCCACTACGGCGCCGGGCAGACGATCCTCCTTTCGCCGATCGCCTACGCCGCCTGGGGCGGGCTTTTCGTGACGATGATCAACCTGCTGCCGCTCTCCCAGCTCGACGGCGGCCACGTCGCGTATGCCCTCTTCGGCGACGGCCACAACCGACGCGCACCGACGCTCCATCGGCTGCTCCTCGCTTTTTTTGCGGTAAATCTCAGTGCTTCGCTCGTGCGGGATGCGCTCCACGGCGTCCTCCTCGCGAACGTCGGCAACAACGTCGGTCGCACGCTCTTCTGGTTCGTCTGGTTCGAGATGCTCGGCATTCTCGGAGGGTTCGCCCGCGGACGGCGCGCCGAGCAGCGCGAAGACGATGATCCCGACGGAGACAACGAAGACGAGGACGATCGACCGGTGGAACTCTCCCCCCGCGTCCGCGCCGCCGCCACGCTAGGCATCGTACTTTACTCAAGTTTCGCCCGCGAAAGTCACTCGGCGCTCGTTTGGTTGCCGTGGTTCGGCGCGCTCGGTCTGTTGCTCGCCCTGGAAGCACGGAGCGGGCTCCTCCAACCCCACGATCTCCTCGCCCACCCGCCCACGGACGCCGCGAGCAAGCCGCTCGGCGCGACGCGCAAGGTCGTCGCCATCGTGACGCTGGCGTTTTTCGTGCTGCTGTTTCTGCCGACGCCGATGGCGCTTTAGCGAAACAATCTCAAGGATTTGCGGTGCGCGGGACGAGACTTGAACTCGTACACCTTTCGGCACTGGAACCTAAACCCAGCGTGTCTGCCATTCCACCACCCGCGCGCGAAGAAGGGCCATAGCACCCCGCGCGGCGAGATGCAGCCCCCCGAATCGCTCTGCCTATCGGTTCCGAAGCGCGGTATCGTCGGGCGCCAGTCGTCTCGGGGACGGCTCCGCTCGGCGACCTGCGCTCGAATTTCCCTTGGAAATGGCACAGTTCACCGGCGGTCTTCCCCAACCGAACCCCCACGATCGGAGCACCCTATGGACGTCCGCACCGCCGACCTGCAGCGCCTCCCTCTCTTTCGCGGCATCGACGACGGCCAGCTGCAGACGCTGCTCGGCGTCTTCCACAAGGAGTCGGTCCCCGCAGGAAAAACCCTGTTTGAAGCCGGGGATGTAGCGACACATTTGCGCATTCTTCTGAGCGGGACGGTCAAGCTCGTCGAGGACGGCGCCGCGCCGATGCTCCTCCGCCCGATGACACTCATCGGCGAGCTGGGTAGCCTCACTGCCACGCCACGAAATGCGACGGCAACCACCGAATCCTCCTGTGAGTTCCTGGCTGTAGAAGGCTCGCGCCTCGTCTCCTTCTTCGACGCCACCCCCGAGCTGGCGCTCGCGTTCCACAAGAACCTCCTCGCCGCCGTCGCCGAGAAGCTCCGTCGCGACAAACAGCGGACCGATCAAATGCGCGCGAATTTGATCAAGACGCAAAAGGCGATGAAAGAGCTGCGTGAATTCGTCTTCGCGAGCCCAGAGACCGCCATCAGTGCGAAGATCTCGGCCGTTCTCGACGAACACATTCAACGGAACCGCCGCGCCGGCTACCGTGTTTCGCCGACAGCCGCCTACCCGGCGAAACTTCGGTTTGCCGACGGGGAAGCGGTCGACGTCCTCGAGCTCTCGAACGGCTTCGTGAAAGTCGCCACCACCGATTTCTCCGACCCGGCCAACGTCGCCGCTGCGCTGATCCTCCCCGACGCGGAGATCCTCGTGTCGGGGTCGGTTGAACGGAAGGAGGGGGGCACATCCGTCCTCAAACTCGATGCAATCATTGAGGAATACCTTCCGCTTTTGGAGGGGTATGTCACGCAGCTCCAGCTCCTCGACTACGTCGTCTAGCGCTCGCTAGCGGCAGCCACACTGGGCGACCGCCTGCTCCCCTCGGAGCGCGGCCGCCCTTGCTTCTTTGCATTCTGCATCCTCTTCGCCGACGAGCTCGCAGAGCGCCTGCGTCGCCCGGTCAAGCGAGTGGGAGGCCTCGCAGCGACGGGGGCAGCTCGAACTCGTCGCTTCCGAGTGCAGGGAGCCCCCGCCAGAAGACGAATCTTTGTCGTCTGTTACGCCCGACTTGGTCGCGCCTCCGGCGGGTGCCGTTGGAGTGGTCGTCGGCGCCAGCGGAACGGCAGGCCCCGCCTGGCCGCTCGGGGCCTCCGCCAGGGAATCTCCAAGTTCTTTGCGAGCTTGCGCAATCGCTTTTCGTGCCTCCGCAGCATTCTGGGGCGGAGCCGGCGGCGCCGATGCCGCCTTGGGGGCTGGAACCTGGGCGCAGGCGAGCGCGCTCGTGGAGAAGAGGACGGCAATCGTCGCGCGGAGCCGGGAATTCATCGCGGTGGAATGGTAGCGTCCAACGCCATGCTCGTGCGCGCTTCCCTACCAGTACCGTTGGTTTTTGGACTTTTCGGCGTGATCGCCTGTTCGGAGGACGCAGCGACCGGCCCCGGTCCGAGCGACGCCGGGTCGGTCGACAGCGGAAGTGACGCCGCAAATCCCGGAAAAGACGCCGGAAAGGATGCCGCAACCTCCGGACTTCCGGCGGGCTCGGCTTGCTCCTTCAATGACGATTGTTCCCCGGAACTGCGCTGCGAAGAGAAGACGCTGACCTGCCAACCGGGAGTACGCGGCACCGGAAAGAACGGGATCGACGCCTGCACCACCGGCGACACCTGTGAGAGCGCGCTCTGCGTGGAGGGGCCGACGAACGGGAGCTTCGTGTGCAGCGGCCACTGCTTCGACGACAAGGATTGCGGCAACCAGCTCCCGCGTTGCTTGAGCGTCCCGCAAATCGGCACCTTTTGCGCCCGCGCGGCGACGCCGTGAAGCGCTCCGCGTGGGAAATTTCACTCCTTCTGGTGCTCCCGCTCGTCGCCGCATGCAAGGGGGGCGCTCCGTCGGCCAAGTCGCCGACCGGCGGAAAATCAGGGGAAGCGGCCAACGGTGCGAAAGCGCCCGGCGACGAACCGCGCCTCGCCGTCGACAATGGCTCTCTCCCCGGCGCCGAGCGTCGGCTGCGCGTGGCGGGAGTCGCGCTTCGCGCCTCCCCGTTCTTCTTGCCGATCGTCGGTTTTGCGCGGAGCGGGCCCTACGCAACGCTCCTGGCAAAGGCAGAAAAATCCTGTGGTTTCAACCCAGTACATGCCATCGATGACGTCGCGTGGAGTCAGGGGGCCGACGGCTGGCTCCTTGTTCTGAAGCCGGCCCTCGGCGAAGACGAAGCGCTTGAGTGCGTCGCGAAGCTCGCCGACGGGACCGTTACGAAGCGCGCCGGTCGCAGATTTGTGCAGACTGCACTCTTTTCCGCAACGGCCCGCGATGGGATCCTCGTGATCGGGAATGACACCGCCGTCGAGGTTTTTCTCGCCGCACCGGCAACGAGCGAAGAGCGTCGCGCCCTCCACCTCGAAGAAGGGGAACTCCTCCGAGGCTCCGGCGCCCTCCCCGCCGATCCGCGGACGCACGTCGAAGCGACCCTCACCTACGGAAAGGGGCGCCCGACCGCCGACGGCAAGGGTTCCGAAAAAGTAGAGGCGCGGATCGGCGCCGAGTTCGACGAAGCGAAGACCGCGGAAGCGCTCGCGGAGCGCCTGGAAGGGCTTCGCGACCAAGCAAAACTAGGGGCAAAGAACCCGCGCTCGCGTGCCGTCCTCGATAGCTTTCATTTTAGCCATCCGGGGCGACGATTCGTCGTCGAGTTTGGCACCCAGGGGGACAAGAAAGCGATCGTCGAATACGTCGACTTTCTCGTCGGCCTCTATGAACTCTTCGCCGCCGAAGAGGGGAAGGCTCCGTAACAAAACGCTGAGAAAGCGTTAGTTTACGGAAAGATCGGCCGCGTTGGAGGCGACGGTGGCCGGAGGAGCGCCCTGCTCGGCGGCGGTCCCTTCAGCCTCTGCGACGATGCGGGCGACCTCGTCGTCCATCGTACCGGCGAGCATTTTGCCAAACATGACAAAGTCGGCGGCGAGCGAGAAGAGCGGATACTGAAACGTCGCCGGGCGGTTCTTCTCAATGAAGAAATGGCTGAACCACGCCGGACCATAGCCCGCAACGAGCGCGAGCGGCACGAGCTTCTTTTTGCCGGTCACAACCGCCGTCGCGACGGTGGCGAGCGCGGCAGCGGTACCGACGAAGTGAAGGCTTCGCGTTTTCGGGTCGCGGTGCTCCTTCACGTAATAGGGCCAAAACTCGGCGAACGTGGTCATGCGCGGCTTCGACATACCGACGTGTGTACGCTCGGTTCGAATGCACGCAAGGTGAGTTTTCATCGGTACAAACGGGAAAACCCCCAACTCGAAAGAGTCGAGGGTTTCCAACCACTTACAGAGACCGTTTTCACTCGGGCGAGAAGGTGATCGGGTAGGTAACCATCACCGAGCCCCCTTCCGGCGCCGGGAACGAGAGGTTCGCGAAGTTGCGAACGACACAGGAGACGACCGTCTTGTCCGCGAGGTCCGACCCGGCATCGGAGGTGAGGGAAACCGCGCCACTGCGGTCGATGACGAACTTGGTGGCGATGCGACCGGAAAGCGCCGGATTGTTGCGGAGACCGGCCTCATAACACGCACGGAAGCGGCCATTGTTCTGGCGGACGATGCGCTGGATGACGTCCATCGGGATTCGGCCACCGCTCACTGTCGTCGGCGCCGGACGCATGCTGAACGTCGGCTTGTGGTTGCCGGGCACGCGGTCGCGGCTGTGGCCGGTTCCGTCGCCGTTGATGCCATGGCAGCCGCCTGGGGTGGTGCAGGTGCCGATGAGGCCGCCGCCGATGCCGCCGTGGTCGCTGAGGCCGACCCCTTCGCCATTGCCGCCGCCCCCCTGCTCGAGGCCGTTGAGGCCGAGACCGCCGACGCCGAGGCTATCCCCTGCTTCCGGGCCGAACATGTTGCCCATGAAGCTCATCGAGTCGCGCCCCTGGCCATCAAGGGGGGCCCATTCGGCGGTCGGCGCCGACGGGTCAGAGATCATACCGGCGTTCAAGAGACCGATGATACCGGCGTTGCGCGCCTCCGCGAGCGCCTCGGCGCGGGAGAGCTGGGGGTTCGGGTTGTCCTGGGGACCGGCCTTTGCCCAGTGCTTTCCGGTGCTTGCCGCATCGGTCTTCCCCATCATCCCTTCGCTCCCCTTCGCGCGCTCCCCCGCGGCGGAGGCCATGCCGTTGTCGGCGTCTTTCTCCTGCTTCTCTTCTTCGGCCTTCTGGCGTTCCCGCTCCGCCTGGGCGTTGAGCGACTTCTGGAGGGCCTGAACTTGGTCGCGGTCGATGCCCTCTGCGGAGTCGGCCCCCATGTTCGGGACGAAGTAGGCGAAGGACCCGATCACCGCGGCGTGGAGCGCGAACGAGACGCCGATCATCGCGACAGCGCCGGCCGCGATCCCCGACCAGAACGCGGCGCGGGGCTTCTTGCCGGCGCAGGTGGCGGTGACGGAAATCGTGAGCTCGGTGCCCGGGAGGGCGAAGGTGCCGGTGGTGCCAGTGGCGAGCGGGAGTTCACGGCTTCCGGCGACGGCGTGGGAGGCAGAACCGCGCGTCGCGAGGGCGTTTTCGAGGGAGTCGGTGCGGTCGCCTTCGGTGAGGGTGCCGGTGGCACGCGCGGGGACGACAAGACGGACATCGTTTCCGAGGACAGCAACAACCGGGAGGCGGGCGGCGCCGAGGATTTCTTCGGGGGTCGTCGTCGTTAGCCCGACCAGGTCTGCGATC
>ERZ724517.1103-NODE-1103-length-15332-cov-6.490738_pt1 | contig 15332 bp, 11 predicted proteins | sample MGYA00376050_ERZ724517 | MGnify/ENA primary metagenome ERZ724517 (study PRJEB28724, sample SAMN07190886) | activated sludge metagenome | isolation source: activated sludge of sewage treatment plant in Hong Hong | place: USA: Christiansburg, Virginia | collected... | reverse complement strand
CGGAAGTTCTTGGCGTCTTTCAGCGCCACTTTGTGTGGCACCGGCGCTTTCATGGCGGCATCGGCCAAGTCACCATAGGCGATGGACTGTCCGTCGGCGCGTTGTACCCGTCCGTTTTCGGTGCGCAGGCTGGCGGCGTCCACGTTCCATTGGCTTGCGGCGGCTGAGACCAGCATGGCGCGGGTGCGGGCACCCAGTTCGCGGTATTGGGTGTAAGAGCGTTTGATGGAGCCGGAGCCTCCGGTCAGGTGCATGCCAAAGGCCGGGTCCACATAGGCAGGGTCTGCATCGCCATGCACCGCGCGCACCTTGCTCCAGTCGGCGTCCAGTTCCTCGGCCAGGATCATGGGCAGGGCGGTCAACACACCCTGGCCGAACTCCAGCCGGTTGATGGTGACGGTCACCGTGCCGTCCGGGGCAATGTGCACGAACGCGCCGGGTTGATCGAAGGGTTTGAGCGCTGCGGGACCGGGTTGTTTGCCTTCTTGCGCCAGTGCGCTCTGCGGGAAGACGCCCAAGGCGAAGCCCGATGCCACACTGAGCTTGAGGAAGCTGCGCCGCGCCAAACCTTCATCTACTCCTGATTTAGTAGCGCCTTGCGCACGTTCTGCACGGGCTAACATCCCTTTTGGCAATAAAGAGGCCAGGTCCTGGAGGTCGGAATCGAAATGCATGGTGATGTCCTCGTGTTGGGGGCAAGATTTCAGGCCAAAGTTGCCGCAGCGGCGTGAACCGCACTGCGCACCCGCGCGTAGGTGCCACAGCGGCAGATGTTGCCGGCCATGGCGGCGTCGATATCGGCGTCGCTGGGTTTTTTGTTGCCCTTGAGCAAGGCCGTTGCGCTCATGACCTGGCCGCTCTGGCAGTAGCCGCATTGCGCCACATCGTGCGCAACCCAAGCGTTTTGCACGGCTTTGCCCACCTTGTCGCCACCGATGGCCTCGATGGTGGTGAGCTTCTTGCCCACCGCTTCGGACATGGATGTGACACAGGAGCGAATCGCGACCCCGTCCAGGTGCACGGTGCAGGCACCACACTGCGCGGCACCGCAACCAAACTTGGTGCCGGTCATGCCCAGCGTATCGCGCAGGGCCCACAGAATCGGTGTGGCGGGATCGGCTTCGACCAGGGTGTCTTTGCCGTTGATATTTAGCGTGGTCATGGGCAGGTTTCCTTTGTCGTGGAGTGTGTGGCTTGGGGCGCGGAGGCTCGCGTCGCAAGAATGTAGCGCAGATCGCCACTTTGTGCAGGGCACGCCGCTGGCCCAGGCGCGACCCGCTAAAGGTGGCAGTTGCTCCACCTTTTGCGCTGTTTCAGGCGCGACCGCCAGGCGTCAGGTGGGTTTTTCCAGCCTGTCCTCCAACTCGCCAATGCTGGCATGCAAACCGTTGCCGGTCTGTTCCATCACGGTGGTGAGGTTCTTCTGAACTTGCTCCAATTTCTGGTGAAGCTTGTCCTGGGCTTCGGTGTCGCGTACCGCGATGGCCTGCAGTTCTGTTTGCAAGTAGTCCCGCAAGGCGGTGAAACGCGAAGCTTCGGCTTTGTCGGCCAGTTGACGTTGTTCGGCAACATCGCGGTTGATGCGGCGCACTTCCATCACGTGCGCCGTCTGGAAGTACAGCAGCGCCAGCAGAAAGATCAACAAAACCGCCGCCAGCAGGCCCACCAACACCAGGCCCATGGGCGCTTGTACCGTGCTGAGCCCCAGGTTCAAGGGGGTCGGACGTAATATTTCCTCGAAATTGAGTGCGACAAAGGTCGCAACCAGCACGATAAGCAGAACCAGAAGCAGTGAGCGTGTTTTCATGTTGGTAGATCTCGCGTGTAAAAAGTTTAGACGCCTCTGGTCACTCACAACCTGCCGTGGACACCCAATTCGCCGCTTCGCCCAAGTCGGCTAACGGACCGGGCGTACTGGCATCCAGGTAGAGGACTCGTCTCGTTTCATGGGTGACCGCCAAATACGATTGTGTACCCGCGTAATGGCGATACCGCCCCGTACTGACATCCACCGAAGCCGCTCCTGCTGGAGCGAACAAAGTGGGCGCAACGATCGCAGCCCAGTCGAACAAGCACTCGGACTGCGTTTGTCGTGTGAATACTTTGGCAAAGTCGACGGGCTTGGGCACCGCACTGAAGTTGGGTTGCGAGCCACCCGGTGCACCCCAGGCCCATAAACTTCCATTGGCTTTGAGCGCGAGGGCATGGTTGGCACCCGCGGCAATCGCGGTGTAGCCAGCACCGATTTGCTTGGGCGTCTTGTTGTATTGCAAAAAGTTGCTGCACAGGTCGGTGCAAAACCCTAAATAGTCGTACACCGCACCCCAAGCCCACACTGTGCCATCCACCTTGAGGGCCAGGCTGTGGGTTTCGCCTGCTGCCACAGCGACCACACCGTCCATGATGGGTTTGGGCCGCAGCACATCATCGGTCCCACCGTCACCCAGTTGCCCATAGGCGCTGTTTTGTCCCCACGCCCATAGCGTGCCATCGGTTTTGAGGCCCAGGCTATGGGCCTTGCCGGCAGCCATGGCCTTGTAGCCATCACCCACCAAAACCGCGGAGTTGCGAAACATCGTGCTGCCGTTGCCCAACTGTCCCGACGAATTGTTGCCCCAGGCCCACAGGCTGCCATCGGGCCGCAGTGCCAACGTATGGTCGCCACCGGCTGCGATGGCCGAATAACTCGGGCCCAGCGTGAGGAAGTCGAACGCCGAACGAACCGGTTGGCTTCGATCCACTGTGGTTTTGTCCCCCAGTTGCCCTAGGTCATTGGCACCCCAGGACCACACGGTGCCGTCGGGCTTGAGCGCGACCGCGTGCTGGCGGCCCGTTGCCACTGCCGAGAATCCCGTGGCTATTTGCTGCGGCGCCAGCGCGTTGACCAGGCTGCCGTTGCCCAATTGCCCGCGGGAGTTGCTGCCCCAAGCCCATACGCTGCCATCTTTCTTCAGCCCCAGGCTGAAACCTTCCAGCGGTGCAGGGTAGGGGTAAGCGCCACCCGCTGCCACGGCCTTAAAGTCGCTACCAATCTGGACCATCGCGGGCACTGCGAATGCCGTGCCATTTCCCACCTGGCCTGATGCATTGAAGCCCCAAGCCCACAGGCTGCCATCCGTTTGCACCGCCACACTGTGCAACTGCCCGCCCGCCATACCCACAAATCCGCGGCCTACTTCCTTGATGGTGAGCGGCCGCTGGGTCAACCCGAAGTCATCACCCAAATTGGCGTCTTTGCGACTGCTCCAAGCCCACAGGCTTCCATCGGTTTTAATCGCCACCGCCGTGCTGGCGTCTTGGCCACCTGAGCCCAGCGATGCAAAGCCAGTGCCCACTTGCTCTGGCGTCAAGCGCTGATTCTCGCCAGGGGTGCCTGGGGACAAGAAAGTAGGCCGCGCACCCCAGGTCCACAGGCTACCGTCGACTCGAATTGCCGCACTGGCAGCAGCGCCGGCCCAAATCGCAGAAAAGCCACTGCCAATCTGTTTGGCAATCAGGCTGTCTGTGGTGGTGCCGTCACCCAACTGGCCCGCATGGTTGAACCCCCACGCCCATAGGCTGCCATCTTGCTTCAAGGCCAGGCTGTGTGAATCTTGCTGCGCAATCGCGACAAAGCCCGTGGCAATTTGCGTAGGTCGGGTCAGGCGCGTCGTCGCATCGAAGCCGGAGAAGCCGCCTCGCACGTCGCCCCACGCCCACAAGCTGCCGTCCGCCTTGATGGCGTACCCCTCTGCGATATCTACAAAGCCACTGCCGATCTGTTGTGGACGACTGCGACCGGCGGCGGGCGTGTCGTCGCCCAGTTCACCATTTGAATTGCGGCCCCAGGTCCACAAGCTGCCGTCGCCCTTTAAACCCACCATATGCCACAACCCCCCAGCGAGTCGGGTAAATCCGCTACCTACCTGCTTGGGTACAGCACTGCGGTCCGTGGTGCCGTCACCAAATTTACCCCGTGAGTTGTCGCCCCAGGCCCATAAGCTGCCATCGGTCTTGATGGCAAAACCGGTGTCCCTCACCAGGTAGACCTGGGCAAAGCCCTCACCGGCTACCCGAGTGGGCAAGGTCTTGTTGGCATCGGGGCCGTCGCCAAAAGGCCCGTAATAGTTGGTGCCCCAGGCCCACAACCGGCCATCCGTATCAACGGCGGCAGCCTGCAGTGTGTTGGTTGCCACCGAGACGATGCGCGGAAGCAGCGGCAAAATTGTTGCAGCATTTACCGGTGGGGACACTGTGGCCCATGCGATGGCAAACAAAACCCCAAGAGGAAGCACGCGCCAGCATGTGCGGTAAGCGACGATTGGAGTCCACAAAAATTTGGTGTGCATGCGATCAAAAATAACCGAAAGAAAAGTTTGCAAGGAAAATAAGCCGCTAGCCCTCGCAGCAATTGCGCAAGCAGCTCCTAAAAACATAGCAACTGCCGCGCGATGCCTCAGTCATAACGCAACGTAAAAATCAAGTCCACCGCGCTCTGTTGCCCGCTTTGCGCCCTTAGCGTAAAACGCCGCGACAGGTCGTAGAAGATGTAGAGCGTGCCCATGGTGCCGGCCATGCCGCTTTCATAAGCAACATAAAAGTCGCGTGACAGGCGTTTGCCCAGTGTCACGGTGGCGCCGCTGGTGGTGCTGCCGTCGGACGCGGTGCTGCTGGCGCTGCCCATCGACACGCTGTCCAGACCCAGGCTTTCCGCCAGACGCGCCGTGAAGCCCGGGCCGGAGCCGCCCAGCAAGGCCATGGCCGCTTGTTGCAGCATGGCGGATTCGGCGCCCCCATTGGCGGCCGAGCGCCCCAACACCAGCCACGCGAGTTTTTCCGCGTCCGGCAGGTCGGGGTCGGCGTACAGGCGCACCACCGGGGCCAGTGCCGTGCCACTGACCTGCACACCCACGCGCTGTTGCAGATTGGGCCGGATGGCCAGGATGTCGAGCGACGGGTTGTCATACGGCCCGAAGAAACGCAGCACACCTTCTTCCACATCGAGTTCCTGGCCATAAGCCTTGTAGCTGCCGCGATCGGTGCGCAATGTGCCCGTGAGGCGGGGCACTTGCTGGGTCTCGGCATTGCTGCGCAAGGTCAGACTGCCGGTCAGGTGGGTGTTGAGGCCGCGCCCGCGTACTTCAAAATTGGAGCCCAGGTCGAGCGTGATGGCGATCTCCGGCACCACCCGCGCGCCGGAGTTTTGTGGGGCCGTGCTCGGCGCCGCAGGGGCGTCGGTTGGTCGGCGCACGCGCACGTCGTCACCCAGTCGCGGGGTGCTGTCCTCGGGCAGGATGAACAGGGCTTGGTCAGCCTTCAGCGTGCCGCCAATGGCCAGGCGTGCACCGGCCAAGGTGGCGGTGAGGTCGCCCGACATCACCAGCCGACGGTCGGCGCGTGTACTCAGGCGCAGCGCCCGGGCCTGGGCTATCAGGTCCATGCGCAGGCGTGCTGCTGCGGTGTTTGCGCTGGTGCTTGCGGGCAACCAGACCACCGATCCCTTGACCGTGAGTTGTCCGCCGCTGGCGCCACCCGCGCCCAGCAGTTTGAACTCATCAATTTCCAGACGTTGGCCGTCCAGCGTGGCACGCAGCGTGCCTTGGCTGAAGTCGATGCCGTCCACCACAGACCGCAGGGCCAGGTCATTGGCCTGGAGTTTGCCGCTCCAAATCGGCGTGGCGGCAGTGCCGGACAGAGTGGCCTTGGCGTCCAGCGTGCCCCGCATGCGCCAGCCCGGCGGTGCCAGCATCGACCAGGCTCCCACCGGTGGCAACGTGGCGTCCAGCGTGCCGGACACCGGTGCGTCGGCGGGCCAAGTCCAGGCGCCGTTGTGTTGTTGGAGGCGGGTGCTGAAGTCGGCCAGTATCTTGCCGCCACGTTCACTGTCCCAGCGCAGCTCCGCGTTGATCCGTTCGCCCTCGGCACGAATCTCCAAACGGGCCTGGCGCAGGCCGACCATGACCGGTCCGCTGGCCGTATCGTCAGCTTGCAATTGCAAGTCTCCGCTGGTGCGTTGTAGCGACGCGCTGAGTTTCAGGGTTTCGCCACCACTGGCCTCCCACTGCCCACCAAACAGAAGGTCACCTTTGAGGCCCAGGTTGGCGATTTGCGTTTGCCCCAGCAGTTCAAGCCAGGCCAGCGGAAGGTCTTGTAACGCGCCCTGGGTGCGCCAGCGTGCCGGGGTGCCGGGTGTTGTTTGTGCCTGGTCCCAGCGCGCAGCCTGCCATTGCAGGCGGGCGGTGCCCGGAGCCGGACCGCTCAACCGGGCACCGCTGCCCGAGATTTCCAGGGTTTGGTGCAACGGGTTTTGTTGGTAGTGGAGTTGTACTGGGTCGGTCAACGCCAGATTCCAGATGCCGGGCCGGGTCGGGGTCTGCAGCGTGAGGTCAACAGCGTCTACGCTGGCCTGCCAGTCGCGCAGCTTGACCCGTCCACCCTGCAATTTGGCTGCGAGCGCGAGCTTTTGGTTGCCATTGTCGACCCGGGCACTCAGGCCCAGAGCCAAACCGTTTAGGGTGTTTTGACGTTCCCAGCCACCGTGCCAGTCGGCGTTGAACTCGGACTGCCCCTGGCGCAACAGGCTTGGCAGTGCAACGGGCGCTCCGGGCAGCTGGTCCAGCCACAGCGCGGCGCGTGCGGCGTCGCTGACCTTGACCACCAGCTTGCCGTCGCCACGGCTGGCGCTGAGATCACCCTGCAGGCTCGCCTGGGCCCCGGGCAGTGCCAGTACCAGGTGGGCGTCGGTGGCCCAACTGGCGGTGTCGAGCTTGGTACTGCCTTCGAGTTTGGCATCCGCCGTTTGAACCAGCAGCTGCTCCAGGTTCAGGCTGGGCGCACTCCACAGGCCCTTGGCCTGAACGGTTTGCAGGCGCAGGCTGCGCAGTTGGGAGGAGGCCGTGCTGACCGATTGGCGTGTGGCCGGTTGGAGCTGGGCCTCAAAACGCAGGCCACCAGAGCCTTGGGTGGCCGTGAGTTGACCGTCCAGGGCCACGGCAGCCAGGCGCGAGTCAACAGCCGCCGCGTTGATTTCGACGGCTGTGGCCTTGACCAGCCAAGCCTGCGCGTCTGATGGTTTTGTGCCAGATGCCACCAGTTGTCCCCGGGCCTCAACCCGTCCGCCCGCCACTACGGCAGCTAGCGATTGCAGGTTCCATTGACTCCGGGCATATTCCACATCGGCGTCCAGGCTTTGCACCGGCAAGCGCTGTTGATCCCACGGCCCGCTGGCGCTGTTGCGCAATTGCAGCTTGGCCTGCCAGCCCCCACCTACGGGTGTGACATGGGCGTTGCCCGCCAACTCGGTGTGTAGCGCCTGGGGCCAGATTGCGGACAGGTTCAGGGCCTGCCATTGGGCATCGACACGGGCCAAAGGCTGCACCTTCCAGGGGTGAATGTCGGCGTTGAGTGTTGCCTGCAGTGCTTTGTTCTCCCCCGCACCGGTTCCGGGGCTGATCTGGCTTTTCAGCACCAGCAAGACGTCCTGCCCGCCCAACACACCCGATAGTTCGGCGCTGGCCTGGACCGTGACCTTGCGTTGGCTGCCCGGAACGGTGGTGTCCACGGTGCCCTGCATTTGCACCGCCGTGGCCATGGGCAGCAGCGCCTGGACGCTGGCCTTGACCCGGTAATCTCCGGATGAAATACGCAGCTGGCCCTCGTGAATACTGTGGTGTACGCTATCAAATTGATAGTTTCCGCTGATAGTGTTGGCCTCGAACGCCGTTGCCCCGGTCAACACCACGGAGCCTACCGAAAACGCTGCCTGCACCTTGAGCGGCAGGCTCAGGTCGGTTGGCGCCACCGTCTCAGACGGCGCAGTGCTGGGGCGGCGGTCGTCGATGCGAATCTGGGCGATCGTCAGCCGTCCCAGGCGCAGCTCGCCATCCCACAAGGGGCGCAAACTCCAGCCGATATGGATGTCGCTGGCCTCCACCTGCAAGGCACCGCGTGTCCAGCGCAGGCTTCCGATGTGACCGCCGCTGCGCAGTGATCCGCTGACGTCTGCGGCTTCCAGGGATTGTCCTTCGGGCAAGCTGCGTGCGGCGCGCGTCAGGGCCGTGGCCAACGAGCTATCGCTTCCGGTCCACACCCAGAGGCCAGCCGCGAGCAGGATCGCGACCCCCATCGCCGCCAAAAGGCCGTACAGGCTGATGCGCAGCAGCGTCTTCAAAAGCTGAACCCCACATTCATGTGCAAACGCAACAGCTTGACTTCCAGCCCATAGGCCAGGTCAATTTGCAGCGGGCCAATTGGGCTTTTCCAGCGAACGCCGGCACCCACGCCGATCTTGGCCCGAAGTTCCTGTACCTGGTCGGCCACCGCGCCGGCATCCATAAACAACGTGCTCTCCCAGTCGCTGACCCGGCCATTGAGCATGATGGGGCGTTGCCATTCCACGCTGCCGGTTGCCAGAAAACGCCCTGGAGTGACCACACCATTGGAGCGGCTGACCCCGATGTCGCGGTAGGTGTAGCCCCGCACACTGGTGTCACCCCCGGTCAGGAACAGCTGGGTGCTGGGCAGCACCGCGCCGTCCCGGGCCCACACTGCGCCGACTTCAGCGCGTACTGCAAGTCGACCGGCATCCTGGCCGGGCGTGGTGACGCTGGTATTGCGTTCGAGTGGCAGGTAAGTGAGGGCCCGGGCCAGTACCCGGCTATAGGGCTCATGTTCTGCACCCAATGTGGTTCCGCCGCCCACTTCCAGGCCCAGGCCCCAACCACGCGAGGGGAAGGGTGTGCTGTCAAAGTTGCGCAGCGTTACGGCATAGTTGGCGCTGATGGCCTGGGCCACGACCGGCAGTGCGCTCTCGGGGTCAATGCTGTCGGCACGGTCGTATTGGGCGTAAATCGCACGGTCCGCACGCTCCAGTGCCTGGCTTCGACCTGCTCGCAGGCGCTGGCTGCTGATGTCGGTGCCGGCGGACTGCTGCCTTTGCAGTTGGGCTGCGGCGAGCCAGCGCCAGTTGTCCGCATCGGGTCGGGACAAGAGTTCGGTGCTGATGGAGCGTGTTTCCCGGTCCAGGGCCAGTTTGGACGCGGCGCGCCAGCCAATGCCTGGAATTTTGTGGTGTGTGTGTTCGGCGGAGAGTCTTGGCCCGGCATCGGTACTGATGCCCACGCCCAGCACCAGCTTTTGCAGAAGGGCTTCGCGCACCTCCACCAGCACCGGTGCAGCGGCAGGGTCGCCTGCCGTGTTCAGGGACACATAAGCTGAATCAAAAAAACCACTGTCGACCAGGCGCTGTTGCGCGGCCACCAGATCGGTTTGGGCATAAGGCGCGCCAGGCTCCAGACGGGCCAGCCGGGTCACGAGTTCAGCGTCATGCCGCTGCAAACCGGTGACGACGAGTTTGCCCAACCGGTAACGCGGGCCTGAGGCCAGCGTGATGACCAGTCTGCCAAGGTGCTCTTTGGTGTCGATATCTGCGCTGGAACCGGCCACCTGGCCGCTGGGGTAGTTGTGTGTGGTGAGTTGGCGCAGGGCTTGCTGTTTGGCGGCATCCCAGTCTTGCTGAGAAAAACGCATGCCGGTGCGCAAAGGCCAGCTCTCCTGGATCTGTTGGCGTTGCCAAGCCGACTCGGCATCCTCAACGATCGGCCCACTGAAGACAATTTGCACATCGTTGACCAGAGTCGGTGGGCCAGGGTCAACCGTCAAGATCAGAACCCGCGGCATGGCCGGCCCGGTGGTCTGTCGCTCGATGCGCACATCGGCAGAAAAATAGCCCAGGGTGGCGACCAGGTCACGGGCGTCACGCGCGGCATCGACCATCAGGCGGTCCAGCTCGCTGTCGTTCAAGTCATTTTGTTCCCGGTAGCGCAACAGGTCCAGGTGGCGTTCCAGCAGGGTGCGGATATTGTCCGGCGCTTCGATCCCCAGAACAAAAGCGGGCGGCGGCGGTGTTTGGGCCTGCACGTGCACCCAGGGACCCATCAGAGCGCAAGCGAGCCCGACCGTGACGCAAAAATGCTTCAGGGACCACACCGCAGTGTGCCGAGCATCGCAATGACTAGGGCAGGAGATCAGCGACTCCATCCCAGGCCTCAGGGGCCAGTCGACCTTCGTAGCGGGCGACGACATTGCCTTGGGCGTTGACCAGCAAGGTGAGCGGCAGTTTGGGCGGTAAATTCGCGCCTGGCTCCTGTCGAACCGCAAACAGGTTCTTGGGCGGCATGGTGGTTTTGCCCAGAATGCGTTCGTAGGCCTTCCAGTCTTCCGCATTGCGGTCCACATTCACGGTAACCAGTGCGAAGGGCTTGTCGCGCCATCCCATGAGGTTGGCGCGCAACTCTGGCAGACTGTCGCGGCACACCGCGCAAGCGGTCGACCAGAAGAAAACAATGGACACCCGGCCCTTGAGGCTTTCGGGCGAAAAGCGCTCGCCCGCCACGGTGCGGGCCTGCAACTCCAGAGGGCGCACGCCCGACGCAGTCGCCGGTGCCGACGTCTGTGCCTGGGCGGAGCAGGCAATGAGCATGGCGGACACCCAGGTCCATGTGTTGGTTTTCACGGTGTTCATGTGGTCTTGTGGGTTGGGATGGTGAGTGTAGGGTGAAAGGCCAACGCCCAAGGCAATAGGGAAAATCGGCCATTATTGGGCGTTGACCCGCGTTGGTCGGTACGGTGGCGAACTTCTTACAGCGAAAATCGGGCCATGGCCAAGAAAGATCATGTCTCAGAAACTCCCGCCACGCAGCTGCTCAAAGCGCACAAGGTGCCCTTCACCGAGCATCCGTATGCCTATCTGGAGCATGGGGGTGCCCAGCACAGTGCCCAGGTCCTGGGTTTTGATCCCTTTATGGTGGTCAAGACGCTGGTCATGCAGGACCAGGACGCCAGGCCTTTGCTGGTGTTGATGCACGGCAACCGCAAAGTGTCGACCAAGAACCTGGCGCGCCAGATCGGGGCCAAGTCGGTGGAGCCGTGCAGCCCAGAGGTTGCCAACCGCCACAGTGGTTATCTGGTCGGTGGCACCTCACCCTTTGGCACGCGCCGCGTCATGCCGGTTTATATCGAGGAAGGCATTCTGGCGCTGCCAAAAATTTTGATCAATGGGGGGCGTCGGGGCTATTTGGTGGGGATTTCGCCCAGCGTTTGTGTGCAGTTGCTGGCAGCAAAGCAGGTACAGTGCGCATTGGCCGAATGACGCACTACGCTATTGGGTGTGCCGCTGGCCATTGATCCCACAGGAGAATAGGTTTTGGAATCCCTTGCAGCTTTTTATCCGCTATTGGCCGTAGGTGCGGCTTACTTGGTGGGCTCCTTGTCGTTCGCGGTGATTGTCAGCCGTGTCATGGGCCTGCATGACCCGCGTACCTATGGCAGCAAGAACCCGGGTGCCACCAATGTGTTGCGCTCGGGCAGCAAGGCCGCAGCCATCGTGACGCTGTTGCTCGACGCCTTGAAGGGCTGGTTGCCGGTGATGTTGGTCAAGTGGTTTGGCGCGCGTTATGGCCTGGGCGACGGAACCGTAGCGATGGTGGGCCTGGCCGCATTTGTCGGCCACTTGTTTCCGGTGTTTTTTCGTTTTAAAGGCGGTAAAGGTGTGGCCACGGCGCTGGGTGTGCTGGTCGCCACCAGCTGGATTTTGGGCGTGGCCACGGGGGTCACCTGGCTGCTGATTGCCTACTTTTTTCGTTACTCGTCACTGGCATCGCTGGTGGCTGCGGTATTTGCGCCGGTGTACTACATTTTTGGCGGCGGTGTGGTGTGGATCATGGACAAAAGTCTGGTGCTGTCCACCGCCGTTATGTCGTTGATGTTGATCTGGCGGCACTCGGAAAACATTTCCCGCCTGGTTAAAGGCACCGAGTCCAGGCTGGGCAAAAAAAAGGCTTAGATCTGTTCGTACCGGTTGGCGTCGGCAGCACCCAATTGCAGGATGTGAAAGTGGTTGAGCCGAGCCCGCACATCGGATGCAGCCAAAGCGGTGCGAATGTGGGGGGCGTTCATGGTGCCGTGCAGGCTGGGGGTTGCCAGCCACTCACCGGTGGGTTTGCTGATAACAGCCACAAATGGATGGTTGTGTTGGCTACTGCGTCGCAAGACGATGGCCAGTTGGTCGTTGTCCAGCCGAACATAGGTCCCCGGGGGGTACAACCCAACTACACGGACCAAGGCATGGCCCACTTCATCGGTTTTTGCCGATGCATGGGCCATGATGGAGCGTGCTGATTCGGTTGCACTGCGACCGGCACGCGACATACGCGGGCTGATCATCGCCGCATAACGATCAACCACTTTGAGAATACGTGCCAGACGCGTATTGGGTGCTGCGGAGTTCAGATCTGCGCGCTCGACCGCGTCATCGTGGTGGTGCGAGATGATGTCCAGCCATTGGTCGTCCACCACGCCCAAATGGGTCAACAGCAGTGTGCCGTTGGCGGCGTGTGTGCGGATCAGTTCCTGTTGCGCTGCACTGGGTTTGTCGGCCTGCGTAGCCAGCTCATCCTGCATGGCGGTCATGGCAATGTTCATGGTCAATGCCGCATGCACCAGACTGTTACGCTCGTGCGCGGGCAACAACATTTCCACGGCAATCAAATGGGTCAGTACGGCACAAACCAGGGCGTGTGATGCACTGTAGCCAACGGGTGAATTGCTGGCCAACTGAAACAGCAAATACAAGCCCACATTGGGGTCGCGCTGCAACAGGCCTTGCATCCAGCGGTCGTATTGCAAGACCCGGCGGGTGAACTCCTGCGTACTGGTGGGGTTGGACAGAATCACACCCAGGCCGGATTCCAGATCCGACCACAAGGCCAGCAAGTCTTCATAGTCGTTTTCGCTCTGGATGTTCACCGCGCGCCTTCGTTCACATTTGCAGCCAGGGCCAGTTGCATCAGTCGCGGAAGTTGTTGAAACTCAGCGGCAAATCCGCGATGTCTTTGCGAATCAAGGCCATGGCGGCCTGCAAATCGTCGCGTTTGGCGCCGGTCACCCGCACGGCGTCGCCCTGAATGGCGGCCTGCACCTTGATCTTGCTGTCCTTGATCAGGCGCTGGATTTTTTTGGACACCTCAGTCTCGATGCCGTTGCGAACCTTGATGACGACCTTGACCTTGTCTCCGCCCATTTTTTGCACATCACCCTTGTCCAGGAAACGCACGTCCACTTCTTGTTTGGTGAGTTTGTTGCGCAGCACGTCTTCAATTTGGTCGAGCTGGAATTCGGCGTCGCCAATCAGCGTGATTTCCTTGTCTTTTAGCGCGATGCTGGCTGAAGTTCCCTTGAAGTCAAAACGCGTGGTGATTTCCTTGGCGGTGTTGTCCACCCCGTTTTTGACTTTAGACAATTCTGCTTCGCAGACGGTATCAAATGAGGGCATAGATTTTGCTGGTTCAAAGGTTGGTGCACAAACCGCTCGGACGCGGGCCGCGCTTGATTGCGAGAAGTTGGCCATGACCGATCTGGCCGGTGCCGGGGTCTGCTTGCAACACCCCAATGCGACAATCCTGACATGTTAGTCGAGAAAAACGTCCCGCTCCAGCCCTTTAACACCTTCCACATCGTTGCCAAGGCGCAGACGCTGGTGCGCATTGCCAGCGAGGCGGACGTGTTGGCATTGTTGGCCAACCCGGAATATGCTGCGCAGCCCAAGTTTGTATTGGGCGGGGGCAGTAACGTGGTGTTAACCGGCGACGTCAAGCCGGTGGTGCTGAAGGTGGAAATCAAGGGCTACAGGCTGGTGAACGAAACCCCCAGACACTTCATCGTGGAAGCCGGTGCCGGCGAGGGCTGGCACGATTTTGTGGCCTGGACCCTGGCCCAGGGCTACCCTGGCCTGGAAAATATGGCACTGATCCCCGGGACTGTGGGGGCCTCGCCGGTGCAAAACGTCGGTGCTTACGGGGTGGAGCTGCAGGACCGGTTCGAGTCGCTGGACGCCATCGACCTGCAAACCGGCAAGTTGTTCACGTTGAACGCCGCCCAGTGTGCTTTTGGTTACCGCGACTCGGTGTTCAAACACGGGGCTGCCGTGCCGGTTGGCCCGCACCAAGTGCTGGGCCTGAAAGACCGTGCGCTGATACTGCGCGTGCGTTTTGCGCTGCCCAAAGTATGGAAGCCGGTGCTGGGATACGCCGACATCGAAAAGAAGATGGCCGAATATGCGTGCCCACAACCCAGCGCGCAGCAACTGTTTGACTGGGTGTGCGCCATTCGCCGCGCCAAGTTGCCAGACCCGGCCGTCATCGGCAATGCGGGCAGCTTCTTCAAGAACCCAACGGTAACGGCCGAGCAGTGTGCCGACATCATTGCGCGTGACCCCAAGCTGGTGCACTACCACCTGGCCGACGGCACCATCAAACTGGCGGCGGGCTGGATGATTGACTCCTGCGGCTGGAAGGGCAAGTCTGTGGGACAGGCCGGGGTGTATGAAAAACAAGCGCTGGTGTTGGTCAACCGGGGTGCCGGGTCGGACGGCAATGGCGCCACGGGTGGCGAGGTGATGACGCTGGCCAAGGCCATTCAGACCAGTGTGTACGAGCGATTTGGCATTCTGTTGGAGCCCGAGCCGGTGGTGCTGTGAAACAGGGGCCGCGTCATCCATGAAGCCCGCTGTTGCGGCACAGGCCGCGTCCGGCCAGCCCGGGCCGATCTCTTGTTCATTCCCCTATCACTCAAGGTTGCACGGTGTAGACCTGGACCGACAAGGCTGGCATGGCTACGGTTGCTTGCCCTGTGGCGTTGATGGCCACGTTGGCGCTAGCCCCATAACGCGGTGCCAGGGTCGCGCCCGGGGTCAGGCGGTCCACAGGCAGTGTCGCGGCCGCGTTGCCATAGTTGATCAAGACGAGGCTGGTTTCGCTGCCCAGACGGCGCTGGTAACCCATCACTTGGCCGACCACCAAGGGTGTCTCATAACTACCCCGCGCGATGGAGGGCAGGCTGTTGCGCAGGCCTAGCATCTGTTTGTAGAAGCCATGCAGTGAGTCAGTCACGCCGACCTGGCTACTGGCGTTTTGACCGGCTACATTGGCCGAGAGATTTCTGAATGGCGTTCCGTTGCTGAAACCGGCCTTGTCGGCGGTCCAGCTCATGGGTGTGCGTAATGCCCAGTCGCCGCTCAGGCCCTGACCGTTGGCCATGCCCACTTCTTCGCCGTAGTAGATAAACGGTGTACCGGGTAACAAAAGGTAACTCGCGGCCGCCAGCTTGTAGCGGGCCAGATCACCACCCAACTGGTTCCAGACGCGGTCTCCGGCAAAACCATCGTGGTTGGACAACAGCGTGGCCATGGTGGCAGGGGCCGTCACAAAATATTGGCTGACGGCCTGGATACTTGCCGCCTCTCCCCTGGCTGCGCGAATCAGGTGGTCCTTCAGATCAAAGGCAAACGCACTGCCACA
>ERZ724517.1099-NODE-1099-length-15376-cov-3.697800_pt1 | contig 15376 bp, 11 predicted proteins | sample MGYA00376050_ERZ724517 | MGnify/ENA primary metagenome ERZ724517 (study PRJEB28724, sample SAMN07190886) | activated sludge metagenome | isolation source: activated sludge of sewage treatment plant in Hong Hong | place: USA: Christiansburg, Virginia | collected... | reverse complement strand
CAATCGACACCGCGACTCTTCGTCGAGTCACCACTGGCCGACAGCATTGAACTGTCCGTATCGGGCCCGCAGGCACATTATCTGATTTCGGTCATGCGCATGAAGATTGGGTCGCCCATCAAATTGTTTGACAGCATTTCGGGCGAATGGCTGGCCGAAGTGGCGATCATCGGCAAGCGGGACTTGATCCTGCGCGTGACCGGGCAACTACGGGCGCGGGAAGCTGTGCCCGATATCTGGCTGCTTGCGGCGCCGATCAAGAAGGCGCGCATTGATCTGGTTGCGGAAAAGGCCTGTGAGTTGGGGGTTGCGCGGTACCAGCCGGTCATCACGCGACGAACCGTAATCGAACGACTGAACATGGACCGGCTTCGCAGCCATATGGTAGAGGCTGCGGAACAGTGCGGACGAACAGTGCTCCCTGATATGGCGGAACCGATCAAGCTTGCTGCACTGTTGCGAGCCTGGCCAACGGACCGCATTCTCTATTTCGCGGATGAAAGTGGAGGAGAGCCGTTCGCCAATGCTGCGGCAGCGCGTCAGGGTCCGGCGGCTATCCTTATCGGGCCAGAAGGCGGATTCGATGATGAGGAGCGTACCGCAATCCGCGCGCATCCCCAATCAGTTCCAATTTCACTTGGGCCCAGAATCCTTCGCGCCGAAACCGCTGCCATCGCCGCACTTTCCATCTGGATGGCAAGCGCGGGCGATTGGCGCTAAATTCAATAGCGCTGCTGGCGCTCGTAAAGGGTCTTGTAGTGCTGGATGCGCGTCACACGAAGGCCCGGCATGCCGGAGCGATCGACAGCGCGCTGCCAACTGGCGAATTCTTCGAGCGTTAGACTGTAACGGTCGCACACTTCATCGACAGTCAACAGTCCGCCATTCACGGCCGCAACGACTTCTGCCTTCCGCCGCACGACCCAACGGGTGGTGGATGGCGGGGGGAGAGAATCGACTGTCAGCGATTCGCCGAGGGGGCCAATCACTTGCGCCGGACGGATTTTCTGGTTCTCGATCATTCTTACCTCAAACGCATACGACCGGAGCCGTCTCTGCCTATGGATTTGCTTCTAGCGGCAAGGGGTTGAAACAAAGCTAAAATGCCAAGGTAAATGCCATGGTTACAAAGATTTACATTGTGTGACGATTGCCTCGGCGATTTCCGCATTGAAGCTTCCCGCCTTCGGTGCAGTTGAGTCGCGCGCGGTGCTCGGCGCGAATGAAGCGATCTCCGGATGCTCCCCAATTGTCGGATCCTTGGCGGCTCCGGCGCGCAATTGCGCCAATGCCGTTGCGGAAACCGCCTGTCGCGCAGACGCGTCCGCCAGGAGGCGCGCCAGATTGGTCGAGGCCTTGAGGCCGGTCTTTTGGTCGCGGCGCCGCCGCGCAAAGCTCAAATCCATGGCCCTTTGTCGCAGAAATTCCTAAATGCCGTGTAAACCACGACCAGATGATGAGCTGGTGTTCACCGTCGCCGAGCTGTGATAGGGGCCCCTTATGCTCGACCTTTTTCAACTCGAAGGGCCCGCAAGGGCGCGGCGGATCGTTGTCGCCATGTCCGGCGGAGTCGATTCGTCGGTCGTTGCCGGGCTCGCAGCGCGAACGGGTGCGGAAACCATCGGGGTCACGCTCCAGCTCTACGATCATGGCAGCGCAGTGAAGCGCGCGGGAAGCTGTTGTGCCGGCCAGGACATTCGCGATGCGCGGGCCGTTGCGGACCGACTTGGCATTGCGCACTATGTGTTCGATCATGAAAGCCGCTTTCGCGAAACGGTGATCGATCAGTTCGCGGACGAGTATGTTCGCGGACGGACGCCCATTCCATGCGTCCGCTGCAATATGGGGGTGAAATTCACCGACTTGTTCCGGCTGGCTCGCGAACTGGGCGCTGATTGCCTTGCAACCGGCCACTATGTCCGACGGATTTTGGGTGAAGGCGGCCCTGAACTGCATCGCGCGATCGATCCGGCTCGGGATCAGAGCTATTTCCTGTTTGCAACCACCAACGAGCAACTCGACTATTTGCGCTTTCCGCTGGGCGGAATGCCGAAATCGGACGTTCGCGAAATTGCTCGGGAAATGGGTCTTGTCGTTGCAATGAAGCCTGACAGCCAGGACATTTGCTTCGTCCCGAATGGTGATTATGCAAGCGTCGTCCGGAAAATCAGGCCCGAAGCAGAGGCGAGCGGTGATATTGTTGACGAGAGCGGCAAAGTGCTTGGGCGCCACAAGGGCCTGATCCATTATACGGTCGGTCAGCGGCGCGGGCTTGAACTTGGTGGTTTGGCTGACCCCGTTTACGTCATTCGCCTTGATCCGGCCTTGCAGCAGGTTGTCGTCGGGCCAAAGTCCGCCCTGGCGGTCTCGGCGGCCAGGCTTGGCGAAGCGTCTTGGCTTGACGCAGTCGAATGTCGACACGTCCTCGCCAAAGTAAGGTCACTGGCAAAACCCGTGCCGGCAAGACTGGAGGGCGGTTGGCTTTGCTTCGACAAGCCGGAATTTGGTGTCGCACCGGGTCAGGCCGCGGTGCTGTATGATGGAGACAGGGTTCTTGGCGGGGGCTGGATTGAGGAAACTGTCGGCGCAAGCTCCTGTGCGCTTGTCGTATCGGACGAAGCCGCATAGTCTTTCCCGAAAGACGACCAGGCGGAGGATTGCCGCAAATGCCGAGTTTCACTGCACGTATCGCCGCCTTCGTGCTCCGCAAGACTGGAGTGTATCGCAAGCTCTTTTCGGGCGGTCCGGAATTCCACCAGCGTCAGGCGAAGGCGCTCGCCGTGCCAAGCGAGCCATCGGCGAAATTGAAAGCGCGGCTTTCCATATCGAGCACTGAATTTCAGGGTCGGCCGGTTTGGGACATCGCCCCCAAAGATCGGTCGCCCAGCCTGACCATGCTCTATTGGCACGGCGGGGGCTATGTTTATCCCCCAATGCCCGGCCATTGGGCGTTCGCGGCCCATATGGCGCGCGTTCATGGCTGGAGGATGATCTTGCCGCTTTATCCCTTGGCCCCAATGGCCGAGGTGGGAGAGGTCACAGGGTTTGCCCTGGACCTCTACAAGCATATTATTGGCAAACCCGAAACGGCTAGGCTCGTCATGGGAGGTGACTCCGCAGGTGGCGGTCTGGCCGCCGCGACGGCAATGGCGGCGCGCGATGCAGGATTGCCAATGCCCGAAAAGATGATCCTGATATGCCCCTGGCTCGACGCCTGCCCGGATGATCCTGATCAACCCGGAATTGAGCTTCGCGATCCAATTCTCACCATCCGTGGCATTCGTGAGGCTGGGGAAATGTATGCCGGCGCTGCCGGTACAATCGATTCCCGTGTGAGCCCGATTCATGCAGATTGGTCGGGTCTTCCGCCAATCCTCGCCTTTGGTGGGAGCGATGATATCCTTGTTGTCGATTCGCGCGCCCTAGGCGCAAAGCTTTCATCTGTGGAATATATCGAAGGATCGGGCCTGATGCATGACTGGCCGATCTTCGGTTTTCCTGAATCACGGGCGGCACAGGCCAGGATGGCAAGGTTTGCCGCGGCGTAACGTCGGGTCTTAGTCAACCGGAATGCCGCGTTCAGGGTCCGAATGTCCCTCGGGATCGGGGTGAATCAGGATTTCCGTTCCAGGAAAATCGACCATCAGGCGCGCTTCGACTTCGTCCATGACCCGATGCGCTTCGGAAATTGTCATCGCTGGGTCGACCCAGACATGGAATTGGACAAATTCGTGCGATCCGCTGGATCGGGTTCGAAAGTCGTGGATTCCCTTGAGTTCGGGATGACCCCGGGCAATGGCGAGAAAGCGTTCCCGCTTTTCCTCTGGCCATTCCTTATCCATCAGTTGATTGACAGCGTGAGCGGCGACTTCCTTTGCGTGCCAAAGCAGCCAGAGCCCGATTCCGATTCCGAAGACGGGGTCAGCACCATGTATGTGCAGGATGGAATCCAGAAACAATGCGGCAATGACCGAAGCATTGAGCACCAGGTCGCTGGCATAGTGAACCTGGTCGGCCTGAATGGCGACCGACCCTGTCTTGCGCACAACGTAACGCTGGAAACTGACCAGCGCGAGGGTTGCCATGATCGCCACAATCGAGACGCCTATGCCAAGTTCCGGGCTTTCCGGCGCCCGACTTGCCCCGATCTGGCTCATGCCGCGCAGGCCGATTGCCAGCGCCGAGGCTGATATAATGCCCGTCTGAAACAGGGCTGCAAGCGCTTCGGCCTTTCCATGCCCATAAGCATGATCGTCATCAGCCGGCTGGGCGGCCAGGCGCACGGAAAAGAGTGTCACGAGTGATGCAACGATGTCGAGCGCCGTATCCGCGAGCGATCCGAGCATCGAGACGGAACCGGTCTGCCATGCGGCCCAGCCTTTGAGGCCAAGCAGGGAAATGGCCATTGAAACGCTGGCAAAAGCTGCTCGCTGCGTCAAGGCGCTGCGCAGCTTCACATCGGCCTTCACGGGTAGAGCAGGCCTTCTGTCCAGCTGTCTGAACCGGTCCTGGTGAACAGATGCCGCTCATGAAGCCGGTGTTCACGATCCTGCCAGAATTCGATCCTGTGCGGCGAGACGCAATAGCCAGACCAGTGCGGGGGTCGTGGCACCGGATGGCCTTCAAATCGGGCCGCCATGTCGGCATAGCGCGCCTCGAAGACTTCGCGCGCATCGAGTGGACGCGATTGGTCCGATGCCCAGGCGCCAAGCTGAGAATCCCGGCTGCGGGTTGCGAAATAGGCGTCTGCTGTTGCGTTATCGACGTTCAGGATATTGCCTTCGATCCGGATCTGGCGCCGCAGGGACTTCCAGTGGAACAGCAGAGCCGCAAAACCGCGCTCCGCAATTTGGCGGGCCTTGTCGCTTTCCTTGTTCGTGTAGAACACAAAGCCGTCGCGCCCATGTCCCTTGAGCAGGACCATCCTCACCGAAGGCTGGCCTTCCGCATTGGCAGTGGCCAACGCCATTGCATTGGAATCATTGGGTTCGGCTTTCCGTGCTTCCGAAAGCCAGAGATCGAACAGTTCAAAGGGATCGGTTGCCATGACGGCTCCACTAGACAAGGCTCGCTTTGAAGTCGAGCATCGCTTGCCCTGTGCGGCTTGATGTGGTGAAGCGACATTCGATGGAAGGCGCAGATGACACATTGGGGTGATGGTTCTCGCGAGCGGGAGGCTGCCGAGTCAATCCTCAAGGCCTATTGCGGCGAGGCCGGGCCCGGCGATGTCATGTGCGGGGCTTCGGCCGGAGATTCCCAAGTCTGGCAGTCGATCCTCCAGGAAGTCCTGGCCGTCGGCCAAGGCAGTATTGCCCAGGTGCAAGAACAGCTGCAGCGCCATGTCGAGGAAATCGGTACGAGTTTTCGCCTGCCGAATGAAGGAGAAGAGCGACCTTGGCCGGTCTCTCCCTTGCCCTTGCCGATCGCGGAAGGTGAATGGGCGGGCATAGCTGCTGCTGTCGTGCAGCGCGCAGAACTGAGCGAACTTCTGCTTGCCGACATTTATGGTCCGCAACGGCTTGTTGAATCCAACGTGTTGCCCACTGCCGCGTTGACGGGAAGCCCCCAGTTCTTGCGGCCAATGGTCGGAATTTCGCCGCCGGGTGGCCACTATCTCAATATCTATGCTGCCGATCTGGGCCGCGGGCCAGATGGAGAATGGCGCGTTCTTGCGGACCATACCCGCTCACCTGCCGGAGCAGGCTATGCGCTTGAGAACCGGCTGGCCGCTTCCCAGATCATCGGCAGCCTTTCCGAACGGCTGAACGTAGCGCGACTGGCGCCGTTTTTCGCCGATCTTCGTGCGGGTATTGCAGCAAGCTGCGAGCGCAGCGACCCGAGGCTGGCGCTCCTCACTCCGGGACGGTTCAACCAGAGTTATGCCGAGCAGGCTCACCTGGCGCGCTATCTCGGGGTTCTTCTGGTCGAAGGCGCGGACATCGCGGTGCACGACGATCGGGTCTATCTCCGCACGATCGAGGGGCTGAAACGGGTTGATGCACTTTGGCAACGCATGGATGCCCGTCTGCTCGACCCTCTGGCGCTCGATTCACGGTCTGCAATAGGCGTGCCGGGCCTTGTCGACGCGATGGCCGCCGGTGGTATCGTCATCGCCAATTTTCCGGGGTCCGCGGTGCTGGAAGCGCCCGCATTTGCCGCTTTCATGCCACAGCTGGCCCGGCACCTCTTGGGAGAGCCGCTCCGGCTGCCAAACATCGCGACCTGGTGGTGCGGGCAGGCGCGCGAAGCAGAACATGTGGTGTCGGAACTTGACAATCTCGTGATCGACGCGGCCTTTGCAACGCCATTGCTGGGACTCGGCAAGGGCGGCGCGAGGCTCGGTAGTGAGGTGTGCGGCGAAGAGCGAAAGCGCTTGCTCGAAGACATTGCGCGGCGGCCACAAGACTATATCGCGCACGAAATTGTCAATCTTTCGACGATGCCAGTGGCCGTCGAGGGCGTCCTTTTGGCGCGTCCCTTTACGCTGCGTGTCTTTGCAGCGCGCGATGCACGCGGGACATGGACAGTAATGCCTGGTGGATTTGTCCGCATAGGCCCCGTTGCGGATGTTCGTGCCACGTCGATCGGTGCCGGCACCCGATCAGCGGATGTGATTGTCCACGGGACGCAGCCTGTCGTTCCTGTAACCCTTCGAACAGCGAGCCAGGCGATCCGGCGCAATCCGGGGACTCTGCCAAGCCGGGTCGCAGACAATCTGTTCTGGCTCGGTCGTTACCTGGAACGCGGAGAGACCGTACTTGGCCTTGTCCGGGCCGGATCGGCGAGCGCGAACGCTGGCAAAGACAATCATCAGACGACGGAACGCCTCTGCAACCAACTGGTTGCAGTCGATGCGGTTCGCTGGAATGCGGACGCAAGCCCCGGTGAAATCTTTGCTGCAGCAATCGACAATCGAGAGGGCACGTCCAGCGTTTCTGCGCTGCTTGCGGCGGCGCGCGCAATCGGTTCGGGTTCTCGTGAACGGATTTCGCCCGATTTCTGGCAGATGCTTGACGCACCATTTCCGAAAGAGGGATCGTTCCAGCAAAGGAGCTTCATCCTGCGCGCGCGCTTCGCTGCCTTTGCCGGGCTTGCGGCTGAGCATATGGGCCGGACTGCGGGCTGGCGGTTTCATGACCTTGGGCGGCGGATTGAGAGGGCACTCAATTTCGCGGGGCTGCTCCGTACATTCGCGACGGAAGAGGCATCAGCCAACGACCTGACTGCGCTCCTCGAACTCGGTGACGTGCAGATCAGCTATCGTCAACGCTATGCGACTGGCCTCGCATTGATGCCAGTCAGGGACCTTGTCGGCCTTGATCCCTTCAATCCGCGTTCGATCAGCTTTCAGGCCAATGCGATCCGTGAACATCTCGACGCGCTTCCGCGCCTCAAGGATGATGGCATGGCAGAGCCTCAGCAGGCAGCGGCAACTGGATTGGTTGCGCTCATTTCAACACTGTCAGCCACGATGTTGACGGCTGAGGTCTGCGACGAACTTGAAGGGCGACTGTTCGCCTTGTCGGACGCGATCAGCGAGCGATTCTTCCTGCGCGGCAGTGAAACGCTTCGGGCTTCGGGGATGACGCTGGCATGACACGGTTCGCGATCCGGCACCTGACGTGCTTCAAATATGAGGAGCCGGTTCATTTTTCACGGTCAAATCTGAGGCTGGAGCCGATTGCCTGGCCCGGCCAGACTCTGGTCAGTCACAGCATCACCATCAATCCGGGCGGGCAGCTGGCTCCGGCTCCTTTGCGTTCGGCGCTCGTCAATCTGACGCGGCTGATCATTCCGGGCGCGACAACCAGTCTTGAAATTATCAGCGAATCGCTGGTTTCTGTCGAACGGACGCCCCAATTGTCATGGCTTGGTGAGCCGAGCATTGCAGAAGTCGGGAGGCTGGCCCGCGAAAGCGTTGACAATTCGGACCTTTCGCCTGCCAATTTCCTGTACCCGTCCAGCTTCATTCCGATGGACGCCGCCATTGCTGACTGGAGTGCCGAAGCTCTGGCCGGCGATCGGTCCGTCTTTGCTGCGGCCTATGAACTGGCCGTTCGCATCCAGCGGGAGTTTCGATATGATCCCAACGCAACAATGGCAGAAACACCGCCGGCAGAAGCCTTCGCCGCGCGCGCCGGGGTGTGTCAGGATTTTTCCCAGATCATGATTTGCGCGCTGAGGGCAGCGGGAATTCCTGCTGCCTATGCGTCAGGCTATATTCGGACCGAGCCGGCGCCGGGGCAGGATCGCCTTCAGGGTGCCGATGCGACGCACGGCTGGGTGATGGTCTGGTGCGGGCCGGAAAAGGGCTGGCTCGGGCTCGATCCAACCAATGGCATAGCGATGGGCGGCGATCACATCGTCATGGCAGTCGGGCGCGATTATCTCGACATTGCGCCGATCGACGGAGTCTTCAACGGATATGGTGCGCAGGAAATCTTCGTCGAAGTCGATGTCGAGGCGGTAGCAGACTAGCGATTAGTAGATTCGCTTGACCTTTATGCCTGGCTGCTTGCGCACTGACATCTTGTAAGTGCCAAGCGCGGCACGCTTGATGACAACCGGCATGCCCGGCTTTGGCGAAAGCGCGAGCGGAGAAAAGTCCATCTGCTGCCAGGTCGATCCTTCTGCAATCGTGATGACCCAGCCCTCGCCATTGTAGCTTGCCGATTTTACTGTCGATTCCAGTTCGGCGATCTGGTTTTCCTCATTATCGTCATCGCCGCCGCCGAACAGGCCAAGATTGGGCAGGGGCAGTCCAAAAAGAGTCCGCCGGGTCTTCTGCACCTGCTGCTTGTCGACCATGTAGACTTCGTTCTTCGTGGCGGCCTCATCAAGCCGGGCAACCTCGGCATCATAGCAGGCAAGACGCTGGGTGCTGTCTGTGATGGCGCGGCAATTGACGACCTTTTGCAGGAATTCGGACCGTGGCATCGGCTTGCTGCTGTCCTTGGCCCATGCAGGCATCGCAAACAGAGCCAATCCCGCAAACAGATACCCGGCTTTCATTGTGCGTCCTCTTCTTCTCCCGCGTCCGCCCTGATTGCCACCAAAAACCGGATTCGCCAAGCGCGGCAAGAGTGTTGCATATTGGTGACAGTGTAGACGTAACATTGTGTCGCAGCCTTGAAACTCGTTTACATCGGCGTTCCCCTTCGGCAAACCGCCCCCCAAGTCGGCATATGGGAGTGTGCCTGCGTTTGCATTCCCTTGTCGCTGGCGAAAAAATCGGGGCCGATCTATCGGCTTTACACTCCAGAAGTAAGGGACTGGAACAACATGAAAACTCAGAAATTCTATAGCCGTGCGCGCTTGAGCGCTGGCGTTGCATCGGCAGTTGTCGGTTTTGCAATGCTCGCGACGCCCGCATTCGCGCAGGAAGCTGCAAGCGATGAAGGCGGCGATGACATCATCGTTACCGGTTCGCGCATTCCGCAGCCGAACCTTGAAGGCATCAGCCCGGTGACCACGGTCAACGCGGCAGACATCAAGCTTTCGGGTACGCCGAAGACGGAAGATCTCCTCAATTCGCTTCCGCAGGTTTTCGCTGCCCAGTCCTCGACGCTGTCGAACGGCGCAACCGGTACCGCCACGGTCGACCTTCGCGGCCTTGGCACGTCGCGCACCCTGGTCCTGATCAATGGCCGTCGCCTGATGACGGGCGATCCGAACAGCACCAGCTCGGCGGCTGACCTTAACTTCATCCCGTCGCAGCTGATCAAGCGCGTTGACGTTCTGACCGGCGGCGCTTCGGCGACCTACGGTGCAGACGCTGTTGCCGGTGTTGTCAACTTCATCATGGATACGGACTTCGAAGGTTTCCGGATCGACGCGAACTACGGTTTCTATCAGCACAACAACCGTAACCCGTTCCTTGCTAACACGATCCCCAATCCGGGGGGGGGGGCGCAGAACCCGAACGGCACGGCAACACCGCAGAACATAGGCGGTCTTCTGGATGCGCGGACAAATGCGGGCTTTAGCGGCTATGGCTATCCGAAAGGTAGCGTTGCCGATGGCGGCACCTTTGATGGCAGCATTTCATTCGGCGGCAAGTTCAACGATGATCGCGGTCATTTCATGGCCTACGTCGGCTACCGCAAGGCTAAGCCTGTGCTTCAGTCCAATCGTGACTACAGCGCCTGCACAGTGCAAGTAAACGACAACTTGGTCGGCAATCCCGGAGGTTTGGGTGACGTCGACAACAATGGCTCGGACTTTGACCCGCGCTCTCCGCATCAGTGCGGTGACTCGGTGACCTCTGCTACTGGTACGGCATTCTATTTCGTGACCAGCACGACGTCGTCGACGGTCGGTGCTCTCGGGCCGGGAACGCTGACACAGGGCACGCTCAATCGTTACAACTTCGCTCCGACCAACTATTTCCAGCGTCCGGACGAACGTTACACTGCGGGTGCCTTTGTTGATTATGAAATCAGCGATGCCGTGAAGCCGTACATGGAATTCATGTTCATGGATGATCGCACGCTCGCGCAGATTGCCCCTTCGGGCGACTTCGGCAACACGCTGACGGTCAACTGCGACAACCCGCTCATGTCGGCCTCGCAGCTCAGCCAGATCTGCAATCCGGCCAACCTGATCAACACCTTCATCGGTACCTTCCCTGTGGCAGCAAATGCCGGTTACAATCCGCTCGGCAATATACTTGACCCCTTGGACCCCGCATATGTCGCACCGATCAACTTCCCGAACTCGGTGCCTGGCGCGGCAAATTCCACTTACAACAAGGCATTCTTCCAGTTGCTTCGTCGTAACGTCGAAGGTGGACCGCGTATCAATGACCTTCAGCACACGGCGTTCCGCACCGTGATCGGCACCAAGGGTGACCTTGGCAAGGGTTGGGCTTATGATGCGTACTACCAGTATGGCCGGACCAACTATTCACAGGTCTACAGCAACGAATTCTCGACAGCGCGTCTGACAAGGGCCCTCGATGTTGTTGACGATCCACGTGTTGCGGGAATCCAGGCGATCTGTCGCTCGGCGCTCGATGGCACGGATCCGAATTGCGTTCCTTATGACGTGTTCGGTGGGACGCCGTCAGCTGCTTCGCTTGCATACCTCAATGCAACCGGTTTCCTGAAGGGGCAAACCTCGCAACAGGTCCTGAGCGGAAGCTTGACGGGCGATCTGGGCGAATATGGCTTCAAGACGCCCTGGTCGGACGATGGTGTCGCCGTTGCGTTCGGTGTCGAGTATCGCAAGGACTCGCTCGAACTGAAGGCGGACAATGCGTTCCAGACTGGCGATCTTACCGGTCAGGGTGCTCCGACTCTCGACGTTGTCGGCAACTACAAGGTGAAGGAAGTCCTGGGCGAAATCGAAGTGCCGCTTGTGCGCGATGGTTTCATCAAGAACCTGACCTTCAATGGTGGCTACCGTCACTCAAGCTACAAGCTGTCCAGTGGCCGGTCGATCAGCACCGACACCTACAAGCTGGCGCTTGATTTCTCGCCGGTATCGGACATCCGTTTCCGCGGAACCTACAACCGCGCGGTTCGCGTTCCCAACATCCAGGAACTGTTTGCTCCGCAGTTTGTTGGCCTCGACGGTTCAACCGACCCTTGCACGGGTTCGCCAATCACAGCGGCTCAGGTCGGCTGTCTGGCACAGGGCCTGTCTGTCGGTCAGGGTGTGACGGCCAACCCGGCGGCGCAATATAACGGCCTGCTTGGCGGTAACCCGAACCTGTTGCCTGAAATTGCAACCACCAAGACGCTTGGTGCTGTGTTCACGCCTCGGATCATTACGGGCTTCAACCTGACGGTCGACTGGTTCGACATCAAGATCAAGAAGGCAATTCAGGGCTTTGGTGCTGACGCCATCCTGACTGCATGTACTTCGGGCAACCTCACGGCTTGCGGTCTCATCCAACGCGATCCTGCCGGTTCGCTCTGGTTGACGTCAAACGGCTTTGTTCGGGATCTGCAGACCAATGTCGGCAGCTTCAGCACGCGCGGTCTTGAAGTGAACGGGAATTATTCCCGCGAAATTGGCAGCGCCGGAACCGTCTCTTTCAGCCTGATCGGCACGTTGCTCGACTCGTATGTCGTCGACAACGGATTGACCGAGGCCTATGATTGTGCCGGTTACTTTGGCCCAACCTGCGGCACTCCGGCTCCGAAGTGGCGGCACAAGGCGCGGGTTACCTTCAACGCCGCAAATGGCTTGGGTGCGTCGCTCCAGTGGCGTTACTTCGGTTCGGTTGATACCGAGTACAAGAACCCGAGCCAGACGCTGAACGGGAATTACTACGACTTCAACTCTTCGATTGCGGCCCAGAGCTATTTCGATCTGGCCCTCACTGCGAAGCTGGGTGACCGGTTCCGGTTCCAGCTTGGCGTGAACAACATTCTCGATCGTAACCCGCCAATCGTCCATTCGGGCAGCGGCAACTTCGGCCAGAGCAACTGCGCCAGCACGGTCTGCAACGGGAACTCCTATCCCGGCACGTATGACTCGCTGGGTCGTTACATCTACTCGGGCATCACGCTGGACTTCTAATCCGGCCTGACACTGTCTAAATACTGGCGGCGGTCCCGACACTGGGGCCGCCGCCAATTTTTTGTCCAAAGCGTATCGTTTGACGGTGCGTAAGCAAGGGAATGCACTGGTGTCGAATTCGGAAGAAGCCGTCCGCCGGATTGCGGCACTCGCCCGCGGGGGGCAGCTTGATGCAGCCGCGATCCAGCTTGTCGAGGCGATCGCCCAGCATCCGGGCGATGCCGTGCTTTCGGCGCTTGGCGGGGCCATCGAATTTCATCGCGGCCAGTTCAAGCGCGCCATCCCCTATCTTGAGGTCGCATTCCGGGAAAAGCCGAATGACTTGACGATCCGCATCAACCTTGCGGAATCCCATTTTCATGAGGGCAACAATGCCGCAGCGCTGGCATTGTGCGATGAAGCCATCGCGCTTGCCGACCCGAGCCTGCGGCTTGCCCGGCTGGGCGCGCATCTGGCGCAAGCACAGGAGGATTTTCCGCTCGCCATTCGGCTTTACCGGCATCTGGTCAAGCGTGATGCCAAGGATTGGTCGCTGTGGAACAACCTTGGCAATGCGTTGGGATTTGAAGGGGATCATGAAGGTGCGGTGGAGGCCTTGCAGAAGGCGGTTGCACTCGCGCCGGACTCAAAACCGATCCGGATCAACCTTGGCAATGCCCTGATTGACGCTGGAAATGGCGACGAAGCTGAAGCAGTGCTCACACGAGCAGGCAAAGACTTCGCTGATGACGCGACGCCGTTTCTTTCGCTTTTCAATCTCTATCGTCTGGTCGGCCGTGAAGATGATGCGTATGCCGCGATTGCAGAAGCTGCCCGTCGCGCGCCGGACGACGCCTCGATTCAATCCGATCATGGTCAGGAAGCGGCCCGCCGCAATCGCTATGACGAAGCCGAGGCTGCGTTTGAAACGGCAGTGCGGCTCGACCCCAAGTTGGGCCCGCCATATGTCGGCCTTGCCTCAGTCTATGAACGCATGAACCGGGAAGTGGAACTGGAGCCGCTTAAAATTCGGGCCGAGGCGGCGGGAACTGACGCCCAGTCGATGTCCTATATCGATGCGCTGCGTTTCAAGCGGGCCGAGGCATTTGACGATGCGTTCGCGGCTCTAGAAGCGGCCGGCGATGTGATCGTGCCAGGGCGCAAGCACCATTTGCGCGGGATCATGCTTGACCGGATGGGTCGGCACGATGAGGCGTTCGAGGCCTTTACGGCAATGAACGAGCATTGGCAGGCAGATCCGTCGATGCCCACCGAGCGCGCCCGCCAATATCGTGACATGATCGTGACGGCGACTGACGTCCTGACGCCTGAATGGCTTCGGAGCTGGACCCCGGCGCTGCCATTCGAAGACCGCCCTTCGCCGATTTTCATCGTCGGCTTTCCCCGTTCGGGCACGACGCTGCTCGATACCATGCTCATGGCAGACCCTCGAGTTCGGGTGCTTGAGGAGGAGCCGTTTCTGGCCGAAGCCGAGGCGGAGTTGGGCGGCGTCGAGGCTCTGGCAACGGCAACCGAGGATCAGGTCCGCGCTGCGCGGGAAGGATATTTCAGGCGCGCGGCCGCAATCTGCGAGCTTGATGCAGAGTCGATCGTCGTCGACAAGCATCCGATGCATCTCAACAAGGTGCCTGTCATCCGCCGTCTTTTTCCCGGCGCACGGTTTGTCCTCGCGATGCGGCATCCGTGCGACGTGCTGCTGAGCTGCTACATCACCAATTTCCGCATCAATGCCGCGATGGCCAATTTCCTTGATCTTGACGATGCGGCAGCCCTTTATGACCTGACCTTCACCCATTGGGAAAAAGCGCGCGCCCTGTTCGATGTGCCCGTCGCGACAATCATTTATGAACGGCTGGTCGAAGATACCGAGGGCCAGCTGGAGCCGGTGTTTGACTGGCTTGGCCTCCAATGGCCGGGCAAGGCATTCGATCATACCAAGGCAGCGCGCGCGCGTGGCACGGTTGCGACGGCAAGCTATGCTCAAGTGACCGAGCCGATCTACAGTCGCGCCAAGGGGCGTTGGACCAAATATCGTCGTCACCTGGAACGGATCCATCCGGTTCTTGCGCCCTGGATCGAACGCTATGGCTATGACTACTGACGCAAACGAGCGCGAGCGGCATGCCGATGCCCTAGCGGCGGCAGGCGATCTTGTCGGCGCGCGCGCGGTGCTCACGGCGCTTGTAAGGACTGATCCAGACGCTGGGCGCTGGCTGAAGCTCGCCTCCTTGTGCCGTGCCGCTGGTGACCTCCAGGCTGCGCTGACGGCGGTCGAGCGTTCGCTTGCTCTTGCACCGCTCCATTTCATGGCGCTGATGAGCCGCGCTTCGATCCTTGAACGTCTTGGCCGGGCGGAAGCCGGGGAGGCTTATGGGAATGCGCTGGCGCAGCGTCCAAAGGCGGTTGAGGGCCAGCTGGCCCGGATGGTCGATCATGCTGAGCAGGTGAGTGCTGCCTATGTTGCCCAGCGCGAATCTGCAATGAAGGCAGCACAGGCTTCCGCACTCGCCGTCGCTGACGAAGATGAAGCCGTCCGTATCAACCGCTTCCGGGACAATGCCCTGCGCCGCACGCGCGTCTGGCATTCAGAACCCACGCATTTTCATTTTCCCGGCCTGATCGAGCGAGAATTCCACGATCGATCGGCGCATGGCTGGCTGGCGTCGCTCGAGGCCGCCTTCCCCGATATCCTTGCCGAGTTCCAGACGGTCGTTTCTGCCGAGCGGGCCGAACTCGTTCCCTATGTGCAATACGCCGAGCATGAGCCGCTCGACCAGTGGCGGGACCTCAACCATTCACGCGACTGGACGGCGATCCACCTTTGGCAAAATGGGCGGCGGATCGAAGC
>ERZ724517.1098-NODE-1098-length-15396-cov-4.945440_pt1 | contig 15396 bp, 18 predicted proteins | sample MGYA00376050_ERZ724517 | MGnify/ENA primary metagenome ERZ724517 (study PRJEB28724, sample SAMN07190886) | activated sludge metagenome | isolation source: activated sludge of sewage treatment plant in Hong Hong | place: USA: Christiansburg, Virginia | collected... | reverse complement strand
CCATGCTGTCGTCAAATCGACCAAGCGCGGCTGGGCTGCGGTCAGCGACGCGGTCATCGCGCCGCTCGCCGACTTCATGCAGCGCCCCGGCGCCGGGCTGGTGCTGGCGTTCATCCTGATCCACAAGCTCGGCGACACCGTCGCCAACCTGTCGTTCCGGCTGCTGTTCAACGACCTGGGGTTCAGCAAGGACGAAGTCGCTTACTATGACGTGGCGTTCGGGCTGGTGGCGCTGCTCGTCGGCGTTTTCGTCGGCGGCATCCTGTACACGCGGCTTGGTCTCAAGCGTTCGGTGCTGGTCAGCCTTATCCTGATGGCGGTGTCGAACCTCAGCTTCGCCGCACTCGCGCAAGCCGGGCATTCGAACTTCGGCATGGCGGCGGCCATCGGTTTCGAGAACTTCAGCAGCGGCATCGGCGGCGTCGCGGTCGTCGCCTATCTGTCGGCGCTGTGCGACCTGCGCTTCACCGCGACGCAGTTCGCGCTGCTGTCGGCGGCGGCCTCGGTGCTCGGCCGCTTCGTCAGCGGCACGACCGCAGGCGCGATGATCGAGGCGCTCGGCTATGTGCAATTCTATCTGCTGACCACCGTCGCGGCGCTGCCTGGCATCGTGCTGTTCGTGGTGATGATGCGACGCGGGCTGGTCGATGATGTCGCGATTGCCGCACGCAACACGGCGCGCTGACTGTCACGCAGTGGTCACCGCCGAGTGACCGGTTTGTCATTTTCACAGCCTAGGGCAGCGGCATAGAGCAGCGGCACGGCGGAGCAATCATGGGCCTTCCAGTACGCACACCCCCGGCACGGCCGGCCTGGGCGCCAGCGCCGCCCGAAACGCCAATCCGCGTCGGCCAGCTCGAGGTCCGCCTCGCGCAATCGGGCGTCGAAGTCGCTGCGGCACAGGCGCTGCGCTACCGGATCTTCTACGACGAGATGGGCGCTCAGCCGACGCGCGCGATGCTGGCGTCGCGGCGCGACATCGATGCCCACGACAATGTCTGCGACCATCTGCTGGTCATCGACCATGACGCCGGTGTCCGTGGGCAGGTCGTCGGCACCTACCGCTTGCTGCGCCAGTCGGTGGCACAGGCGCATGGCGGATTCTATTCGGCGGGCGAATATGACCTGACGCCGCTGCTCGCACAGGCGCCCGCCAGCGGCCAGTTGCTCGAACTCGGGCGCAGCTGCGTCGCGCCGGCGTACCGAAACACCACGACGATCAGCCTGCTCTGGCGCGGCATCGCCAGCTATCTGCAGGCGCACCGCATCGGCCATCTGTTCGGCTGCGCCTCGCTGCACGGCACCGATCCCGCCGCGCATGCTGCCGAGCTGTCATACCTCTACCATAACCACCTCGCGCCACCCGAACTGCGCGCCCGGACGCTGCCCGAACATTTCGTCGAAATGGACCGGCTGCCCGCCGAACGCATCGACGCGCGCGCCACCGCACGCACGCTGCCGCCGCTGCTCAAGGGCTATCTGCGCGTCGGCGCGATGGTCGGCGACGGCGCCTTCATCGACCGCCAGTTCAACACCGTAGATGTGTTCGTGGTGATGCCGGTGGCGCAGATCACCCGCCGCTACGCCGGCCGCTTCGACCTCGGGGACGCGACGGCGGCTTGACCCCGAGGCTTCGCAGCGGTTGAATGGCGCCGCGACAGGGGAATCCGACATGCGCTGCAGCTGGGCCGAAGGCGATGCCGTCATGGCCGCCTATCACGACAACGAATGGGGCGTGCCGGTCCGCGACAGCCGCGCGCTGTGGCAAATGCTGATGCTCGAAGGCTTTCAAGCCGGTCTGTCATGGCGCACCATCCTGCACCGCCGCGACGGCTTCCGCGCCGCGTTCGCCGGCTTCGACCCCGAAATCGTCGCCGCGTTCACCGCCGACGATGTCGAGCGGCTGATGGGCGACCCCGGCATCATCCGCGCCCGCGCCAAGATCAATGCCACCATCGGCGGCGCACAGGTGTTTTTGCGGATGCGGGATGCCGGCGAGGACTTCAGCGCCTTCGCCTGGAGCTTCGTCGGCGGCGTGCCGCTGGCCGGCGACGGCATCACCGTTCCCGCCCAAACGCCGCTGTCGGGCGAAATCTCGAAGGCGCTCAAGGCGCGCGGCTTCAAGTTCGTCGGGCCGGTGATCACCTATGCGTGGATGCAGGCGGTCGGGCTGGTGGACGACCATGCGGCGGGCTGTTTCCGGAAGATTCAGGCAGGCTAAGGGCCTCCGGCGGGCAGGGACTTGTCCCTGCACCCATCAGTTTGGGGCCGCGCAACCATTGCCAACGCCGCGATTGGGTCGCCGACCCAATTTATGGGTGCAGGGACAAGTCCCTGCCCGCCGGAGGCTCTTCAGACCGGCGCTTGCCCGTTCGCCGCCAACACTTCACCCGCCAGATGCAGCGAGCCGGTAATCAGCACCACCGGCGGCCGCGCGCGGTCGCTGCCGCGGGCGATTTCGGACAGCGCCTCGGCGACGCTCGACGAGGTGCTGGCGGGCAGGCCGGTTTCACGGGCGATGCGCACCAGTTCGGCGGGGTCATGGTGCTCGTGGCGGGCGATCGGCACGGCGTAGACGGCGGTGGCGCGGCCGGCGAACGGCTTGAGGAAGCCGGCGGCGTCCTTGGTCGAAAGCATGCCGAGCACGATGTAGAACGGCCGTTCGGCGAGCGCGTGGCCACGGAAGGCGTCGGCGATGGCGCGGCCGGCGGCGGGATTGTGGCCGCCGTCGAGCCAGACATCGGCTTCGGGCGCCAGCCGTGCGGTCAGCGGCCCCTTGTCGAGCTTTTGCAACCGTGCCGGCCATTCGGCCCAGCCCATGCCGGCCCGCAGTGCCGAGTCGGGCACGGTGATCGCCGACTGGTGGCGCAGCATAGCAACCGCGAGGGCGGCGTTATCATACTGATGCACGCCCGCAAGGCGCGGCAACGGCAGGCTGAGTTTGCCCGCCGCGTCGCGGTAATGCAGCTGGCCTTCATACAGCGCTGAATCCCAGTCCTCGCCGCGCACCAGTGTCTTGGCGCCGGCGAGTCCGGCGACTTCGGCGATGCGTGCGGTGACGGTCTTGGGGTAGCGCGACAGCAGCATCGGCACGCCCTTTTTGGCGATGCCGGCCTTTTCGCGGGCGATGTCGAGGATCGAATTGCCGAGCCAGCTCTGGTGATCGATGCCGAGCTGCGCGATGCCGGTAACGACGGGGTTTTCGATGACATTGGTCGCATCCAACCGCCCGCCAAGCCCGACCTCCAGAATACAGGCGTCGGCAGGTGTGCGCGAGAACGCCAGCAGCGCCACCGCCGTCGTCAGCTCGAAAAAGGTGATCGGCATGTTGGCATTGACGTTGAGCACGTCGCGCATGTTGAGCATCAGCGTGTCGTCGTCGATCAGATGCCCGGCGAGCCGGATACGTTCGTTGAAACGCACGAGATGCGGCGAGGTATAGACATGGACGCGCGCGCCCGATGCTTCGAGGCAGGCGCGCAGGAACGCCACCGTCGAGCCCTTGCCGTTGGTGCCCGCGACATGGAACACCGGCGGCAGCTTGCGATGCGGATTACCGAGCCGGCTGAGCAGCCGTTCGAGCCGGTCGAGCGACAGGTCGACAGTCTGCGGATGCAGCTTGAACGCCACAGAGAGCAGCGCATCAAGCACCGGATTATCAGAGTGCGCCGCCTCCATCAGAAGCGACCGGAACAATTGGGTGCAGGGGTCACCCCTGCCCGCCGGAGGCCCTCAATCACTCAAGCCGCCTTCTTCTGCAACATTAGCAAATCGACCAGCCGCGCCAGGGTCGCGTGCAGCTCCTTGCGCGGCACCACCATGTCGAGCATCCCGTGTTCGAGCAGATATTCGGCGCGCTGGAAGCCTTCGGGCAGCTTTTCGCGGATGGTGTTTTCGATGACGCGCTGTCCGGCGAAACCGATCAGCGCACCGGGTTCGGCAATCTGGATGTCGCCGAGCATGGCGTAAGACGCAGTGACGCCACCGGTCGTCGGGTCGGTCATCACGACGATATACGGCAGTCCGGCCTCGCGCAGTTCGGCGACCGCGACCGTGGTGCGCGGCATCTGCATCAGGCTGAGAATCCCTTCCTGCATGCGCGCGCCGCCGGCGGCGGTGAAAATGATGAACGGCGCGCGGGCTTTGACCGCCGCCATCGCGCCGGTCAGGAACGCCTCACCCACGGCCAGCCCCATCGAGCCGCCCATGAAGGCGAAATTCTGCACGGCGACCACGGCATCGACGCCGCCGATCTTGCCGGTCGCCACCGCCATCGCCTCGGGCTCGGCTGTCGCGGTGCGCGCGGCCTTGATGCGGTCGGTGTACTTCTTCTGGTCGCGGAAGCCGAGCGGGTCTTCGGGCACTGCGGGGATTTCGAGCCGGTTGTGGACGCCGTCATCGAAGACCTGCGCGAAGCGTGCCTTCGGGCCGATGCGTTCGTGGAATTCGCACTTCGGGCAGACGCCGAGGTTTTCGTCGAACTCCTTGGTATAGACCATGGCGTTGCAGGCGCGGCACTTGTGCCACAGATTGTCAGGCGTCTCGCGACGGCCGAGAAAGCCGGTCAGGCGCGGGCGGATGCGGGTGAGCCAACTCATTGGGCAGCCTCCTGGCGGGCGCCGTGCACCGCGGTGCTCAGCGAACGGACGAATGCTTCGACCTGCTCGGGCAGGTCGTTGGCGCGGGCCTCTGCCGCCGCGCCGATCAGCGAGACAATCGCCGAGCCGACGACGACGCCATCGGCATGGCGCGCCACCGCAGCCGCGTCATCGGGCGTCTTGATGCCGAAACCGACGGCAATCGGCAGTGTGGTCGACGCCTTGAGCCGCGCCACCGCAGCGGCGATGTCGGTGGTCGCCGCCGACGCCGTGCCGGTGATGCCCGCGACCGCGACATAATAGACGAACCCCGAAGCGCCGCCGAGCACCTTGGGCAGCCGCACCGCATCGGTCGTCGGCGTCGCGAGGCGCACCATGTGCAGGCCAGCGCTTTGGAGATACGGCGCCAGTTCGGCGTCTTCCTCGGGCGGCAGATCGACGATGATCGTGCCGTCGAGCCCGGCTGCGGCCGCATCGGCGGCAAAGCGTTCGGGGCCATAGCTCAGCACCGGGTTGAAATAGCCCATCAGGATGATCGGCGTGTCATTGTCCTCAAGCCGGTAGACGCGGACCATCTCGAGCAGCTCGCGCAGCTTCATGTGATGGCCGAGCGCGCGGATGTTGCCGGCCTGGATCGCCGGGCCATCGGCCATCGGATCGGTGAACGGCATGCCGAGTTCGACGATGTCGGCGCCGCCCTTGACCAGCGACCGCAGCACGCGGCCCGAGGTTTCGAGGTCGGGGTCACCGGCGGTGACAAAGGTGACCAGCGCGGCGCGGTTGTCACGCGTGCAGGCGGCGAAACGGGCGGTCAGACGGTCGGTCACTCTGAATCCTTGCGTTCGACGACGAGTACGCGCGCCAGGCCTTGCGGGTGCGCAACATGCGCGTCACCAGCGCTGAACGCCATGCCTTCGCCGGCGTGCAAGCGGTGGATGCGCTCAACGCCCGCTTCACGGACATGCATGTCGACGACACCGTCCAGTACGACGAATACTTCGTTCCCGGTGTTGGTATGCCAATGATACGGGGCGTCGCTGCTATGCAGGCGGACGGCAACCTCGCCGAAATCGCCGAGCAATTGGCTACCCCATGGCCGATCGGCGGTAAAAGATTTGGCGGCAAACGGCGTCACAGCCCGAAACCCAGTGCTTCGGCGACGGTGAAGATATCCTTGTCGCCGCGCCCGCACAGATTGGCGATGATGATCTGGTCCTTGGCCATAGTCGGCGCGATCCGGCGCAGTGCCGCGAGCGCATGCGCCGGTTCGAGCGCCGGGATGATGCCCTCGGTCCGGCACAGCATCTGGAAGGCGTCGAGCGCTTCCTTGTCGGTGGCGGACTGGTACTCGACGCGGCCGATGCTGTGCAGCCAGGCGTGTTCGGGGCCGATGCCGGGATAGTCGAGGCCAGCCGAAATCGAATGTGCCTCGGTAATCTGGCCGTCGTCATCCTGCAGCAGCAGCGTCTTGTTGCCGTGGAGCACGCCGGGGCGCCCGCCGGCGAGGCTGGCGGCATGGGCATCGGTTTGAAGACCGTGGCCCGCCGCCTCGACGCCGATGAGGCGAACGCTTGCGTCGTCAAGGAACGGATGGAACAGCCCGATGGCGTTCGAGCCGCCGCCGATTGCCGCGCACAGCAGGTCGGGCAAGCGGCCTTCGGCTTCCATGATCTGTGCGCGCGCTTCCTTGCCGATCACCGACTGGAAATCGCGCACAAGTTCGGGATACGGATGCGGGCCGGCTGCGGTGCCGATGATGTAGAACGTGTCATGGACGTTGGCGACCCAGTCGCGCAGCGCGTCGTTCATCGCGTCCTTCAAGGTCTTCGAGCCCGATTCGACGCTGCGCACTTCGGCGCCGAGCAGCTTCATGCGGAAGACATTGGGCGCCTGGCGGGCAATGTCGCGCGCGCCCATGTAGATGACGCACGGCAGGCCGAAGCGCGCCGCGACGGTGGCAGTGGCGACGCCGTGCTGGCCGGCGCCGGTTTCGGCGATGATCCGCGTCTTGCCCATGCGGATGGCGAGCAGGATCTGGCCGATGCAATTGTTGATCTTGTGCGCGCCGGTGTGGTTGAGTTCGTCGCGCTTGAAATAGATCTTCGCGCCGCCGAGTTCCTCGGTGAAGCGCGGTGCGTAATAGAGCGGGCTGGGGCGCCCGACATAATGCTTCATCAAATCGTCGAACTGCGCGGCAAACGCCGGATCGGCTTGTGCGGCGCGGTACGCGGTTTCCAGATCGAGGATCAGCGGCATCAGCGTTTCGGCAACGTAGCGCCCGCCGAACGCGCCGAAATGGCCGTTCGCATCGGGACCTGATCTCAAGCTTGCTGTTGCCACTACGCCCTCACTGCCGCGACGAATGCGCGGATTTTCTCGACCGACTTGACGCCCGGTGCGTCCTCGACCCCCGACGACACATCGACCAGCGGCGCTGCCGTCGCGGCGATGGCCGCCCCGACATTGCCGGCATCGATGCCGCCTGCGAGCCCCCATGCCATGCCGGGATTGAAATTCCCAAGCAATTGCCAGTCGAAGCGCAAGCCGTTGCCGCCGCTGAGGGGTGCTCCACTAGGCGCTTTGGCATCCAACAGCAACCGGTCGGCGGCTCCCTGCGACGCCTTGACCGCCGCGGCAATGTCGGCACGCGTGGCGACGCCGGTGGCGCGCCAGACTTCGCGGCCGTGGCGGCGCACCTCGGCAATGCGCGCCGGGGTTTCGCTGCCGTGGAGCTGCAACACGTCGACAAAGGTGGCCGCCGCCGCCAGCAGCGCGTCATCGGCATCGACGAAGACGCCGACGCTTTTGACGTGTACCGGCAGCCGCGCCGCGAGTGCGGCGGCGGCCTCAAGCGACACATAGCGCGGGCTACGCGTCACGAACATGAAACCGATGTGGCTGACGCCTGCCGCGACAGCCGCATCGAGCGTGTCGGGCGTCGACAGCCCGCAAATCTTGATCAGCGTCATGGCGGTTAAAGGCTGGCGGCAATGGCCGCCGCTGCCGCCGCCGGGTCGGCAGCGCCGGTGATCGGCCGGCCGATGACCAGCATCGATGCGCCGGCGTCGAGCGCGGCACGCGGCGTCATCACGCGTTTCTGGTCACCCACATCGGCGCCTGCGGGGCGCACGCCGGGAACGACGAAATAGCCGTTCGGCCACGCCGCCTTCATCGCGGCGACCTCGTGCGGCGAGCAGACGATGCCGTCGAGCCCTGCGGCGCGTGTCAGCCCGGCGAGCCGCGCGACTTGCGCTGCGGCGCCGTCGGCGACGCCCATCGCCGCCATATCAGGGTCATCGAGGCTGGTCAGCACCGTCACCGCGATCAGCTTGGTCGTCGCCGGGCAGGCCTCGCGCGCTGCCGCCAGCATCGCCGCGCCGCCACCGGCATGGACATTGACCACCGCGAGATCGAGCACCGACAGCGACCGCAGCGCACCGGCGACGGTGTTGGGAATATCGTGCAGCTTGACGTCAAGGAACACCGGCAGCCCGAGTTCAGCGATGGCGCGGACGCCCGCCGGGCCGTTCGCCATGAAGAATTCGAGCCCGAGCTTCAAGCCACCGACATGTGCGCCGACCGCACGCGCCAGCGCCTGCGCGCGCGCCAGGTCGGGCGTGTCGACCGCGACAAAGACCGGGTTGGCGCTCACTCGGATCGCGCGATCGAAACCGGCTCGACACCCACCGGCTGGGCGCGCTCGATGAGCGTTTCGCCCACCGTCTTTTCGGCGCGCGCCAGCTTGCGCTTCCATGTCGAACGCGACGCAACATGCATCAGATAGGTCGGCAGGAACCCCGCCAGGAACGCCAGCAGCACCAGCGCCGGCTTCTTGATGACGATCGACCACGGCCCCAAGGCGATATCGACATCGGTCCAGTTGAAGAACACGAACGCCAGGAACACGGCGAACGCCATGCCGGTCAGAATGAGTTTGATGGTCCGCATTGCAAATCCCCCGATAGCGCCAACCGGACTATAGCCCAAGTCGTAAACGCATCGCTAATGGCGCGAAGCCTCAGATTTCACCGTCGACGGGGTCGAGCCCGGCAACGCGCAACTCCGCGAGCAATGCTTCGGCAGCGGTCGCCAGCACGTGCGGATCGGTCGACCGCAGCACGAAGTTGGCGCCGGTGCGGCCTTCGCGCCAGAACGGGTAGCTGCCGATCTGGACGCCGTCATGCGCCTTTTCGACGGCGCCGAGCAGCACCGCAACGCGGCTTTCGGCGGTCCAGGCGCCGACCGAGCGGCTGAGCACTGGTGCGCCGCCCTCGAGCTTGCCATCAAGCGAGGCGAGCATACCCTGGGTGATCACCGGCACGCCGGCCATGATGAAGATGTTGTCGATGCGGATGCCCGGCGCGCCGGTGCGGGCGTTTTCGAGCAAGCTCGCGCCTTCGGGGACGCGCGCCATGCGCAGCCGCGCGTCGGTCAGCTTGTCCTTGTAATAGCCCGCCAGAATCGCCCGCGCTTCGGGGTGGATGACGACACCGATGCCGAGCGCCGCGGCAATCGCATCGACGGTGATGTCGTCATGCGTCGGCCCGATGCCGCCGGTGGTGAAGACATAATCGTATTTGGTGCGCAGCGCGTTGAGCGCCTCGGCAATCGCCTCCATTTCGTCGGCAACGACGCGCACCTGCTTCAAACGGATGCCCTGCACGTTGAGCCATTTCGCCAGATAGGCAAGGTTGGCGTCCTGCGTGCGCCCCGACAGGATTTCATCGCCGATGATGATCAGCGCGGCGGTCCAGATGCGTGTTTTATCGGTCATCATGCCGGTTTAGCCGAGCCGCGCGCGCGTGGGAAGCGTGGCAATGTTGCGCAGGCGCCGGCGAGTGCCTATTATGAACGGATGAACATTGCCGAAGATTATGCCGACCTTGACGAGCGCACGCAGGGTATCCGCCTGCACGATGCCGCCGCGTTCGCCGGGATGCGCGCCGCCGGACGGCTCGCCGCCGAAGCGCTCGACATGCTGGTGCCGCACGTGGTGCCCGAAGCGCTGACCATCGATCTCGATGAAATGGTCCGCAATTTCGTGCTCGACCGCGGTGCCGTGCCCGCCACCATCTTCTACCGCGGCTATAGCCATTCGTCGTGCATCAGCATCAATCATGTCGTCTGCCACGGCATTCCCGGTGCCAAGCGCCTGAAGGACGGCGACATCGTCAATATCGATGTGACCGTGGTCGTTGACGGCTGGCACGGCGACACCAGCCGCATGTTCCTCGTTGGCGATGTCGGCGTGAAGGCGAAGCGGCTTGTCGACATCACCTGGGAATGCCTGCAACGCGGTATCGCGGCGGCCAAGCCCGGCAACACCGTCGGCGACATCGGCTATGCGATCCAGTCATATGCCGAGGCGCAGCGCTGCTCGGTGGTCCGCGATTTCTGCGGCCACGGCCTCGGCAAGGTGTTCCACGACGCGCCCAACATCGTCCACTACGGTCGCCCCGGTCGCGGCGCCAAGCTGGTGCCCGGCATGTTCTTCACCATCGAGCCGATGATCAACCTCGGCAAATATGACGTGAAGCTGCTCGATGACGGCTGGACGGCGGTGACGCGCGACCGCTCGCTCAGCGCGCAGTTCGAACACAGCATCGGCATTACCGACGATGGCTGCGAAGTCTTCACGCTCAGCCCCGCCGGATTGAACAACCCGCCTTACGCCTGACGCTTCCCCGCGTCGGCAAGCGCTTGGGGACGTCGCGTTCAGGCGCGGGGAAGGACGTGTTCGATCAGGAACTGTTGGGCCCTTTGCAGGGCGTCGCTTACGGTCTCGCCATCCCAGTCGAAATCAAGCAAAATGCCGTTTTTATGACCTTGAAAGCACACGCGAATTTTGCAGGGTTCGGATCGAGCGGATACCCAGCTGAATCGATATTCTTTGTCGATCACGATTCCCTTGAAAATCGGACCGACTTCGCGTTCCACGCGCCGTTCCAAAGTTTCCCAAGAGTGGTCTTTTCTAAATCGATCCACTTCGGCGTCGAACTGTTGCGTGTCGAATACCGCTTCGACGCCGTCGCTGTCTAACCATCGTATGGTTTTGTCTGTCCGCTGCACCTCGACGACGAGATCGCCACATCCCATTTCCCCGCATGGGCAGCGCCCAACGATCATCTGATCCTTTTGCGAAAGTTGTTCGTCGAGATCTGGCGGGTCCAAGCCAATCGTTTCCGTGCCGAGCCAATCTTGGCCATCGACGATGATACGCGCCTGATGATCGGGAAAATCGTCAAACTCCGGATTTGGACTGACTTCAATCTTGAGGTGATTGACCATTGCTTGCCCTCGGTAACACGCAAAAGTGCTCGAGATTGGCGATTTTAGCAAATGTTCGGTGTGCGTGTTTTTCGAACTATGAAGAGGATGATTGTTGCTGGGTCAGGCTATCGGAGCTTGATTGCCGCGCCCGCCGCGCGCACTCTGCACACAGGGTCGATCATGCGAACGGGAGCAAGCGCTTGCTGACCGACCCATCACCCGACTCCGCCGGTCACCGCAGCCGGATGCGCGCGCGGCTGCTCGAAGGCGGCGGCGAGGCGTTTCTCGATTACGAGTTGCTCGAATATGTGTTGGGGCTGGCGATTCCGCGCCGCGATACCAAGCCGCTTGCCAAGTCGCTGCTGCGCGAGTTCGGCAGCTTTCCGGCGTTGCTTGCCGCCTCGCCCGCCGAACTGCAGCGTATCGACGGGCTGACCGAAGGCGCTGCGGCGGCACTCAAGTTCATCGAGGCGGCGTCGCTGCGGTCATTGCGCGCTGCGGCGCTCGACCGCCCGGTGCTGTCGGGCTGGCAGGCGCTCAGCGAATATCTCCACGCCGCGATGGCGCATAAATCGACCGAGGAGTTCCGTGTCATCTTCCTCGACAACCGCAATATATTGATGCGCGACGAGGTCATGTCGTCGGGCACGGTCAACGCCGCGCCGGTCTATCCGCGCGAAATCGTCAAGCGCGCGCTCGATCTGTCGGCGAGTGCGGTGGTGCTCGTCCACAACCACCCGAGCGGCGACCCCTCCCCAAGCCGCGACGATATCGCGATGACCAAGGCCATTGTCGAAGCCGGGCGCCACCTGGGCCTTGCCGTCCACGACCATGTCATTATCGGCAAGACCGGCCACGCCAGCTTCCGGGCGCTCGGCTTGCTCTGATGCCACCCCGGCGGCGCAATTGGCGCGCCGGGGTGGCAACGGGCCGCTTACTGCGGCGTTACGGTCTTGACCGTGGTCTTGGTCGTCTGCGTCTTGACCCATGACTTGTGCGCGCTGATTTCGGCGCTGGTGGCGCGGCGACTGCCCTTCATCCACACGCCGTTCTTCATTTAGACGCCGTCGGGGGCGACGTCGGTCACGGTTGTCGTCTGCTTGGTCGTTTCGGTGACCGGCGCGGGTGCGGTCGTCGTTTCCTTGACGGTTGTCGTGGTGGTCTGCGCACCGACCGTGGCGGCAAGCAAGGCTGAAGCGGCGACAAAGAGGATATTGGTGTACATGGACTCAACTCCGTTTGAACAGCAACGCGCTGCCATGGCGACACAACCGGTGGCGCGGAAATTGGTTGCATCGCGGGGCTCTGTGACCCCTCCCTTTCAAGGGAGGGGGTAGAGGGCGCGCGCGTGCTGTGCTACCCGCGCCGGCATTGAATTGGAGACGAGCATGATTCCGCGCTATTCGCGCCCCGAAATGGTGGCGATCTGGGAACCCGAAACGCGGTTTCGCATCTGGTTCGAGATCGAGGCGCACGCGATGGACGCGCTCGCCGAGCTCGGCGTCGTGCCCAAGGACGCGGCAAAGGCCGTGTGGGAACGCGGCAAGTTCGAAGTCGAGCGCATCGACGAGATCGAGCGCGAGGTGAAGCACGACGTCATCGCCTTCCTGACCAACCTTGCCGAGCATGTCGGCGAGGAAGCCCGCTTCGTCCACCAGGGCATGACCAGTTCGGACGTGCTCGACACCTGCCTCGGCGTCCAGATGGCGCGCGCCGCCGACCTGATGATCGCCGATGTCGATGCGCTGCTCGCCGTGCTCAAGCGCCGCGCCTATGAATTCAAGGACACGCCGACGATCGGCCGCAGCCACGGCATCCACGCCGAGCCGACCACCTTTGGTTTGAAGCTGGCGCAGGCTTATGCCGAGTTCGCGCGCTGCAGGGCGCGGCTGGTGATAGCGCGCGACGAGGTCGCGACCTGCGCGATTTCGGGCGCCGTCGGGACGTTTGCCAATATCGACCCGCGCGTCGAGGAACATGTCGCCAAGGCGATGGGCCTGTCGGTCGAGCCGGTCAGCACGCAGGTCATCCCGCGCGACCGCCACGCGATGTATTTCGCCACGCTCGGCGTTGTCGCCGGCTGCGTCGAACGCCTCGCCACCGAAGTCCGCCATTTGCAGCGCACCGAAGTGCTTGAGGCGGAAGAATATTTCTCGCCCGGCCAGAAGGGCTCGTCGGCGATGCCGCACAAGCGCAATCCGGTGCTCACCGAAAACCTGACCGGCCTGGCGCGGCTGGTACGCGGCTATGTCACCCCGGCGCTCGAAAACGTCGCGCTGTGGCACGAACGCGATATCAGCCACTCGTCGGTCGAACGCATGATCGGCCCCGATGCGACCGTCACGCTCGATTTCGCGCTGGTGCGGCTGACGGGCGTCATGGACAAGCTGGTCGTCTATCCCGAACGCATGCTGGCCAACCTCAACAAGATGGGCGGGCTCGTCCATTCGCAGCGCATCCTGCTGGCGCTGACGCAGGCCGGTGTTGACCGCGAAGGCGCCTATCGGCTGGTGCAGCGTAACGCCATGCGCGTCTGGGAATCGGACGGCAAGCTGCAGCTGCTCGACCTGCTCAAGGCCGACGCCGATGTGACGGCCGCGCTGCCGGTCGCGCAGATCGAGGCGCTGTTCGACCTGGGGCATCATATGAAGCACGTCGATACCATTTTCGGGCGGGTGTTCGGGAAATCATAAGAGTCTCCGGCGGGCAGGCCTGAGGCCTGCACCCGATTGAAGATACCCGTCTTGCCGCATCGCCTGACTTGATGCACCATCGGCCCCGACGGGGGTCGACGGGTGGGAGTGTCACGGGGATGGCAGGTCAGGCTCAGGTCGCGCCGGTAACGGTCGCGCGCAATCTCACGACAAATGATCTTCGGGCCGCACTGGCGGCGGGTTGGGCGGACTTCAAGGCCTGTCCGGCATTCGGGCTGTTCTTCGCGGCGATCTACGTGACCGCCGGGCTGTTCCTGTATTTTGTGCTGTTTGCCCGCGACGCCTATCTGTGGATCATCGTGGCGTCGGCGGGTTTCCCGCTGCTCGCGCCGTTCACGGCGGTGGGGCTTTACGAAGTCAGCCGCCGCCGCGAAGCCGGGTTGCCGATGCGCTGGAGCGCGATACTCGGCGCCTCGCGCGGCCGCGGCGACGAACAGATATTGACGATGGGCGCTATCCTGTTTGTCGCGTTCAGCTTCTGGCTGATGATCGCGCACGGCATCTACGCGGTGTTCATGTCCGAATCGAATTACGGTCCCCAAGGCATCGAACTATTCATGAGCGGCACCGGACTCGCTATGCTGATCGTCGGCAGCATCGCCGGGGCGCTGATCGCCTTCGCCTTCTATGCGATCACCGTCATCAGCCTGCCGCTGCTGGTCGACCGCGACCTTGATTTTGTCACCGCCATTATCGTCAGCCTCGCCACCGTGCGGTCGAATACAGTGGTCATGACGATCTGGGCCGCCATCATCGCGGTATCGCTATTTGTTGCGATGCTGCCGCTGTTCCTGGGGCTGTTGGTGGTGCTGCCGGTGCTCGGGCATGCGACCTGGCATCTGTACCGGCGCGTTGTTGTCTAGGTGGCAGACGCTTGACGCTTGCGCGGCTGCGCCAACCTCGGCAGTCTGTCGCGATGAAACACGCCCTGAACCGCCCTGCCCTGCTCCTTGCTGTGCTGCTGCTGACCTCGGCAGCGGCACCGACGCCGTCCGATATCGAATCCGCCGCGCCACCGGCGGCCTGGGCAGCAATCGCGCCCGACGATCTTGTGGTGTTCGATACGCCGCGTGGGCCCTTCATCATGCAATTGGCGCCGCAGTTTGCCCCGGCGCATGTCGCGGCGATCAAGGCGATGGTGCGGCGCGGCGCGTTCAGCGGCGGCGCGGTGGTGCGCGTGCAGGATAACTATGTCGTGCAATGGGCGATCCCCGAAACCAAGGTTGTGCCGGCGACGCCGTTGCCGCCCGAGTTCGAGCGGCCGCTGGCCGGGCTGACCTTCACGCCAATTCCCGGCCCCGACGCCTATGCCGACGCCGGCGGCTTCATCGACGGTTTCCCGGTCGCGGTCGACAAATCGGCGAAGACCGTCTGGCTCCAGCATTGCTACGGCATGGTCGGCGTCGGGCGTGGCAATGCCCCCGATAGCGGCGACGGCGGCGAGCTGTACGCGGTGATCGGCCATGCGCCGCGCCACCTCGACCGCAACATGGCAGGCGTTGGGCGCATCGTCGCCGGCATCGAGAATCTGTCGGCGCTGCCGCGCGGCACCGAGGCGCTGGGCTTTTACAAGACCGACCGCGAGCGGCTGCCGATTACCGGTGCGCGGATGGCGAGCGACCTGCCCGCCCCGCCGCGCATCGAGGTCATGCTGACGACATCGCCAAGCTTTGCCGATTACATGAAGGCACGCGCCAACCGTTCGGATGCGTTCTTCATGCGGCCGGCGGGGGCGGTGGATGCGTGCAACGTCCGCGTGCCGGTGCGCGCCGGCAAATAGAGCCTCCGGCGGGCAGGCCTGAGGCCTGCACCCA
>ERZ724517.1093-NODE-1093-length-15417-cov-4.914985_pt1 | contig 15417 bp, 15 predicted proteins | sample MGYA00376050_ERZ724517 | MGnify/ENA primary metagenome ERZ724517 (study PRJEB28724, sample SAMN07190886) | activated sludge metagenome | isolation source: activated sludge of sewage treatment plant in Hong Hong | place: USA: Christiansburg, Virginia | collected... | reverse complement strand
CCCGGGCCGCGCCGCTGGCGCGTCTCTCGCCCTCTCCCGCAAGGGGAGAGGGAAATTGCTGGCGCGTCATTGCCGCACCGCCGCGAACCGCAGGCGGACATAGTCGGCAGTCCAGTTGCCGTCGTCGTCGGCGAGTACCGGGCGCAGCAGCGCGCGGACATCCTCGATGACCTGCGCGCGCTTGTCAGCGGGCACGCCGGCAGCGTCGATGGTGGCGCCGCGAAACGTCTGCAGCCAGGCGCTGATGCCGGTGGTCAGCGGCGTCGGGCGTGCGATGAGGCTGCAGCTTTGCACCGCAAAGCTGCCGGCGGTCAGCGCTGCCGCAAAGGCTTCGGCCGTCGGATAATAATTGTCGGCAGGCGCCCGGTAGCCACGTGCGGCGAGTACGGCACGCACCGCGACGCGCACCGCAGCCAGATTGCCGAAGCCGCCGAATTCGCCGACGAAGCGCCCGCCGGGTTTGAGCGCGCGCTGGACGCCGGCGATGACCGGCGCCGGATTGCCCATCCAGTGCAGCGCGGCGTTGCTGAACACCGCATCGAACTCACCATCGAACGCCAGCTGGCGGCCATCGGCGAGCCGCGCATCAAGGCCCTTCTCGCGCGCTGCGGCGATCATTGCGGCATCCGAATCGATGCCGACAACCGTTGCGCCGGCCTCGACAAGCCGCTGCGTCAGCACCCCGTCGCCGCAACCCAGATCAAGGATCGCCTCGCCGCGCTGGGGCGCCAGCAGGTCGAGCGCAGCCGCCCCCAGCGCCGGCACGAAGCCGCCGTGGTTTGCATAGGCGGTTGCGTCCCAGGCCATGGGCTAGAGCGTCTCGATGAACGCGTCATAGGCGGTGCGGTCCATCAGGCCCGACAGTTCACCGGCGTCGGCGAGCGTCAGCTTGAAGAACCAGCCGTCGGTTTCGGCCGCCGTGTTGACCAGCGCCGGATCGGCTTCCAGCGCGGCATTGCCTTGCGTGACAGTGCCCGACACCGGCGCATAGACGTCGGATGCCGCCTTGACCGATTCGACCACTGCGGCATCGCCGCCCTTCGTCAGTTTGGCGCCCGGCGCCGGCAGTTCGACGAACACGACGTCGCCGAGCTGGCCCTGCGCATAATCGGTGATGCCGACGGTGGCGGTGGCGCCATCGACCGACAGCCACTCATGGTCCTGGGTATAATAGGTCGTCATGCTGGCCCTCCTTAGGCGCTGATTTCAGAATTGGCGGCGCGGACATAGTTCTTGGGTTTGAACGGCATCGGAACAACAGTGGCGGCAAGGCGCTTGCCGCGCACCTCGATTTCAAGCGGCGTGCCATCGGCGGCGCGCGCCGCATCGACATAGGCCATGGCAATCGGCACGTTGAGGCTCGGCGCAAAGCCGCCCGAGGTAACGGTGCCGACCTTGGTGCTGCCCACAAAGACTTCGGCGCCTTCGCGTGCCGGCAGCTTGCCCTCGACCGCGAGGCCGACGCGCTTGACCGGCGGACCGTTCAGCAACTGCGCCATGATGATGTCGGCGCCGGGGAAACCCAGCTCGGTCTTGCGGCGCTTCGAAATCGCGAACGCCAGCCCTGCGGTCACCGGCGTCGTGCCGGGGTCGAGGTCATGGCCATAGAGCGGCAGTCCGGCCTCAAGTCGCAGCGAATCGCGGGCGCCGAGCCCGATCGGCCGGACTTCAGGTTGTGCGAGCAGCGCCCGTGCCAGCGCTTCGGCGGCGGCGTTGGGGACTGAAATCTCGAAACCGTCCTCGCCGGTATAGCCCGAACGGCTGACCCACAGCTTATGGCCCTGCCAGTCGAAGCCGGCGGCGCGCATGAAGCGCAGCGCGCTGACGCCGGGCACCAGCCGTTCGAGCGCATCGACCGCCTTGGGGCCTTGCAGCGCCAGCAGTGCCCAGTCGGTACGCTCGTCGACGCTCAACCCAGCAGCACGCATGTGTGCGATGTCGGCGGCCTTCACCGCGCCGTTGACGACGAGGTAGAGGTCACCGGCACGCCGCGTCACCATCAGATCATCGAGAATGCCGCCCTTGGCGTCGAGCAGCAGCGAATAGCGCAGCACGCCCTCGCCCAGTCCCTTGATGTCGCCCGGCAGCAGTGTTTCGAGCGCGGCGTCGGCCGTCAGCGGCAACAACACCTGCCCCATGTGACTGACGTCGAACAGCCCGGCGCTTTCGCGTGTCCACAGATGCTCGGCGATGATGCCTTCATACTGGATCGGCATCGCATAGCCGGCAAACGGCACCATGCGGCCACCGAGCTCACGATGCAGCGCATCGAGCACAAGCGGTTGAGGCGAAGAATCGGAATCGGACATCGGCACACCATGACAGCTCTCAGCCGGCGGGAAATCCACCGGCCGTGCCCCCGTCTGTCACTTGGACCTGAGAGTTTTGACGCTGGCTCAAAGCCTTTCGGACTTTGGCTGACGCTTACCCCATCGGTGGAGGCCTTGCGGCCCCGCTTTCCAGAATGTCGCTATCGTGCCCGCGCGGTCCATTTGCCTGAGAGATTCCGGGGGCGGTTGCTCCTTCGGCGGTGGAGCAGCGTTTTCGCCCTCCACACTCTCCCGCGCGGCCACCGGACTTGCGCCCGACGACCCTTGCGCTTTGCGTCAACCCGGCGTGCGAGTCAATCGCAGGCGGCTACTTCAACGCGTTATAAGCGAGCGACTGGTCATCGAGCTGGAAGCCGACGAGCACTTCGAAGCTGGTGGCGCGAATCGCCGCCTTGACCGTCGGGTCGGCGAGCGGGTCGATCGCGGCATCGGCGTCGCCGGCCTTGCGCTTGCGGCTGATCTGCGCCTGGATATCGGGCGGCAGCGTCGCGGCCGAGCGCAGCACCTGCGCCTGGCCACCACCGGCGGTCTGCGCGCGAATCTGGCCGGCGGCGAAATTGACCGCAACGTTGCTGACCTGCTTCGACACGATGACGTTGCCGCCCTGCACCATCGCGATGAAATAGGGGAAGATGACCGTGCGCGCCGGTCCGGCATCGCGGCGCTGCGCGACGACATCGAAATTGACCACAGTGCCGAGCTGTTCGGGCGACTCGGTGCAGGTGCCGCGCAGGTTGATGATCGTCGCCGTGACATCGATGGCGCTCGCATCGCGACTGTTCGCCGGCGCAAACAGCGTCGTGTCGCCGGTATGCTGCGGGATCGCGACGGCCGGGCACAGCGAGCGCGTCACCATCAGCGGGCTTTTCTGGCAGCCGGCGAGGATCAGCAGCGGCGCCAGCAGCGCCAGCGAGACCGAAACACGCGCAGGTCGGGACTTGAACAACGAAACTTCCCTTCGGGGATTCTCAACTGGATTTGCGGCCCTAGCATAGGAAGCGGGTTCCGCCTGCACAAGCAATCGCGTAAAGCGCCTGCATGCAGAATGAACCAAACACCCCGCTGCCGCCGCTCAAAGTGCTCATCGCCGCGCCGCGCGGCTTTTGCGCCGGCGTCGACCGCGCCATCCATATCGTCGAGCTGGCGATCGAGCGCTTCGGCGCGCCGGTCTTTGTCCGCCACGAAATCGTCCACAACGCCTTTGTCGTCGACAGCCTGAAGGCCAAGGGCGCGGTGTTCGTCGAAGAGCTCGACGAAGTGCCCGACGGCGTGCCGGTGGTGTTTTCGGCGCACGGCGTGCCCAAGTCGGTGCCGGCGGCCGCCGAGGCCCGCGCGCTCAACTATCTCGATGCGACCTGCCCGCTGGTGTCGAAGGTCCACCGCCAGGCCGAACGCATGGTCGAGGCCGGCCGCCACGTGCTGTTCATCGGCCACACCGGCCACCCCGAAGTCATCGGCACCTTCGGGCAAGTCGGTCCGGGCGCAATGACGCTCGTCGAAACCATTGACGATGCCCGCGCGGTGCAGGTCGCCGACCCCGCCAAGCTCGCCTTCCTGACGCAGACGACGCTGTCGGTCGATGACACCGCCGAAATCGTCGCCGAGCTGCAGCGCCGCTTCCCCGGCATCATCGGGCCCAAGGGCGAGGACATCTGCTACGCCACCTCGAACCGCCAGGCGGCGGTCAAGGCGATCACCGCGCGCTGCGACCTGATGCTGGTCATCGGCGCGACGAACTCGTCGAACTCGCTGCGGCTGCGCGAAGTCGCCGAGCGCGACGGTGTTGCGGCGCACCTGATCGCACGCGCCGATGTGCTCGACTGGGCGTGGTTCGAAGGCGTCCACAGCGTCGGCATCACCGCCGGGGCCTCGGCACCCGAAGTGCTGGTGCAGGAACTGCTGGCGCTGCTCGGCACGCGCTACCGCCTCGAAATCGAGGAAGTCGCCTCGGCTGTCGAAGACGTGGTGTTCAAGCTGCCGCGCGCACTGACGGTCTGATGGCGGTTTACACGCAGGTCAGCGCCGATGCGCTTGCCGAATTCCTGTCGCGCTATGACCTTGGCGAAGCCGTCACCTTCAAGGGCATTGCCGAAGGCGTGCAGAACTCGAACTATTTCGTCGAAACCACGCATGGCCGCTATTTCCTGACGCTCTACGAACACCGCGTCGACTTGAACGAGCTGCCGTATTTCCTCAGCCTGATGACGCACCTTGCCGACAAGGGTCTGCCGGTGCCGCGGCCGCTGACCGATCGCAAGGGCGTGGCGCTGCAGATGCTCGCCGGCCGCCCGGCCTGCCTGATCGAGTTCCTGCGCGGCGTGTCGGTCAACGAACCCAGCCCGGCCGAATGTCGCGCCGCCGGCGCAGCGCTCGGCGCGATGCATGTCGCGCTCGCCGACTTCAAGGGCCACCGCATCAACGATCTGGCACTGCCCGGTTGGCACGAACTTGCCGACGCCTGTGCAGCCCGTGCCGATGAACTGCCTGAAGGCTTGGCCAAGCAAATCGCCGACGAACTGGCGTTCCTCGATGCACATTGGCCCAAGGGGCTGGCGACCTCGGCGATCCACGCCGACCTGTTCCCCGACAATCTGATGTTCACTGCCGGCAAGGTCAGTGCGCTGATCGACTTCTATTTCGCCGCGACCGACATCCGCGCCTATGACTTGGCGGTGATGCACACTGCCTGGTGTTTCAGCAGCGACGGCGCAACCTACTTTCCCGAACGCGCCGCCGCACTGGTCGCCGGCTACCGGTCGGCGCACGACCTGACCAACGCCGAACTCGCGGCGCTGCCGGTGCTGTGCCGCGGCGCGGCGCTGCGCTTCCTGCTGACACGCGCCTTCGACTGGATCAACACGCCCGCCGGCGCGCTGGTGACGCGCAAGGACCCGCTGGCGTTCGCGCGCCGGCTCGACTGGTACCGCAGCGCCACCCTGGACACGCTGACCGGCGCATGACGCTGCCGCAGTTTCCCGACCTGCCCCCCTCTAAGCTGCCGCGCGTGATCATCGCCACCGACGGTGCCTGCAAGGGCAACCCCGGCCCGGGCGGCTGGGGCGCGGTGCTGCGCATGGGCACCAAGGAGAAGGAACTGTCGGGTTCCGAAGCCCACACCACCAACAACCGCATGGAGCTGATGGCGGCGATCCAGGCGCTCGCGGCGCTGACCAAGCCGTGCCATGTCACGCTGACCACCGACAGCGTCTATGTCCGCGACGGCATCACCAAGTGGGTCCATGGCTGGGTTCGCAAGGGCTGGCGCACCGCCGACAACAAGCCGGTCAAGAATGTCGAACTATGGCAGGCGCTGCTCGCGGAGGCCAAGCCGCACCGCATCGACTGGCGCTGGGTCAAGGGCCATAGCGGCGACCCCGACAACGAACGCTGCGATGCGCTGGCCAATGAAGCGATAGCGACAATGCGCGCAAAATCGCGCCTCTAGGCGGGCCTTGCTCGCCGCGACTGGCTGTGACAGTCTCCCGACCGAACATAACCCGAGGGAGGAGCACCACATGAAGTTCGAAGTCTATCAGGACAAGAAGGGCGAGTGGCGCTGGCGCCTCAAGCACAACAACGGCAACATCCTCGCCACCTCGTCCGAAGGTTACAAGGCCAAGGCCGATGCGCTGAAGTGCGTCGACAACGTCAAGAGTTCCAAGGACGCCGCGGTCAACATGGTCTGACCGATTGCGCTGAATACCCCCGTGCGACTTCAGCCGAAGCGCGCGGGGGTATAATTCTGCGGGTCGAGCCCGAACGGTGCCGCGCAATTTTCGACCACCGCCGCCGCCAGCGCACCCGCCGCAGGTGCGGTCTGGATACCGAAGCCGCCCTGCCCGACGCACCAGAAGAACCCCGGCACCTGCCCGTCATAGCCGTAGACCGGCAGCCGGTCGGGTGCGAACGTCCGCAGTCCCGCCCAGCTACGCTCGACACGGATGACGCGCAGTTTGCACGCTCGCTCGAACGCATCGACGGCGATGGCGACGTCGATTTCCTCGGGCGCGGCGTCGCGCGGCACATCGGCGATTTCGTCATGCGGTGACACCCACACCCGTCCCGCATCGGGCTTGAAGTAGAAGCTGCCACCGGCATCGAGCACCACCGGCAGATCGGCCGGCGGCGGCGGGTCGGTCGCCAGCACCACCATCGTCCGGCGCAGCGGCGTCAGCCCGAGCGGTTTCGCGCCGGCCAGCCGCGCGATCTCGTCGCCCCAGGCGCCGGCGGCATTTACGATCGTTGTCGCGCGAAAGTCCCCCGCCGTTGTGCCTATGCGCCAGCCCGCGCCGTCGTGCGCCAGCGCGGTGACCCGCGCATCGCAGACCTGACTTGCCCCGCGCCGCCGCATCCCCGCCAGAAAACCGGCGTGCAACCGCGCGACATCGATGTCGTAGCTGTCAGGCTCCAGCATCGCATCGGTCGCCCAGGCGTCGCGCAGCAACGGGTAACGCGCCCGCAGCGTCGCGGTGTCATAGCGTTCGAAGCGCAGCCCGCTGCCGGCGAACTCGGCCTCCAGATCGTCGAGCGCGGTCGCCGCCTCATGGTCGCGGTCGTCGGCGCCTTGGGGCGGCGCCAGATGCAAGCCGCCGCGCGGCCCGAGCAGCGGCGCGTCGCCGAACCCCGGTGGCGGCGCATCGAAGAACGGCTTCGACGCGCTGGTCAGCGGCTCGATGAAACGCCCGCCATAGGTCGCGACCCAGAATGCCGCCGATCTCCCTGTCGTATGATAGCCCGGCGCCGATTCGGCTTCCAGCAGCAGCACGCGCGCGCCGCTTTCAAGGAAATAGCCCAGGCTGGCGCCGGCAATGCCCGCACCGATAATCGCGATGTCGAAGTCGGAGTCCATCAGGCCACCAGAAATGCGTCGAGCCGCGCCAGCACGGCGCCGCGGATATGGTCGCGTTCACGCAGCAACTCGTGCGCACCGCCGAGCACGTGTTCGAGCTTGGCGTCGGGCATGCGCGCCTCCAGGCTGGCGATCAGCCGGTTGTCGACCAGCCGCTCGTGCTCGGCGGTGAACACCAGCATCGGCGTCGTGATGCGTTCGATGACGCCGGGCGCGCCCAGTGCAGCGGTCGATTCGAACGCGTGCATCAGCCAGCGGTTGGTGACGCCGCCCAAGGCCAGCGCCGGATTCTGGTCGACCCACCAGCCTTCATCGGCAAAGCGTTCGGCATCGGTCGTCAGCATCGCCTGCCGCGACGCCGAGCGCCGCGATTCGGCGTCGCCGCCCTGCATCGGTGCAAAGCGCGGCCCCAGCCCCATCCGGCACGCCGAGCGCGCGATGCGTTCAAGCATGGCGGGGGCGACCTTGCCGCCGGCGATGCCGATCATCGGCGCCAGCAGCGCCGCGCGACTGAACTCGCGCGATTTCGCTTCAAGGTGGCGTAGCAGCAAATGCCCGCCCATCGAATGTGCCACCGCGAACCACGGCCCCGGCTGCGTCGCAATGAAGTGATCGATCAGTTCGTCGAGGTCCGACAGCCAGGCATCAAAGCCGAAGCAGTCACCCTTGAGCGGGTCATCGCCAAGCCGCCCCGACAGCCCCTGCCCGCGCCAGTCGAACGTGCTCACCCCGAAGCCGCGGGCCCGCCAGTGCCAATAGCTCTCGGCATACTTCTCGATGAAGTCGCCACGCCCGTTCAGAAACAGCACCGAGCCACGCCCGCCGGGCTCCCCCGGCCAGTCGATGGAGCGCAACGCCCAGCCATCGGCTGCCGCGTGCGTGCGCACGCTACTGCCGGGCGGCAGGCTACGTCGGCAAGTCAGCGGGTCGGTCATCCAGCGTCGATACGGTGGCGCGCGCCACAGGTAAAGCATGGCGCGACGAAGCGGGAGTTTGTGGCGCTGCCGGCACGGCGTTGCTACGAGGCTTGCCAGACCATGCAATTCCCACGGAGGCCGCATTGCCCAACCCCGACCTGTTCTCGCCGCTGACCTTCGCGCATGGCCCGGCAATGCCCAACCGCCTGATGCTGGCACCGCTGACCAATTTGCAGTCGAATCCCGACGGCACGCTGTCCGAAGATGAATTCCACTGGCTGACCTTGCGCGCCAAGGGCGGCTTCGGCCTGACGATGACTGCGGCGGCGCATGTCCAGGCCGTCGGCCAGGGCTTTCCCGGCCAGCTCGGCATCTTCAGCGACGCGCACCTGCCCGGGCTGACGCGGCTGGCGGCGGCGATCAAGGCGCAAGGCAGCCTCGCGGTCGTCCAGCTTCACCACGCCGGGATGCGCAGCCCCAGCGACCTGATCGGCACCGCGCCGGTCTGCCCGTCGGACAACGCCGAATTCGGCGCCCGCGCGCTGACCGCTGACGAAGTCGAAACGCTGATCGCCGACTTCATCGCCGCCGCCAAGCGCGCCGAAATCGCCGGCTTCGACGGCGTCGAGCTCCACGGCGCGCACGGCTATGTCATCTCGCAGTTCCTCAGCCCCGAAATCAACCAGCGCAGCGACCAGTGGGGCGGCAGCGCCGCCAACCGCGAACGCCTGCTCGACCGCATCATCGCCGGGGTGCGCGCCACCTGCCGGCCCGATTTCAACCTCGGGCTGCGGCTGTCGCCCGAACGCTTCGGACTGCGGCTCGCCGAAGTCCGCGACCATGCCCAGCGGCTGATGCGCGCCGGCGACATCGATTATCTCGACATGTCGCTGTGGGACGTCCGCAAGGAGCCCAACGAGGACGCCTTCAAGGGCGTCAGCCTGATATCGGTGTTCACCGGGCTCGACCGCGGCCATGTCCGGCTTGGCGTCGCCGGCAAGATCATGTCGGCGGCAATCGCGCACGACTGCCTCGCCGCCGGCGCCGACTTCGTGCTGATCGGCCGCGGCGCCATCCTCCACCATGACTGGCCGCGCCTGGCCGTCGACCCGGCCTTTGTCGCGGCACGGCTGCCGGTCACCCGCGCGCACCTCGTCGCCGAAGGGCTGGGGCCGGTGTTTGTCGATTACATGGCAACGTGGAAGGGCTTCGTCGAAGGCTGACCCTGGCGCAGCAACGGGTCAATCGACGTGGCCCAAGGGGGCAGGCTTATGAAAAACACACCCGGCGACTACAGCGATCGACGCTACCGTGTCTATTTTGAGCTGGTCGACGTCGATCGCGCTGCATGGCAGATCATTGCCGACTATATCGGCCACGACCGCGCCAACGAGATCGAGACCCGGCGTTTCGGTTATGCGGTCGATGTGCCGTTGCAGGCAGTACCCGACATCGTGCTCCGCTTCGCTGCCGCGCACATCGGGGTTTACCAGGTGGTGCGCAGCGCGTTGGATTGAGCCACAGGCATCGTCCGCGGCTTTCAACCCCGGTCCGCGCTGCCAGCGAAATCAGCACCCGCTCCGGCAACCATGCCAGCCAGCCCGCACGACCAAGGCCTTGACATAATTCGCCAAATCGGTTAATGAGCCATTGGCCTAACGCGGCGTAGGACAGACGCGGCCGGGCCTGAACTGGATGAGGCCTGTAAACTTCGCGAAAAGCCGAATCTTCGTACAGATTGTAAACTTGCTGCGCCGCCGCCGCGCAGACGCGACATACAACATATTGTTTTAATTTAATTTTATCGACTGGCGACCGCGTCAGCGCGACTGTGCATTGCTGGGCCTGCACATGATTTGCGGCCAAGGCTGTAAACTTCGGCAAATCAGCCGATGTCGTCGCCACCGGCACGGCAAACGGCCCGGCAATGCCGCGCTGAAACGCAGCAGGGCGACGCGATTGACCCGCCACATGAAATGCTATCATCTGCGGCACAATCGACAGGGCCGATGGGTTGGCCAGACCATGAGGTGGCAGTCATGCACGCAACAGGTTCGAACGCTTGGCGCGAAGCCTTTATGGCCGCAGCCGGATCGGCGCAGCCCGCAACCGCAATCGAGTCGATGGCGCGGGCAGTCCGTCACGCCGCGGCGACTCCGGCCGATCGACTGCGCCTCGCTGCCGCATTCGCGCATGGCGCCTTCGCCGCCCCCGAACGCATCGCCGCGACGTGGGACGCGGCTGCCCGCGGCTGGTTCGACACGCCCGACGAAGGTCCGGAGATTGCGCTGTTGCCCTACCCCGATGCCGCGCCACCTGCCGCGCTGTGGCCCGACTTCTGGGCGCTGGTCAATGCGGCGGTCGACCCTGTCGGCGGCAGCATTGGCGCACTCGGCGTCACGGAGCGAACGGCGCAGCTCGGGGCGCAATTGCCCGCAGACTTTGCCGCCCGCGCCGGCGCCGCCTGCCTCGCTTATCCCGGCGTGCCAGCTGCGGCAGCCACTGGCTTCCCCGACCGCTTCACCATGGCGGCGCTGGCGGCGTGTCCGGCCGGGTCGCTCGGCCATGATTTCTACCGGCAGATTGTCGATAACGGCTTCGATCTCGAAGTGCTCGACCGCGATACCCTTGGTCTCGCCGAGCTGCCGCACCCGCTCGGCTATCTCAATGCGCGCATCCTGCAGCTCCACGACCTGTTGCACCTGACCGGCGGCTATGCGCTGACCTCGCTGCACGAAATCGCCATTTCCGGGTTCCAGATGGGCCAGTTCGGCCATGGCTATTCGTCGATGTTCCTGGCGTTCGTCATGGCGACCGCCGCGGGCTCACAGACACCCGGAGGCCTCGAACTGATGCTCGATGTCGTGCTGCGCGGCTGGCGCCATGGCCGGCGGACACCGCAATTGCTCGACGCACCGTGGGAAACACTTTGGAACTTGCCCGTCGCCGAGGTGCGTGTGCAGCTTGGCGTCGCGCCCTACGACGCGCCCTACCCGGCCAATTTGCTCGAAGCTGTCGCGCAGGCCGCCTAGGCGTCGTCGGCGGGTGGCGTCGGCAACTGCCGGCCGCGCAGCTTCAGTCCCGGCACCGTCAGTGTCACCAGAAACGCCAGTGCCATCAGCCCGGCACTGACGCGGAACAGCGCCAGAATCGCCGCGGCAAAGCTGTCGCGCAACTCGTCCTTGACGCGTGCCACCGTGGCGTCGTCACCGCGCCCCTGTGCCGCCATTTCGCTGCGCAACACCTTTTCATCCATCGCCAGCGTTTGGGCGCGGCTGATATCGACAGGCTCGGCGCTGCTGCCCTGCGCCACGATCGGCGCGATTTCGGGGACGCGCATCGGCAAGTCGGCGGTCAGGCTGTTGGTCAGCAGCGCGCCGAACAGCGCGACGCCGACGGTCGAGCCAATCTGCCGGAAGAACTGCGCCGAGGCGGTGGCGACACCGGTCCGTGCCGGTGCCACCGTGCTCTGGATTGCCAGCGTGTACATGCCCTGCGCCGGCCCCATGCCGAGCCCGAGCACTGCCATGAACCAGCCCAAAGTCGACAGCGGCGTATCGCGGTCGACCGTCAGCAGCAGCCCGACGCCGATCAGCATCAGCACGCTGCCGCCCACCAGGATCGGCTTGTAGACCTGATAGCGCGACGACAGGCGCCCGCCGATCATGCTGGCGACCAGAATCCCGCCCATCATCGGCAGCATCGCGAAGCCGCTGGTCGTCGCCGCCACGCCCTTCACCACCTGCAGATACAGCGGGTAGAACATGACGATGCCCATGAACGCCATGTTGATCAGGAACAGCGCCGCGTTGCCGCGCGCGAACACGCGGTTCGAAAACAGGTCGATCGGGATGACCGCGTCGGGGTTGCCGCGTTCGGCAAAGTATAGCGCCACCAGCCCGGCGATCGCGGCACCGAACATCGCCAGCAGCATCGGCGAGTCCCAGGCAAAGCGATGCCCGCCCCAGCTGAGTGCCAGCAGCAACGGCACGAACGCCACCAGTATCAGCACACTGCCGAGCCAGTCGATGCGGCCGGCGCGGCGCACGCCGATGTGCGGGAGATGCGTTGCCAGCACATAGAGCGCCACCGCGCCGAGCGGCAGGTTGACGTAGAACACGAAGCGCCAGCCGCTGACATAATGCCCGGCGATGGTCATACTGGCATGGTCGGTGAGCAGCCCGCCGACCAGCGGCCCGAGCACGCTCGCCAACCCGAACACCGCGCCGAACAGCCCGGTGTAACGGCCACGCTCGGCCGGCGGGACCAGGTCGGCAACGGTGGCAAATGCACCCGTCGCCAATGCGCCGCCACCGATGCCCTGCAGCGCGCGAAAGATGATCAGCTGGTTCATGCCGTCGCCGAGCAGCGGCAGCGTCCCGAACTCGCCCGCCAGCCCGCACAGCGCCGAGCCGATCAGGAAGACGATGACGCCGAATATCAGGATGGCGCGACGGCCGTAAAGGTCGCCGAGCTTTCCGTAAATCGGCACCACGACGGTCGAGGTCAGCAGATACGCCGTCCCGACCCAGGCGATGCGTTCAAGCCCAGACAGATCAGCGACAATGCGCGGCATGGCGGTGGCAACAATGGTCTGATCGAGCGCCGACAGCAACAGCACCAGCATGGCAGCGGCAAATGCCAATATGCGGTCACGACGCGAAAGTTCGGTTGGGGCAGCGGCAAGCATGTGCATGCGGCTTGCCCTAAACGCTTGGACGACCGTCGGCAACGGCATGGCGCGATGCACCCTTGCCACCGGCGCCGGCATGGTGCCAAACATCGCGCAAACTGCGCAACAATGACGAGGCCCCGATGACCACGACCTATGATCCGAACATGGCGCTGATGATGCTCGCCGGGCTGGCCGTCGTGCTGGTCGTCGTCATGCTGATCATGCGTGGCGCGTCACGCCGCCGCATCATCACGCTGCAAAAGGAAATCGGCCGTATCGAGGGCGAGCGCGACGCAGTCACCGCCGAGCGCAACCGGCTGCTCACCGACCTCGACATGGCGCGCGCGCAAATCCGCCCGCTCTCGGACGAAGTCGACCGTCTGAAGCGCGCCGAAACCAAGCGGCTGTCAGCCACGCCCGCCGCCGCGGCAATCGAAGCAGCAGCGCCCGAAGTCGTCACCGAAAGCCACGACCTGTCGAACCTCAAGGGCGTCGGCGACAAGTTCGCCGCCAAGCTGCGCGACCTGGGTATCGACAGCCTGCGCCAGATCGCCGGCTGGACCGGCGCCGACGTCGCGGTCATCGACTCGCAGCTTGGGCCGTTCCAGGGCCGCATCACCCGCGACCGCCTGGTCGAACAGGCCAAGCTGCTCCACGAAGGCCGCATTACCGAATATGAGACGCGCTTCGGGAAGTTGGGCGAATAGGCTTGGCCAGCGCCTGTCGTTAGCGCACCCCTTCCTATTTGGCGCCTCCCCAGCGAAAGCTGGGGTCCATCGCCGCAACCGGCGCGCGCGTGGCCAGGATGGACCCCAGCTTGCGCTGGGGAAGCGCAACTTGATGATGGTAACACACTTCAATCGGGTGCAGGGGTCACCCCTGCCCGCCGGAGGCCCTTTGCCTACCCCCGCGCCCGCAGCGCCGCCTGCGCTGCCGCCAGCCGCGCAATCGGCACGCGGTACGGCGAGCAGCTGACGTAATCGAGGCCGACGCTTTCGCAGAACGCGATGCTCGCCGGGTCGCCGCCATGTTCGCCACAGATGCCGAGCTTGATGTCGGCGCGGGTGGCGCGGCCGCGCTTGGCGGCGATTTCAATGAGTTCACCGACGCCTTCGACATCGATCGAGACGAACGGGTCGCGCGGGTAGATGCCCTGGTCGACATAGGCACCAAGGAAGCGGCCAGCGTCGTCGCGGCTGATGCCGAGCGCGGTTTGCGTCAGGTCGTTGGTGCCGAAGCTGAAGAACTGCGCATGGGTGGCGATTTCACCGGCGCGCAGGGCGGCGCGCGGCAGCTCGATCATCGTGCCGACGAGGTAGGTCAGCCGCATGCCGGTTTCCGCGAACACGGCTTCGGCGGCGCCGTCGACCAGCGCCTTGGTGATTTCAAGTTCGCGCGGCGTCGCGACCAGCGGGATCATGATTTCGGGCACGACGGCGGCGCCGCTGCGCTTGGCGACATCGACGGCGGCTTCGAAAATGGCGCGCGCCTGCATCGTGTAGATTTCAGGGTACGTGATGCCGAGCCGGCAGCCGCGATGGCCGAGCATCGGGTTGAATTCATGCAGTTCGGCGGCGCGGCGGCGCAGGATATCAACGTTGATACCGGTGGCGCGCGCGACTTCGTCGAACTCGCCGTCGGCATGCGGCAGGAATTCATGCAGCGGTGGATCGAGCAAGCGGATGGTGACCGGCAGCCCCGCCATGATTTCGAAGATCGCGGCAAAGTCGCTGCGCTGTTCGGGCAGCAGCTTGGCAAGCGCGAGGTTGCGGCCTGCGGCGTCCTCGGCAAGGATCATCTGGCGCACCGCGGTGATGCGGCTGGCATCGAAGAACATGTGTTCGGTGCGGCACAACCCGATGCCTTCGGCGCCGAAGCTGCGCGCGGTGCGGCAGTCGTGCGGGGTTTCGGCATTGGCGCGCACCGTCATGCGGCGGTGGACATCGGCCCATTCCATCAACCGGCCGAAATCGCCCGACAATTCGGGTTCGATGGTGGCGACGGCGCCCAGCATGACTTCGCCGCTGGCGCCGTCGATGGTGATGACATCGCCTTCGCGGACTTCGCGCCCCAGGCAGCGCAAGGTGCGCGTCTTCATGTCGATGGCGAGACCACCGGCGCCCGAAACGCACGGCCGCCCCATGCCGCGCGCTACCACTGCGGCGTGGCTGGTCATGCCGCCGCGGGCGGTCAGGATACCGCGCGCCGCGACCATGCCGTGAATGTCTTCGGGGCTGGTTTCGATGCGCACCAGGATGACGTCCTCACCCAATGCGGCGCGGCGCTCGGCGGTGTCGCTGTCGAACGCCACGACGCCGCTCGCTGCACCCGGCGACGCCGGCAAGCCGCGCGTCAGCACGTCGCGCTTGGCCATCGGGTCGAGCGTCGGGTGCAGCAGCTGGTCGAGCGCCTGGGCATCGACGCGCAGCACGGCGTCGTCACTGCTGATCAGCCCTTCATCGACCATGTCGACGGCAATCTTGAGTGCGGCTTTCGCGGTGCGCTTGCCCGACCGCGTCTGCAGCATCCACAGCTTGCCCTGCTGGACGGTAAATTCGATGTCCTGCATGTCGCGGTAGTGCGCTTCGAGCCGGTCGAACACCGCCGCGAGTTCGCCGAACACCACCGGCATCGCCCCTTCCATCG
>ERZ724517.1091-NODE-1091-length-15425-cov-8.200976_pt1 | contig 15425 bp, 10 predicted proteins | sample MGYA00376050_ERZ724517 | MGnify/ENA primary metagenome ERZ724517 (study PRJEB28724, sample SAMN07190886) | activated sludge metagenome | isolation source: activated sludge of sewage treatment plant in Hong Hong | place: USA: Christiansburg, Virginia | collected... | reverse complement strand
GTAGGACTAAGTAAGTGTATTTAAAGTTATGGAAAACTTACTTCCGGCTCCAAATTCAGTTTCTACACTTATCTGTCCGCCTTGTGCCTCTATAAATTCTTTGCTGATGGAAAGTCCAAGTCCAGTACCTTCTTTCTTTGTCCCGGGCACTCGGAAATACCTGTCAAATACTTTGTCTTTGTATTGTGGGGCAATTCCTTGACCTCTGTCCCGAACTGAAATTTGAACATTATTTTTGGTTTCAATAATTGACAAGTAAATTGTAGAGTTGTCGTATGAGTATCGAATTGCATTAGAAATTAAATTGGTGAGTACCCATGCAGTTTTTTCATTGTCTGCCTGCACTTTTGAGATACTATCAGGACATTCAATGTTGAATTTAATCTGCTTTTGGTCTGCTTGAGTTTGGGTTGCATTTATTGCATAGAGCAAGATTTCTTTAGGATCTGCCGGCATTATAGAAAGTTGAATATTGCCGCTTTCAACTTGTGTCATATTCAATAATTCCCCTGTGATTTTCAATAATCTGGTTGCGTCATCTTTAATACTTTCTACTAAATTTTTCTGTTCATCATTAAGATGGCCGATTTCTGCATTTTCTAGCAGCTGCAAACTCAATTTTATAGAAGATATTGGTGTTTTGAGTTCGTGTGAAACTGTGGCTATGAAATTTGTTTTCGCAAAATCTAATTCTTTGTAGCTCGTAACATTTCTCAAAAATATCACATGCCCAACCAAGATTGAATTTGTTTCTCCTGTTGGAACAATTGAGATATGTAAAGTTTCTTTTTCAAAGTAACTTTCTTTATTTTCCGCAAATATTTTTACCGGTGCTCGTTTCTGACCTAGTATTGGATTCTCAATCATAAGATCTGTAATTAAATTACGAACAAGATCATTTTTTAGCGCTAATTCCTGGGTAAAATGTCCGATAATTTCGATTGCAGTGCTCCCAATAATTTTTAATGCTTCTTCGTTTGCAAAAATTACTTTTAAGTTTTCATCTAATCCAATAACAGGGTCGTGCATATTGTTAATAAGCGTTTCAATTCGCTTTTTCTCCATCATCAATTTTGCCAAATTGCTATTATTATATTCCTCCAGTTTTTCTGCCATGGAATTAAAAGATTTGGCTAGCTCACCAAATTCGCTGTGGCTTTCAAAATGAACTCTTTTTGAATAATTTTTAGCTGCAATTTGTTTGATGCTTTCTGTCAATTCTTTTATAGGGTTAGCAATATTTGAAGGTAAATTAACCAACAAAATAAAGGCAATTAAAAAACAAATAGTCCCTGTTACGACTATCCAAAATACCGCCTTATCTGCCGTAGTTTTAGCTACTTCACTTTTGCGTTGAATGGCTTGCATATTCATATCCATTATTTGAAATAAGTTTTCTTGAATAGCAAGTTGGACACTACTGTTTGAATTGCTTTTCTTATACGCTTCGAAATTATTTCTTAGCTCCAGATTCGCTTCGAGTTCTCCTATTTCTGTGGCATTGTTCTCTTGTTTTTTAAGATTGTCTTCAATGACTTGAATTGTTTTTTCAGAAGGGTTGTTCAAAACAGAAAGTATGTTTCTAGAGTATAGTAGTGAGTTGTAATTGGCTTTTAAAATATTTTCTGTATCCGACTTTAAAGCATTAATATTAAATGCACCTACAATACTTAATAGGATAATTAGGATAAATAAAAGCCCAACACCTAATGTTAATTTAGTTTTAATTTTCATTATGATAGAATAATAAGGTCAATATCGTTCGATGATAAATTTTTTAAAAGCTGACTGAATATACTAGGAGACAAAATAACGCTAAAAAAATTCAAATGAGGTTTTCCTATGCAGATGGTTGTAATTTTTCGTTCGTGTGCTTCTTCTATAATAGCATTTGATATAGATGATTTTTCAATTTTAATGATTTCTGCTCCTAATTCAGTGGCTAATTTAAAATTATTAATCAGATGTCGTTGCTTTGCTAATTCAATCTTATCCACACTTTCTTTTGGTGTTTGTACATATAGTACATACCATTTACTATGATAGTAATTGGCTAATCGAGCAGTCTTTCTGATAACACTTTTTGCTGTTATTTCATTGCTGCTAATGCATGCTAAGAATCGCTCACGCTTTAAAAAACTTGGCTTACTAATTTCTGTTTCCACTTTTCTCTCTACCTGCGAGGCTACCTCCTTTAGAGCCAATTCACGTAGTTGCAATATATGGTCACTTTGAAAGAAATTTTTCAATGCTGTTTCAATTTTATCAGCTTGGTAGACCTTTCCTTCTTTCAATCGGGCAATAAGTTCATCAGCTGTAAGATCAATATTTACTACTTCATCAGCTTGCGCAAGTACGCTGTCAGGTATTCGTTCTGTGACTTCAACTCCTGTGATTTTTTTCACATCTTCGTTCAAACTTTCGATATGCTGAATGTTTACAGCAGAAATAACATTGATACCTGCCTCTAAAATTTCGATTACATCCTGCCAGCGTTTTTCATTTTTACTTCCTTCTATATTAGTATGTGCTAACTCATCTACAATGACGACTTCAGGCCGCAAGTTTATTACAGCCTGAACGTCCATTTCTTCTAATTCTTTACCTTTATAAAAAAGTGTTCTTCTCGGAATAATCGGCAACCCTTTCAACAAGTCGTGTGTTTCTTTTCTATTGTGTGTCTCAATAAAACCAATTTTTACATCAATTCCATTTTTCAATAAAGCCCGAGCCTCTTGCAGCATACGGTATGATTTTCCGACACCGGCACTCATACCAATATAAATTTTGAATTTACCTCGCCTTGATTTTTTTATCAAGTCAAGGAAATGTTGAACGGTTTTATCTTTATCCATTAGAAGGAAATGGCTAATGCTGTTGTTACAAAATAATTTTGTGAACTTGACGCGTTGTCTAAGGTAAATATTTTATCCTGACTGGCAAACCCTCTGCCTTCTATTCTCCACATGACATTGTCAGTAATGTTATAATCCAGATTTAAAGAATATCCAAAGGTTTGAAATCCATTTACAGTACCAGTATAAATAATTACACCATTCGCATCGCTGTAATATTCTCCACTTGCTGCAATACTAATTTTATCAGATGGCGAGTATTTAGCAATAAGTGCCGGCGAATACCAATTATTGTAGTCGCTACTACCTTTTGATTTTTGTTGAGCACCGATATCAAAACCTACAATCAAACCAAATTTTTCATGGAGTTGAAATTTTCCATAGAAATTATGAAAGTACCGCATCTGCCTTGTGCTATCGGGTGTATCACTTCCAATAAATGAACTACTGTTTAATGTTATTTTTGAATTTGGTTTGTAGATTAACTGATGTCCAATAGCAGGCATATTATTTCCATTTACCCGCTGTATGCGTTGCCAGCCGTTCAATACCAATCCGCTTGCAAACCATTTTTCATTGTCGCTGGTATAGGATATTTTCACACCGCTTTCAAAGTAGGGAGAATTATCTGCCAATATACTTCTTGTTAAGTTCCAGCAGTCTTTACCAATGGCACTTTCAGAACCAATGTGGGAAGCAAAAATTCCTGCATCAATCCATAAGTTCTTATGTTTTGAAATTTTTACTCCAGCATTAGCCTCATAAATATTTTTTAAAACACCGGGTTCTGCTGCAAGGTTGGCATTGGAATAGGTGCCCGCCATCAAAGCTAAATTGGCTCTTACCTTTTCACTGGAATAGCTAGCTTTCAAGAAACCAATATTTAAATTTACCTCATTGCTGCGATTGAAAGCATAAACAAATGCAGGACGATTATGATCCAATGGTTTGCCAAAGTCATAGCTATAATATGTTTCCAAATAGCCTGATATTTTGAAGTTGTCAAGTGTTTTTGAATTGGGCTTATTGTAAGTATTGTTCAAACTATCTTTTAACTCGTTCTTAATTTGTGCAATGACAGATCTGCGTTCTACTTCTGACAAAAAGGTTTGAGCATTAATATTGTTAAATGCACCGATCATAATAATGCCAAGACCTAAAATCAATTTTATATCTAAGTATTTCATATTTTTATTTCTTAAGATTGTCTAATGCAATGTTTAGCTTAAGCACATTTATTTTCTTCGGGCCAAATATTCCAATCAATGGTTTTTCTATTTGCACTTTAATAAGTTCTTGTAAAGTTGCTTCAGTAGTATTGCGAATTTTAGCGATACGCTTTACTTGCACATAAGCTGCCTGCACCGAAATGTTTGGGTCTAAACCACTACCACTTGCAGTCATCAAATCAACAGGAATTTCAGATTTTATAACATCAGGATTATGCACTAAGAAAGTATCTATTCTTGCTTGCACTTCAGATAAATATTCTTGGTTGGAAGCTCCCTTATTACTTCCACCAGAACCTGCTGCGTTATATCCAACTGCTGATGGCCGCGAATTGAAATACCTATCTTCAGTAAATGTTTGCCCTATATTTGAATAATAGGTTTTGCCATTTTGTGTGATGATTTCGCCTTTGCCATTATTTGGTGCAAATTGTGAAATACCAAAAACTATTAATGGATAAATTATTATGAGTAGAACAATACTGAGAATTGTCAGCTTTATAGCTGGTAACAAATTTGTTTTCATTTTTTTTATTTTTAAATAAATATGGATACTAAAATGTCAATTAATTTTATTCCTACAAAAGGAACTGCAATACCTCCCAGGCCATATATCAATAGGTTTCTTCTAAGCAAAGCACTTGCCCCTATAGGTTTGTAAGCCACACCTTTTAATGCAAGTGGAATTAAAAGAGGAATGATAATTGCGTTAAAGATTACGGCAGAAAGTATTGCACTTTCAGGTGAGTGTAAATTCATAATATTTAACCCTTTTAAAGCAGGAATAGCTACAATAAACAGTGCAGGAATAATAGCGAAATATTTCGCTACATCATTCGCAATACTGAATGTGGTAAGCGTTCCTCTGGTCATTAACAGCTGTTTTCCAATTTCTACAATTTCAATGAGTTTTGTTGGATCATTATCTAAATCTACCATATTGCCTGCTTCCTTGGCTGCTTGCGTACCGCTGTTCATTGCTACGCCCACATCTGCTTGAGCCAAAGCGGGTGCATCGTTGGTGCCGTCACCCATCATCGCAACCAGCCTTCCTTCTGCTTGTTCTTTTTTGATGTAGTTCATTTTATCCTCAGGCTTTGCTTCGGCAATAAAGTCATCTACACCGGCTTTTTCGGCAATAAATTTTGCAGTCAATGGATTGTCGCCCGTAACCATCACGGTTTTGATGCCCATTTTACGCAAACGCTCAAATCGTTCGCTGATGCCTGTTTTAATGATGTCTTGCAATTCAATGACACCAATCACCTTATCGTTTTCTGAAACGACTAGTGGAGTACCTCCATTACTTGAAATCATTTTTACCTTTTCCGCAGTTTCCGCTGGAAATAAGTTTCCTGATTTTTCACACAAGTCTCTGATAGCATCAGATGCTCCCTTCCTAATTTTAGTATTCTCAAAGTCAACTCCGCTACTTCGTGTTTCCGCAGTGAATTTTATAAAAGTAGGATTTGTCATTCTATAACTCAAAGGGTTAATTCCTGCCAATTCAATAATAGATTTACCTTCAGGTGTTTCATCACTCATTGAGCTCAATACAACACACTTTATGAAATGGGTTGGATCTATTCCATTGGCAGGATAAAAGTGAGTTGCCTTTCTGTTACCAATGGTTATTGTTCCAGTTTTGTCTAAAAGCAACACATCTATATCACCAGCAGTTTCTACAGCTTTACCACTTTTGGTAATTACGTTTGCTCTTAATGCTCTGTCCATGCCTGCAATGCCAATAGCAGAAAGCAATCCACCGATAGTTGTTGGGATTAAGCATACAAATAAGGCAATAAATGCAGAAATTGTGATGGGTGCATTGGCATAATCGGCAAAGGGTTTAAGCGTTACAGTTACGATAATAAAGACCAAGGTAAATCCGGCTAATAAAATAGTTAGAGCTATTTCGTTAGGTGTTTTTTGTCGGCTGGCACCTTCAACCAAGGCAATCATTTTATCTAAAAAACTTTCCCCTTGTTCTGTATTTACCTTCACTGTAATTCTATCTGACAACACTTTTGTTCCACCAGTGACAGAACTTTTGTCGCCACCAGCTTCCCGAATTACAGGAGCACTTTCTCCGGTAATGGCACTTTCATCAATAGTTGCTAATCCTTCTACTATTTCACCATCCATTGGTATGATGTCGCCAGCTTCACAGAAGAACAGATCACCTTTTTTAAGTTGTGAAGATGCAATAATGGTAAATGGTAGATTGTGAATGGTCAATTGTTCCCCACCATTCACTATTTCCTGTTTATCATTTACTATTTTGGCGGGTGTATCTTCTCTAGTTTTACGTAAGCTATCGGCTTGTGCTTTACCTCTTGCTTCGGCAATGGCTTCGGCAAAATTTGCAAACAATAAAGTCAATAGTAAAACAAGAAAAACAGTAAAGTTATAAATAAAACTACCCTGTGATTTCTCGCCTATTAAGATCCAAATGCAAACGAAAAGCATCACAGCTGTTCCTATCTCCACAGTAAACATAACAGGATTGCGAAACATTATTTTTGGATTGAGTTTTACAAAAGACTGCTTGAATGCTTCTTGCATTAAGTCCTTTTGAAACAATGATGTATTATTAGATGCGTTCATATTTTTAATTTATTAAATTATTTCAACATTGAAAAATATTCTGCGATTGGACCTAAAGCCAATACAGGGAAAAAAGCCAGTGCAGCAATGATGGCGATAACAGTAAATACCATTAATCCAAAGGTGGATGTATCGGTTTTAAGTGTGCCGTTGCTTTCGGGAATGAATTTCTTTTCTGCCAGCAATCCGGCAATAGCTAAAGGGCCTATGATAGGAAGGAAACGACCTAATATCAATACAAATCCAGTGGAAATATTCCACCACAATGTGTTGTCGCCTAATCCTTCAAAACCACTACCGTTGTTGGCAGCCGAAGAGGTATATTCATAAAGCATTTGGCTAAAACCGTGAAACCCTGGATTAGTTACTGTTGCAGCTGTATGTTGAGGCATTGCTGCCGTTAAAGCAGTTCCTACTAATATCAAAAATGGATGTAATAATGCTATAATCATTGCAATTTTCATCTCGCGTGCCTCAATCTTTTTACCCATGAATTCCGGAGTTCTGCCTACCATCAAGCCGCTTATAAATACAGCGAGAATAATGAAGATGAAGAAGTTTAGAATTCCCACACCTACACCTCCATAAAATGAGTTGATCATCATGGCTAGTAATTCGTTCATTCCTGATAATGGCATTGAACTATCGTGCATAGAGTTAACTGAGCCTGTTGAAATAACTGTTGTTACAATACTCCAAAATCCAGATGCTGCAGCTCCCACTCTTATTTCTTTTCCTTCCATGGCTCCAAGGGCATTATCTATGCCCATAGCAGAAATTGCAGGATTTCCTTTCATTTCCATAAGAATATTGGGAACAGCCAACATAAGGAAACCAACAGTCATCACACCAAAGATCATCCAGGAGAATTTTTTCCTTCTAATGAAATATCCAAATGCGAAAATCATAGCAAAAGGGATATTAAGTTGTGCAAACATTTCAGTCATATTGGTCAAGTAAGAAGGATTTTCAAATGGATGTGCGCTATTTGTTCCAAAAAAACCACCTCCATTTGTTCCAAGATGTTTGATGGCAACAAAACCGGCAACAGGTCCGGTGCTCACTTGCACAGTGTCTCCTTGTAAGCTTATCATTGTATCTTTTCCTTCAAAGGTCATTGGTGTTCCTTCGAATGCCAATATAGTAGCGATAACTATTGATAGAGGCAAAAGTATACGCGTACAAGACTTTAAGAAATATGCATAGAAGTTACCCAATGATTGGGTTGACTTTTCTCTAAAAGCCTTAAAGACAACTACTGCTGCTGCCATGCCAGTTGCGGCAGAAACGAATTGAAGAAACATAAGCCAAAATTGCCCTAAATAACTCAATCCTGTTTCTCCTGAATAGTGTTGCAAGTTGCAGTTGACCAAAAAAGAAATTGAAGTATTGAAAGCCAGGTCTGCTGACATTCCAGGATTGTTATCGGGATTTAAAGGAAGAATATTCATATTCATTAAAACCCCCATACTGATAAGAAACCAAAGTAAATTAATGCACAGGAGCGCTGATAAATGCTGCTTCCAGTTCATTTCCTCACTAACATTTATGCCCGAAATCTTGTAGAACAAACGTTCCAAAGGGTTGAAAATGGGGTCGAAAAAAGTCTTTTCTCCTGCATATACTTTGGCGATATATTTACCCAGAGGTATTGCCAACAATAACGTAACCACGAACATCACAACAATGCCTATAATTTCTGTATTCATTTTTTATTTTTTTAAAGGTTAAACCATTAAACCAAGAGTCTGAAACGACCAAAGACTATCAGAAATACCACACATGTGCGGGTATCTGATTTGATGTCATTTGTTTGTTTCGTTACATTCGTTCGTTTGTATTTAAAACTTTTCAGGTTTTAAGAGTACATAGCATATATAGATAAATACTGCAATGGAGATGATGAATAGTGCTATCATAGTATTAAATTTTTTCAAACCAGTTAATGGCTTTGTAAAAAAGGGCAAAAGCCAATAGCCCTGATAGAATTAAAATTATGGTTATCATTTTCTAAACGTTTAATTGTTTCTATCAATCTTATTTCAATTTATGATCCACATCGATTTTATCAACATAAGTTATTGATAAAGATGTGTTTAATGACGAAATGGAAATGTGCCAAAACAAAAAACCCTTTCATTTTGAAAGGGTCAATCATGTCATTATGAAAGGGAAGTTTATTCTAAACCGTATTCTGCAATTTTCCGATATAGTGTAGTTAAGGCGATGTTTAACAAATCGGCGGTTTTGGTTTTATTGCCGTTGGTGTAGTTCAACACTTTTTGGATGTGTATTTTTTCTGCACTGGCTAAGTTGAAGGCGGAGAGTGTTTTATCGTTTCTGGCATGAGTGGTAAGGATTTGCAAATCAAGAGGTAAGCTTTCAATAACTAATTCATCATCTGAAAGAATTACACTTCGTTCAATTATATTTTTTAGTTCTCGAATATTGCCATTCCATTGATGCTGCTTCAATGCTTCTATATATTCTTTAGATATTGATGTTACTTTTTTGTTGGCTTTAAAAAGAAAGGATTTTAAAAAATAATTTGCTAGATCTTCAATGTCAATAACCCTTTCCCTAAGTGGAGGTAATTCAATTTGAAAAACTGCAATGCGATAAAATAAATCTTCTCTGAAATGCCCAAGCTCTATTTCCTTTTGCAAATCTCTGTGAGTAGCTGCAATAATGCGAACATTTATTTTGGTTGGTTTACTTTCACCTACTCTTATAAACTCATTTGTTTCCAAAACTCTTAATAGTTTTGCTTGCAATTCCAAAGGCATTTCTCCGATTTCATCTAAGAAGATCGTACCATTGTTAGCCTCTTCAAAAAGCCCTTTTCGATCTTTGTTTGCTCCGGTAAATGCACCTGCTTTGTGCCCAAACATTTCACTTTCAAGTAATTCCTTACTGAAAGCAGCGCAGTTGATAGCGACAAAGTTGTTCCTATTTCTCTTACTTTCTTGGTGGATAGCCTGAGCAAATACTTCTTTTCCAGTGCCTGTCTCACCTGTTAGCAAAACAGTTGTATCAGTTGCAGCAACTTTACGGGCTAATTCAATTGCTTTTTGAATGGGCTTTGATTTACCAATAATCTTATCGAAAGAATGTTTATCGCTAAGTTGCTTTTCAAGTTGTTGTACTTTTTTACCCAAGTCCACTTTCTCCATTGCTCTGTAAAGCAATGGAATAATTTTGTTGTTGTCATCCCCTTTTGTAATATAGTCAAAAGCACCATTTTTCATGGCTTGAACACCATCAGGAATGTTACCGTATGCCGTTAGTAGGATAATTTCAAGTAAAGGAAATTTGTCTTTGATTTTTTTTGAAAGTTCAACTCCGTTGCCGTCTGGCAGTTTTACATCGCATAGAATTACATCAACTTCAGATTGATCTAACTTTTTCCACGCACCTTTGCAGTCATCTGCTTGCAACACTTCAAATCCTTCCAAGCTAATGATCCTAGCTAGCAGGGTTCTTAACTTTTCTTCATCATCTATGATTAAAACCTTTCTCAAAATAGCGTCTGTGTTACTTACAGTGCAAATTTAGTATTATTAACTGGTGTGTTGAATAAAATGTGGCTCTTTTGGTTTTGAGCAGCATTGATGAGTATACCGGAGCAAAGGGGGCCACTTTTTATCTATATTTTCAATGATGTTTTGGGTGTTATTTTGGAGATAGAATCCAGAATCACTTATCATTAAATATTGGCGAGCCAAAACGACTGATCAATGCGCTTTTGAATGACTCTCGTAAACCAGAAGGTTGCAAAAAATATTTTTTTTGTACTGTTTGTTTTTCAATATTCAATGTTCAGTGTCGAGCTGGTTTAGGATGAGGTATAACGATTTGCAGCTATAAGAAGTTGGCGATTTCGAAGCTCAAAACTGTCTACCTGCACAAAATTTTGATTGAAAAACTGAACTTCATTTAACCACTGAACCGCCAATTTCTTATAGGTGCTGTTACAAGCTGCCCTTCTGTCTTTCGTGGTTTGTCTGTCCGTTATGTCGCTGTGTCTGTGCGGTTGGAAAGGCATACTCTTTTGCAAGCTTTGGCTCGTGGGCTGGCTTGTGTGGCTTGCAAATGTGTATGACTTTAGCGTTGGCATTTTATTTAAGTCTTGCTTCATGGAATTTCATTAAGTCATTAAATTTTTTCCAAAACTTTCTGCTTTGCCTTTTCACAAAATTGTCTCCGTTGATTGATTTCATAGAGTCATTAGCTTTGTTAATGTAGCTTAGATAATTGCCCCAATAATATTCATTAGTTTTTTCATAAATGGTTTTGTCCGCTTTTGAAGGTCTGTAAATAAGTTTTCTTTTTGCTCCTCTGTGTGTAAATCGCTTATAAAGTCTTGACTTGAATAAACTCTTGTCAGGATTTTTACTGTGTATCGCCAACGAAGTTGATTTTTTGAATGTACTTTTCATTGACCTATAAAACTTTGAAAAGCCAGAAGTTTTTATCAAAACCCTTTGTCCGTCATATGAAAAACCTAAATACTCTAGTGTTTTATTATGATTTGGAATTTTAGTTTTTTCATTAATTTCAAAACCAGTAAATTTTCCATTCACTTCCTCAAATCGAAAAACTTTAGTCTTATTTGGTTCAATTTTCAAATCAACAACGGTTTCAATTTTCTCTCTGATTAGTTTAATAATATCATCTTCATATTGTTGCTCGCAAATAATTATTAAATCATCGCTGTATCGTTGATAAAAGCCACCAATTGAAGAAACTCCATCAAATATTTCTTGGTCAAACTCCAACATATAGATATTTGCCAATGTTGCACTAATTGGACTTCCTTGTGGTATACCTACTGAATTGTTTTTAGAAATAACAAGGTTCAAATTCTTTATAAGGAACTCTTTCTTTTCGCAGTAATGACTTGCCACTTTTTCCTTGAAAAATTTACTACTCTTAATTTTCTTTCTTACAAATTCAGTTTTGTTTGAAAGATTTGGAATACCAGTTTTTACCATCATAGTATTTCCATAACTTTCAAATAACTGGTCGCCTTCAATGTATTTTATATTTGTCAGGGCTTTAAATAAGTTGTAATGGTCTTGTGGTAGGGTAGTTTCGTTTAAAACTTTTGACCATTGCTTCTTTAAAGTTCTATGATTTAGATTATCAAAAAAAGCTGTAACATCTGCAATTATTACGGTCAGTTTTTTTGACTTGTTATTATGAATAAACTCAAAGGTTGTTTTAGCAAAATCAATATTGCATTTATTCTTGTCCGAACCTTTTGAAATTGGGATTTTACGATATGCAACTATCGATTCATTGAAATTCTTGTTTTCAATATGTTTCTCGTAAGCAGTTGCCAATATTTCATTGTACTTTGATATTATAAGAGAATCTAAATGTGAGGCAAAGAAAATATCTCTGACTTTTGGCTTTCCAAGAATTCTTGTTCTTTTTCTACTTGGTTTTAAAACTGAAACAGAATTGTCTGCCCTAAATTTTCTTTTTACAATTGATTTGTGGATTAACGGAAGGAAACTATGTGTTCTAACTTTTTCAGAATTTTCAACATACGCTTTTACCCAATTATAATCTTTGATTGTAATTGGTAAACCTATATGAGGATACTTCTTTGTTTTAAACCACTTTTCTAATTCCATTTTATCAAGTTAAAAAGAGGGGGCAGATACTAATAGTAGCAGGTTTGAAATGTACATGCTCTGTCGAAGCTTTAACCCTCTTTCGAGGGAGGCAACGCTACTCTTCTCAGGTATAGAAATTGTTATCTTTGTATGTCAAATCATAAACACAATAAATATGCTTAGAAAATTCATCCGCAGACCCAACTTCAGGGCTTCAACAGTTGTTACGCTGTTGATAACTCTTTCCTCATTAATTCCTTTGCAGGAAAATTTGGAAATTGGTATAGTCCTTCCCAGCTAGCGTATATCCTAGACGTGGTACCATTTAGCAAAACGTATCATTCCGACCCTCTGCCCCCAAAATCTTTATTTATCTATTTCATTTTCTAATATTTTATTTGTTTCAAAAGTTTCATTGAACATTGCTTTCATTAATGTATTTCCGTGTTTGTCAAGGGTTTCAATTTCTTGACTTAGTTTAAGACACTTGTTCATAAGCAGTTCCACTTTTTCAATAATTATTTTCTGTTCCTCTCTAGGTGGAAGTGCAAAAACGAAATTTCTCAAATATGTCTGGCTAATGTTGGGTTGCGACATTCCCCAAGAATCAGAAATCATTTTTGCTCGTTGTGCCATTAAGAAATAGAACAGATATTTCGTTTCTATGAATTCATTAAAAAAGAAACCACAAATTGCTTGGTTCGTACTTGCATCTCTGTTTAAGATTGAAAGTTTCCCTGCTGTTGCTCCATACATTGCTATTAGTAATGTTCCTTTAGGAAACAACGTTGCAGAAGATTCTTTTAAACCAATTTCGGAAATTTTCTCTTCTGATTCGGCATCCAAATATGTATCGGTTAATTCACCTGATTTATACCATGTAATGTCGCCAAACCAATAGCTTGCATTTGCTCTTAATGGAGTCCCACCAGAAGTTGTTGAATACAAATCCCCAAGTCTGCACCAAACCCAATTTTCAGGGATTTCGTGTGGAATTTCATTTTCGGAAATTGGGCCAAGCTCTTTCTCCTTTTTGATTATCTTTTCTATAACTTTTTTCTCTTTGTCTTTTTTAATGAGTTTGTATAGTTCTGCGGCAGATTCTTTAGCTTGATTATTTTCCCGCCAATTACTGGATAATTTGCCTGATATAGCTTCCTTAAGAATTGATTGTTTAATACTAAATGTTAATTGTAACTGTTTCTGTTTTTCTATGGAAAGATTTTCAATTTTTTCTTTAACGTCTTTTATTTTTTTCAATGTATTCGTTTGTTCATCTTTTTCAGGCAACCAAACAGTTTGATTGAAAAATTTATCTTTTTGAAGTCTTATTCTTTGAGTTGTACCATCGCTTCCTCTTTTGCATATTTCATCAAACCATGATGTAGCAGTAAGTTCAAGGAATAATTCTTTTAAAATTATTCCTTCATCAATTTCAAAATACCAAAAGTCATTAGTGACAATAGCATCCTCTAACTCTTTCGTAATTATTCCAAATGCACCATTTCTTGCGTCAATGCCTGAAAGTATAAAGTCGCCCTCCTTGACTAAATACATATTTGATTTTATTTCAAAGCCTTTCTTTATTTCACGCAGTGTAACTCCCTTATGGTTCATTTTAATTGTAACCAGTTTATATTCGGAATTATCTTCTAAATCAATTGGACGTTTTATCCGCTTAAGAAAATCACTAATTAAATATTCTTTTGCCATTACATTAATAGTTTTTCAATTTCCTCAACTATTGTTTTAGAAACAGTTATAGATTTATGTAATGCCTTAATGTTTTCAGAAGTACTTAATATTTCTTCTTGAACAACTGCATTCGTATTTTTTATGTCCAAATCCCAATTATTCAAATCATTTACATTTACTTTCCAGCAATTATCATTTTCAATTCTAGTTTCCCACCAGTCAATGATTGGTTGAAATTCTTCAAATTGAATTGGCTTTGTTTTAGAATATGATTTTTGTCCTTCGGGTAATTTATGTTCGTAATACCAAATATCTTTTGTTGGTGAACCTTTTTCAAAAAACAATAAATTGGTGCTTACTGTTGCAGGAAAAAATGTGCTTTGAGGTAAACGGATTATTGTGTGCAAATTACAATCAGTTAATAATTTTTCTCTGATTCTTGCTTTTATTCCATCGCCAGTAATTGAACCATCAGGTAAAACTATCGCACATCTTCCACTTGGTTTTAATAGTTGTAACATTAGAATTACAAATAAATCCGCAGATTCTTTGCATCGGTAAGTTGAAGGAAAATTAGTTTCAACTCCGTCCGCAATACTTGCACCAAATGGCGGATTGGCAAGTATTACATCAACCTGGTCTTTCTTCCCAATGCTGTTGTACTCTTTCTTTAAACTGTCAATGTAATGGTAATCGGGAACGTCAATTTCGTGAAGAATTAAATTAGTTAAGCCTAATACATAAGCAACTGGTTTTAGTTCCCAACCAGTTATTGAGTTTTGTAAAATAGCGTCATCATCTACTGTTTTTACATAAGTGTCTCTTACATGGTCAATAGCAGCAGTTAGAAAACCTCCAGTACCAGCAGCAGGGTCAAGTACTTTTTCGCCCAGTTTTGGATCGGTCATCATTGTCATTAATCGAGTTACTGCACGTGGCGTATAATATTCGCCTTTGTTCCCAGCATCTCTTAATTCCAATAAAATGCTTTCGTAAATATTTCCAAAAACGTGTTTATCTTCTGATTTTGTAAAGTCAATTTCATTGAGTTTGTTGATTACCTTTCGCATTTCATAACCACTTTTCATGTAGTTATTTGTGCCATCAAAAACCTCTTTCACTATCATTGCACGTTTTGGATTCGCTGTACTTTTGATTTCTCTCAAGGATAGAAAAAGCCCTTTGTTTGCAAGTTCGTTGCTGTCAATAAAATTTATCAATTCATCGCCTGTAATTCCTTCGGGATTTGTTGCCCAATTTCTCCATTGGAATTTTTCGGGAATTACAGAAACATAGTTGTCTTTTATAACTTCAAGTTCTTGGTCTTTGTCGTCCATTATTTTAAGAAACAACATCCAGCCTAATTGCTCTAATCGTTGTGCATCGCCAGAAATACCTCTGTCTTGCCTCATTAT
>ERZ724517.1089-NODE-1089-length-15446-cov-7.575401_pt1 | contig 15446 bp, 10 predicted proteins | sample MGYA00376050_ERZ724517 | MGnify/ENA primary metagenome ERZ724517 (study PRJEB28724, sample SAMN07190886) | activated sludge metagenome | isolation source: activated sludge of sewage treatment plant in Hong Hong | place: USA: Christiansburg, Virginia | collected... | reverse complement strand
ATGAATTCATTAAAGACAAAACGATAACCGCAGCGCCGAATCCAACAAAAAATCGCATTACAGTCTCCGCAAAAAACAAACTCAAATCGGTAATGCTTTTTGATATGCAAGGCAGGTTATTGCAAACCGTTTTAGAGCATAACAAAACGACAACATTAGATATTTCGAACCAAACCCATGGTGTTTACTTTTTGAAAGTGATTACAGAAATTGGTAGTAGCGTAGAAAAAATAGTGAAAGAGAATTAATTAGTTTGGTTATTTATGTGAAAAAGCGCCAATCGATGCCATGATTGACGCTTTTTTTTTGGATTGTGAGATTGTAAGATTTTGAGACTGTATGCCATCCTAAAATCCTACAGTCTTAAAATCTTAGACCTACAACGGAATATTTCCGTGTTTGCGTTTCGGCGTATCCACCACTTTATTCTCGAGCATGCTAAATGCTTTGATTAATTTTTTTCTGGTATCCTGTGGCAAAATAACTTCATCAACAAATCCGCGTTGCGCTGCTGTGTATGGATTGGCAAACAAATCGGCATATTCAGCTTCTTTCTCAAGCAATTTAGCTTCTGGATCTGCGGCTTCACTGATTTCTTTTTTGAAGATGATTTCACTCGCACCTTTGGCACCCATTACTGCAATTTCAGCCGTTGGCCAAGCAAAATTCATGTCGGCTCCGATGTGTTTTGAATTCATTACATCATAAGCGCCACCGTAAGCTTTTCGCGTAATCACTGTTACTCTTGGCACCGTGGCTTCGCTTAATGCATATAACAATTTGGCTCCGTGAACGATGATTCCGTTCCACTCCTGATCGGTTCCTGGCAAGAATCCAGGCACATCCACCAAGACCAATAACGGAATATTGAATGCATCACAAAAACGGGTAAATCGAGCCGCTTTGATTGAACTTTTCACGTCGAGACAACCTGCTAAAAACATTGGGTTGTTGGCTACAATTCCGATACTTCTTCCGGCAATTCTTGCAAAACCTACGATGATATTTTCTGCGAAATCTTTGTGAATTTCGAAGAACGATTCTTCATCGATTATGCCATGAATCACCTCGTGCATATCATAAGGTTTGTTGGCATTTTCAGGTACGATATTGTTCAACTGTGTTCTGATTTCATCACCCAATTCATAAGGCAACTTGGGCGTTGTTTCTCTATTGTTCTGTGGAAAATAACCCAACAACGTTTTGATATCTTCAAGACAAGCTACTCCATTCGGAGAAGTCGTATGCGCCACACCCGATTTGGTGGAATGTGTTTCTGCGCCTCCCAAAGCTTCTGAAGTCACTTCTTCATTGGTTACGGTTTTCACCACATTCGGTCCTGTTACAAACATGTAGCTGTTGTTTTCAACCATCATTGTAAAGTCGGTCATCGCTGGAGAATATACCGCACCACCGGCACATGGTCCCATAATGGCTGATATTTGCGGAATCACACCTGATGATTGTACGTTTCTAAAAAAGATATCGGCATAACCGCCCAACGAACGAACGCCTTCTTGAATTCGCGCACCACCAGAATCATTGAGTCCGATCATCGGTGCACCTACTTTTAGCGCCATGTCCATGACTTTGCAAATTTTCTCAGCATGTGTTTCAGATAAAGCGCCACCGAATACGGTAAAATCTTGAGCAAAAATATACACCAATCGCCCATTGATGGTTCCGTAACCTGTGATGACACCGTCGCCGAAATAGATTTCTTTTTCCATACCAAAATCGGTGGTACGGTGTGTAACGAGCATTCCGATTTCTTCGAATGAACCTTCATCCATCAGATATTCTACACGTTCGCGCGCGGTGAGTTTTTTCTTTTCGTGTTGCTTTTCGATTCGTTTAATGCCGCCACCCAAATGGGCTTGCGCAATTTTATCGTTTAATATATTGATTTTTGATTCCATAAATTATTGTATTGGTAAACGAACGATTTTTTGATCTTCTAAATATTGGTTCAAAGCTACTAGTGCAGCAATCTCTGCTTCTTCTTCCATTTGTTTTTTGAGCATGGCCGCATCATAATAATTCTTGACGAAATGCGTATCGAAATGTCCGGAACGAAACGCTTCGTGCTCGAATACAAATTTCCCGAAAGGCAAAGTGGTTTGCACACCTTCGATTTTATAATCATCGATGGCTTTTAGCATTAATTGAATCGCTTCTTCGCGTGTTTTTCCGTAAGTAATCAATTTAGACAACATCGGATCGTAATAAATCGGAATGTCCATGCCTTGCTCGAAACCGTTGTCTACACGAACACCTTCGCCAGTTGGCAATTGATACACGTCTAAATGCCCGACACTTGGTAAGAAATCGTTCAACGGATCTTCGGCATATACGCGCAATTCTACGGCATGTCCGTGAATGAATAAATCTTCTTGCTTCATGGGTAAGGCTTCTCCTCGAGCGACTTTAATCTGCAATTCGACCAAATCAACACCAGAAATTAGTTCGGTTACCGGATGTTCTACTTGCAATCTGGTATTCATTTCAAGGAAATAAAAATTGTGTTTGTCATCCAATAAAAACTCAACGGTTCCGGCACCTAAATAATCACAAGATTTCGCTACCAATACAGCGGCTTCACCCATTTTCTTGCGAAGTTCTGGAGACAAAACTGCCGATGGTGCTTCTTCAACTACTTTTTGATGACGGCGTTGGATGCTACATTCTCTTTCGAAAAAATACAGAATATTTCCATGACTGTCTGCCATCACTTGAATTTCGATATGGCGAGGTGAAGTCACATATTTCTCGATAAAAACAGAACCATCACCGAAAGCGGCAACGGCTTCACTGATGGCACGATTCATTTGTGCTTCGAAATCGCTTTCTTTCTCTACGACGCGCATCCCTTTTCCACCGCCACCTGCAGAGGCTTTGATCAGAATTGGAAATCCTATAGCATTCGCAGTTTTCTTGGCTTCATCGATATCGATAATCGCATGATCAACTCCGGGAACCATGGGAATATTGTATTGCATCACGGCTTCTTTTGCTGCGAGTTTGCTTCCCATTACGCGAATGGCTTTCGATTTTGGACCAATAAAAATGATGTTGTTTTTTTCGGCTTCTTCGGCAAAATCGGCATTTTCGCTCAAAAATCCGTAACCCGGATGAATGGCGTCTACGTTTAAGGCTTTGGCCACTTCAATAATCTTACTGCCTAACAAATACGACTGATTGGATGGCGCTTCACCAATACAAACCGCTTCATCAGCAAATTTGACATGCGGTGCATTTCGGTCTACAGTAGAATAAACGGCTACGGTTTTAATGCCCATTTTCTGTGCGGTTTTCATCACTCTGATGGCGATTTCTCCGCGGTTGGCTACTAATATTTTTTTCATTTTTTATAGATTTTTAGACCACTACGCTGAAAGAGTCAAGAACGCTTTGCTGAAAGAACAAAGACATTCTTATATAACGTTGGTTCTTGCTTCTTGCAGCGAAGCGGTCTTTCTTCTTTCTTATTTTACTCGAATTCAATCATCAATTGGTTTTTCTCAACAGCATCACCTACGGAAACTGCAATCGATTTGATTACACCGTCGCGTGGCGAAAGGAAACTGTTTTCCATTTTCATAGCGCTGAGGATGATCAAGTTGTCATTTTCGCTAACACTCTGACCGACTACCACAGCGATTTCGATGATGAGTCCAGGCATCGGTGCTTTGATGGCGTTGATGTGTTTGGTCGAACTGATATCAAATCCCATAGCTTGAATACGTTGGTCTAAGGCATTAGCAATCACTACCGAATAGGTATTGTTATTGACTTTAACGGTGTATTTTTTTTGATTAAAATCAGCTTGAAGAATTTCAGCTTTGTGAGGCAAATTTTGTCGTAGAATATGGAATTTATTGGCTTCCACGCTTACGGCATCGAGTTGTGAGAGGCTTTCTTTATCGAGATTAAACTCGAGTGCGCCATTCACTTTTACTTTATAGTCAGTGGTCATAAATTGGATTTTAATGAATGTAAATTTAGCTATAAATTTATTTTTATTTGCTTTCAAAAATCATATAAATGCAAAATAAATATATATAAATTGATAAATCTACAAACACAACAATCCGAAACTGCGCAAAGTTGCGATGGGTTTGGAAAACCAGAAAAGTTCAAAATCTTCAAATTGGGTTTCAAAATCTTTTTTGATTTCTTGTAAAGTCAGCATTTTAGAATTGAAAACATTCGTTTGCTGTAGGATTTTCACGAGCCACTCGCCTTCCATTTTATTGGTTTGAATGGAAAAGCTTTCTTTTTTATCGTGAAAAGTTAGTGTCATCATTTCCCACGAATTCCCTTTTTTGGTTTTGGTGAAAGTTTCTAAAGATGGCATGCCGCCCAACCAAACAATCTTAGCCGTTGGTTTGATTTGGAAGTCTTGTGTATCATGCAAAGCGTTATCAATAAAATCGGGCGAAATTGTTGTCTTTGGAATTTTAAACTCGAACCAATCCTGCAAAGGATAATCGAAGCAAATGCCGTGCATAAAATTGAATAAGGATTTCTTTAAACCAAAACTAAATTGGTCGTGGTCTATGCCAGTTCTATCTTCATAAAACAAATCATTATTGGCAAAAGACCCAACGGTTTCTGATGCTTTGACCACACCAAATTTTTCAGGATACATGCCTACCGGACTGTGTGCTGTCATCGCAAATTGATGCCAAAAGCCTGATTGCAAAACGCCTACTTCAAACAACTGGCGCACCATTTCTAAACTATCGATGGTTTCTTGAACCGTTTGTGTTGGGTAGCCATACATTAAATAAGCATGCACCATGATTCCGGCTTCGGTAAAATTGCGAGTGACTTTAGCTACTTGTTCAACGGTAACACCTTTGTCGATTAACTTTAGTAAACGATCGGAAGCTACTTCTAATCCGCCAGAAACGGCTATACAACCTGACGCTTTCAACAACAAACACAAATCTTGGGTAAAACTTTTCTCGAAGCGAATGTTCGTCCACCAAGTCACCACTACCTTACGTCTCAAAATTTCTAGAGCCACTTCGCGCATCAAAGCTGGTGGCGCTGCTTCATCAACAAAATGGAAACCGTTTTCTCCGGTTTGTGCTATGATGGTTTCGATTCTATCGACTATTGTTTTAGCTGCGATAGGTTCATAAATTTTGATATAATCTAACGAGATATCGCAGAATGTACATTTGCCCCAATAACAACCGTGTGCCATGGTGAGTTTGTTCCATCGGCCATCGCTCCACATTTTGTGCATTGGATTTACGATTTCGATGACAGAAATATATTGATCTAAAAGCAAATCAGAATAATCGGGAGTACCGACATCGCCTTGTTTGTAGTCGTTTTGAAGTGTATTGTTTTTATAAACTACTTTATTGTCTTCTAGCAGAAAAGTGCGTTTGTATTGAGGTTCGTCCCTCGACTGCGCTCGGGAGGACACTGTGTCTTTAAGAACATTCTTAATCGAAGACAATTGATTTTCAATTATTAACTGTTCATTATTAATGATTAATTGAATGGGAAGTTCTCCGTCGTCTAAAGTGATAAAGTCGACAAACTCGAACACACGTACCTCGGTTAGCGAACGCAACTCGGTGTTGGGAAAACCGCCACCCATACAGATTTTAATTTCTGGATAGTCCTTTTTTACCCATTGCGCGCAACGGAAAGCTGCGTATAAATTCCCTGGAAAAGGAACAGAAATCAGAAATAAAGTAGGTTGAATGGTTTCGAATTTTTCTTTCAAAATGGAAAACAAAACCTCATCAATATAAGTTGGATTGGCTTGCAAAGCCTCGTACATTTCATCAAAAGTATTGGCGCTTCTGCCCAAACGTTCGGCGTATCTGCTAAAACCAAAATTTTCATCAATACATTCGACTATAAAATCTGAAATGTCTTCAAGATATAAAGTGGCTAAATGCTTGGCTTTGTCTTGGGTTCCCATGCTACCAAAAGCCCAATCCATTTCGTCGAGTTGATTGAAACGGGATGCTTCAGGAAGAAAATCGCCCTGACAAATTTGAAGTGCTAAGGTTGGATTTTTACCTTGAAGGAATGCGATTACGGCGTCGATGGTTTTGAGGTAATCCTTTTGAAGTGCTATAATTCTTTTGGAGTTGTCGGTTATCGGTTGTCGGTTATTGCTGGCTTGTTGAAACATAGATTTCAAACCGGAGTTGGAAAACAATTTCAAAATCACTTCAATACCCAAGTCTGCTTGAATAGAATCAATATTTATAGTATTCAGAAAACCTTTTATATAAGCTGTTGCTGGATATGGCGTATTCAGTTGTGTAAACGGTGGTGTGATAAGGAATATCTTGGTTTTCAAGTGAAAAGGATTTGTGCAAAAATAGCAGTAAAAATCATTTTATGAATTGCATTTTTAAAATTATAAAAAAGTATAGTGCCTAGAATTTTTTTTTATTAAGAAAATATTAACTAGGTTTGGAACATAAACGCCTTAGAGATGAGAAGATTCGTGGTTATTTTGTTTTGTTTTGGATATACATTTTTATTTGCACAGGAACATAACGTTAAAAAAGAAAAGGAAGCCAATCCTGTCTTTTCTTCAAATATAAAAATCGAAGACCGAAATGGTCGTTTGATTACGGATCCTATCTTAAGACAAGCATATCTTTCAAAAAGACAAACGCAACTTGATTCAATTGCAAAAGCATTCAGCCGATCTGCAATAGCGCAGACGGGTGTTCCGCTATGCACAAATGGTAGTTTTGAAGAATTTGAAACCGTTGGTGGCGGAAATATTTTAAAAAACTACAAATATACTACTGGAGAACCTTTAAACCCGATGCAATGCCAATCTGTTTCTGCAAACGCGGGGCAAGGTGTTACGCAATATGATCCGTTCAATACGAATTTAATGGCATCAACGGTTCCAGCAAATCATTTGGATGAATACATCGGGAACATTAATGCTTTTGATCAGTTTTGTTTGAAAGTAAATTATAAAGACTCGAGTCCATCGAATGGAATTGTTCAAGCCAAACGGTATAAAACAGACAATGAAACCATTTTAAAATTCAACTACAAAGCTGTTTTACAAACCATTTTCGATAGTGGTCATTTCGACGAGCAACCTTATTTCAAAGTTAGAGTTATTAATAATTCGGGCTCAGTTGTAAGTGAGTTTTGCCTGATTGGCGATACCGAAAACTGTATTTTCACGCAAGCTCCTGTTTTAGAAGGCGGAAGTGTTGTTTTGTATACACCCAACTGGCAATCTGGAATTTTAGACATTTCGAGTATTCCTAATAATGAAGAATTTACCGTAGAATTTGTAGCGTCAAGATGTGGTTTGAATGGTCATTTTGGCTATGCGTATATTGATGATATTTGTATTTTACATTCGAATGAAAATTTGCAGGGAAGTATCGAACTCGATCCGTTGTATCAAGTTTGTCCTACATTACCGATTAATGTCTGTGGTGATTTTACGATTCCGAATTCAGGTGGTATTTCAGCTACTGTTACTTCGGTGGTTTTAGAAGTCAGAGATGCTGCTAACACTGTTGTTTATACAAGCCAAACACCTACTACATTAGATTTGACTACAAAAAGATTTTGTTTTGAACTCCAAGCTGCCAGTTTTCCTGACATCGTAGCAGGTACCTATAATATTGGAGTTACAATTAATTATGGCATTCTTCAAACCAATTGCAGCGGAACCAATTTTACAACCACCAGTGACGACGACGCCAATCCGGGTTGGGATGTTTGGTTTTTGAACTGCACGGATTGCGATGTACCGCTTCAAACAGCCAGTTTATTTCTTTGCGATACCAACCACGATGGAAAAGAGTTTTTCAACTTATCGAATGCCGATGCACTGATTACTACTACAGCGGGTTTAACTTTTACCTATTTTAAAACACTAGCAGATGCCACTGGAGCTACGAATCCTATAGCCAATTTTACGAATTATGAAAGTTCGAGTGGACCTGTTTTTATAAGAGCTACACTAAATGCTACTTGTTATAGAATTATTGCTATCGACTTGGTGGTTAAAAATCCATCGGCTTCTATTTCTGGTATTTTGAATGTTTGTAGTGGCAGTACCGTATTGACCGCCTCTGTTGGAGCAAGTTATTTATGGCAAAACGGTGCCACTACCCGAAGCATTTCAGTGAGTGCAGTCGGAACCTATAGCGTAACTGTTACTGATACGTTTGGATGTACGGCTATTGGAACGGTTACTATTTTAAACAATTTGATTGCAGTGCAACCCACAATCGTTATAACACAACCCACTTGTTTCGTAAGTACAGGAATGATTGAAGTTACCTCGCCCGCTTCTGAATATAGTTACGATGGCGGAACTACATGGGTAACGACTTCTTCTATGAGCAATTTAGTCGTAGGAACTTATCTTGTAAAAATCCGAACGGCTGCAGGTTGTACTTCTTACAATACGACTATTAATATTGTTCCGTTTTTATCTTCATTCCCAAGTTTTACCTCTGTGGATCCTACGTTTTGTGGCGATGTTGGAAGTATTACCATCACAACACCAGCGGCGGAGTATAGTTTTGATGATGGGCTTACTTGGACTACCAACAACACTATGGGAAATTTGCTTTCAGGCACCTATCTGATTCGCGTAAAAGATAGCTTTGGATGCATTTCCAACTTCAATAGCGTTGTCTTGTTTGGTGAGTTTTTGCCTGATCCTGATTACATTAAAAACAATCCCTATTGTGGACAACCTGGTAGCATTACCATTACAACACCAGCTGCAGCCTATAGTTTTGATGGTGGAACTACTTGGCAAACTTCAAATACTTTGGGCAATTTATTTTATGGTAGTTATCTCATTAAAATTAGAAATGCTCAAGGGTGCACCTCCTCTAATGTCTATGTTTACTTGTATAATTTTGAAAACAGTTATCCAGATTACATTCTAAATGATGCTGGTTGTGGTGTTTATGCCAGTATCACCATCACAACACCAGGAGATTTTTATAGTTTTGATAATGGAGTAACATGGACCACAGATCCGACAGCACTCAATCTGACAACAGGTGTAACATACAAATTGAAAGTTCGCAAAGGATTAACCTGCTCATCTTACTCCGAATATGTGACCGTTTACAGTAGCTACAAACCGATTCCGCTGGCAACAGATTATGCAACTACCTTGTGTGACGCTTTCAATGATGGTTCAGAAAATGTAGATTTGACTTTATATCAATCGAATCTCATTGCAAGTTCATCAAGCTACACCTATAAATATTATACTACGCCAGCTGGAGCCGAATTGGGACAAGGTCAAGATCAAATAACAAATTATACGGCTTGTAATTTAAGCAACGGCAATAATAAAGTGTATGTGCGCGTGATTTCCAATTTCGACTGTTATAAAGTGGTTGAATTGCAGTTTTCGTTTATTGATTCTCCTATAATTAATATGCATGACAGATATCCATTATGCGAATTTAAAAACGTGTTCATCGATGCGCACGCAGGCTACGACGCCTATTTATGGTCGACCAGTGAAATCACTCAAGCCATTACCTTACGAAATCCTGATGATTATTGGGTAACCGTTTATGAAAATCACATCACACCAACTGGATTATTGGTTTGTGAACTTCGAAAAGATTTTGAAGTATTTTTATCAAACCCGGCGACCATTACCAAAATTATAAAAGCAGATTGGTCTGTGGATGACAACAGCATGATTATTAAAGTGGATGGATTGGGCATTTATGAATACTCACTCGACGGCATAAACTATCAAGACAGCAATACCTTCAGTCATTTGAAAAGTGGCGATTATAAAGTTTATGTTCGCGATAAATACAATTGTGGCGTTGTTGATGAAGAAGTTTTCCTTTTGATGTATCCTTACTATTTTACACCAAACGATGATACTTATAATGACACTTGGAAGATCAATCTTTCAGAATTTGAAAAAGGATTGACCATCAAAATATTTGATCGCAATGGAAAATTTTTGAAAGAACTTGGCAATGATGTTGGTTGGGACGGCATGCTAAACGGAGAAAAACTTCCCGCTACTGATTATTGGTTTGTAGTGACACGTGCCAACGGCAAAGAACATAGAGGGCATTTCACGCTGAAGCGATAATTGCATTTCCCAATCGAATGTTAAAGCCAAAAAGTGTATTTTTACTTTTCGTTACTTTTACCAAAAAATTACACCATGCCCACCGATTGTATCAGCTACCAAGATTCTGGCTATTTTATTCCTTTAATGAAGGACTATTTAAATCAAAAAACAGATTTAGCAGCACTGTATCATCGGTTTCCAACATTGGGTAATTTTGAAAAACAGTTTCAAGAAAAGCAATTGCATTTTTCTGATGCCCATCGGAATGTGTTGGTTGCAACATTAAAAAAACAATATACTTCAATTGAAACCAGTTTAAAAACAGCACAAAATATTAACGCTTTATTGCAATCGAATACTTTTACGATTACTACAGGTCATCAGTTGAATTTATTCACAGGGCCATTGTATTTTTTGTATAAAATTATTTCCACAATCAATCTTACTGAGGAATTAAAATCAAAATATCCGAATCAAAATTTTGTACCTATATATTGGATGGCAACGGAAGATCATGACTTTGAAGAAATCAATTATTTTACTTTCAAAGGAAAAAAAATACGTTGGAACGCCGAAAGTACCGGTCCTGTTGGCAGGCATACTACAAAAGGGTTAGAAGAAGTTTTTAATGTTTTTGAAAAAGAAATCGGAAACAGCAACAACGCACAATTCATTAAAAAACTTTTTAAATCAGCTTATTTACAGCACGAAAACTTAGCCGATGCTACGCGTTATTTAGCAAATATATTATTTGGAGAATATGGTTTGGTGATTCTTGATGCAGATGAAGCACCATTAAAAAAAGAGTTTGCTCCGTTTGTGAAAGAAGAATTATTGCATCAAACGTCATACAAACAAGTTATTGCAACCGTTGAGAAACTTAAACCTTACGACATTCAAGTCAATCCGCGAGAAATCAATTTATTTTATATCGAAGACAAACTTCGCGAAAGGATTATTTTTGAAAACGGAGCTTATAAAATCAATAACACTACCCTTGAGTTTTCAGAAGTTGAAATTTTAGCACTCTTAGAAAAAAATCCAGAGAAGTTTAGTCCGAATGTACTTTTACGTCCGCTATATCAAGAAGTCATTTTACCGAATCTGTGCTATATTGGTGGAGGTGGCGAATTGGCATATTGGTTAGAATTGAAATCGTTTTTTGATGCTGTTGCTGTTCCTTTCCCGATATTGTTACTTCGAAATTCTGCCTTATTGGCTACACAAAAACAAAACGAAAAAGCAGACAAACTAGGATTAACTTGGAAAGATTTGTTTGCCAAACAAGCCTATTTAATCAATGAGAAAACAGCTTTGCTTTCAGAATTTCCAATTGATTTATCAATTCAGAAAGACCATTTGAGAAATCAATTTCATTACCTACATACTTTAACCAATCAAACTGACAAATCTTTTGTTGGCGCCGTAAAAGCACAAGAAGCCAAGCAAATCAAAGGACTAGAACATTTGGAAAAACGTTTGCTTAAAGCACAAAAAAGAAAATACGAAAAAGAATTAGAACGCATTACTAATTTGCAAAATGAGTTATTCCCTAATAAAGGATTACAAGAAAGACAAGCTAATTTTTCGGAGTTTTATGTTGAAAATGGTGATTTGTTGATTCTGAAATTGTTCTCCACATTAAAGCCTTTGGAAAATCAGTTTTCGGTTTTAGTGTTTTAAATTTTAATTTATTTCCCTAATAAAAATCTAGATTTGGTCAAATTAGTATATCTATTTAAACTAGAATGCTACGATATTTATATTTAAAAATTATCATATTTTTATTAAATGATAATTATATTATTATTTAACCATTTGTATGTTAAAAAATAATCTTATCAACACGAAAACGTTTTCGTGACTAATTTTAGTAACTGTTTAGTCGCAGAGAAATAATTTTACATTAAATTAGCATAATATAAATAAATTAACTAAAAAATTATGAAAACAAAATTACTATTACTTCTTACGATTTGTTTGATGTCATTCGGTATGAATGCTCAAATTAATTCAGTTGCTTTAGTTGGAGAAGCTGCTGGTGGTTGGCCTCCGAATCCTCAACCTATTGACTATGTAGATCAAAACCAATTAACACAATTGGACGCTGACAACTGGGAAATTCAAAATGTTACGATTGCAGCTGGACCATGTAAATTGCGTGCCAACAATGCTTGGAGCGGTGCTGGTTTCGAATGGGCTGGCGCTTTCCCTACTGCTGTTGGAACAAGTTCTGGTGACATTATCGTACCAGTTGCAGGTTTATACACGGTAACTTTAAACACTACAACAGGTGTATACAACTTCATACCTGGAACCCCTTTACCAATCGTTAAATTAATCGGAACTTCTGTTGCTGATGTTAATGGTTTGGTATTAGCCCCATTTGCTACAGATACTTTCCGTGCAACCAATGTAACTTTATTAGATGGTACAGGTCAATTTGATATCGATGGAAGTGTTTTCGGTGAAAATAGTTTTCCTACAGGAACTCTTACAGGTGTTGCAGACAACATTCCAGTTGTTGCTGGAGTTTATAGTGCAGTTACAATCAATATCTCAACAGGAGAATACTCTTTCGATTTGGCTCCATTAACTCCTCCGGTAAGTATTGTTGGTGAAGGTGCTGGTGGATGGCCTCCTTTTGTTGGAGATGATCCAAATCAAATGACTACTACTGATGGTGTTATTTATACCTTGAATGGATTGACATTAACAACGGGTCCTATTAAATTCCGTCAAGATAATGCTTGGACTATCAACTGGGGTGGTACAGCTTTCCCAGCAGGAACAGGAGTACCAGGTTCTCCAGACAATATTCCTGCAATAGCAGGTACTTATGATGTTACTTTCAACAGAACTACTTTAGAATATTCATTTACAGTACCAACTGTTGCAATCGTTGGTGACGGTGCAGGTGGATGGCCTCCGTTTGCTGGAGCAGATCCAAATCAAATGACTACAACAGACGGTGTGATTTACACTATATCAGGACTGACTTTGACTGATGGAAACATGAAATTCAGACAAAACAATGCTTGGGACGTAAATTGGGGTGGTACAACTTTCCCTGCCGGAACTGCTGTATTTAATTCTCCAAATAATATTCCAACCACTGCTGGAATTTATGATATTACTTTTAATAAATTAACATTAGAGTATAGCGCACTATTATTGAGCACAAGAGGTTTCCAATCTTCTAATTTCAAAACTTTCCCTAACCCAACACAAAGATCTTGGAATTTTGTTTCTACTTCAAGTAAAAACATCACTTCAATTCAAATCGTTGATGTATTAGGTAAAAATGTAATCAGCATTACGCCAGATACAACTACTGCTACAGTAGATGCTTCTAGCTTAACTAACGGATTGTATTTTGCAAAAGTGACTACTGCTTCAGGTACTGAAACAGTGAAGTTGATGAAAAACTAAGAAACATTTTTCTTTACATATCAAATCCCTTATTAGTAAATAGTAAGGGATTTTTTTTTGCATTAACTCAAAAATTGTTTTTAGAAATCGATTATAAAGTCCTATTTTTGCACGCGCTCAAGGAATTTGAGCCAAACGAAAACAAGTAAATTAAAAAACAAAAAAATGGCAACGAATAGAACATTCACAATGATTAAACCTGATGCAGTTGAAAACGGACACATCGGAGGAATTTTAAATATGATTACAGAAGGTGGTTTCAAAATTGTTTCTTTGAAATTAACACAATTGACAGTAGCTGATGCAAAAGCATTCTATGCTGTACATGCTGCAAGACCATTCTACGGAGAATTGGTAGAATTCATGTCTCGCGGACCAATCGTAGCTGCCATTCTAGAAAAAGAAAATGCAATCGAAGATTTCAGAACTTTAATTGGTGCAACAAACCCAGCCGATGCTGCCGAAGGAACAATCCGTAAAAAATATGCAACTTCAATCGGGGAAAATGCAGTTCACGGTTCTGATAGCGACGAGAATGCTGCTATTGAAAGTGCTTTTCACTTTGCTGGAAGAGAACAATTCTAGTAGTTTAGAATTTTCATTATAACAAAAAATCCCGTTTCAATCGAAGCGGGATTTCTTTTTATAAAAGATCCATAGTCTAAAATCTGAAGGCATAGCCGTGTCCAAAGGTACAACCGTTTATCTCAAAACCACTTCTTTCACGACTTCACTTTGCAATTCCTCATTAATCATCTTGATGATTTTGTCTTTCCCATAACTCAACTCTTGACGCAAAACTGCCGATGTTAATTCGACGTAAAGTGTAGAACCTTTTAGCGTGATTTTTTGCGTATAATTGTTGACACCGTTGCCCATCAAGTTTTTCCATGCGTCACTTACTGCAACCTGATTAATTCCGGGTTGCAATTTATTCGATTGGATGATTTCTTTCAAAACATCCCCGATAGAGCTTTCGTTACTGAGTCTTCTTGCCATTGGGAATGATGTTGATGGGTGCCGCTCTTTTGTAGTGGTATGCTTTTTTGGAAGGATTCAGTAAAACCAACTCTTGGTCTGTCAGCGAAACAATTTCTTCTTGCCATTTGGCAAAATCGGTACTACAATGAAGGAAGAATTTTCCGTTCGTTTCCTTAATTTCGATAGTTTCAAAAGTATCATTGACCAGAAAAGTACCATCGAGCTGAGGCATCACTTTCTTTCTGATGCCTTTGTTGTTTTTGATTTCGAAATAATCAAAAGTTTCATTGATACTATATTCTTTTTGATTGCCATCTTCAAAAACGACTTTCTCTATCTCCCAATAGCCATTGATTTTCGGTAGATCGGTAGATGCCACTTTCGATTGGCATGAGATAAGAAGCACACTAATAAAGGTAATAACAAATAAATTTTTCATAGTTCAATAACAATAAATCTAAGGACTAATTTAAACGAAAAAAAGGACATTACTTTAAAAATAATATCCTTTTTGAAAACTTATTTATATCAATAGGCTTTGCGTCTTCGCGTCTCTGCGAGCTAATTTAATGTCTTGCAAAGTCGCAGAGACGCAAAGTGCTTATTTGAAAAACGAATCGACAAACTCGTATTTATTGAATACCTGCAAATCTTCTAATCCCTCTCCTACTCCGATGTATTTTACCGGAATCTGAAACTGATCTGAAATACCAATCACCACACCACCTTTAGCAGTTCCGTCGAGTTTTGTTACTGCTAATGATGTTACTTCAGTTGCAGCTGTAAACTGTTTGGCTTGTTCGAAAGCGTTTTGCCCAGTGGAACCATCGAGTACCAAAAGCACATCGTTTGGAGTGTTTTCAACGACTTTTTGCATCACGCGTTTCACTTTGGTGAGCTCATTCATCAGGTTGGTTTTGTTGTGCAAACGTCC
>ERZ724517.1088-NODE-1088-length-15455-cov-4.608506_pt1 | contig 15455 bp, 15 predicted proteins | sample MGYA00376050_ERZ724517 | MGnify/ENA primary metagenome ERZ724517 (study PRJEB28724, sample SAMN07190886) | activated sludge metagenome | isolation source: activated sludge of sewage treatment plant in Hong Hong | place: USA: Christiansburg, Virginia | collected... | reverse complement strand
AAGGTAGAGGTAACACTTAAAAAGTGTATTGCGAAAGTAACAAATATAAAAGATAATAGCTTTAGTGGTTTGATACGTGACATAATCAATGTAGAAGTAGATTTATTTAATACAAAGACAAAGAATTGCGAACCGTTGGTATTGCCTGTAACAGTTATAAATACACCAACTACACCAAACACATATGTACTTACAGACATCAATACATATGATGCGCTGGATGTTCTGAAGTATATTATCGCTTTCTTTACAGACAACCGGATAACTGTAAAATCAAACTATTTAACCAATGTGAAGTTTGCTATTACAACAGGATATAATTTACACAATACAGCTATCAATCTGGAAAGGTCTTATCCGAAAGTATCCTTTGAAAAGGTATTCAATGAGATTAGGAAAAAGGAAACAATATTCATAGGTGTTGAATATGAAACGGAAGGTACACCGTATCTACGTGTAGAAGATGAAAACTATTTTTATTCTGAAGGTGATTTGTTAATGGTAATTGAGAAAATACCATTAGATGCTGTAGAGAAATTGGACGGCAATAGATTGATTAATGCAATCAACATAGGCAGCAACACAACAAAGATGAAAGAAGATACAGTTGCGATAGTTAGCCAAAGCAGGCTCACCAGTTGGAACAAAGAAACCTATATTGGTTGTGGTGGTTGCGGTGGTGAAAAAGACACCACTTTGGACTTAGTAAGTGACTTTGTTATAGATGCTAATATCATACACGAAGCAATGAACCAACCGATCGGCGCGGATTATGATAATGATGATGCTATATTCTTGCTGAACTATTACAATGCCGGTGTGGGTACCATAGCATGGAGATTGGTAGGAAACAATCTAAGCAACTACAATGAAAGATTGAATAACCAGAACGTACTACAAAGATGGGTTGGTATTAGCAACAGTTGTATTGCGATTAATCGCTTTACAAAATATGGTTTTAAGGCTATTAATACTGGAGATAACCTATTAGATAAAGATTATATTATATTCACAATATCTGGTGCATGCACTCCTGTATTTCCAATAATATCATATTTGGGAAGTCACATTGAAGTGTTTGATAATCAGAATTCTCATGATTCAACAATTCAAACTGCAAATAATTGTACAAATTATGGTTATCAAAGTAAATTTACATGCCAAGAAACAGGCATTTATAAATTTCATGCAAAATCAGATATACAAGCAAATAAGGATGCTTTACTATCTGACGATGTAGTAAGTGCGGATTTTGAAATAAAATTCGTTGTATTTCAAGATAATACTTTAACAACGATTCTTGCAACATCACCAATAACAACTGTAAATTATCCTACAACAGTTGGAGTTGTACCTCCTGTAAAAAGCTTTGATATAGAATCACCACCATTTAATTTATCAGTTGGTAATATTGTAATGATTCAAATTTCTCTTACAACAATATCAGTTGTGTATGGTGCAAGAACATACGATTTTAGATTTTCCGAAAGTGTATTTGAATTATTATCTGATAATACATCTTGTGAAGATATTACAGATGAAACAGGATTATTTATACCATTTATTACTGACTTCGATTATGCTTTATGTCTGGAAGATTACTTGAAATTCAAGAATAATAAGAAAGGATACATCATGTTAGAAGGTAAAAAAGCATGGATAAAAAAGATTGAATACAAGCACAAAAAGAAAAGCACGTTGTATTTAATTCATAAGGAAAGCTATTGTGGTTGTAGCTAAATAATTATTTAGATAAGTAAGATGTTGCATCTTCATTTATCAGTAAAGTAGTACTTATTGCAAAATCAAGTTCGAGTTTATCCTTTTTGCAAGAATAGTGCCTTGATTCACCATTTATAGTAATAACATTATTTTCTGCACTATAATTATAAGTTTGCTGAGTTGAACCTTTGGATATAATTAATATTCCATTACTTCCAAAACTTGCCTTTGTTACACCATCAGGAAAAGTTGAAGAACTAACTACTTTATCTACAGTCCATGTTCCAATAATAGAAGAACCGTCTTTTTTGCATGAAATAATTGAAGCGGAAAGTATGAGAAGTAGTAATAAATTTTTCATAGGTTGGTTGCTTTTTACGTTAAACGTACCTAAATATACAAAAAGTTCCATTTTGTTGCTGGATTTTTACTAAATTTGACAAAGCAACCAAGCCATTTTAAATACTCATAAAATGGCAATTATAATTCCTAAGTATCAATCTTTGTTCTTCAAGTCATTGGAAGACAGAACAATCAGCACTGGTAGTAATTTAATTACAAATGGCAAATTTACAACCGACCTATCCAATTGGAATATTGATAGTTTTGTTTGGGACTCCACCAGTGATGGTATAGCCTCTGCCTATAGTGGGTATGGTATAGGAACGGCTTCATTAGAGCAAGATGGATTCAACCTACAGGCCAACAACCGCTACAAACTACAATTTAAGTATAAAGCAAGCAAACAATTTAAGGTAACTGTTATGTTGCATAATAATGCAAATGCTGAATTATCCGAAGATATCTCATTTGTTGGCATTACAGATGGGTTTTGGCATACAGTAGAGCTTTATTACAACATAAACATTATTACAACTGGCAGATTGATTTTAGTAGCAGAAAACATAGATGCCCCCGGAATACAACAAGGGATATCTTTTGATGATGTAAGCATTTATGCACAACAAAGTGTAGTATCATGTGGAGATTGTGATACGGTGATAATGGATTCAAACAGACCAATTGAATTTCAGGTAAAAAGCGGTAAACTATTTACGTCAAATAATTTATTTCCAAATGGGAATTATGATACAAATCCATTTCAATCAATTACAAGTAACAATTTAGTATTTGATGTTAACTCTCATCCAACATCTGGCCAGTATTTTACACTTTATATTGCAGATAAAGTGTATATCATTCAAAAAACTACGGATATTATATGGGCTCCATTCAACGAAATATTAACAGGGAATATTAGTGATATAAGAATATACTCAACTACTCTTCCAAACTTTAATACAAATTTATTGAGTGCATTACAAGCTACGATTGATATGAGGCATGGCACCACTACTACATTAACAGGTACAACATTCACTATATCTGGTATTCCATCTCTATCATTTTTAGATGACATACGATTTTCTTTATTGTCAAATGTAAACACAGTAAGCAGCGCCGTCAATGGTATTGCCACTCGTAATTTGATTTATAATAATCTAACGAAGCAACTAAATTATTTTCGTACCGATAATGCTTCTCCTGTTTATTTAGAAACGAAAGTTACTTTAGAAGCAGGAAAGCTTTATAAGATCCAGTTTGGATATGCAACGGTAAATGAATTCAATTTTTTATTTAATATTTTCGATAGCCTAAATAATAACGTATTTTCTGATACAATAAATCCGTTACCGACTTCTTACACAGGTGCAAACGTAAATTACGAATTTATAGCACCCTATGATGATACTTTTACACTGGATTTTCACTTTGATGCATCTAATCCGGCGACTGATCAGCTGGCTTTTGATAATGTTTCTGTTATTAATAGTGAATATATTTACGATAGTATAACAATCCAGGCAAAAGACTGTCAAGGAAATTTAACAGAATTGCCATACACAGAGATACCGTATAAAGAAAATGTATTAATTCAGGTAAATAATAATGATTTACCTACAAACACGCCGTTTCAAATCATAGTGAATGATAGTCAATCAGCTTCACTCGGATTGCAACATTTCTCTGAAAAAATAGAGCTGTACGATTTCAATAATATTGCTGCTTGCAAGATTGAAAAGCTATTGAAGATTCAATGGACAGATACTTGCAAATTCGGTGATATTGATTACAAAAACCTACCGTTTGAAAATGAATTTTACATTCGTGGTTTTATAATAAGAAAGCCTTTGGATAAACGTGAAAGAATTCAGACAACGAATCCAGACGGATCATTGAAAACTATATTCAATCATTCAATGGCAAAAATTGAATTAAGAATAGCAAATTACGGCATAGGATTACATCGCGTACTTGAAAGAGCTGTAGTGCATGGAAGTTTAATTATCAATGGAAGTAAATACTATCTCGATGATGCAGCAAGCTATACACCAGGTGATTTTTCGGGAAATGGTTTAGCTACGGCCAGAGTAGATTTGATAGAATCTGGTAGTGAGGTTATTAAGACGGCTTGTTGCTGTTAATGTATATCCATAGTTGATTATGAATAAAAAGCAGCTTTGATTTCGCTTCTTGTCTTTTATTTTTTTCTATATGATTTCTGATTGCATCTAAGTTCCTTGTATTTGAACCAAAATCACGTTCAAATCTTTTTATGCAGTTTTTGCGCAACTGAAGGATCAGTTCATCCACGGTTAGTTTATCAAACTTTGCTATTACATAACTCAAGTTAACAGCGATCTGTTTTAGAATGCTGTCAAGCATTACTTTATTGTAACTGTAGTCGCAAAGATTGGATTTATATCCAATGCGTTCTATTCGGGTTTTATTCAAGGAAATTGTAGTGCTTAATTCTTGGAATGTCATAATATGCGTTTTTCACAGAAAGCAAATATAGCAAGGATATAATTTCGTGGATATTAAATGTGTACACATGGCAAAGTTTTCAAAGGAAGTTACAAAAACACAAGAACTCTTTAACAAAATAGTAGATACAGATGTGTATTCTATTAATGACATCAACGGTAAGGAACAAAAGATGACCGGAGTAGAATTGAAAGCTTACATGGTTTCCATGCGCGGACAAATTGACTTTACCGAACTGGTAGATGAGATTGAAAAATCCAATAAAAAGGCAGCTACAACAACTGCAAAAAAAGAAGAAACAACCAAGCCAGCAACGGAAGTAAAATAAACATTAGCAACCAAGCCATTAATAAACCAATAAAAATTTAAACAATGGCAGACATTTGTAATCCGAGTTGTAATGGCACCCAAATAAGAACTTATCCAATTCCATGTAATCGTGTAAGTTCAACGCGTAAAGGTGGATTTGAAAGATTTATCCTTATTGACTGTGATGTCAATATTACAAGTTTGACAACTCCAGCTGAATGGCAGGCTTTAATAGATGATGAAAGAATCATCGTATCGCCTCCGGGATTTGGCAAGTTAATTAAATCTGACTTCAAAAAGGAACTATTATCAGCTTGTTCACCGGAAGAAACGATAGATGAGATTGCCGGCTTCGAATGGGAAACTAAGTTGTTTGACAATACAACATACTTTGACTTTGACTTTGAAAACGATATTAAAGAGAAATATGCATCAAAGAATGTGGTTTGGTTGGGTTGTGATGGCTTGTTGTATCATAACTACAAATGGACCGCTGGTAGTAATCCTGGATTTGGCGGTATCGCGGCTGAAGTATATCGTGATAGTGAAACAGGTAGTTTGCAAAAATTACACATTGATGTGAAATTCAACAATTACCAAAAAGGCTTAAAAGGAATATTATTACCTCAATCAGTAATGAGTGTAATATTCGCATAAGCCGGACAAATAAAATAAGAAATGACGGTTGATTTTTTAAAAATAGTTACCTCTAAAAATAGACCTCCTGTTGCAGCAAAGTGGCAGGAGGTTTATAATATAATGGCAGTGCATACACAAGGCACATGCCCTGTAAATATTTTTACTGAAAGAAGACCTATGGAAAGCGACAACCAGAAGATACTGGAATATCGAGTTGCTAATCATCGAGCTATTACTAAAGATGAATTTGACAAAGCAATTTCAGACTATACGGCAAGTGCTATCGGATTAGATATAGTTGTCAATTATGGTGATAGTAAAATCAAAGAATATGAACCTACTTTAAAATTAAAAGATGGCTTAAAAACCATTTCATTAAAGAATTGGGTTATAAAAAAGAATGGTTCATACAGACAAACGGATCCTAACGCGGTAGTGGTGATTCTACCAAAACATACAACTCAAGAATTTATTCCAAGCTTCGAAAATGAACTACCCAATTTTAACAACATTAAAAACCAAAATATTGACGTACAACTTCAGCTTGTTACTTCTACAAATATTATGGCCGTTGATTCAGATTATTTACTATTTAAAGCCGGTACTTATCGTTACGGAAAAGAAGAAGCGGATAAGGATAACTATTATTTTGCTTTAACTAAAGAACAAACATACATCATAATTCCGCAAAAAAAAGATGATGAGATTGTGTATGTTCAAAAGCCATATTACAAAAATAATTTAAAAACACTTCCGGTTGCACCTATTGGCGGGAAACTAATAATAGAGCAATACGACGATGGAAGTGCTTGTGAATATTATGTATCGGATTACCATGGCGCCGCGGCTTGGGGTGATTTAACAATTGGTCAAGGAAGTGACCTTCGTGTATGTGAAGTTAGATATGTTTATCCAAGACACTGGAGAATTAAAGTAAAATGCGATAATGCTTCAGAAGGATGTCATTTAGAAAAGGGTAAATATATAACTGACAATGGAAATACCTGTACCAGGTGTAACGGTACAGGCTATATCATGGACACATCTCCGATGGGTACTATGATGATTGACAAAGGTGGAGTTTTACTTGGTAGTGATGGTAAATTTCAAGAACCTGAAGGATTTATTACACCACCTACGGAAATCTTAAAGCATAGCGCCGAACGTGAAAGTTTCTATTTTACACAGATGCAGGCATCATTGTGTATCATGAATCAAAACATGACCAACCAAAGTGCTGAGAGTAAAAAGTACGATGTTAGTCATAAAGTCGATATGGCTACCAGAATCATAACTGATCTATATCTCACTTATGAAAATATACTCAACATCATTGACCAGTATCGAGGTGGTACCGGAAATATTACAATCACATTCCCTGAAGACTTTGATGTTAGAAATGCTGATGATATTTTATATCAGTTGGTAGAAGCTAAAAAGAATGGAGCACCTTATGTCGTTATTGTAGAACTCACAAAAAAATATTTACTAAAAACATTTGGAGATAATCCAGCTAATGATTTCATTATTAGTTTCCTTGCAAAAGCGGATAAGCTATTTGCTTATGGATTAGACGATTTACAAACTGTAAAATCAATATTCGGAAGTGATATTACACAAAAAGAGATATTGTTTCATACTCAAGGCTATCAGATTTTAAAAGCAATGATTGAAAAAGATGCAAAGGTTAGCGAAAAAGGATTTGACGAATTGAAGACAGAAATTGAAAAAGAGTTAGATAAATATATTACACAACCAACTAATGCAGCTATTGTTTGACAATAGGACCGTACATAGATGATGTTCACAAAGAATATATTAACAGCGTTGGAATCTCAAGCAATAAGCTGTATGATATTTTATTGCGCGAACTAGCGCAACATACCAATCAGGGAAATTTAGAAGCTAATAAGCAACAGCTAGCCCAGTTAGATAGTATTATCAAACAGGCCTTAAAAGATAGCGGTTACAGCAAAGCCACGGATCAGTATTTCAATGCATTTAATAAGATTGAGCAACATAACGATGATTATTACGGCTCTCAAAAGTTATCAATAAAGCCGGCTATTGATAATAGCCAGATTATTCCACACATCAAAGAACAAGTATTAAGTAGTCTACGTGGTAATGGTGCCAACGAAGGAATAATAAAGCCATTAGAAAACCTGATGCGACAAGAGATATTTTTGAACAAAACGTATCAGGAAACAGCAGATTTATTAAAAAGACAGTTGGTAGATAAACCATTATTGATACGACATGTTGACCAGGTAGCATACGATGCACTCCGACAATATAACGGAGCGATAAATGATGAAGTTAGGAAAACATATAACCTTACACATTTTTTTTACATAGGTTCGGAAATAGAAACTACACGACCTATATGTGACCATATCCGTGACAATTACAAAGGCGCTATATCGATTGACCAACTCAAAATAATCTTAGATGAATTTTGCCCGAATGGTATTCCCAGTGATGTAAGCATCACTTATGAAACTGTAAACGGTGTGAAAAGAACGGCTAAAAAAGGAGCTGGAATGTACGACGGTACAACAGTTGATAATTTCTGCCAGAATTGCGGTGGTAACAGATGCAGGCATGAAGTTAAATGGGTTAGAAATCCAGAAACAAAGCTCAAGCCACAACCGCAAAAGAAACCTATAGAACCAACAAAAAGACAACCTATAGAGCCGAATACTGACATCAAAAAAGATAAGCCAATATTACTGATTGATACTACCGGATTATTAACGTTAATCAGTGGAATAAATAAACTTGCAACATCTGCCAGAAAACTCCAGATCGATAAAATAAAAAATCTTGAAGGAATGAAAAAGGCTTATTCCATTAAGGTAAAAGGTGTAGAAAAAACAGTACATGTACCAGATGACAGAAAACCAACAAATGATGAATTAGAAGCAGCTCAAAAAACAGCGGAAGCCGGCTTTGATGTAATATTCACGTCACCTTCACAATTCAAAAATCCAAAGAATTCAGAGAAAAGATTTGAATCCAATTTCGACAATTATATCGTTGTAAATAATAAACTGAAAGAGTCATATTTTAAAACCAACAGGACCGGAACTATAAGCAGCATTGAAAACCAATTTACATCTGCCAATAAACAAGCAGAAACATTAATCATTGATATGACTACTAAGATTAGTATGAATGATTTATCAAAAGGTATCTATTCCGGGATACTGAATTCAAAGAATATAAAATACGCACTTATCATTTACAAAGGCAAAACAAAGCTGATTAACCGTGATACCATGGCAAATGAAGATGAGTTATTAAATGTGTTAAATGAAAGATTTAATCCACGAAAATAAAAATGGGATAGGATCTACTCGAAGTATTGCCCTATCCCGAACTTGTGTTTAAGTAGTACTGATTGCTCAGCCTATGTTGCACACATTACAAATATACAATGTATTTGTAAAATTAGTTCCAATTTCTGCAAAAATAACATTATGCGTTTTTCACAATAAACAGGCTGGCACTTAAAATAATTTTACAAAAAAATTAGCAATGGCAAAGACTATCATAGAAATCAAAACAGGAAACAAGTTAGAGAATGTTCCTGATGGCAAAGCGGAAACTTTGGTACAGTCAGGTCGATATTTCTATAATGGCGAAAAGGTGGAAGTTTCACCGGAATTAGCTACTGAACTATTGGAAGCCGAAAAGCAATCTCTTATCGAAGAAAGAGAAGATCTGGAAGCACAAAAAGCAGATTTGTCTATCAAACGCGAAAACCTGAATATTGATATTGCCGATTTAGAAACGAAAAAACAAGAATTCGAAACTGAAAAACAAAAGCATGCTGAAGAAAAAGCTGCATTTGAAACAGAAAAGCAGACGTTCGCGGAAGAAAAGTCAGCTTTTGAAACAGAAAAACAGGCATTTGCAACCACTAAACAAAATACCAAAAAGTAATCAAAATAAGCAACCATGGATAAGTACATTCAACTCTTAAAAAAATTAGGCTTTACACAGGACCAGATAGATGCTGCTGTAAAAGATGACAGCGACATTGCAGCTATTGTTAAAGAATATCAGGATAAGCAATTTGAATTATTCAAAGCTGATGCTGATCATAACAATGGAATAAAAGACGATGCTAAGAAAAAAGGATTAGCAGAAGCCTATACCAAAGCAAAGAAACAACTAAATGTGAAATTTGCTTTAGGATTACAAAACAAGGAGCTGGATGAATTGGACTACGATGCAGTTATCGAAAAAGCTGAAGAAAAAGTAAAAAAATCTGGTACAGAAGAAGTGAATACTTTAAACCAAACAATATTTGACCTTAATAAAAAATTACAGGAAAAAGAAGATGAGTTGGTTAATAAAGAGAAAACCTTAACTGAAAACCATGCAAAAGAATTAACGGCTGTACATACTGACATTGCATTCCGAAAACAAATAGCATCGAAAAAAAGAATTATACCGGAAGATGATGCTTTGGTTTATTTCAATTCCAGGTTAGAAAAAGAAGGTATCACAACAAAAAAAGATGATAAAGGAAATATCACATTTTGGAAAGGTGATTATCAGCTGAAAAAAGAAGACAATACCGGTTTTGAAACCATTGAAAGTCTTGATGAAAGATTTTTAGGTTCATTCATTGAAAAGTCAAACGGTAATGGAAGTGATGGAAATGGACAGCAACAGCAGCAACAACAAGACAAAGATTTAGTGTTATCTCCAACACTACAAAAATATATGGTAGCGGAAAAAGCTGCTTCTACTAACTGATAGGTGGCTCTATTTAAAAGCTAACGAGGATTCCGTACCTGAACACGGCATTATTAATCTAAAAATTAAATTAAAATGCCAATCGTATCACCAGTTACAGGCAACAATAATAAATGTTGCATAAACTTAATGCTTTCCGAATCGGAAGCACTTGGAAAAATTGCGCCATCTTTGGAAACAAGAGATGCAGGCGCCACAAAAGCCTTATACTCCAAACAGAACGGTGGAACTTTAACTGTTATTGAAGATGGAAAAGAAAAACCTTCTGCTACATCTTCACGAAAAGTTAAAGTAAAATACACTACTAAAGAATGTAGTACAGGCTCAAATGTACCTATTACAAAGTGTAACCTTAACCAGGCTGCAAAGAATGATCCTTTTAAAAATGCAGATGTAGAGATTACCGGCGTTTACAATTGGGGTTTCAAATTGAATGACAGCGAAATCCGCACAATGTGCGAAAACCGTGTAGAATTTTATAACACCGTTTTGCGCTTGAAATTAGATGCAGCTATACAGGGTTACAATGCAGCTGTATTGGGTCAATTAATCACCAAAATGGGTAAATACCCGCTTACAGGTGTAGAATCTTTAGTAACGCCTACAACTATACCGGTTGTGACAACTGCAGGTGTTGCTAACCCGGCTGGTTTAGCATTGATAAAAACAATTTATCAGCAAATGAACCAAAACGAAGATCCAATTATTGTTGGAGCTGGTAAATTAGATATGCTTGCAAACTCACTTGCATATTCTTCATTGGCTAATAACGGTATCAATGCTGCTGCAACACAATTAAAAAATATCTTCCGTGATGCGAACGTAAACAGTACAGGCGCTTTTTCCGGTACAGGAACGGATAATATTTTGACATGGTTACCTGGAGCTATACGCCCGGTGGAATACTACCAAAACAGTGGTGACTTTATCGAAACAGGACCTAAAATTAATGTAGGCGGTAAAGATTACTTCCAATATGAATACAGCCGAATTGAATTAGGCGGCGTGGTATGGGATTTCTTCATGAAAAGAGATTGTGATGTTTGGCAATTCGCTTTCCAAAAGGAATTTGAAGTAGTTCCATTGCCTTCTGATGCATTTGCAGACTGCCAGGCATATAACTATGCTTTAGCATTCCAGTTAGGTTGTGGTGATCTTACTTGTGACTTAATCAATGCTGCTACTGTAGCACCGTAAGACTAAGAATCATTTTCAAAAATAAAGCTTGGTTGCTTGACGGGTGGATTATTCATGGTAATATGAAACCCGTTTTATTATATCTGTAATATGTGTTATGAAGGTTTAATATCGATAAGAGGTTTGTGTGCTCAAGATAGCGCAAAATATTACTTAGATGATATTGGAATTTCTCTATTGACAGCGGCAAAAACGGCTGATGAAAAATACGGTACTGGTAAAAAACTTATTGAAGCAAAAATAAAGCAAGCATGGGAAGATGCATTTAATGACATTCAATTTAAAGGGTTACAGGCAAATAAAACACTGAATGATATTGAGGTTGGAATTTTGACAGAAAACAGCTTACCTGCATTTGCTGGATTTAGAGGTTTGAAGTTTAAACTGGATAAAAACTGTAAGTTATCCAGGTTCTTTCTTTATAAAGTAACGCTAGCGGTAAAGATTGGTGGAGCAACATCGATTGTGATTCGTCAAAATGGAATTGATAAAGAAATATTCAACGGAACATTGGGAAATGATGAACAAGCTGACATAATCACAAATCAATACGTTGAAGATAGTTTTCAAATTCTTGCCAATAATGAAAATATACAGGTTTATTCAGGTACAACATCTACACAATGCAGTTGTAATGAACATCAATATTTTTCTGTAGCTGGTTCAGATGAAAGTACTGAAGCATTTGGAATTACATGCGAAATCCAAGTGCGATGTGACAAATCAAAATACCTCTGTAAATTTTCTGATAAAATAGCTTCAGCAGTTCGTTATAAAGCTGCTGCACTTATCTGGCAGGAAATCGATGAGAGTAATCGAATTAATGATTTGCTGACAATAAAACAAGAAGATGCTACTACAAAAATGGCATGGCTTGATAGCACTTATAATCTTTTGAAATACGATCCTAATGTCGAATCAACTTATACGCCAAAAGGAATGTATCAAAAGGAACTTGAAAAATTGAATATACCAATCCCGAAATGTCCATGTTGTTTAGAATGTGCATCGGATGGTTACACTATGGTTTTACCCTAAAAAATAAAAATTATGTCTTGTTGCGGCGGAAAATCAACTACAGTAAAAACCACTACTACAAAAATCACGAAAGTAAGCAGTGGAAATACGAAAGGCTTAAAGCTTAAAAATATCACAATAGGTAAAAAAAGATAAGTATGACACCGGAAGAATTTGCTGAAAAATTACGTGCACTCGGAAGCAAACTACCTGAAGTAGTAGAGATTGCAATTTCAGCAGGTATCAACGAAATAGATGCTCATATATCTAACCGGATTTTTAACCAGAATGAAGATGTTAATGGCAACTCTTTTGGAAAATATAAATCTGAAGCCTATAAAAAATTAAGAAAGAAATTAGGTAGAAACATAGCTCAGAAGGACCTGCAGTTATTGGGAAACTTAAAGAACTCTTTTAACAAAAATTATAAAGAACATCAGCTGGAATTTAAAACTGTAAAGTTCGCGGAAATAGCAGAAGGCCAGGAAAAGCAAATGAGTAAATCAATATTTGAAGCATCTGTAGATGAAAAGAATAACGCATTGCAGGTTATAGAAGAAGTATTTATTGAGCAAATAAACGAATTAGTATAATGTTGTTTGATGAAAATATCATATTAAATCCATTCACAAATTTACCATTCTCGGTTACCGGTATTGGCATTTTAAGAGATGATAAAGGCGTTTCTATCGTTTGTAAGAAAGAGAATAACGACTATATACCAATTGGTTTAAACGACGATTGTACAGGAGGTTATTTGCGATATAATGGAGAGGTAAACTTCACGCCAAATGGTCAGCTGTCATGTTCGGAAGACCTTTATATTGGAAAAACAGAAATCATATTAGTTACAGGTACCAAAAATATAGATTTGGCTTCCTTGCAACAATCCATAATGTTCAGGTTATCCGGAATTGTCGATCTGACATTAAAAAGGTTCACAGAAAATAAGCAACAAATTTTAAGTGAAGAAAAGATGGCAATGAATACACTTGATTTATTAAAGTTTGTATTCGATTATAAATTCGATTATGTAAAACCATGTAAAGATGTTGACGTTAAATGTAATTGCTAACATATTATTCTTAGTGATAGGCTCCGCCAGCTTTTCTAATTTCTTCGATGATTGTTTGGAAGAAGGGGAAATATTTGACATGTATGGTCGCTGGGTTAAAAAAGAAGTAAGGTATAATCATTCAAAAGAATTAGAGGTAGATAAGATACCTGAACCTAAATGGAAGAAACCAATAGGCGGCTGTATTGTATGTACGAATACATGGATTACAATCATTTTCACAATTTGTTTTGCCGTGGGATTCTATTTTTTCAAGATGTTATTTGCAAAAATATTACTCGCTGTAATAATGTTATTAATGATTATTGGCATTTCTAATACTGCTTTAAAATTTATCGTTAAATAAATGGGATGCTGTATAAAATATATGGATTTAGGTTGTGTACCATCGTGTGGTACAGCGCAACTGCCATTTAATGCAGCACAAACTGGCCAGCATATACTGGAAGTTCACTTTGCAGGCGTTGAGTTTCAATACTCATTCAATGCAATTGAAGGTGAAAAGTTTGAGATTGAATTATCAGAACTAAATGAGAGCGGCTGTATAAAATTCAAAATCATTCAACCTGATGGAACATACTATACTTCAACGGAAGATGAACAAACGTATGAATGCTTTATGCTTCGTACAAAAATATTAATGACATCATTAATTCAAGGTCAGCCTTGTGTGCAAGATTATGTAGTACAAAATTACTGGCCAGAAGATTATGTAGGATGTGAACCTCAAGAATGTGAATCGCAATATGTCGTATGTGACTATTGGAACAATAATTATTCAGACTAAAATTTTATAAAATGGGATTATTAGATTTATTTAAACGAACAGCATCAGGACAAACAACGCCACTATCAACTACACAAGTTGATAGTAATTGGCAAAAGATAATGGATTTATTTCCTACACCTGCAGCAGGCACAACCGATGTAGGAAAAGTACCTGCATTAAAGGCCGACAAAACAGGATTTAACTATGCTCCAGTAATTTCATCAATCATTCCGGGTGCAAATATTTCAATTGATGTAACAGATCCTAACAACCCGGTAATTTCTGCTATTTCAAACGCAATGCAATCAAGCAAGTATTTAATTGCTGGCGGTTCAGTTTGGAGTGGTACTGGATTAACTTATGATGTAACAGCAATTAATTACTATTTCAATGGAAATAAAACGGCAGATGCTACTCAAATAACACTTTCAGCAAGCGATCCTACAAATGATAGAGTAGATGCAATAGTAGTGGATGAATCTGGTGTGATAAGCATTATTGAAGGCGTTGCTGCAAGCCCTGCACTGGTGCCGCCAATTCCATTGGACCAACTATTGATTCAGTATGTCGTAGTGAAGGCAACGACAACAGAGCCAGTGATTGTAGAAGAAGCTGTCTATTTAGATAATGATGAATGGACAACCTCCACATTTAATTTACCAGGTACAGCTATTATAGGTTCTACTGATTTTGAAGCAACAGGAGTTCCAAAACAGGGAACAAAATTTATCAGTAATGTTGGCCGAAATCAAAACACGGTTTTAAGATTTGCGCATGCAGGTGCTTTAAATATAAACGATTTTACAACTGCAAGCTTTTGGGTTCGTTTACCTCAAACACTTCCAAATGGCTGCAATATTGTGGCAGGTTTAAGCATGGACGGTTTACAATACAGCGGCATTGTTCCGCTCAGTTTATTTGGTCTGAAAAACAATATTACAAATGCATGGCAACTGGTAGTTATACCAATGTCAATATCAACTTTAACGGTTTTTAATCAGCTTGTCATTGGCGTTATCGGAAATACTTCAGGAATTAATTATGATATAGATGCAATCAAATTAAGTAACGGCTCTATATCTGTTATTAATGCACCTGAAATGAGTATCTATAAAAACGGCGCGTATG